>Ga0318525_10000433_pt1 | contig 12981 bp, 15 predicted proteins | sample GRESIP052b4f23_FD_203482 | JGI IMG/M metagenome (GOLD analysis project Ga0318525, IMG submission 203482) | Tropical soil microbial communities from Luquillo Experimental Forest, Puerto Rico - GRE.SIPMG.052b4f23 | ecosystem: Environmental > Terrestrial > Soil > Tropical forest > Bulk soil...
TGACCGCGTCGCCGACCGCCACCTTCCAGGTCACGATCTCGGCCTCGGTCAGCCCCTCGCCGACGTCCGGCAGGAGGAACTCGCGCTCGGCCACGCTCAGAACTCGAACGCTCGGTCGAGCGCGTCGAGCAGCCGGTCGACGTTCGGCAGGTACTCCTCCTCGACGCGGCTCGGCGGGTACGGCGTGTGGTACCCGCCGACGCGGATCGGCGGCGCGCTGAGCGAGAAGAAGCACCGCTCTGTCAGCCGCGCCGCGATCTCAGCGCCCATGCCGCCGAAGGTCGGCGCCTCGTGCGCGATGAGCAGCCGCCCGGTCTTCTCGACCGACGTCGCCACGGCGTCGACGTCGAGCGGGGAGATCGAGCGCAGGTCGATCACCTCGAGGCTGCGGCCCTCGCCCGCCGCGGCGTCGGCGGCCTTGAGGCACGTGCGCACGCTCGGCCCGTACGCGACGAGGGTCGCGTCGGTGCCCTCGCGCCTGACGGCGGCCTCGAAGAGGCCCGCGGGCGGGCTCGCCTCGTCGACCTCCCCCTTCTCCCAGTACCGGCACTTGGGCTCGAGGAAAATGACCGGGTCGTCGCACTCGATCGACTGGCGCACCATCCAGTACCCGTCGTTCGGGGTGGACGGCGAGACCACGCGAAGCCCGGGGGTGTGGGCGAAGTACGCCTCGGGGCTCTCGGAGTGGTGCTCGACCGCGCCGATGCCTCCGCCGTAGGGGATCCGCACCACCAGGGGGAGGCGGATCGCCCCCTCGGAGCGGGCGTGCTGCTTGGCGACCTGGGAGACCAGCTGGTCGAACGCGGGGTACACGAACCCGTCGAACTGGATCTCCGACACCGGACGGTACCCGCGGATGGCGAGGCCGACCGAGGTCCCGACGATCCCGGACTCGCCGAGCGGCGAGTCGATCACGCGCGCGTCGCCGAAGTCCTTCTGCAAGGCGTCGGTGACGCGGAAGACGCCGCCGAGCTTGCCGATGTCCTCGCCGAGGAGCAACACCTTCGGGTCGGCCTCCATGGCCTTGCGCAACCCCTCGTTGATGGCCTTGGCGAGCGTGCGCTCGGTCACTTGGGGCTCCCTGCCTCTTCAGCGCCGAGCAGCTCGAGCATCTGCGCGCGCTCCTCGTCGACGAGCGGGTGGGGCTCGGCGTACACGTGGTCGAAGATCGAGATCGGCGTCGGGCCGCGCATCTCGACGACGGCTTCGCGCAGCGCCCGCGCCTGGGTCTCGGCCTCCTCGTCGACCGACGCGATCCACCCCTCGTCGGCCACCTTCGTCGCGAGCAGGTGGCGCCGCAGCCGCTCGATCGGGTCACGGCGCGTCCACTCCTCGACCTCCTCGTCCACGCGGTACCGGGTCGGGTCGTCCGACGTCGTGTGCGCACCCATCCGGTAGGTGAACGCCTCGATCAGCGTGGGGCCCGAGCCCTCACGCGCCCGCGCCAGCGCAGCGCGGGTGACGGCGAGCATCGCGAAGACGTCGTTGCCGTCGACGCGGACGCCGGGGAACCCGAACCCCTCGGCGCGCTTGTACAGCGGGATCCGCGTCTGCCGGTCGGTCGGCTCCGAGATCGCCCAGTGGTTGTTCTGCAGCAAGAAGACGATCGGCGCCTGGAAGACCGACGCCCACACGAACGCCTCGGCGACGTCGCCCTGGCTCATCCCGCCGTCGCCGGTGCACGCCATGACGGCGGACTCGGCGCCGTCGTGCTGCACGCCCATCGCGTAACCGACGGCGTTCAGCATGTTGTTGCCGATCACGATCGACGGGTCCGCGTAGTTGTACGCGTAAGGGTCCCACCCGCCGTTCGTCACCTGGCGGAAGCTGCGCGCGGACTGCTCCGGCGTGATCCCGCGGCACCACGCGATCCCGTGCTCCCGGTACCCGGGGAAGCAGAAGTCGTCTGGCTCGAGCGCGCGACCCGCGCCGATCTGCGCCGCCTCCTGGCCGCGCAGCGGCGCCCACAGCGCGAGCTGCCCCTGGCGCTGCAGCGACGTGGCCTCGACGTCGACGCGACGGATGATCACCATGTCGCGGAAGAGCCCCCGCGCCTCGTCGTCGGTCGGCTCCAGGGCGTAGGCAGCGTGCGCGACGCGCTCGCCCGAGGGCGTCAGGAGCTGGACGAGATCCTCGTCGGCAGCTGCACTCTCCTCGCGCGTCGCCTTCGCCGCACGCACCATCGCCGGGCCTCCTCCGGGGCTTGAGTGCCCACACCACGCTAGTCGTGGCCCAGGGGAGTTCGGTGCCGCCTGCGTATGGTGACCCGGTGCCGCGGCTGATGGTGGACCTCGCGCCGCTGCGCGCGAGCCGCGACTTCCGACTGCTGTTCTCCGGCCAGCTCGTCTCCATGCTGGGGAGCCAGATCACGATCGTCGCGGTCGCCTATCAGGTGTACCACCTCTCGGGACGCTCGACCTTCCAGGTGGGCGCGATCAGCCTCGTCTCGCTCCCGTTCCTCATCGCCGGCTCTCTCTACGGCGGGACGGTCGGCGACGTCGTCGACAAGCGCACCCTCCTCGCCTGGAGCGCGCTCGGCCTCTCGGCGCTGAGCGGGCTGCTGGCGCTCAACGCCGACCTCACGCACCCGTCGCTCGTCGCGCTCTACGTCCTCACCGCGCTCTCGGCGGGGCTCGCCGGGTTCGCCAACCCCGCCCGGTCAGCGGCCATCCCTCGGCTCGTCTCGACCGACAAGCTGATCGCCGCCTACTCGCTCAACCAGACCACGATCCAGCTCGCGACCGTCGTGGGCCCGGCGCTCGGCGGGCTGCTCGCCGCGGTCAGCCTCCCCGTCGCCTACGGCGCCGACGCGGTCAGCTTCCTCGCGATCTTCGTCGCGACGCTGGCGATGTCGCCGCTCCCGGCGCTCGGTGGCGCCAGGCGCCCCGGGCTCGGGGCGATCCGCGAAGGGTTCGCGTACCTGCGGGGCCGACAGGTCGTCCAGGGGGTCTACCTCCTCGACCTCAACGCGATGATCCTCGGGATGCCGTCGTCGCTGTTCCCCGCGTTCGCGACGGAGCGGTTCCACGCCGGCGCCTTCGTCATCGGCCTGCTCTACGCGGCCCCGGGGGTCGGCGGGCTGGTCGGGGCGTTCACGACCGGATGGGTGGAGCACATCAGGCGGGGTGGTCGGGCCGTCGTGGTCGCCGTCATCGTGTGGGGCCTCGCGATCGCCGCCTTCGGCGTCGCGACCACGCTCTGGCTCGCCCTCGCGCTGCTGGCCATCGCGGGGTGGGCCGACGTGATCTCGGCCGTCCTTCGCAACGCCATCCTGCAGCGCTCGATCGACGAGACGTACCGCACCCGGCTCTCGTCGATCCAGATGGCCGTGGTCACCGGCGGCCCGCGCCTCGGCAACTTCGAGGCCGGCGCCGTCGCGGCGGTGACGACGCCGACGTTCTCGGCGGTCTCCGGCGGGCTCGGCTGCGTGATCGGTGCGCTGCTAATCGCCTGGCGGCTCCCCCAGTTCGTCCGCCTCGAGGCGTGACTACCCGGTCGTCGCGGTCCGCGGGGCGCGCATCCGCGCAGGCCGACGGGCACCGCCGACGTTCGCGAGCTGCCCGCAGGCCGCGGCGATCTCGCGGCCGCGCGTCGCGCGCACGGTCGCGTTGACCCCGCGGGCGCGGAGCGCGTCCCGGAACGCCACCACGCGCTCGGGGGGCGAGCCGACCGTCGGATAGCCGGGCGTCGGGTTGAGCGGGATGAGGTTCACGTGCGCGTGGCACCGCAGCGCCATCTCGGCGAGCTCGGCGGCGTCGCTCGACCGGTCGTTCACGTTCTCGATGAGCGCCCACTCGAACGAGAGCCGCCTGCGCGTGGCGGCCCGCCACACCTGGCACGCCGCCTCGACGCGCGCCAGGGGGTATGTCCGGTTGAGCGGGACGAGCGTGTCGCGGAGCGCGTCGTTCGCCGCGTGGAGGCTCACCGCGAGCGTGACGGTGGGCGCGTCGGCGGCCAGCCGCTCGATCATCGGCGCGACCCCGACCGTCGAGACCGTGAGCTGCCGCGCCGAGAGCCCCATCTTCCCGTGCAGCGCACCGAGGGCGTCGACCGTCGCCTGGTAGTTGGCGAGGGGCTCCCCCATCCCCATGAACACGACGTTGCTGACCCGCAGCGGGGCTTCGTGCCGCGCGGCCAGGACCACCTGCTCGACGACCTCGGCCGCGCCGAGGTGCCGCCGGAACCCCGCCTGGCCGGTCGCGCAGAACGTGCAGCCCATCGCGCACCCGGCCTGCGAGGAGACGCACACCGTGACGCGGTCGTGGTACGCCATGGCGACCGTCTCGACGGTCGCCCCGTCGGCCAGCGCGAGGACCCACTTCGTCGTGCGGCCGCCGTCTGCGGATGCGGTCGCGACCGGCACGACCGCGGGCGGGAACGCCGCGTCCAGGCGCGCCCGCAGCGCGACGGGGAGCGACGTCTGCTCGCCCGGGCGGCGGAGCTGGCGCCAGAGCCCCTCCTCCACCTGGCGGAGCCGGTAGGCCGGCTCGTCCGCGAGCGCGTCGCCCAGCGCGGTGGCGTCGGGGTCGTACGCGCTCGGCACAGTGTCACCGTACCGATGCGTGCGCCATGGATTCGCCGGTCGCCGAAGCGCACAACTAACGTCGCCTGGTCCCAGAGGAGGCGCCATGGAGCTCACGAAGACCTCGGCGATCGTCACCGGTGGCGCGTCCGGGCTGGGCGAGGCGACCGCCCGCCTGCTCGCCAAGCGCGGCGTTCGCGTCGTCGTGGCCGACCTGAACGAGGAGCGGGGGGCCAAGCTCGCTGCTGAGCTCGGCGGGGAGTTCGCCCGGTGCGACGTGACCGACACCGACCAGGTGATCGCGGCGGTCGAGGCCGCCTCGTCGCTCGCGCCCCTGTGGTCGGTCGTGAACTGCGCCGGGATCGGCTGGGCCACCCGCACGATCGGGAAGGACGGGCAGTACGCGAGCGCGCACGACCTCGAGCTGTACCGCAAGGTGATCGAGATCAACCTCATCGGGACGTTCAACGTCTGCCGCCTCGCCGCCACGAAGATGAGCGCCAACGAGCCGGACCCCGACGGGTCCCGCGGGGCGATCGTGAACACCGCGTCGGTCGCCGCGGAGGACGGCCAGATCGGCCAGGTCGCGTACTCCTCGTCGAAGGGCGGGGTCGTCGGGCTCACCCTTCCGCTCGCGAGGGACCTCGCCGTCGTGGGCATCCGGGCGAACTGCATCCTCCCGGGGCTCATCGACACCCCGATCTACGGGTCCGGTGAGGCATCCGAGGGGTTCAAGGAGCGCCTCGCCACCGCGGTGCTCTTCCCGAGGCGGCTCGGCCACGCCGACGAGTTCGCCACGCTCGCCGTCGAGCTGCTCTCCAACAGCTACATGAACGCCGAGTCGATCCGGCTCGACGCGGGCATCCGGATGCAGCCGAAGTGAGCCGGCACTAGGCCAGCACGTCGCAACCGCCTGGCCACGCTCGCCCGGCGAGCACAGCCGCGAGCGCGAGCGGGTCGGCCCGGTCGGACAGCTCCACCATGAGGCCCGCCACGAGCCGCGCTGCGTTCGGCGGCGCCGTCGTGGGCATGCCGAGCGCCAGCTGGAGGTCGAGCGTGTGAAGGACGAGCTCGGTGACCCTCGTCGCCAGGTAGTCCGCGAAGCGGATCCGCCCGGCGCGGTGCTGGACGACCCGGTCGTCCCCCGTGCCGGCGACCCGTCGCACCACGCGGGCCGCGGCGTCGCGGACTGACGCCGCTACGTCGTCGCCCATGGCGGCGGCAGCCTCGCGGCCGCGCTCCTCGATCCCGCTGTGGACGCCAGGGACGGCGAGGGCGGCACGAAAGTACGCCGCCGGGCCGCTCAGCCACCTCGTCGACTCGTCGACCGGCGTGTCGAGCACGGTCTCGGTCGCGGTGAAGGCCCGCGAGGTGTGCCCCACGAGCTCGCGGACGCTCCAGGCGTCGGTGCCGCGCTCGTCCAGCTGTGCAGGGGTGAGCTGCCCGACCAGCGTGACGAAGCCGTCGGCCGACGCGAGGAACGCGTCCCGGACGTCGATGTGACCGGCGGCGGGTCGCACCGCGGCAGTGTACGAACCCGCGCCGCGCGACCTCAGATCCCCTGGCCGCCGAGGTTGTCGAACCGCGCGTACTGGGCGAGGAAGGCGAGGTTCGCGTGCCCCGTCGGGCCGTTGCGGTGCTTCGAGACCAGGACCTCGGCGAGCCCGCGCTTCTCGACCGGGGCGTCGGCGTCGTAGGCCTCCTCGCGGTAGAGGAAGAGGACGACGTCGGCGTCCTGCTCGAGGGATCCGGACTCCCGGAGGTCCGAGAGCATCGGCCGCTTGTCGGCGCGCTGCTCGAGGTTCCTCGAGAGCTGCGAGAGCGCGACGACGGGGCACTCGAGCTCGCGCGCGAGGATCTTCAGCCCCCTCGACATCTCGGCGACCTCCACCTGGCGGTTCTCTGCTCGCGTGCGCGAGCTCATCAGCTGGAGGTAGTCGACGACGACCACGCCGAGGTCGCCATGCTGCTTCTTCACCCGACGCGCCCGCGCGCGCACGTCCATGACGGTGAGGTGCGGGTTGTCGTCGACGAAGATCGTCGCCTCCGCGAGTCGCGTGATCGCCCGGCTCACCTTCTGCCAGTCGGCGTCGCCGAGCTGTCCCGTGCGCATCCGCTGCGCGTCGACCCGCGCCTCGGACGCGAGCATCCGCTGCGAGAGCTCGAGGTGGCTCATCTCGAGGCTGAACAGCAACGCCGGTCGGCGCAGCACGGCGCCCACGTGCGTGAGGATGCCGAGCGCGAAGCTCGTCTTGCCGATCGACGGCCTCGCGCCGACGATGGTGAGGCTGGACGGCTGGAGGCCGAGAAGGATGTGGTCCACGTCGGTGTAGCCGGTCGCCGTCCCGGTGATCCGCCCCTTGCCCCGCTCCTCGATCCAGTCGACCGACTCGTGGAGCAGCTCGCCCAGCGATCGCACGCTCTCCGCGTTGCGGCGCTCCGCGACGTCCAGGATCATCTGCTCGGCCGAGTCGATCACCGACGCGACGTCGTCGGGCGCGCTGTAGGCGAGGTCGGAGATCTCGCCGCTCGCGCCGATGAGCCGCCGGAGGATGGCGAGCTCCTGCACGATGCCCGCGTAGTAGGTGGCGTTGGCGGACGACGGCGTGTTCGTCTGGAGGGAGACGAGCGCCGCGGGGTCCGCGCCGATGGCTGCGAGGCCGGCCCGGTCGAGCTCGTCGGCCACCGTGACGGCGTCGGCCGCCTGCCCGGTCTCGTAGAGCCGGCTGATCGCCGCGAAGATCTGCCCGTGCGCCGGCTTGTAGAAGTCGTCGGCCGTCAGCAGCTCGGTGGCGATCGAGATGGCGTCGGTCGACAGGAGCATCGCGCCGAGCAGCGACTCCTCGGCGTCGAGGTTGTGCGGCGGGACCCTCGGCCCGTCACCGCGAACTCGGATCGGGCGTGGATCGTCGAGGGCCTGCACCATGGCTCACCAACTGTCGCCGAGATCGCTTGTGGTGCGATAGCCCAACAAGCCGGGGGTTAGTTGTGCACGGCGGCGTGGGTTCTCCACAGCACGGAGCGCACGCACGCCGACTCGCGGTCGCGCCATGGACGCATCGTCGCGTCGGCGTGTGACACACCGACCTGTGGCTCAGCCCTGCGGGACGACCTCGATCGTCGCGGACGCCTGCACGCCGCCGAAGAGCTGCACCGCCACGGTCGTCTCGCCGAGCTCCTTCAGGTGCTCGGGGAGGAGCACCTGCGAGCGGTCGATCTCGACACCGGTCGCGGCGGTGAGCGCGGTGGCGACCTCGACCGGACCGACCGAGCCGAACAGCTTCCCCTGCGCGCTCGCACGCGCGGGGACGTGCACCCTGCCGCGCTCGATCGCGGCCTTCTGAGCCTCGGCGGCGGCGAGGTCCTGCGCGTCCTTCAGGTCACGCGAGCGCCGCATGGCGGCCGCCTGATCGGCGACCGCGTCCGAGGCGACGAGGGCCGACCCGCTCGGCAGCAGGAAGTTCCGCGCGAACCCGCCCTTCACGTCGACGATGTCGCCACGCCGCCCGACGCCGTCGATGTCTTTGCGGAGCAGGACCTTCATCGTCCCGCCTCCACGTCGACGGGCTCGTCGACGGCTCCGTCGCCGTCCTCCGGGGCCCCGTCGAGCGCGGCGTCCTCGCCCGCCTCGGGCTCCAGCTCCTCAGCCGGGGCCTCGGGCTCCAGCTCCTCAGCCGGCGCCTCGGCCTCCATCGTTCGCTCCTCGGCCTCCCTCGGGGCGCCACGAGACCGGTCACGGCCCCTGCCCCCACGGCGTTCGGTGACCGTGCGCTGGGTGTAGGGGAGCAGCGCGAGCTCCCGGGCGGTCTTGATCGCCTGGGCGATGTCGCGCTGGTGCTGCTCGCAGTTGCCCGAGACCCGACGGGCGCGGATCTTCCCCCGCTCGGACATGTACCGCTTCAGCATCCCGGCGTTCTTGTAGTCGACCCACTCGACGCGGTCCTTGCAGAGCTGACAGGGCTTCTTCTTGATCCGTCGCCCGAGGTCCTTCGGCGCCCGCTTCGAGGTGCGCGTGTTCGTCCTCGCCATCAGAACGGCTCCTCATCGAACCCGTAGCCGTCGGGCTCCTTTTTGGCCGGCGGGGCGGTGCGCGCGGGCCGCGCCTCGCCGGGGCCGCGCCGCTCGTTCCGCGTCACCTGGGCGGTCGCCCACCGCAGCGAGGGGCCGATCTCGTCGGCCACCACCTCGACGACCGACCGCTTCTCCCCCTGGTCGGTCTCCCAGCTGCGCTGCTCGAGCCGGCCGGTCACCACGATCCGGGCTCCCTTGGTGATCGACTCGGCGACGTTCTCGGCCATCTCGCGCCAGCACACGACGTTGAAGAAGGAGGTCGCCTCCTCCCACTCCTGGGTCTGCCGGTTCTGCCAGCGCCGGTTCACCGCCAGGCCGAACGAGCAGTTCGCCTGGCCAGAGCTGATGAAGCGGAGCTCGGGGTCGCGGGTCACGTTGCCCACGAGGGTGACGGAGTTGTCGACCATGGTTCCCTCCTCAGGCCGCGCCAGCGGCCACCGCCGCGGCACCCTTCTCGGGCAGGCGGATGATCTTGTGCCGCAGCACCTCTGGCGCCAGCGAGAGGTGGCGGTCGAGCGCGGCCACGGTGGCCGGCTCGCCGGTGAGCCCGACGACGACGTAGTACCCCTCGCGGCGTTTGTTCATCTCGTAGGCCAGGGTTCGCTTCCCCCAACGGTCGATCTGACCGAGGGTTCCGCCGGCTGCGCTCATGGCCTCGAGGGCACGGTCGAGCGCAGCCTGGATCTCCTGGGCATCGACCGCGAGGTCGAAGATGATCATCGTCTCGTAGGGCCGCACGCGGCCTCCTCCCTCCGGACCGGCGCCGGGCGCCGGGCCCCGTCTTAGGGGCAGGGTGTGCCGTCCCGCCACCGCGGGACCGGGCGATGCTACCCGACGACCTGCGACGACGTCGTCGGGGCGGCGCGTCCGACGACGCGCAACGCGAGGACATCGCTCGCCCACGGAGCGCGCAACTCGTGGGGCGGTCCTTCGTCCCGCGGGCGCCCCTCGGTACGCTCGGGCCCCCGTCGACCACGGAGGCAGCCATGGCTCGAGCGACCTGGGGCGCCCAGGTGACGCGTGCTCGCCGGATCCTCGCGGCGGGCGCCGCCGTCGCGATCGCCGCGGTCCCCGTGGCCTCGGCGTCGGCGGCCGAGCGGCACGCGTCGAGGCTCTTCACCAGCCCGTCATCCATCACCTCGGTCGGGCCATGGATGGTCGTCGCCAACCGCGTGCCGAGCTCGCTCACGGTCCTCGCCGCGTCAAGCGGCACGCTGCTCCGTCGGGTCGCCGGCACGGCGGTCGGCGTCGGCACCCCGACGTCGCTCGCGAGCGCGACGGCCGGCGGCCGGCGGCTGGCCCTGGTCGCCGGCACGGGCGGCAGGGTCGCCGAGCTCGCCCTCGAGGCACGCGGCGCCTCAGTGGCGGTCACCCGGATCCACCTCCTCCGGCCGGTCGGGTGCGGGGCGGGCGCGGCCTACCTCGCGGTCGCGCGGGCCGACGTCGTCGACGCATGCGCCGACGGAGTCGTCTCGGTGTGGGCCATCGCCTCGGGCGCGCTCGTGCGGTCGATCCGCGCGACCGTGACGGGCGTCACCCACGCGACCGGCGTCGCCGTCCTCGGCAGCACGATCGACGTGACAAACGCCGCGACCGGGGCGGGGTCCGCCCCAGACGGCGTCGCCCAGCTGAGCGTCGCCACCGGCGCGAGGCTGCGGACGGTCACCGACGCACAGGACGCCGCCTACGGCTTCGCGTCCCCCGCGGGGATCGCCTCCGACGGGACCGACGTCTGGGAGATCAACGCCTCGGGCAACACCGTGGACGAGCTCTCCGGGTCCACGCTCCGGTTCATCGCCAGCTCCTCGACCAACCTCTACGACCCCGGCGTCGTGGCCGCCACGCCGACCACGGTGTGGGTGTCGAGCTCGACCTGGCAGGGCTCGTCGTCGATGGTCACGCAGTTCAAGGTCGTCAACCGTGCGCTCCAGAGCCCGTGGATGATGTGCAACTCCAACGGTCCGTACCAGTTCGCGGACCCCACCGGGTTCGCGCTGCACGGCTCGACGCTGTGGGTTGCCAACGCCACGAACGGCGTCGTCGACGAGATGAGCGCGTCGACCGGGGCGCTGATCGCCACCTACACCTGACGCGGAGGGCTCAGCCCCCGAACGCCTCGCGGAGCTCGTCGGATGCCCGGTAGGTCTCGTCCGGCCCGGGGAACGAGCCGGACCGCACGTCAGCCGCGAACCGTCCGATCGCCTCGGTCACGAGCGGGCCGATGCGCGCGTACTCCCGGACGAACTTCGCGAGCGGCCGGTTGCCGAGCCCGAGGAGGTCGTGGAAGACCAGGACCTGGCCGTCGGTCGACGGGCCCGCTCCGATCCCGATCGTCGGGATCGCCAGGGCCGCGGTGATCCGCGCGGCGAGCACGTCCGGCACCCCCTCGAGGACGAGCGCGAAGCAGCCCGCGTCCTCCAGCGCGTGGGCGTCCTCCAGCAACCGCTTGGCGTCCTCGAGCTCCCGACCCTGCACCCGGTACCCGCCCATCGCGTGCACCGACTGCGGGGTGAGGCCGAGATGCCCCATCACCGGGATCTCCGCGTCGATGATCCCCCGCACCACCGGCGTGCGCACCGCGCCGCCCTCGAGCTTCACGCACCCCGCCCCGGCCCGCACGAGGATCGCGGCGTTCCGGACGGCGTCGGCGACCCCGGTGTGGTAGCTGAGCCAGGGAAGGTCCCCGACGACGAGCGCCTCGGGCTTCGCGCGTGCGACCGCGGCGGTGTGCCGCGCCATGTCGTCGATCGTCACCTGCAGGGTGTCGTCGTACCCGAGCACGGTGTTCGCCACCGAGTCGCCCACCAGCAGCAGATCCACCCCCGCTGCGTCGCAGAGCCGTGCCGACGGCTCGTCGTACGCGGTGACCATGACGAGCGGATCGGCGCCGCTCGCCCGCTTGCGCCGCCGGACCTCCGGGACAGTGGTCGCCGCCACGCCTACGCCCTGCGGCTGGCCGCCCGGCGTGCGGGTCTCCCGCCTGCCTGCCACTTGCGGGCCAGATGGTGGAACCCGCACGCGGTGCACGCCTCGACGGCGAAGCACACGACCGGCTCCTCCCTGCGCTCCAGCCGGTCCAGCTCGGCCCTCGTCGCCGGGCACGTGCCGCCGGGCGGGAGCCGGGACCCGAAGACGTAGGTGACCTCCGTGGTGGACGCCGCGTCGCAGACCGGGCACGCGCGCTCGGTGGGCACGCCGATGTGCTGGGCCGCGCGGAGCAGCTCGGGGTGCGCGTCGCAGACGTCCTCGCGGCTGACCTTGCCCTTGCGGAGCGACTCCACGACGCCGTGGCGCACGAGGCCGTACTCGACGACGCCGGATCGGACCGGCTCGGTGCGCGGCGACGGCCGTGCCATCGCGCCGACGCTAGCGGTGGCCTGCTCGGCACGCCGAACAGCGGCGCGGACGCAGGCAGCACCACGCGGCACCAGCTCGTCCCCCGTGCCGAGCGCCGTCGGTCGCGGCCGGCGTCGCCCGCAACGCGACTGCGAGTGCGCGCTCGCCGCGGCCGAGCCGGCCACCCGACTCGTCCCGACTCCGGACCCCGCCGGCGCCCGGGCCCTGAGGTGTGGCAAGAGTGGTCGATCGATATATCGGACTGCTATACTTGCTCCGTGCTCGACCTCGCCATCCTCGGGCTCCTCGGGGAGCGCGACCGCCACGGCTACGAGATCCGTCGCCTCCTCCGGGACGAGCTCGGCCTCGTGGCCAACGTCTCGTTCGGCTCGATCTACCCCGCGCTCGCCCGACTCGAGCGCGCCGGCGCCGTCGAGGTCGTGGCCCAGAGCGCCACACCCGCCGCGACCGTCCCCTCCACCGGCTCGCTCTCTGGTGAGCGGGCCGCGACGCGCGGCCGCCGCGCCGGGATCGGCCGCGGGCTCCGCTCGCGCAAGGTCTACCGGCTGACCGAGTCGGGCGCCGCGCTGTTCGAGCGCCTGCTCGCCGCTGCGCCGCCCCAGGACGACTCGCGCGGGTTCGGGCTCCGCCTTGCTCTCGCGCGTCACCTCCCCCCGACCGCGCGGCTCGAGCTCTTGGAGCGGCGCCGCTCCGTGCTCGAGCGCAGGCTCGCCGAGCTCGACGCCGCGGCGAGCGCGCCCGCGCTGGACCCCTACGCCCGCTCCGTCGTGGAGCACGCCGCTGCCGGGGTCCGCTTCGACATCTCGTGGCTCGACGGCCTCGTCGACGCCGAGCGGGGGGTCGCGCCAGCGGCGGACCCCGCGCTCACCACGGAGGTCGCCCCGTAGGGGGCCGAAAGGAGAAGCAGATGGAGAGGATCAGGGTCGCGATCGCCGGCGTGGGGAACTGCGCGAGCTCGCTGGTCCAGGGCGTCCGCTACTACCACGACGCGGATCCCGCCGAGCCGGTCCCGGGGCTGATGCACGTGGAGC
>Ga0318525_10000435_pt1 | contig 12951 bp, 11 predicted proteins | sample GRESIP052b4f23_FD_203482 | JGI IMG/M metagenome (GOLD analysis project Ga0318525, IMG submission 203482) | Tropical soil microbial communities from Luquillo Experimental Forest, Puerto Rico - GRE.SIPMG.052b4f23 | ecosystem: Environmental > Terrestrial > Soil > Tropical forest > Bulk soil...
GCGCATCGCGTTCTGGCGCGCCAGCATCCCGGTGACGCCCCGCAGCCGGGGCAGCGGGGCGCCGACCGCACGGCTGAGCGGCAGCGAGACGGTACGGCCCAGCACAGAGACGCCGAAGAACACGAGCAGCGCGCCGGCGCCGACCACGAGGACCCGGCTGGCGACACTGGTGAACAGCCCGGTGCACAGCGCGGCCACCCCGAGAACCAGGATTCCCGTGCCGACCATGACGCGCTCCTTGGACCCGTAGCCGGTGCTGCCCGCGGGCACCTCCCGCATGGCCGCGACCGGGGCCACCTTGGCCGCCTTACGGGCCGGCGAGACGGCCGCGACGATCGTCACCGCCAGGCCGGCCAGGCCCGCGACGAGGACGGTCCGCGCGGTGAAGACGATCCCGCTGGCAGGCAGGCCGAAGCCGAGCCCGCTCAGCATCGCCTTCAGGCCGATGGCCACGGCGGCACCGGCCGCCAGGCCGATCAGCGAGGCGATGATGCCGACCACCACGGCCTCCAGCAGGACCGAGCCCAGCACCTGCCGCCTGCTCGCGCCCAGCGCGCGGAGCAGGCCGTTCTCCGTGGTGCGCTGCGCGACGGTGATCGAGAACGTGTTGAAGATCATGAAGGCGCCGACCAGCAGCGCGATGACGGCGAAGATCAGCAGGAAGGTGTCGAAGAACGACAGCACCTTGGCGAAACTGTCCTGGGTTTCCTTGATGAGCGCCGCTCCGGTGATCGCCTCGACGCCGTGCGGGAGCGCCGCCCGGAGGTTGCTTACCAGCTGCTGCTGCGAGACACCCGGCTTGGCGACGAACAAGATGCCGGAGTATTTCCCGGGCGCCGCGACCAGTTGCTGCGCGACGGGGGTGGTGAACAGCACCACGGAGGCGCCGGCGGGGCTGTCCGCGGCGCCGAAACCGATGATGCCGACGATCGTGACCCGCTGCGGCGGGCCCTTGACCAGGACGGTGGTCGTGTCACCGACCCGCAGGTGCCCGTCCGTCGCGCTTTTCTTGTCGATCACGACCTGGCCGGGCCCCCGCGGAGCATGCCCGGTCAGCAGCCGCCACGGGTTCAGCGCCGCCACCTGGTTCCAGTTGCCGCCCAGCGTCGGCGCTCCGCTGGCCGGGTTACCCAGCGCGTGCCCGTCCTTGCCGATCAGCCTGGTGTATCCGAAGGCGCTGCCTTCGGCCGCGGCCACGCCGGGGACCCGGGCGAGGGTGCTGGTCAGTGAGGCATCGACGAACGGGCGCTGCGCGCCGGTGAACTGCGGGCCGTTGAACGCCGCCGTGGCCCGGACCACCGCGTCGGTGCCCTTGTAGACCCCGGCGGACAGGTCGTTGAACGTCTGGCCGAACGTGTCGGTGAGCACCAGCGTCCCCGCCATGAACGCGACACCCAGCGTGACGGCCAGGGCCGTGGCGAACAGGCGGAACTTCCTGGCCAGCAGCCCGTGCATGATGATCTTGAGCATGGCGGATCACTCCCCGAAGCGCTTCATCCGCTCCAGCACGCGGTCGGCTGTCGGCTGGTGCATCTCGTCCACGATCCGGCCGTCGGCCAGGAACACGATCCGGTCGGCGTAGGCGGCCGCGATCGGGTCGTGGGTGACCATGACGATGGTCTGGCCCATCTCATCCACCGCGCGGCGCATGAAGGTCAGCACCTCGGCACCGGCCCGGGAGTCCAGGTTGCCGGTGGGCTCGTCGGCGAAGATGATCTCGGGGCGGCTGGCCAGCGCCCGGGCCACCGCGACCCGCTGCTGCTGCCCGCCGGACATCTCGTCCGGGCGGTGGCGGAGCCGGTCGCCGATGCCGGTCGTCTCGATGACCTTGGCGATCCAGGCCTGGTCGCCCTGGCGGCCGGCCAGCAGCAGGGGAAGGGCGATGTTCTCCGCCGCGGTGATCGTGGGCACCAGGTTGAACGACTGGAACACGAACCCCACGTGGTCCCGCCGCATGGTGGTGAGCTGGTGGTCGTTGAGCGTGCTCAGGTCGGCGTTGCCGATGAAGGCCTGCCCCGAGGTGAGGGTGTCCAGGCCGGCCACGCAGTGCAGCAGCGTCGACTTGCCGGAGCCGGACGGGCCCATGATCGCGGTGAAGCGGCCGGCGGCGAACTCGACGGTGACGCCGTCGAGGGCGCGCACCTCGGTCTGGCCCTTGCCGTAGACCTTGACCGCGTCCACGGTCCGGGCCGCTGATTTCTGGGTCACCCCCGCGGGGACTCCTGTGATGACGGTGGCCATGGCGAGCTCCCTTCCAGTTAGGGCCATCGTCGTAAGCACGGACCGTGACCGAAGGTGCCGGAGGGCCCCGGCGGTAGAGGCGAAAGCCCCTATTCGGGACTTACCCGGATAGGGGACGAAGACGGACGTGGACGGACGAGGCGGGCTCGAAGGGGCCAGGCTGACGCGGCTGGCGGCGGTGCTCGCCGCTGTCCTGGCTACCTGCTCGGCCGCTGTTGACTGCTCGTTCGGCCCGGCCGCGGGACCCAGTCTCCGCGGGCAAAAACTTGAGGTCGCGGCGGTATGGTCCGGCGTCGAGCAGCGGCACTTCGAGCTGGTGCTGCGCGCGTTCACCCGGCAGACCGGCGTGTCCGTCACCTACATATCCGCCGGCTACGGCGTCCCGGCCTTCCTCGACGCCCGGCTGGCCGCCGGCCGCCCGCCGGACGTGGCGTTCCTCCCCCAGCCGGGCCTGCTGCGCGGATACGCCGCCGAGCACCGGCTCGTCCCGCTCAACGGCATCGCGGGCCACGTGGTAGCCGACAACTACAGTCCGGCCTGGCGCAGGCTCGGGTCGGTCGGCAATACCCTCTACGGAGTCTGGTTCAAGGCCGCCAACAAGTCCTTGATCTGGTACAACGAAGGCGTCTTCGAGCGGGCCGGCGTAGCCCCGCCGTCCGGCGTCGACGGGCTGGTCTCCCTGGCCAGCCGGCTCGCACGGTCGGGGATGCCCGCGTTCGCGGTCGGCGGCGGGAACGGCTGGACGCTGGCCGACTGGTTCTCCAACCTCTACCTCCGGCTGGCCGGGCCCGCGCGGTACGACCTGCTGGCGGCACACAAGATCCCGTGGACCGATCCCTCGGTCATCGCCACGCTCCGTCTCCTGGCCAGGGTTCTGGATCCGCACGTCATCGCGGGCGGCTCGCGGGGGGCGGTGGCCACCGGCTACCAGCAGTCCGTCCGGCAGGCCTTTGCCACTCCTCCGGATGCGGCGATGGTGTTCGAGGGCGACTTCGTGGCCGGGATCATCGGCGGCGCGACCCGCGCGGTGCTCGGCGTCGACGCCGGCGTCTTCCCGTTCCCCGCGCTCGGGCGACTTGGGCCCGCAGTGGTGGCCGGCGGCGACGCGGCGGTCCTGATGCGCCGCTCCGCCGCCGGGGAGGCGCTCATCCGGTACCTGGCCAGCCCGCAGGCGGCGGCCATCTGGGCGGCGGCGGGCGGCTTCGTCTCGCCGAACCTCAACCTCGGCCTCGCCGTCTACCCGGACGCGATCAGCAGGTCCATCGCGGCCAGCCTGCTGGAAGCGGGCGACGGCTTCCGTTTCAGCCTGTCCGACCTGACGCCGGCCGGCTTCGGCGGAACCGAGGGACAGGGAATGCGGAAGATCCTGCGGCAGTTCCTGGTCAGCCGCGACGCCGGCGCCGCCGCGGCGCGGCTGGAGCAGGCGGCGGGAAAGGCGTACCCGACATGACCGGGCCGAAGGGTTCAGCCCGGCCGGGCCACGAGGCCGTGGCGTTGCAGCCAGGCGCGCGCCTCGGCCATGACATCGGCCCCGGCCACCTCGATGCGCCAGCCCATGAACAGCAGCGCCGCGGAGGTCAGCCGCGCCGAGACGGCGTTCACCGCGCCGGCCAGCCGCCGTCCGTAGCGCGCCATCGCGCGGTCGGTGACGACCGGCGCGATGTTCTCGGCGGGCTGCAGGCGGCGGTCGTCGGCGAGCAGGACCAGGTCCCCGGTGGCCAGGTTCCCGTCCGTGGTGTCCAGCACCGCGACGTCGACCACGCCGAGCCGCAGCGCGGCGACACGCTCCGCCTCGGTGTCGAACGGCAGGAACCTGGCGAAGCCCAGCCCGTACACCGTGCGCAGCCCCGGGAGGCAATAGCGCCGGTCCGGGCATTCGGGAGAACCGCCGAGCGTCAGCCGGCCGGCGGCCTGCCGCAGGTCGCTGACCCTGTGCAGGCCCAGGCGGCGCGCGGTGGCTTCGGTGACCACGATGCCGTTCTGATCCTGGGCCGCGGCCGGTGCCATCACCCGGACGTGCCAGGGGGCCAGCGCGGCCGCCAGCTCGCCCCGGACCGCCGCCGGATCCGGCGTCGTGACGTCCGGGTGGGCCTCGAGGCTGGTCAGCGCGGTGCCGAGATACTCGGGAACCACGTCTACCAGGCCCTGCTCCAGGGCCGGCTGGACCAGCTCGCGGGGGCCGAGGTCGAGCTGGAGCCGCATCGGGATCCCGGCGTTCCGGATGGCCAGCCCGTAGATCGCCGCCAGCAGCTCGCTCTCCGGAAAGTTGAACGAGGCCACCACGACGGTACTGTCGTCCCCGCCCGCCGGAGGCCCGGCCGGCTGGCAGGCGACGACCAGCGTGAGCGAGCAGGCCACCAGGGCGGCGGCACATCCGCATCGTGCGCTGCGAACGGACATGGCCTCACCTTCTTCGCCGCGGCGGCGCGGCGATGAGCACGCTACCGGCGCCGCGGCCCGGCCATGAAGGGCCGGAAGTCACTCCTTTGATCATCGCGTCGCCGCGCGGGCGGCGGCGCCGCCCTTCCGGGGAGCCGCCGCCGCTGCCCCGCCATGCCGACCACAGCATCCGCTGGTACCTGCTGCTCGGCGGCCTGGCCGGGGTCCTGTGGGCGGGCATGTCGGTCCCCGCGGGGCTCGGCCTCATCACCCGGGCCGACCTGGGCGTCCTGCACGCGGTGGCCGCGGTGCGCGCGGGCTGGCTCACCCGGGTGATGCTCGAGGTCGACGCGCTGGCGTCGCCGTGGACCGTTCGGCTCATGGCCTGGGGAACCATCGCGGTGCTGGTGTCGTTCCGCCGCTTCCGGCATCTCGCCGCCTACCTGGTCGTCGTCCTCGGCGGCGCGCTGCTGCTGTCCGCCATGACCCAGGAGATCGGCCGGATGCGGCCCGTCGGCATCGTGGTCCTCGGGCCCTGGCAGGGCTACGCGCAGCCGTCTCGGCCCGTCGCCACCCTGACCCTGGCGCTGACCGGGATGCTGTACACGCTGGTGCCCGCCGGCCGGTGGCGGAACCGGGGCAGGTGGGCGGCCGCGGTCGTCGTCGGGGTCTTCTGCGCGGCCCGGCTGTACCTGGCCGTCGATCATCCCACCGACCAGGTGACCGCGCTGATCATCGGGTGGCCGCTCGCGGTGGTGGGGTTCTGGCTGGCGGTCCCCAACGACGTCTTCCCCGTGTCCTACCGGGGTGGCCGCCAGGCCCACCTCGACATCGGCGGCCGCCGCGGCGAGGCCATCGTCACCGCCCTGGACCATCAGCTCGGTCTCGCGGTCACCGTCGTGGAGCCGTTCGGCCTGGAGGCGTCGGCCGGCTCGACACCGCTGCGCATTCGCGTCCGCGAGCCCGGCGGTGCCGAGACCGTGCTGTTCGGCAAGCTCTACGCGCTCAGCCACCTGAGGTCCGACCGCTGGTACAAGCTGGCCAGGACGGTGATCTACGGGCGGCTCGAAGACGAGAAGCCGTTCTCGACGGTGCGCAGGCTAGTCGAGTACGAGGATCACCTGCTGCGCCTGATGCGTGACGCCGGGCTGCCCGTGCCCCGGCCCTACGGCTTCGTGGAGATCACGCCGGAACGCGAGTACCTGATCGTGATGGAGTTCTTCGACGGCGGCCAGGAGATGCGCAAGGCTCAGGTCGACGACCCGGTCATCGACGACGCGCTGCGGGTGGTGCGACGCATGTGGGACGCGGGCGTGGCACACCGCGATATCAAGCCCTCCAACATCCTCGTGCGGAACGGCCAGGCGCTGCTCATCGACGTCGCGTTCGCCGCGGTGCGGCCGACCCCCTGGCGCCAGGCGGTGGACCTGGCCAACATGATGCTCACCCTGGCCCTGGCCAGCACCCCGGAGCACGTGTACGAACGGGCCCTGACGGTCTTCGCGGCCGATGACGTGGCCGAGGCCTTCGCCGCGTGCCGCAGCATCACCATCCCCGGCCAGCTGCGCTCCCTGATGCGCGCGGACGGGCGTCACCTGACCAGCCGCTTCCGCCAGCTCGCTCCCGCCCGGCGCCCCGTCCCCGTCCAGCTCTGGGACATCCGGCGGGCCGCGGCCACGGCGGCTCTGGTCGCGGCGCTCGCGGCCGCGGTGTTGCTGTCCGGTATCTACCTGAAGGTGGCGGGGCTGTTGTGACGCCGCGACGAGACATCTGCCACCACCGCCCCGCGCTGGGCCCGGCCGGCTCGGCGTCGTGCTCGCGACGGCGACGCTCGCCGCGGGCACGGCACTGGCCGGCTGCGCCGCGATCGGCGGCACGGTACCCGGGTGCGGAGATCCGCTCCGGCTGGCGATCATCGCGCAGTCGGTGCCCACCGCCTCCTACGTGCCCTGCCTGCACGACCTGCCGCCGGGCTGGAGCACCTCCGGGTTCGACCCGTCCCAGGACGGCACCGGCTTCCTGCTCGACTCCGACCGGTCTGCGGGCCGGCCGGTGACGGTCCGGCTCACCGTCGCCTGCGATACCGGCGGCGCCAGCCCGTCTCCGTCGTGGGGCCCGGGCGTGCTCACCTACACGCGGCTGTACTCGATCTCGCCGCGGTTCGCCGGGACCCTGTACGACGTGTTCCCCGGCGGCTGCGTACGCTACGGATTCGACTTCGCCGACGGCTCGCAGATCGCGCTGGTGGAGCAATTCGAGCAGGCCGTCGGCCTGTACCCGCGGCAGCAGCTGAGGCTCGTCCTGAAACGGGAACTCGGCGTGGAGCTGAGCCCATGACCGCGCTCACCGATCCCCGGGTCCGGTTCGGGGCCGGGACGGCGGCCCTGCTGGTCACGGCCCTGGCCGTCCGCCGCGATCACGTCGGCCATCGTTGGCCTGACCCGGATCTATGTCGGCGCCCACCTGCCGCTCGACGTGGCGGGCGGCGCGGCACGGTAGCTGTAGACCCAGCGCAGAAGCGTTTCGGCTGCGTCCAGGACCGACGCGGCATCGCGCGTATGCTCGGCGGCCGACCGGACCACCTCGCCCCCCGACCGGGCGTACCCGCGCCGGTCGTAGGCGATGACCCGGCCGACTCCGGCCAGATCACCGACCAGGGTCCCCCACGTGGAGGCGGTCGATCCGGCCGGAGGAATCAGCAGGACCGGAGGGCCGTCGCCCTGCTCCTCGTAGTAGAAATTGCTCCCCCGAGCCTTGATGAACCCCATCGTCAGCCCCTCCTTAGGCTCTCGGAATGCACCGCTGGTGGTACCTCAGAGTGCCGGGCGACCGCTTCGCGGCGGACCACCGCCTGGACCACCGCCGACAAGGTGAAGCCCAGGATCAACGACCAGGTGATCTGCCACGTCATCGACCCGGCATCCAGCAGGGCGCGGCCCAGCTCATGAGACAGGCGCATCGATGCCCTCCTTTGCGAAGGGGCGGTGGTCGGCAGGCGCGTGCACCGTCCGGGCGAGGTCATCGAGGGCGCTGCGCACGCCCTGGACGAAGGTCTCCAGGTCCGGGCAGCTGTCCTGGTCGGCGACGGCGGTGAGATTGAGCTGTCCGGCGTAGGACAGCGCGGCGACGACGAGGGTCAGGTTGCCCATGACCGGCATCATGGGGAACAGCTCCAGCAGCCGCGCGCCGGCCAGGTAGAGCGGCACCGGCGGGCCCGGGGCGTTGGTCACGACCAGGTTCACCGACCGCTGCCGCGGAAAATGCCGGTACCAGGCGCGCTGGCCAGCGACGAACCGGAAGACCCCGGTGCCCGCCTGCGGGCGGGCCTTGTGCTTGCGCGCGGTGGTCTCGGCGGCGATCAGCTCGAGCCGGCGCACCGGGTCGGGCTCGCCGAGCGGCAGCGGCACCATCATCCACCCGGGCTTGTTGCCCCGCGCCTGCCCCGGCTGCTCGTCATGCAGGGAGATGGTTACCATCGCGCGCTGCACCAGCCCTTGGATGACCTCGCCGCGGCTCGCCAGTAGCTGGCGCAGGCCGCCGGTCACCGCGGCCAGCACCACGTCGTTGACCGTGGCGTGGCAGGCGTGCGCGATCTGCTTGGCGGGGTCCAGGCGGCCGCCGATAATGGCCAGCCGGCGGCCGGTGCCGACCGGGTGGTTGAGGCTGGTCTGCGGGGCAGGCTGCTCGGCGAGGACTTCCCGCCACGCCGGCCAGGCCGCATGGGCTCGGGCCAGCGTCTTGCCCGGATGGGCCAGGCCGGCCCACCCGCGGCCTAGTTCCCGACGGCGTCGGCGCAGGTTGTCGGCCAGCAGCTGGCTGGCGGCCGGGATCGGGGCCACCGTCCACGGCTGTGCGGCCGGCGCAGGCACGCCGGGGGCCAGGTCCAGCAGTGCCCCGAAGGCGGCCAGTGCCGCGGCGCCGTCGGCGAGGGCGTGGTGCAGCCTCAGGTACGCGCCCACCCGCCGGTCCGGCAGGCCGGGCAGCAGCCACAGCTCCCACAGCGGCCGGGCTGGATCCAGCCGCTGCCGCGCCAGTTCCTGGCACGCTTGCAGCAGCTGGGTTTCGCCGGCGGGAGCGGCCAGCGGATGGACCCGGATGTGGTCGGCGAGGTCGAAGCAGGGAGCGTCGACCCACAGTGGCCAGCCCAGCCCCAGAGCGGGCCGGTACAGCAGCTGCCGGAAGCGGGGGACCAGGTGCAGTCTCGGCTCGAGCTGCGCGCGGACCGCCTCGACCCGGACCCGGCCGTCGGGGTCGAGCAGGCTGGTACCGTCGCAGATGGCGAGCCCGCCGATGTCGCTGGACCAGCCATAGTCGTCCCACATCAGCAAGAACAGGTCTGAGGCGGTCAGCCGCTCCAGGAGCGGTGTCTCAGCCATCACGCCACGCTCCTTCCCTTCGCCGGTGCCACACTGACGACCCGCGCACCGGATCACGCCTGCTTCGGCACGTGCCCGGCGTACACCAGGCGCATGATCTTGTGTCCGAAGTCGGCGGTGGGCCCGAACATCAACGGGCAGCCGCCGTCGATGACGGTGATGCCGTGCTGCCTGCCGTAGCTGGTGGCGGCGTCGGAGACGCTGCCCGCGCCGGGGCCTCGGTGCATCCACACATGCTTGATGCCGAGCTCGGCGCACTCGCGCACGGTGTCCTTGGCGATCTCGGGCCGGGTCCCGATCACTACCGCCTCGACCCCGCCGGGGATCGAGGCCAGGTCCGGGTAGCACCGGTCTCCCTCGACCTGGCTGGTGTTCGGGTTGACCGCGAAGACCTTATAGCCGCGCTCGCGCAGCCGCCGGTACACGTTGTTGCTCCCGTGGGTCTTGGGTGTGCGGGACACCCCGGTCACCGCCACTCGCTTGCTGGCCAGGAACGCGGCTGCGGCCTCGTTGATGTTCTGCATGGCTCCTCCCTTGCGTCTGTCAGTGGTTGTGTTCGGCGTCGATCGCCAGGTGCTGGGCATCTCACGGGACTGCTTCTGCTGGCGCGCCGACCCGTTCGTCGATCACCTGCCAGACCTCCTTGTCCAGCTGGTTCTCCTTCCAGATGCCGTAGGCGGTCCCCAGCAGCACCGGCTGGACCGCTACCAGCCCGATCGCCCCGCTGATCGCCGTATCGACCCACTCGTGGCCCCCCAGGCCGATGCTCAGCTGACCCTCCCCCGGGGTGAAGACCACGGTCAGCGCGTAAGCGACCCCGAGCAGATGGCGCCATAGGCTCTCCTTGCGCGCCTGCATCACCGTGCGGTCCCCGCTGGTGCGGAAGACCTGCGCCTCGAACTCCTGGGCGCGGAAGTGGTCCGCCAGCGCCCGGGCCAGCTCGTCCGCCGGGACGGCGGTGCTGTAGATCCGTTCGATGTTCAGCGCCGGCACCCGGCCGGTCCGTGGGTCTTTGCCCTGTTCTGCGGTCATTTTCGTCCCTCCTGAATTTGAGTAACCTGGCCGGTCATCGGCGGAACAGCTCACCCCACGCAGCCGTTCATGGGATCTGAACCTCGCTTACGCCGGTGATGGTGGTGCGCTCGGCCACGTAGTACGGCAGCAGGCGGAGCGCGTCTTCTTCGTTGTCGGCGTCGACCGTCCACCAGATCTCGTGCCCGCCGGTGCGGCACGAGGCCAGGGTCGTCTGGCGGCGAAGCGGGCTGCGGTGTCCTTTGAACGAGGCGAACACCACGCCGCACTCGTCCGGCTCGTGGCGGTGGTGGAGCAAGTAGCGGGCCATGAGCCCACCGTGCCGTCCCGCGGCCGGGCCGACATCGGGGGATCACCCTGAGCCGGACCCTGAGCTTTCCGCGCCCGGCGACCCTGACCTCGGCGAGCCCGGCGGCGGGACCTTCGCCCCTGCGTTCCTGGGCCATTCGGCCCTGGCCGCCCGGGTCCACCGGGCGAGTCTCGGGGAAGGAGGTGAGGGGATGCCGGCGGCTCCGGGTGGCCTGGGGCTTCCGGTGCCGCCGTCTGAGCGCTGAAACAGGAGGGTGTGAGGCTGCTTACCGGGCATTTCGTAGGCAGGGCCGGCGAGCTCGGTTCGCTGGAGCGAATCCTCGACGAGCTGGATCGAGGCTGCCCTGGCGCGATCGAGCTAGCGGGCGAACCGGGGATCGGCAAGACCCGTCTGCTGACCGAACTCACCGCTCGCGCCGGGGCACGCGGGCATCTCGTGCTGTCCGGCGCGGCGTCGGAGTTCGAGCACGACCTGCCGTTCTCCGTGTTCGTGGACGCGCTGGACGAGTACGTGGCGGGCCTGGAGCCGGGTCGGCTCGCCGTACTCGACGACGCCGTCCAGGCTGAGCTCGCGTACGCCTTCCCGTCACTGTCGGCGCTCTCGGCGGGCCGCGAGGTATCGCCTCAGCACGAGCGCTACCGCAGCCACCGCGCGGTGCGGGCGTTGCTGGAGCATCTGGCGCAGACCCTGCCTCTCGTCCTCGTCCTCGACGACTTCCACTGGGCCGACTCGGCATCGGCCGAGCTGCTCGGCGCGCTGCTACGCCGGCCACCGGCCGCAGCCGTGCTCACCGCGGTTGCGCTCCGCCCCCGGCAAACCCCGGAACGTCTCGCCATCACGCTGGAGCGAGCGCACCGTTCCGCGGCGATGACCCGCATCGAGCTCGGCGCCTTGACGCCTGCTGAGGCTCGGGAGCTTCTCGGCGGAACGGTCGGCGCCGCCGAGGCAACCGTCCTTTACGAGGAGAGCGGCGGCAACCCTTTCTACCTGGAGCAGCTCGCCCGGTCGCTCGAGCGCGCCGGTGCGGTCACGCCGGTGCCCGAGATCTCGCTGACCGGCCTGGGCGTCCCGCCTGCCGTGGCCGCCGCGCTGAGCGAAGAGCTCGCCCTGCTCTCACAGACCACACGCCTTGTGCTGGAAGGCGCGGCGGTGGCGGGCGACCCGTTCGAGCCCGAGCTGGCCGCGGCCGCGGCTGCCACGTCCGAGGCATCGGCGATGGACGCGGTCGATGAACTCCTGCAGCTCGATCTCATCCACCCGACCGACGTGCCCCGGCGCTTCCGCTTCCGGCACCCGCTCGTCCGGCGCGCGGTCTACGAGGCCACGCCCGGTGGCTGGCGGCTGGGCGCCCACGAACGCTGCGCCAGCGCGCTCGCGGCACGCGGCGCGGCCGCCACGGCACGCGCCTACCACGTCGAGCGCTCAGCCCGCGAGGGCGACCTCGCCGCCATTGCCGTCTTGCGCGAGGCCGGCGAGGCGACAGCACGCCTCGCGCCCGAAAGCGCGGCACGGTGGTTCGGCGGGGCACTGCGGCTCCTCCCGCAGACCGCGCCGGCGGAGGACCGCGTCGATCTTCTGCGCGCCCGTTCCCGGGCATTGGCGGCAGTGGGCCGTTTCACCGACAGTCATGAGGCGGCGCTGGAGGCAGCAGCACTCGTCTCGGGACAGCCGAGTGCGCTCCACACGACCGTCGCGACGGCGTGCGCCAGCGTCGAGCGTTTCCTCGGGCGATACGAGCACGCCCACGCCCGGCTGGTGAGGGCGCTTCGCCTCCTCCCGGAGCCGGCCTCGGTCGAGCGCGTCGAGTTGCTGATCGAACTGACGCTCAACGAGTTCTACCGCTCGAGATACGAGGCGATGCGCGATTGGGCCGCCCCTGCGGTGAGCGCGGCGAAGGAGGTGGGAGATGCCGCGCTCATTGCTGCGGCGGCCGTCATGTCCGCGTTCGCGGACGCCATGACCGGTCCGACCCAGGCCGCTCGCTCCCGGCGGGCCCAAGCCGCCGCGCTCGTGGATGAGCTGTCGGATGACGAGCTCTCGCTCCGTCCCGACGTGGCGGGCTGGCTCGCCATCGCCGAGGTCTATCTGGACCTGTACGCTGAGGCCGACGCGCACGCGAGTCGTGCCCTCGGCCTCGCTCGCGCCAGCGGCCAGGGGGATCCCTTGCACCGCCTCTATCCTGTCCTGCCCCGGGTGTGGTATGTGCGCGGCAAGCTGGCCGAGGCTACCGAGCTTCTGGACGGTGCCATCGAGGCCGGGCGTTTGCTCGGGTCGCCGCCGGCGCTTGCCGGGAACCTCTTCAACCGGTCCGTCGTCGCACTCGCCGTCGGCGATCTGGACATCGCGCTCGCCACCGCGGAGGAGAGCGTCGAACTCACGCGCGGCCTGGACGAAGGTTTCGTCACAGCTTGGGCTGCAGCGAGGCTCGCCGACGTCCTGTTCGAGATCGGGCAACCAGGCCGGGCCATCGAGTTGCTCCTCGGCCATGCCGGCGGTGAGGAGTTGACGCTCATTCCAGGCGGCTGGAGGGCGTACTGCCTCGAGCTGCTCACCCGGTGCTGGCTGGCCCTCGATCGCCCAGCGAGGCCACGCGCGCGGCGGCTCTCGCCGAGG
>Ga0318525_10000443_pt1 | contig 12924 bp, 10 predicted proteins | sample GRESIP052b4f23_FD_203482 | JGI IMG/M metagenome (GOLD analysis project Ga0318525, IMG submission 203482) | Tropical soil microbial communities from Luquillo Experimental Forest, Puerto Rico - GRE.SIPMG.052b4f23 | ecosystem: Environmental > Terrestrial > Soil > Tropical forest > Bulk soil...
ATGCAGCTCTACGAGCGCGGCGCGTTCCAGCTGCTCGACCCCGTGCACCGCTACATCCCCGAGTGGCGCACCCTGCAAGTGGGTGAGGTCCAGGACGACGGCACCGTCACGACGGTCAAGCCGAGCCGGCCCATGAACGTGCGTGACGTCCTGATGCACACGACTGGACTCCCAGGCGGGCTCTTCCCCGACAACCCGATCGACGCCGCGTTCGGCGAGGCACGCGCCGCGCTGCCGGAGCAGACCCTCGAGAGCGTGACCGCACTCTTGGCCCAGCACCCGCTCAAGTTCCACCCCGGCACGCACTGGAACTACGGCCTCTCGACCGACATCGTCGGACGACTGGTCGAGATCCTCTCGGGCCAGCCCTTCGACGACTACCTGAGAGAGGAGCTCTTCGAGCCGCTGGGCATGGTCGACACCGGTTTCTTCGTGCCCGAGGACCAGCAGCCGCGACTGGCGGCCTGTTACCAGTACCGGCCCGCCAACACGCCGAGCCTCATGGAAGGCCCCTTCGCCAACGGGATCCTCAAGCCGCGCTCGTACCTTTCCGGTGCCGGTGGCCTCGTGTCGACGACGCACGACTACGTGGCCTTCTGTCAGATGCTGGCGAACGGGGGGCAGCTCGACGGGCGCCGGGTGCTCGGTCGCAAGACGCTCGAGCTGATGACCGTGAACCACCTGCCTGGCAGGGCCACCCTCCAGGACATGGCCATGGGCGGCTTCGGCGAGGCCGGCTTCGAGGGCGTGGGTTTCGGTCTGGGCTTCGCGGTCGGCCAGGGGCCGGCCGCCACGACGTTCGCCGGCTCGGCCGGCGACTTCTACTGGGGCGGCGCGGCGAGCACCGCCTTCTGGGTCGACCCCAGCGAGGATCTCTTCGTCGTCTTCATGACCCAGCTGTTCCCCTCCGTCGCCTACCCCTTCAGGGCCCAGCTGCGCGCGCTGGTGTACCAGGCGATCGACGATTGACCCCCGTGGCGGTGCCCGCGACGCGCGCCGGCTGCTGATGCCCGCCGGAGAGCCACCGGTCGGCCCCGCCGACGCCACCGTCACCCCGCGCTTCGCCGGCATCGCCACCTTCGCCCGCCTGCCGACGACGGAGCAGGCCGGCCGCTGGGACATCGCCGTGGTCGGCGTCCCCTTCGACGGGGGGACGAGCTACCGTCCCGGCGCCCGCTTCGGGCCCTCGGCGGTGCGTCAGGGCTCCCGCCTGCTTCGGCCCTACAACCCTGCACAGGACTCGCTGCCCTTCGAGCTCGCCCAGGTCGTCGACGCGGGCGACATCGCCTGCACGCCCTACTCCACCGAGGAGGCGGTGACGACGATCGCGGCCGGGGCCGACGACCTGCTCGGCGGCGGCGGGCGCCTGGTCGCCATCGGCGGTGACCACACCATCGCCCTGCCCCTGCTCCGCGCCACGGCGCGCCGGCATGGGTCGCTAGCGCTCGTGCACTTCGACGCGCATCTCGACACGTGGGACACCTACTTCGGGCAGCGGTACACCCACGGGACGCCCTTCCGCCGCGCCTTCGAGGAGGGGCTGCTGGTGCGCGAGCGCAGCGTCCACGTTGGGCTGCGCGGGCCGCTCTACGCGGACACCGACCTGTCGGAGGACGCCGGCATGGGGTTCGCCCAGATCACCACCGATGACGTAGCAGCGCGGGGCACGGCCCCCGTGGTCCGGCAGATGCTGGCCCGCGTCGGCGACGCGCCGGTCTACGTGTCGGTGGACATCGACGTGCTGGACCCGGCCCACGCACCGGGCACCGGCACGCCCGAGGCAGGGGGGCTCACCAGCCGGGAGCTGTTGGCGCTGCTGCGCGGCCTAGCCCCGGCCTCGGTGGTGGGCGCCGACGTCGTCGAGGTCGCGCCGGCCTACGACCACGCGGAGATCACGGCCATCGCGGCCGCCCACGTCCTCTACGAGCTGGTGACGCTGATGGCGAGGCGTCCGTTGCCGGGCGGCACCGTCGGAGCCTCGTAACAGACCATTCACAACCGGGAAACCGTCAGCGAACGTTGCCGCCGTAGCGTGCGGCCACGCGGCGAGTGTGGGAGCCGGTGAAGCCGATGGCGACGTGAAGAGGGACCTGCTGGTGGGGGTGGCGCAGTGGCTGGCCTCGCCCGGCGAGCCGAGGCAGAACCTGGCGGTCGCCCTGGGTATGGCAGAGCGCGCGGCCGCCCTGGGCGTGGAGTTGCTCGTCTTGCCCGAGCTGTGGTCCTGCGGGTACTTCCCCGAGACCCTGGCCGTGGACGCGCGGCGCGACGCCGAACCGCTCAGTGGCCCACGAGCGCAGCGGCTGAGCGAGGCGGCGCGTCAGCACGCGCTGTTCCTCGCGGCAGGCAGCGTCCCCGAGCGCGGCGATGACGGCCACCTCTACGACACGGCGCTCGTCTTCGACCCGGCGGGGCGCCTCGTGGCCCGCCACCGCAAGGCGCACCTCTACACGCCGGCGCTCGAGCACGCGGTCTTCACGCCCGGCGACCAGTTGACGACCTTCACCGACCCCGCGCTCGGCACCGTCGGGCTGGTCGTCGGCTTCGACGGCGACGTGCCCGAGGTGGCGCGAACGTTGGCGCGGCGGGGTGCGCGTCTCGTCTTGGTCCCCTCCGCGTGCGAGGTCGAGCGGTCGAGCGAGTGGGAGCTCGTGCACCCGGCTCTCGCCCTCGTGCACGGTCAGTGGTGGGTGCAGGCCAACCAGGCCGGCTCGTTCGGCTCGTCCACGCTGCTCGGCGCCAGCCGGATCATCGCCCCGACCGGCACCGTCGTGACTGCCGCCGGCGAAGCGGTGCCGGGCCTGGTCAGCCCGGCGGAGCTGGTGGTGCACCGGATCGATCTCCAGCTGGCGGCGCACCGCGCTGGGCTGGCCGCGCTCCTCGAGGCCGGGCGGCGGCCCGAGCTCTACCGCGACGAGCCCGAGACCGAGACGGAGGCCGACGGTGCTCAGCCGTTGGGGTCGGCGGTGCCGAGCACGATGCCGGCCAGCCCCTGAACCAGCTGCGCCGTCGAGCGCACCGACGCGTCGGGGGACCGGGCGTCGGCGTTCAGCGCCGCGACGACCATGGCCCGCGCTGCCGGCTCGGTGATCGGCGCCGGCGGGCTGGCCGCCTCGGCCGCCACCTCGGCCCGCAGTGCAGCGGACGGCGCCCCGACGCTCACGGTGTAGGTGGGCGCGGCGTTCGAGGCCACGGGCGGGATCACCGCGCCGACGTAAGCCAGCCGGCTGCCGTCGGGTCGGTTGACCACGGCGTCGAGCATGGCGGCGCCGCTCACCCGTACCGCACCGCGCACGGTCGACGGAACGAAGACGACCGTGTCGGTCGACTTGTCGCCGCGGTGGCCGCTCGCGGTCGCGGTGGCGAGCATGGCGAAGCTGCCGGTGGCCGGGTCGAACACGTAGGCGCCCAGCTGTCCCGCGGTGGCCACGGGCCAGACGCGGGCGAGGTAGCGCAGCCGGCTCGGGATCTGGCGGTCGTTCGGGGAGGGGGCGCGCCGCGGGTCACCCTTGCCGGGCGTCCCGTTCGAGGTCGTCTGGTAGCTCGAATGCTGCCAGCGTGTGCACCAGCACGTCCCCGGCGCCTTTGACAGCCCCTTCCAGGCCCAGATCGTGCCGCCCGTCTGCGTGGTGTCCTGCGCGGCGAGCTCGTTGGCCAAGATGGTGGCATCGGTGCCCGCGGAGTCGCCGAATTCGGTGATGAAGACGGCCGAGTGCATGGCCTGCGCCTCGGCCTCCGCCGTCTGGTAGCCGAACGTGAAGTTCGGCGGGAAACCACCCTCCTTGGCCGGCAACCCGAGGAGGTCCTGCTCGATGGTGAACGCGTAGGTGTAGACGTGCGGCGCGAACACGAGGTCGGGATAGGCGGAGAACGGCGCGCTCATCTGGAGTGAGAAGTCGAGGAGGTTCCGATACGCGATCGGCTCGAAGAAGATCTGCTGGCGCGCGACCGAGGCGAGCTGCGGATAGGCGCAGGCGGCGGCGAGCGAGGTCGGCTGTGCCGTCGGACAGGTCGGCCGCCCGTCGCGCACGCCGGTGAGGGCCTCGATGGCCCGCGTGTAGAAGGGGTAGAGCTGCTGACTGCTCGCGTCGTAGCCGTTGCCCGCCGGCAGCGAGCCGTTCGACCCGGGCTGCGGCTCGTTCATCAGTTCGTAGCCGAGGACGGCGGGGTCGTTCTCGAAGCGCCGGGCCAGCGCGGCCAGCGCACCGATGTAGTGGTCCTGCAGCCCGGTCCCCGGCGCATGCCGGGCCGGACCGGCCACCGCGGCGTTGTGCCAGAAGTTGTAGAAGGCCTGCGACTCCGCCGGGTTCAGCTCGTCGATGCCGTAGAGCGCGCAACCCGCCTTCCCGTCCGTCTGCACGGCCCAGGCCGGGGCGCCGTCACTGCCGCCCGAGGGCGTGCACCCGGCCGGCGCCGACTTCGTCCCGGCCGGGAGGATGTAGCGCGAGTACTGGTCCTGGTGCATGTCGAGGATCACGTAGATCCCCTGCTGGCGCGCCCAACCGACCACCTGGGCCACACGGGCCAGATAGGTCGTCGAGTACGTGCCGGGCGTGGGCTCGAGCTGGCTCCAGTTGAGGACGAGGCGCACGACGTCGAAGCCCAGCGCGCGCATCTGGGCGAAGTCGTCGCCGCTCGCGGGCGCGGTCGACTGGGCGAAGGCCGCCTTGGAGGCCTGCACCTCGCACAGCGGCGGCTGCGGGAGGAGCGCGGTGGCCGCCGGGCACCGCCCCGCGTAGGCCGAGCGCGAGACGGGGAAGAGTGCGGGCCCGCCGTTGGCGCGCGGGTAGGCGACGTCCTCCATGCCGACGGCGTTGGCGCCGTGCAGCAGCACTTCGCGACCGGACGCGTCGGCGAGATACGGCGTGTGGTCCGGACCGCTCGCCGGCGTCACCACGTGCAAGAAGCCCAGGCCGGGCACCGCAGCGGATGTCGCGTTGGCGGCCGCGGCGCGCGCTGCCGGTGCGAGCAGCGCGGCCACCGCGACCGCTGCCAGGGCCCCGGCGACGAGGAGTCGGGGGCGTCCGGGCACGGCGGGCCAAGCTAGCGGAGGGGACCACTCGAGATGCCGCGCCCCGCCGGCCCCCGCCGCGGCCGTTGGTAGGGTCGCCGCCGTGGGAGCCAGCGACGCCGCCGGGCGTGACGCCCGGGCCGACTCGATCTCGCTCTACCAGGGGCTGCTCTCCACCCGTGCCGTCCGCCGCTACAGCGACGAAGCCGTGCCCGACGACGCGTTGCGCGACATCCTCTTCGCCGCCACGCGGGCACCGAGCGGATCCAACCGCCAACCCTTCCGGTTCGTCGTGCTGACCGACGGTGCGGTGGCCGCCGAGGCCAAGCGGCTCATCGGGGAGGGGGCGCGTCGTTTCTGGTCGGCCAAGCGCGAAGCCGACGGCTACGACACCGGCTCGGGCGCCGACGCCACCTCACCCAAGGCGCGCATGGCACGCACCATGCAGCACTACGTCGACACTTATGAGTCCGTGCCCGTGCTCGTGCTCGCCTGCTACGTGCCCTACCGCGGCCACAAGGCGGTGAGCGACGGCGCGTCGATCTACCCCGCCTGCCAGAACCTCCTCTTGGCGGCGCGGGCGTTGGGCTACGGCGGCGTGATGACCGGCTGGCACTTCGCGGCGGAGACCGAGTTGCGCGCGCTGCTGCACATCCCCGACGAGGTCGACCTCGTTGCCACGATCACACTCGGCCGCCCGCAAGGGCGGCACGGCCCGGTGCGCCGACGCCCGCTCCCGGAACTGGTGTTCGGGGAACAGTGGGGGCAGCCGCCCGAATGGGCGGTCGACCCCGCGGGCACGAGGCACACGGCGGCAGGACCGCCGCGTCCGAGCGCCTAGCATTCTGCGTGTTGCGGCACGCCACGACGCCCCGGGGAGGGCTGACCATGCGCACAGTCGACTCGCCCGTCTTCGACGCCGACAACCACTACTACGAGGCGCTCGATGCGTTCACGCGCCACCTCGACCCTGCGCTCGGGCCGCGGGTGATCGAGTGGGTCGAGATCAACGGCCGGCGCTACCACTCGCTCGGGGGACGGGTCAGCCGTGCCGTCACCAACCCCACCTTCGACCCGGTCGCCCCCGCCGGCGCGCTGGCCGACTACTTCCGTGGCAACCCCGACGGCGTGCCCATGCACGAGCTGATGGGGACTCCCGGGCCGATCCGGGCCGAATACCGCGACCGCGACGCCCGCCTGGCCGTCATGGACGCGCAGGGCCTGGACCAGGTGTGGCTCTTCCCGACCCTCGGCATGCTCTACGAGGAGGCGCTCAAGGACGACCCCGAGGCGGTGGTGCTGTTGTTCCGCGCCTTCAACCGGTGGCTGGCCGAGGACTGGGGCATGGCCTACGCGGACCGTATCTTCGCCGCCCCCTACATCACGCTGGCGAACGTCGACGAGGCCGTGCGCGAGCTCGAGTGGGCCCTCGACCAGGACGCGCGCACAGTCGTGCTGCGGGCGGCGGCGCCGACCACGGCGCTCGGCCCGCTCTCCCCGGCGGCCGACGCCTTCGACCCGTTCTGGGCCCGCGTGAACGAGGCCGGCATCACGGTGGTCGTCCACGCCGGCGACGCCGGCCTGTCCTCCAACGGGTACGCCCGCGACGGATTCTCGGCCTCCTTCCGTGCCGGAGGGGGGATGCGTCCGAGCGTCAAGCTCTTCGCGATCGAGCGGGCCGCCCACGATTTCTTGGCCACGCTCATCCTCGAGAAGCTGTTCGACCGTTACCCCAATGTGCGCGTGGCGTCGGTGGAGAACGGCTCGGACTTCTTGGACCCGCTGTTCCGCAAGCTGCGCACCACGGCACGCCGGATGCCGGGCTACTTCCCCGAGGACCCCGTGGCGACCTTCCGCCGCCACATCTGGATCAATCCGTTCTGGGAGGACGACGTCGACGAGATCGTGGACCTGATGGGCTACGACCGCGTGATCTTCGGGTCGGACTGGCCGCATGTCGAGGGCCTGCCGCAGCCGGCCGACTGGGTGACCGAGCTGCAGAAGCAGCCGCCGGAGTCGGTGGCGAAGATCATGGGTGCCAACACGCGCGAGCTCAACGTGCGGCGGCCGGTGGCACCATGACCGAGGTCGTCGACCGCAGCGAGACGACGGAGCACGCGACGCCGGTCTCGGAGATCGCTCCACACGTGATCCTGCTCTTCGGCGCCACCGGTGACCTGGCCGCCCGCAAGCTGCTGCCCGGGCTGCTGCACCTCTCGGTCGGTGGGATGATGCCCGAGTACCGCATCATCGGGAGCTCGACGTCGAACCTGAGCGACGAGGACTTCCGCCACCTGGCTCGCCACGCCTGCGACCAGTACGCTACCGGGAAGATCTCGCTCCTGCAGTGGGCCAACTTCGAGCGGCGCCTCAGCTTCGTCTCCACCGGTGCCGGCGCCGACGCCTTCGCCGACGCGGTCGCGCGGGCGGAGGAGGAGATCGGTGGCGCCGAGGCGCGCCGGCTGCACTACCTGAGCGTGCCGCCGTCGGCGGACCGCTCGGTGATCCAGCTGTTGGCCGACGCCAAACTCGTCGAGCGGGCGCGGGTGATCATGGAGAAGCCGTTCGGCACCGACCTAGCCAGCGCCGTCGCGCTCAACGACATGCTGCACCAGTACTTCGACGAGGAGCAGATCTTCCGCATCGACCACTTCCTGGGCAAGGAGGCGGCGCAGAACATCTTGGCCTTCCGCTTCGCCAACGGACTCTTCGAGCCCATCTGGAACCGGGACCACATCGACCACGTGCAGATCGACGTGCCCGAGACGCTCTCGGTGGACGACCGGGTCGCCTTCTACGAGGCCACCGGTGCCTTCAAGGACATGGTGGTCACGCACCTCTTCCAGATCCTCGGCTTCGTGGCCATGGAGCCGCCCACCGCGCTCGAGCCGGGCGCCATCAGCGAGGAGAAGAACAAGGTCTTCCGCTCCATGCGCCCACTCGACGTCTCGCAAGTTGTGCGTGGCCAGTACGACGGCTATCGCGACATCCCCGGCGTGGCTCCCGATTCCGACACGGAGACGTTCATCGCGCTGCGCTGCGACATCGACAACTGGCGCTGGGCCGGCGTGCCCTTCTTCTTGCGTACGGGCAAGCAGCTCGGGGGTGGCGAGCGCATCATCTCCATCGCGTTCCGCGAGCCGCCCAAGTCGATGTTCCCCGCGGACTCGGGGGTGGGCGCGCAGGGCCCCGACCACCTGACCTTCGACCTGGCCGACTCCTCGAAGCTGTCGCTGTCCTTTTACGGCAAGCGGCCGGGACCGGGCATGACGCTCGAGAAGCTCTCCCTGCAGTTCGCGCTCCATGAGATCGGGCAGGACGCCGACGTGCTCGAGGCCTACGAGCGGCTGATCCACGACGCCATGGTGGGCGACCACACCCTGTTCAACACGGCCGAGGGCATCGAGCGGCTGTGGGAGGTGTCGACGCCTTTGCTCGACGACCCGCCGCCCGTGCAGCTCTACACCAAGGGCAGCTGGGGGCCGCCGTCCATCAACGACCTCATCGCGCCGCGCACGTGGCGGCTGCCCTTCGAGCGGCGCTGGCGGGGGACGACGGCGGGCGCCTAGGCCTCGCCCGACCGTGCAGCCGGCAACACGGCACTCACCCGGCGACGGCAAAGAGCCTCCAGGTCCCCGGGAGGCCCTTGAGCTCGTGTTCGCCCCGGTCCTCGAATTCGAGGCCTGACCCGACAACCAACATCGGGACGGGCGCCGACACGACGACCTCGCCCGGACCAGCCTTGGAGAGCACCCGTGCCGCGATGTGGACGCCGATGCCGGCGATCCCGCTGTCGCGCACCTCCACCTCGCCGGTGTGCAGTCCCGCGCGGATGCACACCCCCAGCCGGCTCAACGCATCGGCGAGGGCGCGCGCGCAGCGGATCGCCCGGCCGGGGCCGTCGAAGGTGGCCAGGATCCCGTCGCCCGTCGAAGCGGTCGAGTGCACCAGCCGCCCGCGGTGCTGCTCGACGACTGTGCGCGCCACGAAATCGTGGCTCTCGAGCAGATTGCGCCATTCGCGATCACCCATGGCGGACGCCTGCTCGGTCGAGCTGACGATGTCGGTGAACAAGATGGCAGCCAGCGCGCGGTCGGGCCCGGCGACGCCCTGCGATGTGCCTGAGAATTCCTCGATCGGGGGATCCCCTCGTCTACGGGGTCGGTCTCGACGACTGCGTTCCTCGCCCCGTACTACGGCGACGGCGGCTGGTGGGATGGGTGCGAGGCGTTGGCGAGGGCGGTCCGGAAGTCAGCCCACGCGCATGGTCACGCAACACCGCCCCGGCGCGGGGTCGAGGGACGCCTCGACCTCGGTGGCACCTGCCCCCTCCAGGATCCCCTCGATCACCCCGAGGTTCATGCCACACACCAGCGCACGGTGCTGTTCGGCCAGCGCGTGAAAGGGACAGTTCTCGAGGGTGATGCGGTCCTCCTCGTGGCAGGGCTCGTAACCGTGGGAGCTCAGCACCTCTGCCACCCGCCCGAGCACCTGCACCTCGGACCGTGGTTCGGCGGCCCCGTTTGGCGGCGCGGCCAGGTCGCGCCCGCAGCGGCGCGACGCGGCGCGCAGGGCCTGGTCCAGCGGCACGTCCTCCTCCTGCGCGTCGGCGACGGCCGAGGCCAGGATCGACGCCGCGAGGTCGTAGTGGCGCTCCGGGACGGTGAAGGCGACCTCGCCGTGGCTGCGCCGGTAGAGCTTGGCGGGCCGGCCCGCGCCGGGGCCGCCCCGTCCGGGTGGGCGGCGGTACTCCACGTCGAGCAGACCGAGCTCGGCCAGCTTGTCGAGATGGAAGGCCGCCACCGACCGCGACACACCCAGGGCGGCCGCCGCGTCGTCCCTGCTCACGGCGACCGGGGCGTCCGCCACGTGCAGGTAGAGGTTGCGCCGAAGCGGCTCGGCCAGCGCGGCCAGGGCCGCTAGCCGGTCATCGTGGGCGACGCTCATGGGCCCATTCTAAAACAAAATGATCTTGACGAAATAGTCTTGGCGCTCTAACGTGAACATTAATAGACGTTAGAAGCCGGGAAGGGAGTGGAGATGGAAGCGGACGACCTCGACTTCGATATTGACGCCGCCCCCGATCACGACGAAGGGGCCCGGAGCGCCCCGCACCTCCACGTCGTGCCCGACACCGAGATCGACCTCGTCAAGGCCGAGCGTGCCGTCGCCGACCTGCTCGACGCGCTGGGCGTCGACCGCACGGCCGACGGGCTGGCCTCGACGCCGAGGCGGGTGGCCCGGGCCTACGCGGAGTTGCTCACCCCCCGGCCGTTCCGCGCCACCACCTTCGACAACGACGAGGGCTATGACGAGCTCGTCGTGGCCCGCGCCATCCCGTTCACGTCGCTGTGCGAGCACCATCTGTTGCCGTTCACCGGAGTGGCCCACGTGGGCTATCTGCCCGATGCACGGTTGCTCGGGTTGTCGAAACTGGCCCGGGTGGTCGACCACTTCTCACGGCGCCTCCAGGTCCAGGAGCGCCTGACGGCACAGGTGGCCAACTTCATCGCCACCACGCTGCAGCCGAAGGGCGTCGGCGTGGTCCTCGAAGCCGAGCACCTGTGCATGTCCCTGCGAGGGGTGCGCTCGAGCGGGACCCGCACGGTGACGTCTGCGCTCAAGGGTCTCGTCCGTGACGACCCACGCACGCGGGCCGAGTTCCTCTCCCTGGCCGGAGCACAGCCGTGAGCGACGCCGACAACCGGACTTTCGTCATTGTGGGAGGTGGGCTGGCCGGCGCGAAGGCGGCCGAGACCCTGCGCGCCGAGGGCTTCGGCGGCCGAGTGCTGGTCTGCGGCGACGAGTCCGTCCGGCCCTACGAACGGCCACCGCTCTCCAAGGACTACCTGCGCGGGGACACCGGCTTCGACGATGCCGCGGTCCACGCGACGAACTTCTACCCCGACCACGACATCGAGCTGCGCACGTCGTGCACGGTCGAAGAGCTCGACGTGTCGGCGTCCGAGGTGCGCCTCTCCACCGGTGACCGCCTCGCGTACGACCGTCTGCTGTTGGCCACCGGCGCGGAGCCCCGGCGCCTGCGGACACCCGGGGCGGATCTCTCCGGCGTCCACTACCTGCGCACGGTCGCGGACTCCGACGCCATCCGTGCCGCGGCGACCTCCGGCGTGCCGGTGGTCGTCGTCGGTGCCGGATGGATCGGTGCGGAGGTGGCCGCGTCGGCCCGCCAACTCGGGGCGGACGTCGCCATGGTCGACGCGCTGTCGGTTCCGCTCGAGCGCGTGCTGGGCCGCGAGGTCGGCGCGGTGTACCGCGACCTCCACGAGGCCAAAGGGGTCCGCCTGCACCTCGACGCGGCGATCGAGTCGTTCGCCGGTGGAGACGTCGTCGAGGAGGTGCGCCTGTCCGACGGGACGAGTCTGCCGGCCGGTGCGGTCGTCGTCGGCATCGGGGTCGTCCCTCGCACCAGGCTCGCCGAGTCGGCCGGGCTCGCGCTCGACAACGGCGTGGTCACCGATGCCTTCTTGGCCACCAGCGCGCCCGGCGTCTACGCCGCCGGCGACGTCGCTAACGCCTGGCACCCGCATTACGAGACCCATATCCGGCTGGAGCACTGGTCGGCCGCGCTGAACCAGGGCCCGGCGGCGGCGAAGAACATGCTCGGCACGGCCACGCCCTACGCGAAGGTGCCGTACTTCTTCTCGGACCAGTACGAGCTGGGCATGGAGTATCGCGGGTGGGCCTCGGGTTCCGACCGCGTCGTCTTTCGGGGGGATCCCGCCGGCGGCGAATTCATCGCCTTCTGGGTGTCGGAGGTGGGCGTGGTGCGGGCCGCCATGAACGCCAACGTGTGGGACCAGGGCGAGACGATCGACGCGCTCCTGGCGGCGGGGCACGCCGTCGACCTGGGCGCGCTGGCCGACCCCGGCTCCGACCTGGCGTCGCTGGCGGCGGCGGGTGGTGCCCGCGCCTCGGCGTGACATGACCGCCGTCGCCCGCTCCGGCGGGGGCAGCCTCGGCCCCGATGCGCCGACGACCGCACGGGCAGAGCAGGGCGTCTCGTCGGCCCCGTCTCGCTAGGGGACGAGGAGCACCCGGCCGAAGGCCTGCCGGCTCTCGATGTAGGCGTGTGCCCCCGCGGCGTCGGAGAGCGGGAACGTGCGGTCGATCACGACGCGCAACTCGCCGTGCGCAATGGCCTCGAGGTGCCCAGCGATCATGGCGTGGGTGCGCGGGGCCAGCAGCAGCTCGGCGCCGAGGAAGTAGCCCGACAGCGTCTGGTTGTTGGCGCGCATGGTCGAGATGTCCAGGTGCTCCGCCGGGGCGCGGCCGGCGTCGCCCACGGTGACGCAGCGGCCGCGGTAGGCCAAGGCGAGAATGCTGCCCTGCAGGGTCCGGCCCCCGACGGAATCGACGATCACGTAGACGCCACGGCCGTCCGTCAGCCGCCGGGCCTCGCTGACGAAGTCGTGCGTCACGTAGTTGATGCCCTCGTCGAGGCCGAGATCCCTGAGGCGCTCGAGCCGATCGTCGCTCGACGCGGTGGCGAACACGCGGGCGCCCGCGCGCTTGGCCATCTGGATGGCGGCGATCCCGACGCCGCCCGCGCCAGCGTGGACCAGCGCCGTCTCTCCCGCCTGCAGGCGCCCGAATTCGAAGAGACAGTCGTCGGCGGTGCCGAAGGGCACCGGCACGCACGCCGCCTCGTCGGTGGAGACCCCGTCGGGGACGGCCCAGGCGAAGCCGGCGGGCACGGCGCGGAGGGCGGCGTGCGAACCGTCCAGCCCGACGGTGACCACGCGGTCCCCCGCGGCGAACGCACGCACCTCGGGGCCGACTGCCGCCACGGTGCCGGCGCACTGATAGCCGACGATGTGCGGGACCCGGGACATGTCGCCCCCGAGCCGGTTGAGCGTGTCCCCGCCCTCGATGCTCACCGCCTCGACGTCGAT
>Ga0318525_10000446_pt1 | contig 12909 bp, 12 predicted proteins | sample GRESIP052b4f23_FD_203482 | JGI IMG/M metagenome (GOLD analysis project Ga0318525, IMG submission 203482) | Tropical soil microbial communities from Luquillo Experimental Forest, Puerto Rico - GRE.SIPMG.052b4f23 | ecosystem: Environmental > Terrestrial > Soil > Tropical forest > Bulk soil...
TTGCTGACCATGGCCGCCCTGCGCTCGTCGTCGAGGTCCACGATGCCGTCGGCGGACAGCCGTTCCAGGGCGGACTCGACCATGCCGACCGCGCCCTCGACGATCCGCTGGCGCGCCGCCACCACCGCGTTGGCCTGCTGGCGGCGCAGCATCATGGTCGCGATCTCGGGCGCGTAGGACAGCCGGGTGAGGCGGGCCTCCATGACCCGCACGCCGGCCGGCCGGACCCGCTCCGCGATCTCGGCGGCCAGGCCGGCCATGATCTCGTCGGCGTTCTCCCGCAGTGACAGCTTGTCGTCGCCGACGGCGTCGTAGGGATAGCTCCCGGCGACGTGGCGGACCGCGGTCTCGGCCTGGATGGCGACGAAGCTGGTGTAGTTGTCGACCCCGAAGACCGCCCTCCCGGTGTCTTCGACCTGCCAGACCACGACGGCGGCGATCTCGATCGGGTTTCCGTCCGCGTCGTTCACCTTGGCCACGCCGGTTTCGTGGTTGCGGACCCGGGTCGAGATCTTCCGCCGCTTGGTTATCGGGCTCACCCACTGCAGGCCCTGCGCCCTGATCGTGCCGGTATACCGGCCGAGCAGCTGGACCACCCGGGCCTCGCCGGGCGCGATCGCCGTCAGCCCGCCGAGGGCGAACGCGGCGATGGTGATCAGCACCGCGCCGACCCCGACGCCGGCCGGGCCCCCGACGGTGGTGAGCGCGATGCCGGCGATCATCACGGCCAGGGAGACCCACATCATGGGCCAGCCCGGTAGCGTGGTCGCGGCGAACTCGGTCACCTCGGCCGCGGATGGCGCCTCGGGCACCGTCGGCGCCGGCGCGGTCACCGCGGCCGGAACGGCCTCGTTCACATCCTCAGTCCCATCAGCAGTCATCAGCGACCTCCAGCAGGCGGCCAGGAAACGGGTTCCGTGCAGGACTCTATTGTGATATCACTTTTCAAGGGTGTTCGGCAAGTGAGCCGCACCGGAACGGGGTTGGAGGCGCGGTGACGGCGACGTCCACGGCGACAAGCCATGATACGGCCGGCCCGCGGGGATTCTTGGAGCTGATCGGGCTGAGCCGCAGGTTCGGGCCGGTGGTCGCGCTGGATGACCTCACCTTCAGCGTCCCGCCCGGCCAGGTCTTCGGCTTCCTGGGGCCGAACGGGGCGGGAAAGACGACGACCATGCGCGCGATCTTCGGCGTGGTGGCCCTGGAGGCGGGCGAGGTGCGCTGGCAGGGCCGGCCGGTGACCGAGCAGGCCAGGCACCGGTTCGGCTACATGCCGGAGGAACGCGGCCTCTACCCGAGCATGCCCGTGCTGGAGCAGCTGAAGTACCTCGGCCGCCTGCACGACGTGGGCACGGTGATCTTGCCCGTGCAGATCCCGCTCATCATCGCGTACGCCCTGTCCTACACGGTGATCTACGCCAACGGCGCGAACGCGTTCTACCGGGTGCTCGGCTTCCTGCCGCCGACCGCCCCGGTGGCCATGCCGGTGCTGTACGCGGCCGGCGACGTGCCCGCCTGGCAGGCGGCGGTATCCGCCGTCCTGGTCGCCGTGGGCACCGTGTGGATGGCGCGCACCGCGGCGACGATCTACGGACGGTCGATCCTGCGCACCGGGTCGCGGGTCCGGCTGCGCCAGGTGCTCGCCCGCGGCGAAGCCGTCTAGAGTGGCCGGGTGGACAAGCAGCAGTGGGACGAGCGGTACGCCGGGGCCGAGTTCGAGTGGTCGATGCATCCCAACCAGTTCGTGGCGGCCGAACTGGCCGGGCTGCCCCCCGGCCGGGCGCTCGACCTGGCCGCCGGGGAGGGCCGCAACTCGGTCTGGCTGGCCGGGCGGGGCTGGTCGGTGACCGCGGTGGACTTCTCCCGGGCCGGGCTGGAGAAAGGACGTAAGCTGGGCGCCGCCCGCGGGGTGGCCGACGGCCAGGTGGACTGGGTGGTCGCCGACCTGAGCGAGTACTCTCCGGCGCGGGCGGCCTTCGAGCTCGTGCTCATCGCCTACCTTCAGGTGGACGCGGCGCTGCGGGGCCGGGTGCTGGCCGCCGCGGCGGCCGCGCTGACCCCGGGCGGCACGCTGCTGGTCGTCGGCCATGACCTGACCAACCTGACCGAGGGCGTCGGCGGCCCGCAGAGCCCGGACGTGCTCTACACCCCCGAGGCCATCACCGCGGGCCTGCCCGGGCTGCGCATCGTGCGGGCCGAACGAGTGCGCCGCACCGTCGAGCGGGACGGCGGGCGGGCCACGGCCATCGACACCCTGGTCCGCGCGGAACGCCCGCCCAGATAACGCACGGCTAGCCTCTGGACGGCACGGCGCGGATCATGCCCGCGAAGCCGCCCGAGGCCAGCATTACCCCGGCCGCGATGACCAGCAGCCACGGCACGGGACTGCCGGGCAGGTGCGGCGCGGTTCCGCCGAAGCCCGCCGCTGCCCCGCCTTTCGGCATGACCAGGCTTCCCGCCGCGTCCATCAGTGCATCGACCTTCAGGCCCGAGGAATCGTCCAGCACCACGATGGTGTGCACGGTGTCAGCCGCCAGCTTGACCGAGGTGGCCGTGTGCTCTCCCGCCGCGGTGAACTGCACCATATGCGCGCCGGGCGAGACGGCCACGTACGACGTGGCCAGGCCGAAATCCAGCTGTCTGGCCAGGACGTCGGGCCCGTAGCTGACCGTCACCTGGTGTTCCCTGAGCGAGGCCTGGACGACTCGGACGAGTGCCCGGCCCGATGGGGCGGTGACCTGGTCCTTCAGCACCTCGACCCGCAGGCCCGGGTCGGGGCCCATGGCGGCCACGGTATAGGGGGTTCGCGTGGTCACCGTGAAGGTCGTGACGAGCGCCGGCGGACTTGACGCGGGCGCGCCGAAGCCGCGCATCGCGACCGAGTACTGGCCCGGGCTGACGGCGATATAGGCGGACACGTCGCCGTAGCTGACGTCCTTTAGCACGGTTGGGCGGGCGGGCTCGCCGAACGGATACAAGTACATGTCCATGGCGGGCGCCTTGGGCGACAGGTGGGCGATCCGCACCCACGCGTCCTGCGCGGCAGCGGACGTCACGGAAACCCCGGTCGCGGCCGAGGCTGCGGGGGACGCGGCCGCGCCGAGCGCGGCCATGCCGCCGAGCAGCGTGGTGACGGCGGCCAGCCGGATGACGGAACGAGCTATCCCCATGGTCGGTACCTCTTTATCTCAGCACCGCGGTCAGCAGCCCCAGCGGGCTCGGCGCGGCGAACTCAATGATCAGTGCGGTCTGGCCGGCGGCCAGGCCGACGGTGGCGACGTGCGCGGGCAGGAAGGGCGGGGCTTGCGCCCGCGCTAGGGCGGCCGCCGCCATCAGGCCGACCGCCCCCGTACTAGTGAGGGTGACTTCCCGGAACAGCACGGCGGCGCCGGGGGAGGCGTCGCCGAACGCGATGACACGAAAGGCATGCAGAGACGTCAGCGTGGCGAGCGTGGCCAGCAGCCGGGAGTCCACCTCTCCCGCCCGGACCCGGGCGGCGTCCGCGGCGGCGAACGCCAGACGCGGGTTCCTGAGCAACTGGGACCCCGCGGACCTGCGGGCCGCGAGATCGGCCCGCAGGGCGGCCGGGTACGCGGCCGCACCGCCGGGTTCGGCGGCCAGGACGTCGATCCGGGCGTCTCCCGCGCGGAAGCTCGCGACCAGCGCGGGCGTATACTCGGCGGCGACCTGGCTGGGCGCCGACGGGGAGGTCACGAGCACGGCCGCGCCGGCCGGGCTGGCTGTGGCGGTCCGCAGCGGCATCAGCCGGGCGGCCGAGACGCCCTGCACCTGCAGGGCCGCGCACATGTCGGGATGACACGCGATGATCGCGTTCGCGCTGACCTGGCCGACGATCCAGGCGGCGGCCCGGGACCTGGCCGCCGCCGCGGCGTCGGGCGCGGGCGTGCGGTCAGGCGCCGTCCGGGCCGGGGCGGCGGTACCGGCCAGCGCGCCGGTGAAATGTAGCACCGTAACCGCGGCGAGCGCCACGGCCAGGATCAGGATCAGGACGGCCAGGTGCCGACGCCGAGCGGCCGAGAGCCTGACGGTGGTAGCCAGGACCCGTGCCCACGAGGGTTCCGCCGTACGCGGCACCGTCACGTCGCCCACACCCACCACCCTCAGGCGCCCCTTGCGGCGCCGCGGTTATCGGGGACAGCAGAGCACACCAGCCGGCCAGCCTCAACCGATATGGCCAATTGGTTACCATTTGGCCCATAACGGATCGGACTACGCTCAGGGCGGCGCGGTCATGGCGCCCGCCGGCGCCAGGGCCGCTTCGAGGGCCGTGCTCTCCCTGATGCTCATGGCAGACCTCCCGGGTCGTTCGGAATCATCACCCTGGAGGCGTGAAGTACGGGCGTCACATTGCGACCTTCGGTCCGTGACCTCGGTGAACGTCCTTCCCTCAGCTCGCCGACCGGTACCGGGCGCGGGGAAGGTTCCGGGAAGGGGCAGCTCCTAGCGTTACGGCGGTAACAGCCACTAGGAGCAAAGGACAATCACCGTGGCATTCTCGAAAACCATTCCTTCCATCACGCACGTCGCCGTGACCGTGACCGACCTGTCGGTCAGCGAGGCCTGGTACACCCGGGTCCTCGGCGTCGAGCCGGTCCTGGACGAGGACACCGGCCCGTTCCGGCACATCGTCTACCAGGTCGGCACCACCCTGCTCGGGCTGCACGGGTTCCCCGACCTGACCAGCAAGGAGCCGTTCGACGAGCGCACGCCGGGCCTCGATCACATCTCGTTCGGCTGCGCCAGCCGCGCCGAGCTGGTCGAATGGGCCGCCCGGCTGGACCAGCTCGGGGTGGCCCACGGCGAGATCGTCGACGCGGGCTACGGCTCGGGCCTGGCGTTCCGCGACCCCGACAACATCGCCCTCGAGCTGTTCGCGCCGGCCGCCTGACCGGTACTTGCGTGAACGGGCCGGCGCGATCAGCTGGCGATCGCGGCCGGGCGGCGGGCAACTCCCTCCCGCCCGGCACCGCCGGACCCGGTCCGGCTGAGCTCGCGGCGGCACCGTTCGGCGTCGAGCGGCTGGCCGGTGCGCCGGAACTGCTTGGCGGCCGCCCGCAGCCGCGCTCGGGCGGCACCGAGGTCGCCGCTCGCCATGGCGACGGCGGCGTGCGCCTCGTCCAGCCCCGCCTCCCACGCGGTGCCCCGCCACACGATCGCGGTGCGTTCGGCGATGGCCAGCTGACGCCGTGCGGCCGGAAGGTCGCCGGCCCGGGCGCACGCGATGGCCGCGGGCACGGCGAGCATGATCGAGCAGAACTGGCAGAAATCATCCCAGCCGAGCGTCGAGTCGGCCCGGTCGACGACGCCCCGGGCCTCGTCCGGGCCGGCCGCGGCGCGGATCATCGTGCCGAAGACGCGGTGCAGCAGGTGCTTGGCCACCATCGACGCGCGGGCCAGCGGGAGCGCCCGGGCCAGCAGCCGCCGCGCCGCCGCGGTGTCACCCTGGGCCACCCGGACCTCGGCGAGCCGCTGCAGCGAGTGCGCCTCCCCGGCCGCGGACTCCAAGTCCCGGTGCAGCGCGGTGGCCCGGGTCAGTTCGGCCGCGGCGAGGTCAAGGTGGCCGGACAGCAGCGCCGCCTCACCGGTCAGCGCCCGGGCGAACGCCGCCGCCCGCCGCGCCCCGCTGCGTTCGGCCGTCCGCCGCAGGTCACGGGCCAGGTTCATGACCTCGGCGTACGGTGCCGGACCGTACAGCAGGTACTCGGCCGAGCACAGGTAACCGTCGAAGATGGCGCTGGCCATCCCGGGATCCTCCCGGGTCCGGTACAACTCGGTACGCATTCGGTCGAACCATTGTTCCGAACGGTGCGCGAGAAGCCCCCGCAACGTGACCAGATCGAGCACCTGCGCATTGAGGTCGCCCGCCAGGATCAGCCGCTCGGCCTTTTCGGCGGTCGCCAGCGCGGCGTCGAAGTCGGCGGTGAAGTACGCGTACTTGCCGCGGGCGAGCAGGATGTCGGCGTCGTCGGCGCCGCCGTCGGTGTCCAGGCCGTCCAGGGCGGCCGCCGCCGTGGCCAGGTCGCCGGACATCACCGCGCTGTGTGCCAGCCGGGCCCGAAGCCGCCGGGCCGCACGGTGATCGGCCCCTGAGCCGGCCGCCGGGCCGACTCCCGACCGGGCGCTGGCGAGCGCGTCGCGGTAGGCGGGCGCGGCGGCCGGGTCGCCGAGCGCGGTCAGCAGGTCGGCCCGCAACGCCAGCGCCGCGGTCCGCTCCGGTCCGGTGGCGTGGGGCCGGATCGCGTCCACCAGGGCCAGCGCGTCGCGGTAGGCGCCCACGGAGGACTCGGTCTCGGCGGCCCGCAGCAGGTAGGGCACCGCGGCCGGGCCCGCGCCGGACCGAAGCAGGTGGTGACCGATGCGGGCGGGCGAGGAGCCCAGTTCGATCAGGCGCTGTGCGGTGTCGCGGTGGATCTGGCGGCGCCGGTGGGCCGGCACGGCGTCCAGGAGCGCGTCGCGGATGAGGCAGTGCCGGAACCGGTAGCCGGCGCACGCGGGCTCGATGATCCCGGCGGCGAGCGCGTCGTCGAGGTGGCCGAAGGCGGCCTCCTCGGCCCGCCCGGACAGGGCGACGAACTCGTCGGTGTCGAACGAGGCGCCGGCCGTGGCTACCCGCTGGAGAACCTCGCGCGTGGCCGGCCGCAGGCCGCCGATCAGGCTGGCCTCGAGCGCCTGCCCCCAGTCCGGCCCGGTGGTGGGTACCGTGGCCGCCTGGCGGGCGAGCTCGCTGACCAGGAACGGGACCCCCTGGCCCAGGGTCGCGACGAGGCGGGTGAGTTCGGCTGGGGGGTCGGCGACGTGGCGGCGGATGAGAGCGGCGGTGTCGCGCTGGCCGAGCGGGCCAAGGCGGAGTTCGGCCGCTCCGAACCGGTCGAGGAGGCTCCGGCGGGTGGTGGAGAGCGCGTCCGTCACGGGCGCGGGGCGGTGCGAGAGAACCAGGCATACCCGGTGGTCGTGCGCTGACCGGGCGAGGTAGTGCAGCAGCCGCAGGCTGCCGTCATCGGCGTCGTGCAGGTCGTCGACGGTGAGCAGCAGGCCGGTGCGTTCGGCCGCCGCGCGGACCAGTTCGGCGGCCGCCAGGAACAGCCCCTGGTGCGTGCTGCCGCCGTCCCAGGAAGCGTGCGACCCGCTCAGGGCCCGGTCGATCTCCTCGCGGTGCCGCGCGGCCAGGCCGTCGAGCAGCGCCGGGTCGCGCCGGCCAGCGTCGGCGAGCGCCTCGATGACCGGCGCGTACGGCCACGCCCCCTCGATCGACGCCGCCGTGCCGTGGCCGATCTGGAACCCCTGGTCCTGCGCCCGGGCGGAGATGGCGTCCAGCAGCGCGGACTTGCCCATCCCGGCCGGGCCGGTGACGATCAGCGTGCGACCGCGCCCGGCCGCGGCGTCGAGCAGTGCCCGCTCGGCGGCGGACTGCTCGAGATCGCGGCCGAGCAGCGGCTCGGCGCGCCGCGGGAACGGGTCGTAAGCGGCCAGCAGGCGGTCGCGCAGCGCCGCCGCCTCGGGCCCGGGGGCCACCCCCAGCTCCTGCCGCAGGGCCCGGTCCAGCCGCTCGAACTGGCGCAGGGCGGCGTGCCTGTCGCCGTTCGCCGCGTGCTGCCGCATGAGGGCGAGGTGGGCCCGCTCGTCGCCGGCGTCGAGGTCGACCACGGCCTCCCACTGGCCATCCAGGCGCAGCAGGTCGAGATGGCGCAGCCGAAGCTGCTCGCGGCGCTGCTCGGCCCACTCCTCGTACCGGTCGCCGGGGAGCAGGTCGCCGACGTGGAGCGCCAGCGCCTCGCGCCGCGCGGCGACGTCGCCGGCCAGCGCCCGGCGGGCGAGGTCCTCGAACCGTACGGCGTCCACGCTCGTCTCGGCGTCGGGGCTCAGCACGACCTGCTCGCCGCGCAGCACCACGGCGTTCGGCACCCCGATGGCGCGCCGGGCGAAGTGCGCGGCCTTGTGCAGCTTCGGTACCGCCTCGGCGATCGTCTCGTCTGGCCAGATGCGGTCGATGAGCTGCTCGCGGTGCAGGCGGTAGCCCGGCGCCAGGGCCAGCACCTTCACGACCGCGGCCGCGTGGCGGCGCTTCCAGTGGCTGTCGGCGACCGGGGTCCCGTCGACCGTCACCGCGAACCGGCCGAGCAGCGCGATGTCGATCCGCGGCATCCGGGTCAGGGCTTCTTGCGCGCGGTGAGGAGCAGGTACTCCCACTCCATGACCACGCTCCCCTGGCCGCCGCGGGCCCGGGTGTCATACCGCCGGGCCAGGTCGGCGAGGTCGGCGTCCAGCGCGGCGGTCCGGCTCGGATCGCCGGCGATGGCCCGGTAGACGGCGATGGTCGGCCCGTAGCGGGACTTGAAGTAGTCACGGAAGGCTTCGGGACGGCGGAACAGGTCTATCCGGATCGTCTGCCGCCGTGCCCTCACGTCGGTGATCTGATCACCGAGCAGCGAGCGGACGTGGTCCTCGCGGCCCCACAGCGGCGGCGGCTGCGCCCCGGGCGGGGGCGGCGGGGCGTACGGCTTCATGGTGGCGAACATCTGGCCGATGAACCCCTCGGGGGTCCAGTTGAGCAGGCCGATGGTCCCGCCCGGCCGGCAGACCCGGACCAGCTCGTCGGCGCTGGCCTGGTGGTGCGGGGCGAACATGACGCCCAGGCACGACAGGACCGTGTCGAACCCGCCGTCGGCGAACGGGAGGTCTTCGGCGTCGGCCTGCCGCCACTGCAGGTCCGTGCCCTCCTGCGCGGCCCGCCGCTGCCCGGCCGCCAGCAGCTCCGGGGTCAGGTCGCAGGCCACCACGCTGGCTCCGGCCCGGGCGGCCGGGATGGCGGCGTTACCGGATCCGGCGGCCACGTCGAGCACCCGGTCTCCCGGCCGGATCCCGCAGGCGCGGGTGAGGACCGGGCCCAGGTCCCAGATCAGGTCCCCGGCCAGCGCCGGGTAGTCGCCGAGCGCCCACATGGCGCGGTGCTTGTCCTTCAGCGCCCGGTCGGCCTCGGCGGCGCTGGCGGTGGATGTGCTCATGTCGGGTCTCCTCCCCCGTCGTCAGTGACACCGACGCTAGGCAGGGCCGGACCCGGCGTGCTAGTACAACATCTGTACCTGGTCTGGCCTGGGGCGTTCCCGGGACTTACCCTGCTGGGCATGGGGTCCTCGTATCACCAGTTCTGTCCGGTGGCCAAGGCGATGGAGTTGCTCGACGAGCGGTGGACGCTGCTGATCGTCCGCGAGCTGGTCACCGGCAGCGAGCGTTTCAACGAACTGAGGCGGGGGGTGCCGCGGATGTCGCCCACCCTGTTGTCCAAACGGCTGAGCCAGCTGGTCCGGGCCGGTGTCGTGGACCGGCGCGACGACGGCACCGACGTGCGGTACGTCCTGACGCCCGCGGGCCGGGAACTGCGGCCGGTGGTCGAGGCGCTGGGAATGTGGGGCATCCGCTGGATCGGGGAGATCGGCGACGAGGACCTCGACCCCAAGCTGCTGCTGTGGGACATGCACCGCAACGTCGACTACGCGACCGTCCCGCCCGGACGGACGGTGGTCCAGTTCAGGTTCCCCGACGCGGCCGCGGGTACCCGCGACTGGTGGCTGGTCATCGCCTCCGGGGAAACCGACGTGTGCGACGCCGATCCGGGCCATCCGGTCGCCGTCACCGTGACCGGCAGCCTGCGGCGCATGGTCGAGGTCTGGCGCGGCGACGTGAGCTGGCCGGATGCTCTGCGGTCCGGCGGCCTGGCGATCCAGGGTCCGCCCTCGCTGCGCCGGGCCCTGCCCCGCTGGTTCACGCTGTCGGACTTTGCGCCGGTCGCCCGCCCGGCCTGACCCGGGGCACCGGTCACGGTGTGGGTGAGCCGCACGGAGCTGTCGAGGCAACCCGTGAAATCCCGAAAATGGGATTCCCTTTCGTCGTCTACGCCATCTGGCGGACCCTCGCCCAGCGCCGCCCATTCCTCTGCCCAGAATGCGGCGCAGCCGTCCAGGCAGAGTGAGCCGAACCGGAGTCATGACCTCGACTGGCACGGTCATCATCCCGGCACGAGCCTGAGCGTGGTGGCCCGGGCCTGGGGGCTCACCATGGGATCGACGTAGGCGGCGGAGTAGCGACCGTACTTGGCGCGGTAGGCGGCGTCAATCTGGTCATCGAGGCCGTGGTCGGCGCCGGTGAGCGTCACCGCCTTGTCGGTCCCGCCGGCTTGGATGCGGCCTTCGCAACGTTCCTGGGCGTGCCGGAACCAGGAGCCTCCGGGCCCCCGCGCCGAACGGATGTAGAGGTCGTCGTGGTGCCGGATGACCCAGATGGTCACCGGGTTCCGCAGGGTGCCGTCTGGCCGCACCGTCGCGAGCCGCAGTTCGTCCGCGGTTCCGATCCTGTCGAGTTCGTCTTACGTCCATGTGTTCATTACGTGTCCCCTTCGGTGGCCAGCGGCTCATGCCGGGTCATAGGCTGGTCGATCACGCGGTTCCAGATCAAGCCGGTTCACTCGCCGCGGAAGACCCGCTGGGCCACGGCCATCGCGGACATGGCCTTGGGCCAGCCCGCGTAGAAGGCGAGGTGGATGATCGCCTCGATGAGTTCTGCTCGGCCATCGCGTCGGTCCTTTCTCCGGCAGTGCGGCGACGGATCCAGGTAACCACTCATCAACGGCGCCAGGGAGACTCTGCTGTGAGGGGTACTGCCAGGGACTCCCTGACGAGTGCGTGATTCGCCTGTAGTGGCGGGCGATTTGCTCTCGTGTCTCGTGCGCTTCGAACGTCGCCGCGAACTCGTCCGTGCTGCGCTCCACCGCTTCATCGAGCGGACTGTTGAGCCAGAGGCCGAAGAGCCGGCGCTGGGCGGCGGTGACCGTGCGGGTATGCGTCGCGGTGCGCTCAAGCAGGCGTCCGGTGGCTTCGGCGAGAAGGCCGGGCTCGGTGATGACATTAGCGATACTGTGCGGCGGTAGCTGGTCGAGCCGGTAGTTATCACCGGTCAGGATCATCTCGCGGGCCTTGCTGAGGCCGACGAACCCGGGCAGCAGGGCCGCGTCGATGACGGACGGCACGCCGGCCTTGATCTCGGGCAGCCCGAAGACCGCCGTCGTGGTGACCACGCGCAGGTCGCAGGCGAGGGCCAGCTCGAAGGCTCCGCCCAGGCAGTATCCGCTGACCGCGGCGACGGTGACGGCCGGCGAACGCCGGATGGCCTGCATGATCCCGACGAGCTGGCCGATGAATGCCTTCGCGCCGGCCCGGTCCATGCCGGCGAACGTCTCGATGTTCATCCCCGCGCTGAACGCGGCCGGCCCGGCACCCGTGAAGACGAGACCCGTGACGCCCGGATCGAGATTCGCGATGATGTCCCGGAGTCCGGGCAGGTCCTCGGCGTGCAATACGTTCAGCTTGTCAGGACGGTCGAAGGTGACCCACATATGAGGGCCGCGACGATCTACCGCGATATACCGCATGTGATTCTCCGATCCTTAGCCCTCGGAACGTCAATCCGTGGCGATCACAGTAGCGAGCATGACCGGAGGCCAATCAATGACCCGGCTGCCAGGATCTACCGCACGTCGTTACGGCAAGGTTTTCGATGAGGTGGCGGCCGAGTACGACCGCCACCGTCCGACTTATCCCGACCAGCTCGTCGACCAAGCTTGCCGGGCCGCGGGGATCGGGAGCGGCGATCATGTGCTCGAGGTCGGGTGTGGAAGCGGGCAGCTGACCCGCGGCCTCGTCGCCCGGGGCCTGCATGTCACGGCAGTCGAACCCGGCAAAAGCCTCATGGCACTGGCCGGGCAGAACCTGCAAGGTGCTGGGGAGGTGGAGTTTATGAACGCTCAGTTTGAGGATGCATTGCTTTCCCGCGAGCAGTTCAAGGCCGTCTTCTCTGCGTCCGCGTTTCACTGGGTTGACCCCGAGGTCAGCTGGCAGAAGGCCGCTGACGTGCTTGTTCCCGGCGGAACGCTCGCCCTCGTGCAGTACTTCGGACTCGAGGAGCCGCGCAGCAAGCAAGATCAGGAAGCAGCGTTCGCCGCGATCAGAAGGGTCGCCCCGGACGTTGCCGCGGATTGGCCGGCCTACCGGGATCTCGACGCCACGCTCGCTGGGATGGAGCAACGCCGTGGCAACATCTCGGAGGTATGGGCCTGGCTCGGCAGCTACGACCTAGGGCGAGATTACGCCGGCCGCTTGTTCGGTGAGGTTCAGGTCGCAGTCATGCCGAAGCTCATCGAGCTCACTCCTGACGAACTCAATGCTCTCGTTCGTACGATGTCGTTTTACGCTCGGATTTCACCTGGCCAGCGGCAGGCTCTCGAGCGTGAACACGAGGCCATTTACGAAAGACTCGGGCGGCCGATCCGCGCTAGCACGGTCGCAGCTCTCGTCACGGCACGGCGCGGTAATTTCCGTATCGCTGAACCTGCTGCCGCCGCAACGCAATAGAGAAGCGATGGACGACGATGCGCTGATCGCCGCGACGGCGGGCGGCGACGATACGCGCTGCGGGGAGTTGTTCGCGCGGCACGCGCCGTGGCTGGCGGCCCGGCTGCGCCCCATCCTGCCCCCGGCCGACGTTCCGCGCCCTGCTCCGCGACCTCGGCGAGCGGGCCACCGTGATCGTCGTCACCCACCTGGTCGAGGACGTCGGCGCCGCGTGCGGCGAGGTCGCGCTGCTGGACGCCGGGAGGATCGTGTTCCAGGGCACGCCGGAGGAGCTGACCGCGCGCGGCGAAGGCGCCGGCGCGGCCGGAGACGCGCCGCTGGAGCGCGGCTACAGCGCAGTGTTCGCGGTAACGCGGTGCCGCTCAACGCCGCGCGGCTGCTACGCACGGAAGTACGCCGGAACACGATGCCATGGATCCTGCCGCTGATCGCCGCGTTGTTCTGGTTCGACTCCTACCGGCCCAGCACCGGTACGTCGCCGCTGTAC
>Ga0318525_10000447_pt1 | contig 12900 bp, 10 predicted proteins | sample GRESIP052b4f23_FD_203482 | JGI IMG/M metagenome (GOLD analysis project Ga0318525, IMG submission 203482) | Tropical soil microbial communities from Luquillo Experimental Forest, Puerto Rico - GRE.SIPMG.052b4f23 | ecosystem: Environmental > Terrestrial > Soil > Tropical forest > Bulk soil...
AACCACCGCGGCCTGGGCCGCCGGGATGATCCGGTCCGCGCGGCCCCAGACCACGGTGACCGGCACCGGGCCGGCCGCCGCGAGCAGCGCGGCCGAGTCACCGCGCTGCGTGTCGTCGACCAGCAGCGTGGCTAGCAGGGCGTGCAGCGCCGTGTCCACTCCGTCCAGTCGCTTGTAGGCGAGCAGGTCGTCGACCAGCTGGCGGGTCACCAGGCTCTCGTCGGCGAAGAGCTGGGCGACCACCGGCTTGAGCTCGCGCCGGGTCTGCGCGTCGGCGAATCCGCGCAGATAGCCGGCGTTGATCTCGGGCCCGAACCCGGCCGGCGCGATCAGCGTGAGCGAGGCGGCCCGGCCCGGGTCGCGGGCGGCGGCCGCCAGGACGACGGCCGCGCCCATGGAGTGGCCGACCAGGTGAGCTCGCCCGGAGCCGACCGCGTCGAGCACTCCGGTCACCGCGTCGGCTAGCACGCCGAGGTCGCCGCCGCCGACGTCCTTGGCCGAGGTGCCATGCCCGGGCAGGTCGAGGGCGTACACCCGGTGCCGCGCGGCCAGCGGCTCCTGCAGGAACAGCCAGGAGTTCCTGTCGCCGCCGTACCCGTGGACGAGCAGGATCACGTCGCCGTCCACCCCGGCCCCGGCGTAGCTGATCTTCCGGCCGCCGACGTCGGCCGTCTGGAGCTCGGCGCCGCCGCCGGCGTCGTCGGGAACGCCGGCATCGATCACCTCGCGGGCCGCCAGCACGGCGGCGTCGAGCGCGTCGTCGGGCACGTCCGCCGGGGCGATCAGCGCGATGGTGCCACTGACCGGCACATCCTCCCCCACCCGGGCGATGATGCGGCGCACCGTCCCGGCGTCGGCGGCCTCCAGCGTGCCGGTGATCTTCTCGGTCTCAATGTCCGCGAGGTCGTCGCCGGCCTTCACCTCGTCTCCCTCCGCGACGACCCAGGCGGTGATCTTGCCGAGCTGCATCGACAGGCCCCACTTCGGCATCGTCACGGGGACGATCCGGTCATCGGTCACCGGGACCACCCGGTTACCGTCTTCACGGCGTTCACCACCCGCTGCGCGTCCGGGATGTAGATGTCTTCGAGCGCGTTGGAGAACGGGACCGGCGTGTGCGGCGCCGTCACCATCTCGATCGGGGCCCGGAGCGCGCCGAACGCCTTCCTGGCCACCAGCGCCGAGATGTCGGTGGCGATGTTGCACCGGGGATGCGCCTCGTCGACCACGACCAGCCGGCCGGTGCCCTCCACGCTCTCCAGCACGGTGTCCTCATCCAGCGGGCTGGTGGTGCGCAGGTCGATGACCTCGCACTGCACCCCGTCTCCGGCCAGCTGCGCGGCCGCCTCCAGCGAGGTGTGCACCATCCGGCCCAGCGTCACGATCGTCACGTCGCCGCCGTCGCGGACCACGCTGGCCTCACCGAACGGCACCACGTAGCTCTCCTCCGGCACTGGCCCGGACAGGTCGTAGAGCGCCTTGTGCTCGAAGAACATCACCGGGTCGTTGTCCCTGATCGCCTGGATCATCATGCCCTTGGCGTCGTACGGGGTAGCCGGGAGCACTACCTTCAGGCCCGGGATGTGGGTGAACAGCGGATACAGGCACTGGGAGTGCTGGGCCGCGGCGCGCAGCCCGGCCCCGTACATGGTGCGGATCACCACGGGCGTGACGGCCTTGCCGCCGAACATGTACCGGAACTTCGCGGCCTGATTGTAGATCTGGTCGAAGCAGACGCCCATGAAGTCGACGAACATGAGCTCGGCCACCGGCCGCAGCCCGGCCGTGGCCGCGCCGATCGCGGCGCCGATGAAGGCCGACTCGGAGATGGGCGTGTCCAGCACCCGGCCGGGGAACTTGTGGTAGAGCCCCTTGGTCACGCCGAGCACGCCGCCCCAGGCGTCGTCCTCGCCGGGGGATCCGGCGCCGCCCGCGTTGTCCTCCCCCATCACGATGACGGTCTCGTCGCGCTCCATCTCCTGGGCCAGCCCCTCGTTCAGCGCCTCGCGGTAGGTGATGTTCCTGGCCATGGCCGTCCTCCTGTCAGTAGCGCACGTAGACGTCGGTCAGCAGGTCGGCCTCGGTGGGCGGCGGGGCCGCCTTCGCCTCGTCGACCGCCTTGTCGATCAGGGCCGCGACCTCGGCGTCGGCGGCGTCCAGGTCGGCCCGGCTCAGCTCGCCGGTCCGGGTCACCCGCTCGGCGAAGCGCTTGAGGCAGTCCAGTTCGGCCCGCGCGTGCTCGACCTCGCCCGCCCGGTAGGTCTGCTGGTCGCCCTCGAAGTGGCCGTAGTAGCGGGTGAACTTCGTCTCGATGAGCGTCGGCCCTCCTCCGTCCCGGGCGCGGGCGATCGCCTCGCTGGCCGCCTCGTGCACCGCGAAGAAGTCGAACCCGTCGACGACCACGCCGGGCATGCCGAACCCGGCCGCGCGGTCGGCGATGTTGTCGCTGGCCACGGACCAGGTGCTGGACGTGGTCTCGGCGTAGCCGTTGTTCTCGGCCACGAAGATGGCCGGCAGGTTCCACACCGAGGCCAGGTTCATCGACTCCAGCGTGGTGCCCTGGTTGCTGCCGCCGTCGCCGAAGAAGGCCACGCTGACGCCGCCGGTGCCCTTGATCTTGGCGGCCAGCGCCGTCCCGCAGATCAGCGGTGGCCCGCCGCCGACGATGCCGTTGGCGCCGAGCATCCCCTTGGACAGGTCGGCGATGTGCATGGAGCCGCCCTTGCCGTGGCAGCTGCCGGTCTTGCGGCCGTAGATCTCGGCCATCATCTCGCCGACGTCGACGCCCCTGGCGATGCAGTGGCCGTGCCCGCGGTGGGTGCTGGCGATGGTGTCACGGTCGTCGAGGTTGCTGCAGACGCCGACCGCCGACGCTTCCTCGCCCGCGTACAGGTGGACGAACCCGGGGATCTCGCCGGTCGCGAACTCCGTGTGCACGCGTTCTTCGAACTCGCGGATCGTCCGCATCATCCGGTAGGCGTTCAGCAGGTGCTCTCGAGTGAGGGCGTTCCGCTCCACCGTGTCGGTCATGTGCTCCTCCTTACGGTCGATCCTGGTTGCGCTTGCTCGTGGACGTGCGTCTGAGCAGGCCGAGGCGGGCGCTCGCGGCCAGGACCGCGGAAACGTCGACGCACCGCGGCCCGTCGGCCCTGAGCCTGACGGCCGGCTGCTCGCCCGGCTCGAAGGTGAGCTCGCGCTCGCCGTCCACCGCGATAACACCGGCCCGGGCGTCGACGGGGTACGCCGGCCCCGGATGCATCGGCTCGATCACGCCCACCCCGACGGGCACCACCAGGCCGGGCGCGATCGGGGCGAGCACCTGACGGGGCGCGCCAGGGGCGAGCCGCGCGGTGACCCCGTGCGGGTCGTGCCGGGCGACGGGCGTGAGCTGGCCCAGGACGCTGGACAGGCCGATCGCGTCCGGCTCGGCGAAGGCGCAGAACAGCTGCGTCACGGTGGCCGGGTCCCAGACCGCGCGGGCCCCGACGTGGCGTTCGGTGGACACCGCCACGTCCACCAGCGCCGTCTCGGTCCGGTCCCCGGCCCGCACCTCAAGCAGCTTGGCCCGAGTGGTCGCGCCCTCGGCCGGGACCGCGCCGGTGGCGACCAGGCCCGCGGCCAGCCCGGCGATGGTGGCCTCGCGGACCGCGGGAAACACGTTGTTGGTCCCCGTCGACAGGGCGAGCATCGGCACCTCGCCCGCCGCCGACGCGGCGACTCGGGCGGTGCCGTCGCCGCCCAGGCAGACGATCACCCGCGCGCCCGCGGTCACCATGCGCCGGACGGCGTCCACGGTGTCCTGCGCGGTCTGCCGGATCGGCTGGCCGTCGAGAAACTCGACCTCGGGCCAGCGGCCATCCCGGCCCTGCCTGCCTCCGGCGGGCCGCCGGCCGGCGGCCCGGAACACCGCCGCGGAGATGCCGCCGAGGTCGGTGCCGAGCAGCACGCGGTGCACGCCGACCGCGCCGAACGCGGTGAGCATCCGCTGGATCATGTTGGCCTTTTCGGCGGTGGGGAACACCGAGGCCTGCGTGACCAGGCGGCGGATGTCGCGACCGGAGAGCGGGTTCGCCACCACTCCGACGATCGCGTCACCCAAGGCGCCCACCTCCTCGCCCCACTCTGCGCGCCTGCTGGTGAAAAGGGAATAGCCAGGGCGGGTGTCTCGTCTGCGCCAGCGGCAGGGGCCGCCTGGGTGCATCCTGATGATGGATGTCGGGAAGGCAGACCATGCTCGCTGTCCTGCTCGCCCTGGGCGCCGCCGTGAGCTTCGGCGGATCGACTACGCGGCCGGGCTCGCCGCCCGCCAGGCCGACGCGGTCCGGGTTACCGCGACCGCGGAGCTCGTCACGGCCGGCGGAATCTTCTGCTGCTTCCTGGCCACGCACCTCGGCCTGGCCGCCGCTTCGGCCGTCTTGATCGCGACCGCCGGCGGTAGCTGACAACATGCAACTGGACTTCCAGTGCGCCCTGGCGCTATGAAAAGCGGTTTCATGTCGTGCCTGCGGGCCCGGAGCGCCCGGGCTGCGGTGCTGGCGGTGCTGGCGTGACTGAAGTTCGATTCCTGGTTTCCCAAAAGCGCAAGGCTAGGGCACCATCACCGGCTGGATGTTCACCGCGCCGGCGGTGGGGTCGAGCTCGGTGGCCTGCGAGACCCCGGCGGGCGTGATCACGTCCATGGCCTTCGGCACGGTGTTGGGGTCCCTGCCGCAGATCAGCGCGGTGCCGCCGGGCGCGCATACCCCGAACGTGAACGGGCCGGGCGTGGCCGTGAAGGCGCGTGCCTGGTCGAGGCTGAACCCGTCCTGGCCGGTCAGCACCACGCTGAAGCCCCAGCCGGACGACGGGGTGCCGAACTGCGCCTCGGGCAGCGCGATCGTGATCGTCCGGTCGGCCTGCTCGGCCAGCACCGACGCGGTGCCCACGCTGGCACCGGTCGCGTCCACCCAGACGGGTGCCGCGAACCCCTGCACCTCGAGCCGCTGGCTCCAGGCCCCGGACTGCGCGATGGCGTAGTTGCGGGAGGCGAACGCGGCCTGGGTGGAGGTGGCGGCGGCGCCCGGCACGTGCACGTAGACGTCGAGCAGCTGCGCCCCGTCGGTCTGCCCGAACGTCGGGTCGAGGTTGGCCAGCGTCGCGCGCAGGTAGGCGAAGGTCCCGTCGCTGAGGACCTGGAATCTGGTCAGGTCGAACGCCCCGGCGTGGAAGCTGGGGTCGGTCGGGTACTGGTAGGTACCGGGCCCGTGGTCGTCGCCGACCGGGTCGTTCACGGCGAGCACGGTGCTGCCGCCGCCCTCGTTGGTGACGGTGACCTGGGCGTAGCCGGTGCTCCGTCCCCCGGACGCGGCGGCCGAGACGGTGAGCACGTTGCTGCCGAAGCTCACCGGCACGGTCGCCGAGAAGGACCCGTCGGCCGCCGCGACCGTGCTCGTCACCGAGGCCGCCGCCCCGGTGGTGGCGTCGTCCGACGCGACGGCCACCGACGCGCCCGGCGTGGTCGTCCCGGTCACGGTGGTGGAGGAGACGGCCAGCGTGCTGCCGGCGGCCGGCGCGGTGATCGTCACCGGCAGCCTGCCCGGCGGCCCGTGGGTGACGTAGCGCGCCGTCGTAACGGCGGGGGTGTCCACGTTGCGGCCGCGGCTCAAGGAGAGGATCAGCCGCACTTCCTGAGCCTGGGCCCAGGTCAGCGGGGATGCCGACCCGGCGGCCTTACCGTCGGTGAACCCGATGGACGCGGTGGCCGGGTCGCTGCCGAAGGGCGAGGCGGCCAGATCCGGGTCCTCCCAGGCCTGCTCGGGCACCAGGCCCACCCCGGAGGAGAAGCCGATGATGGCCTGGAGCAGGGATGCTGCCTTGCTGGCATCTCCGGCGGCGAGGGCGGACTCGGCGCGCTCGCCGGACAGGTTCGGCCACAGATGCCCGGTGCCCTTGTCGGTCGGCGGCCACGGTGCGCCGGTGGTCGTGCACGAGTCCTGGCTCGGCTGGAAGCAGTCGCCGTACCCGTCCGCGCTGCCGCTGGCGGCGTTGTTGCCGTAACGGTAGTAGCCGGTCCCGCTGGGCGTGGACACCGCGACGTGCTGGTCGAGCACGGCCAGCGAGGCCCGCACGTCGGGGTCGGTGACCGGCAGCTCGCCGAGCCTGACCAGTTCCTGGAAGCCGCCGTCGATGACGGCGCGCTGGTCCAGGGTGGGCCCGCCGTTGCCGAGGTTGTAGCTGATCACCGCGTTCGGGTCGCCGGTCTTGGACAGCCTGATGAAATAGCGCGGGCCGTCCGGGCCGGTGGTCGTGACCGTCCAGATCTTGATCATTCGCTGGAAGTCGTCGGCGGTGGCCTGGTACAGCTGGGCCCGGGCCGGGTCGCCGTGGCTCGCGGCGATGGCCGACGCGGCGGTCAGCCCGGCGATCTCGGCCGCAATGGTGGACGGGGAGTAGCCGGTCTGCTCTTCCCAGCGCTCAACGCCGTCCGACGGCCCGTTGGCCACCAGGAAGTCCGCGGCCGGCCGGATGTGGTCCTGCCACAGCGTGCCGTCACCGCCGAGCCCGGCCAGGTACGCCATCAGGATCGGGTAGGCGGCCTCGTCCAGCTGGGTGCCTCCGGTGTCCGGGGCCTGCTTGCCGTTGAGCAGGGAGTTGCGCGGCATCGAGCCGTTCGCGAGCTGCTGGCGGTCGAACAGGAACAGGGTCGCCGCCCGGGCCGTGGCGACATCCCCGTCGGCCAGCAGCCCGGTGAACGCCTCGTACAGGTCGCGGGCGAACACCTCACGGTAGGAACCGAAGTAGGAGGGAGCGCTCCCGGCGAACACCCCGGCCGGCACCGACTGTCCCCACGGGCTGGCCAGGGACGCGACGATCGCTCCGGGGAACGTCTTGTCCTCGCTGGCCTTCAGGACGTTCGCCGATAGGAAGTAGTGGCTGGCCAGAGGGGCGGGCGGCGGGTTCAGGCCGGCGTCGTACACCGTCCAGCCGTGCCGGTAGGCCGCCGAGGTCTGGCCGAACGGATGGCTCAGCGCGCCCTCGGCGACGGAAACCGACTGCGCCTGGGTCCGGCCGAAACCAAGCCCGAGCGTCACCGAATTGCCGTGGTCCGGGGTCACCTCCTCGGTGGCGACGATGTGGCCGTCGGGGGCGGAGGTGTACAGCGTGAGGGCGTGCGAGTTGTCAAGCTGGGTGAGGCCGTCGCTGGCGGTGCCCGCGTAGCCGACGCTCGCGGCCGCGGCCGGGGTGCTCGCGGCCAGGGCCATGTAGGTCGGCACCGCGTAGTCCCGGTTGGCGGCGTTGGTGACGGTGTTGGTGCTGAAGATCACGGGGACCGGCGAGCCGGTGCTGGTGTCCACCACCCCGGAGTTGGCGCCTGCGTTCTGGCTGCCCCCGCCGCCGTTGCCGTTGACGTGGGCGTCGAGCCGCGCGTACAGGTGCAGGCTATGCAGGTTGGTGCTGGAGCCCGCCAGGTTCTGCAGCCTGGTCTGCATGAGCACGGTGTCGCTGGCCGGGTCGGTGATGTAGGTGGTGATCAGCTGGAAGCCGCGCTTGGTGTCGGTAGAGGTCACGGTGCAGGCCATGCCGGCGGGATCGGCGGCGACCGTGTAGGTCATGTCGCGCGCCTGCAGGTCGGTGAACGTGGCCCCGTCGGTCACGACGTACTGCAGCGTGCTCACGTCCGTGTTGTCGATGGTGGGCTCGTAGACGTCGGAGAGCACGCCGCCGGCCACGGTGTACCAGACCTTCGAGCCCTGGCCGGCCGCCGTGCCCAGGCAGTCCTTCCTGGCCAGGTCGAAATACGACGGTCCGCCCGGGGCGCCAGGCGCCGTCACGGCCGTCCCCCCGGGGGCCGCGATGGCCGCGGGGGCGGCGACGGCCAGTCCGGCCGCCAGCGCGCCAGCCGCCACCACGATCGTGAAACCGCGTCCGCGTACCATGCCAGGCCCTCCATCGTGACTGCTTCGGCGCAAAGGGGCATACCGGAAAAGCCTTTGCCGAGCCTCCCGCCACTCGGTCGCGCGCGTCAAGTAGCAATTCGGCCGTACCGGCCTGCTCGGGGGAAAACCGCAGTGCGAAGACGGATGTTTTCCGCGTTCCGCGTTCCGCGCGTGGTTCCTAGCGTGAATGGTCATGAGGAGCCGGTTCCGCGCCGCGGCGCGGATGGAGTGGATCAAACTGTGGAGCCTGCGCTCCACGTGGTGGACGCTGGCGCTCGCCGCGGCGGCCGCCGTCGCGATCGGCCTCGCGGTCGGGCTCAACACCAGGAACCCGTCGGGAGACCTGACCAACAACGCGCTCGCCGGGGTGAGCGTGGGACTGCTGCTGACCGGCGTGCTCGGCGTGCTGATGATGACGAGCGAGTACACCTCGGGAATGATCCGGGCGACGCTGGCCGCGGTTCCGGACCGCCCGCTCGTGCTCGCGGCGAAGGCGGCGGTGTTCGGCGGGGTGGCGCTCGCCCTCGGCGAGGCGGTCTCGTTCATCTCGTTCTTCGCCGGGAGCGCCACGCTGCCGCACGGAATCGCCGCGCCCGCGCTCGATCAGCCCGGCGTGCTGCGGGCCGTGATGCTGTCCGGGGCGAGTTACTGCCTGATCGGGCTGCTCGGCCTGGGGCTGGGCGCCATCATCCGGCACACCGCGGCGGGCGTCGCGGTGATGGCCGGCGGCGTGTACGTCATCGGGCAGGCCATCGCCGCGATCGCGCACCCGGTGCTGGCCTACATTCCGGTCTCGATCGTGGCGAACTCGCTGAGCACCACCAGGCCGGCGGGACACGGCGTGCGCATGCTGTCGCCGTGGGCAGGCCTGGGCGTGCTGTGCCTGTACGCGGCGGCGGCGCTGGTGATCGGCGGCTGGCGGCTCGTGCGCCTGGACGCCTGACGGTATCCGGCCGGCTCATCCGTCCCGGATACCGTCGGTGCTCGCGCGCGGCGCGCGGAGTCTCAGCCACATGAACAGCAGCACCAGCGGCACCACCAGGCCGCCGATGCCGTAGCCGATGAAAAGGCCCAGACCGTCGATGTGCTGGACGAGCCATCCGAAGTTCTGGCCGAAGAACCCCGTCACGAAGGTGAGGGGCAGGAAGACCGTGGCCAGGATCGTGAGCTGCTCCATCGTGGAGTTCTGCCGGACGCTGACCTTGGTCTGCTCGACCGAGATCACGGCCATGTTGGCCTCGAGCACCGTGCCGAGCAGGTCCCGCTGGGCGGCGACCTCCTCGTTGACCAGCAGCAGGTGGTCGCGGACGTCACGCAGGTAGGGCTGCAGCTCCGGGGCCTCGGTCGCGCGCTCGACGGCGTTGACCACGGCCAGCAGCGGGTGGACCGCACGGTAGAAGTCGGTGGCCTCGCGGCGCAGCGAGTAGATGCGCTCGGTGGGCGCGACGGCGCCGGAGAACACGGTGGCCTCGATCTGGTCGATGTCGCGCTCCAGCCCGGCGACGACCGGCGCGTACCCGTCCACCACCTGGTCCAGGATGGCCCACAGCGCAGCCGAGGTGCCCGCGGCCAGCAGGTCGGGCCGCTGCTCCAGCCGCTGCCTGGCCCCGTGCAGTTCGCTCGCCGCGCCCTGCCGCACCGTGATCACGAAGGTGGGCGCGACGAAGATGCTGATCTCGCCGAAGTCGACCTCCTCGGCGGCGTCGTCGTAGCGCGCCGTGCGCAAGATGACCAGGCGCACGTCCTGGTCGTAGGTCTCGATCTTCGGCCGCATGTGGAAGGTCTGCGCGTCCTCGACGGCCAGCTCGTGCAGGCCGAACGTGTCGCGGACCTGGGCCAGCTCCTCCTCCCCCGGCTCGAACAGCCCGAGCCATACGAAGCCGCCCTGCCCGCACCGGGTGGCTGCCTCGTGCAGCGGCACTGCCCCCTCGTCACGCCGGTGGCCATCCAGGTAATGAGCGCAATCGACGATCATCTCGGGACCTCCTTGCCGGGCAGCCGGGGGCAGATGACTGCTACCCAGCTTGTACCCCGGCATGAACAGGACTTCCAGTGCGTTATAGCGCTCTCGGACTGGGGTTTCATGTCGCGCCGGCGGGCTCCTGACGTCGTATCTGGTGTCCGCGTTGCGGGGCTACCCGAATTACGGCAGCGTTGTCGTAGCTGCCGAGCGATCCCGGAGAAACCGATGCCGCCCAAACCGCTGGAGCCTGGCGATCCCCTGCGCCTGGGCCGATTCGAGCTCCTCGCGCGGCTCGGCGAGGGCGGCCAGGGCGTCGTCTACCTGGGCCGCGGCACCAACCCGGGCGAGGAGCGCGTCGCGGTCAAGGTGCTGCGGTCGACCGCGGACGCCGAGGTCCTCGAGCGGCTGGCCCGCGAGCTCGACGCCATCCACCAGGTTCAGCCATTCGTCACGGCCGGAGTCATCGAGGCCTCGGCGGAGGGCGACCGGCGCTTCGTGGTCAGCGAGTTCATCGACGGCCCGTCGCTTCAGGAACGCGTGGAGGAGCGGGGACCGCTGCCAGTCGGTGACCTGCAGCGCCTCGCGGTGGGCACGGCCACCGCGCTGACCGCGATCCACGGCGCGGGGGTGGTGCACCGCGACTTCAAGCCGGCCAACGTGCTGCTGGGCCCGGACGGCCCTCGCGTGGTCGACTTCGGCATAGCCCGGCTCACCGACGCGTCCACGATCACGAGCGGGCTGATCGGCACCCCGTCGTACGTGGCCCCCGAGCAGCTGGCTGGCGCGCGCCCGACCAGTGCGGTGGACATCTTCGCCTGGGCGCTGACGATCATCTACGCCGCCACCGGGCGGCTGGCGTTCGGCGCCGACAGCGTGCCCGCCGTCATGCACCGCATCATGTACGAGCAGCCGGACGTCAGCGGCCTGCCGCCGCCCCTGCGGGCGGTCGTGCTGGAATGCCTGGAGAAAGACCCGAACCGCCGGCCCGCCGCTCGTGACCTGCTGCTCCGTCTGGTCGACCCGGCAGCGTCACGCCCCCAGGCGGCGTATCCCGCCGACCAGGCCCTTCCCACCGCCGATGTCTTCCCAGTCGACTCGGTGCCCGGTACCGGGCCCAGGTCGCCGCAGTTCCCGGTGCCGCAGCCTGCCCCCGCGCGGTCGCGGCAGGGGCCGGTCCTGGCCGGCACCGCCGTCGCGGTGGCCGTCCTGGTCGCCGTCGGCGTCTTCCTGCTCACCCGCGGGTCACCCTCTCACCCCCCGGCCGCCGCGGGCAGCACGTCGCCGGCCGTCCCGGCCAGCAGCACGGCGGGCGCGCCGACGCAGACCGCGCAGGCCACGCAGACGGCGCAGGCGACCGGGGCCACGATCCCGGCCGCGTTCGCGGGCACATGGACCGGCAACGCGACGCTGTCAGCGGTCGGGATATCGGGCCCCTCGATAACCAACCCGATCACGTTCACGCTGGTGGCAGGTGCGCGGACCGCCCACGAGGTGAATCAGGAGTGCGTCAACACGCTCGCGCTGAGCGGCGCGACCGCGACCGTGCTCACCTTCAGCGAGCCGCAGACGGCGGCGTGCGTCGCCGGGACCGTGACGTTCACGCGCCGCGGAGCCAACCTGGCGTACCACTGGACGGACAACGTCGAGCAGAACGTCGCCACGCTGCGCAGGAAGTTATGACGGGGCGAGAAACCCGGCCCGTTCGGTATCAATGGGCTTGTGCTCTTCCGGCTAGCCACGCCAGCGGAAATACGCCACGGCGAGCACGTAGGCCAGGCCGCCGATAGCCAGGAGCCAGTCGTACGGGCTCCCGCTCTGGCCCCGGGCCGTAGCCACCAGCCAGGCCACGATCAGGGCGACGAGCATGGCCAGCCCGGCGACCGCGGTCGCGTTCAGGTCGATCTGGGCGAAGCGCTCGTCGCGGCCGTCGCCGCGCAGGCCGCGGATGGTCTCGCTGCGGCCTGCCAGCAGGACGACCAAGCCGAAGGCGACCAGGACGCCGAGCGAGATCACGCCCTCGCCCGGGTGCCCGCCCAGCCAGTTCACCGCCAGGATGGCCAGGCCTACGACGAGCGAGAACGACGGCACGAACCATTTGGACCGGGCGATCCCGCGGCTACAGTCCTTGTTCATCGAACATCTCCTCGACCGTGACGCCAAAGAAACGAGCCAGCGCGATCGCCAGCGGGAGCGAGGGCGTGTAGCGCTCGTTCTCTATCGAGTTGATCGTCTGACGCGAGACCCCCATCGCCTCCGCCAGCTGGCCCTGGGCCATGTCCTTCTGCACTCGCAGCGCACGCACCTTGTTCTTCATCGCCTGCGGGGCAGGCAGCAGCGGCGATACGAGCCGGGCCAGCTGGCGACGATCACCGCCGGGAGCCAGCCGACGGAGACGATCGGCGCCCAGCTGCCCTGCCTGATCGCCTGGGCGGCCGAGGCGACCGCGACGAGCAGCGCGGCCAGCCCGCCGAGGACGTACAGCCATCGTTTCCACGGCCTCATCGGAAGGCCTCCTTCCTGTCAAGCGTGCTTGTCATAGACAAGTTAGCTTGACACTCGCCGGATGTCAAGCAAGCTTGTCACCGATCGCCGGGCCTTACGCGAGGAGGGCGGCGCTCGCGATCAGCACGAGGGCCGCGGCCGCGGCGCTCACCTGGCGCCCGTGCCGCCAGTGCGCCGGAGGTCGCGGGCACCGCCGTCGTGGCCGCGTCCACCGGAGGGGACGTGGCGGCGTTCCGCGCCGCGGGAGTCCCGCAGGACCGGAGTGTCTCCTGGCTGTGGCGGGTGCGGCTCGGTCCGGTCTACCGGCGCCCTGGCGTCGACGGCGCCGGGCGGACGCTGTTCGTCCCGTCCGCCGACCACTACCTGTACGCCCTGGACGCGACCACCGGCCAGGTCAGGTGGCGGTTCGACGCGGGCAGCCCGGTCCTGGGCGAGCCCCTCGCCGCGTCGACGGGCCAGGGCGTCTATGTAGTGTTCGGCGCGGGTGAGCAGCTGCTGGCGGTCGACGCGGCGAGGGGC
>Ga0318525_10000450_pt1 | contig 12878 bp, 9 predicted proteins | sample GRESIP052b4f23_FD_203482 | JGI IMG/M metagenome (GOLD analysis project Ga0318525, IMG submission 203482) | Tropical soil microbial communities from Luquillo Experimental Forest, Puerto Rico - GRE.SIPMG.052b4f23 | ecosystem: Environmental > Terrestrial > Soil > Tropical forest > Bulk soil...
GTGGGTGGGGGCGCGGCGCCGGTGGCCCCGGCCTTCCTGCGGTTCGGCAGCTGGGTGGGCGCGGACCGGGACGGCAACCCGTTCGTGACCGCGCAGGTCACCCGGGAGACCGCGACGATCCAGGCGGATCACGTGCTGCGCGCGCTGGAGAACACCACCACCCGGATCGGCCGGGCGCTGACCCTGCACGCGGCGACGACGCCGCCGTCGGCGGGCCTGCGCCGCGCGCTGGGCGCGGCCTCGGCCGCGCACCCGGAGCTGCTGGCCGAGATCGAGGCCCGCTCGCCGCAGGAGCCGTATCGCAGCTACCTGCTCTACGCGGCGCAGCGGCTGGCCGCGACGCGCGCGCGGCACGCCGACCTGGCCTACCCGGGCCCGGCCGAGTTCCTCGCCGACCTGCGCGTCGTCCAGGACTCGCTGGCCGCGGCCGGCGCGGCCACCCAGGCCCGCGGTGAGCTGCAGCACCTCATCTGGCAGGCGGAGACGTTCGGGTTCCACCTGGCCGGCCTGGAGGTCAGGCAGCACAGCGAGGTGCACGCCCGGGCGCTGGCCGAACTCCGCGCGGCCGGCCCGCCCGGCGCCGAGACCGGCGAGCCCTTCTCCGCGCCGACCGAGGAGGTGCTGGCCACGCTCCGGGCGGTGGCGTGGGTCCAGGACCGGTTCGGCGTGGACGCCTGCCGGCGGTACGTGGTGAGCTTCACCCGCTCGGCCGGGGACGTCGCCGCGGTGCACGAACTCGCCCGCTACGCCGTGGCCGGCGGCCGGGTGCCCGTGCTGGACGTGGTGCCGCTGTTCGAGAGCGCGGCCGACCTGGCGAACGCGCCCGGCGTGCTGACCGGCATGCTGGCGCTGCCCGAGGTCGCCGAGCGGCTGGCGGCCAGCGGCCGGGCCCTCGAGGCGATGCTGGGCTACTCCGACTCGGCCAAGGAACTCGGCCCGGCCAGCGCCACGCTGCGGCTCTTCGACACCCAGGCCCGGCTGGCCGCCTGGGCCGCGGCCAACGGCGTCCGGCTGACCCTGTTCCACGGCCGCGGCGGCGCGCTCGGCCGGGGCGGCGGGCCGGCCGGCCGGGCCGTGCTGGCCCAGGCGCCCGGCTCGGTCAACGGCTCGTTCAAGGTCACCGAGCAGGGCGAGGTCATCTTCGCCCGGTACGGCCAGCCGGTGATCGCCAAGCGGCACCTGGAGCAGGTGGGTTCCGCGGTGCTGCTCGCGTCGTCCCCGCGGATCGCCGAACGGAACGCGGCCGCGGCCGCCCGCTACCGGGACCTCGCCGACCGGATCGACGACGCCGCCCGGGCGGCCTTCCGCGCCCTGGTCGAGGCGGACGGCTTCGCCGGCTGGTTCGCCCGGATCAGCCCGCTCGGCGAGATCGGCGGCCTGCGCATCGGTTCCCGGCCGGCCAGGCGGGGCCTCGCCCCCGCGCCCGGCCGCGCCCCCGGGGCCGGTGGCACCGCACCGGCCCTGGACCTGGCCGACCTGCGCGCGATCCCGTGGGTCTTCGCCTGGTCGCAGACCCGGATGAACCTGCCCGGCTGGTACGGCCTGGGCAGCGGGCTGGCCGCCATCGCCGCCGATCCCGGCGGCACCGAGGCGCTGCAGCGCGCCTACCGCGACTGGCCGCTGTTCGGCGTGCTGCTCGACAACGCGGAGATGAGCCTGGCCAAGACCGACCGGCTGATCGGGGCCCGCTACCTCGCCCTCGGCGGCCGCGACGACCTGACCAGCCGCGTGCTCGCCGAATACGACCTGACCCGGCGCCTGGTCCTGACCAGCACCGGCCACGACCGGCTGCTGGCCGACCGGCACGTCCTGTCCCGCGCCGTCGCGCTGCGCGACCCGTACGTGGACGCGCTCTCCTTCCTGCAGCTGCGCGCCCTCGCCGCCCTCCGCGAACCCGACCCGGCCCCGTCCCCCGAGGAGCGCGGCCGCCTCGAGCGCCTGCTCCTCCTCACCGTCAACGGCGTAGCCGCCGGCCTCCAGAACACCGGCTGACGAGGCGCCCGCCCGGCAGAGCCGACGCCCGTCGGCTCGCGCCGGCCGGCTGCCCCGGCGACCCCGGGCACCGCGCGCCGGGCCGGAATCTCAGTCGGCGATGCGGATGCGCAGACGGCGGAAGCCCTTGCCCTTGCTCTCGATCTTGACGACCTCGATCCGGCCGACCGCGCTGGTGGACGCGACGTGGGTGCCGCCGTCCGCCTGCTGGTCCAGGCCCGCGATGTCGATGATCCGCACCTCCTTGACCTCCGGCGGCACCAGGTTGGTGGCGGTCCGGATGATGTCGGGCAGGGCGAACGCCTCGTCGCGCGGCAGCACCCGCACGTCGATGCGCCGGCCGGCCGCGACCTCGGCGTTGCAGGCCGCCTCGACCGCCTCGCGGAAACCGGGCGGGACCTCGGGCAGGTTGAAGTCCATCCGCGCGGTCAGCGGCTCCATGTTGCCGCCGGTCACCAGCGCGCCGAAGTCACGGAACACCACGCCGCACAGCACGTGCAGGCCCGAGTGGGTGCGCATCAGCGCGGTCCGGCGCTCGTCCTCCAGCGCGCCGTGCACCGCGGTGCCCACGGCCGGCAGCGGGTCGCCCTCGGCCGGGACCAGGTACAGGTCGTCGCCCTTGCGGGCGTCCACGATCCGGGTCTGCACCCCGCCCCACAGCAGCACGCCGTGGTCCGGCGGCTGGCCGCCGCCGCCCGGGTAGAACGCCGACCGGTCGAGTACGATCCCCTCCGGGCCGGCCGCCAGCACCTGGGCGTCCCACTCCCGCAGCGTCTGGTCGTCGAGTTCGAGCCGGTGCGTGCGCCATTGCGTGTCGTCCATGGGCCGAAGCCTAGTCCGCCTGGGCCGCCGAAGCCGCCGAAGCCGCCGGGGCGACCGGGGCGACCGGGGCCGCCGCGGCGCCAGCGGGCTTGCCGATGCACGCCAGGCCCAGCGCCAGGCACGCGAACGGCACGGCCGAGATCGCGTACCGGTAGTCCAGTTCGTGCGCCGCGATCGGCAGCACCAGGTTGACCACGGCGACGCCCCAGGCCAGGCCCGCGTACCTGCCCCAGCCGCGCCACCGCCTGATCAGCACGACCAGCCCGCCCGCCAGGACGCCGAAGAAGACCCACCCGGGGAACCAGACGGGCTGCTGGTACAGGAACATGAAGTACGCCCACGGCTGGACCACGTGCGTGTTCGAGTGGGCGTGCGCGTACCGGCCCTCCCAGTACCGCATGTAGGCGGCGAACGGCACGGAGTGCGGCTCCACGGTGAACTGCATGGCCAGGTAGTCCTGCGGCCGGTCGGTGGCGGCGAAGGTCAGGAACACCTCCTTGCCCACCGTCTTGACGTAGTCCAGCGGCTGCGCCTCGATGGCCCGTTCGGCGAACCGCATGGCCAGGCTGTTGTTGTACGCGTTGATGCCGGGGCGGGCGTCGGTCCGGAACCAGGCGCCCGCGGCCCACAGGTACTGGGCCGGGGTGCGCTCGTTCAGCAGCGCCGGGACGGACCAGGCCGGGGCCGGCGCGGCGGGGCGGTCCGGCTGGTTCTGCGGGCAGAGCGGCACCAGGTCGGCCGGCGGCTTGATGACCGAACAGTTGGCGAACGACATCGTCCGCGACCACAGGAAAAGGCCGGTGCTGTTGGTGATGTCGAACTGGCCGGTCTCGGAGAAGAAGATCGTCGCGTACACGATCAGCGGGACCGCGAACGCGGCCAGGCAGGCGGTGAACGCCTTCCAGCCGGCCCGCCGGATCAGCAGGAAGGCCAGGATGACCAGCACGACCGGGGCGCCGTTGCCGCGGATGACCGAGGCCCAGGAGACCAGCAGCCCGGCCAGCGCGGCCTGCCAGACGGCCGGCCTGGGCGCGACGATGAGGATCACCACGGCGATCATGAGCGCGAGCGTGAACAGGGTGTCGGGCAGGATGGAGGACTCCAGCCAGATCTGCCGCGAGTCGAACAGCGTCGGCGCGGCGGCCAGCGTCGCCCCCCAGGCCGGAAGCCCGCGGGTGCGCAGCACCCCGTAGATGACCGCGGCGAGCCCGATGCCCATCAGGTGCTGCACCGTGGTCACCAGGAGCAGGGAATGGAACGGCTGCAGCAGGTGCAGCATCAGCGGGTACCCGGCCGGGCGCAGCTCCGACAGCGGCAGCAGCTGGACGCTCTGCTTCATGTAGGAGAATGAGTCCTGGATGAACAGGGCGGGCTTGAAGCCGAGCGCGGCGATGACCCGCGGGATGACCGACACGCAGGCGGCGATGGTGAACAGCCGGTGGTTCCGCCACAGCGCGGCGGGCGTCAGGGCGGCCGCGGCGGCCCGGGCCCGCTCCGCCAGCGGCCCGGCGTCCCAGGAGATCTCGGGCGGCCACAATTGCCAGTGCCGGTTCCGCTCCGGCGCGACCGCGGCGGGATCGGGCGCGGCGCCGTCGTCCGAGTCGCGGCGCTGGCTCGTTCCGAGGTCGGTCACCGAGTTCCTCCTTCTGGCACCTGAACAATAGTTGACCACCATGCGAGCAGAGAACCGTACGCCCCTGAACGCCGCGGCCCTGCGCCGCGCCGCGCTGCGCCCGCGCGGCCTGTGGCGGGACATCGAGGTCGTCGAGCGCACCGGCTCGACCAACGCCGACCTGCTGGACCGCGCCCAGCGCGGGGAGCCGGAGGGCCTCGTCCTGGCCGCCGAGGAGCAGAGCGCGGGCCGCGGGCGGATGGGCCGCACCTGGGTGTCGCCGCCGCGCGCCGCGCTGACGTTCTCCCTGCTGGTGCGGCCCGCCGCCGTGCCGCCCGCCCGCCGCGGCTGGCTCCCGCTGCTCACCGGCGTGGCCGTCGCCGCGGCGGTCACCGACGTGACCGGGGTGAAGGCCAGCCTCAAATGGCCGAACGACGTCCTGGCGGGCGAGGCCAAGCTGGCCGGCATCCTGGCCGAGGCGGCCGCCGGCGCGGTCGTCGTCGGCGTCGGCCTCAACGTCTCCACCGCACCGTCGGAGCTGCCGCCGCGCGCCGGGACCGCGCTCCGCCCCACCTCGCTGCGGGCCGAGGGCGCCCAGGCCCTCGGCCGGGAACCGCTGCTGCTCGCCATCCTGGCCGGCTTCGAGCGCCGCTACGAGGCCTGGCAGCGGGCCGCGGGCGATCCCGGCCGGAGCGGGCTGCGCCAGGAGTACCTCACCTGGTCCGCCACGATCGGCCGCCTCGTCCGGGCCGAGCTACCCGGCGGTCACGCGCTCTCCGGCCCCGCCGCCGGCGTCGACCCGGACGGCAGGCTGCTGGTCCGCGTCTCGCCGGGTTCGGAGGTCGCCGTGGCCGCCGCCGACGTCGTCCACCTGCGCTGAGCGGTATCCCCAGGCCGGGGCGCGAAGGCCAGCGCCGCGGCCAGGCAGGCGGCCGGCACCGCGGGCACCAGGTAGCGCAGGTCGAAGTCGGCGATCATGGGCGGCACGAGCAGGATCGCCGCCGCGAACGCCCACGCCAGCCCGGGCCCCCGAACCCGCCGCCGCCAGGCCATCCCGGCCACGGCCGCCAGCAGGATCACTCCGAGCAGCGTCCCCGGCAGGTACGCGTAGCGCTGGTAGCTCACCAGCCACGACGCGAACGGCTGGACCGCGCGGGTGGGCGCAGGCGGCCCGGCGTCGTAGGCGGCCTGATCGCCGGCCACCGTCCCGCCGCCCGGGGTGCGCAGGCTGGCCGGCACCCAGGCGGTGGCCGCGTCGGCGAACTGGTACCGGTCCACGATCCCGGCGTCCGGGTGGACCGGCCGGTCCCAGAAGAAGCTCAGCGCGACGTCGTGCCCCACCGCGGTGACGTACCCGCCCGGCTGCGCCCCGATGGCCCGCAGCGCGAAATCGAGCGCGAGCGAGTTGGCCTGCGCCGTGAACCGCCCGCCCGGCCGCCGGAGCAGCGGCGAGCTGCCGTCCCAGATGTACAGCGACGCCGCGATCCGGGGACCGGGCGGCGGGCACAGGAACCGCTCGTCCAGCGGCGGCCTGATCACCGCGCAGTCCGCGAACGACATCGTCCGCGACCACAGGTACACCCCGTCGCTCCTGGTCAGCGTGAACTCGTGCTCGTGCAGGCCGAACCAGGCGGCGTAGGCGACGACCGGCAGCGCCCCGGCCAGCAGCGCGGCGGCCACCGGGACCAGCCCCGCCCGCCGGATCACCAGCGCGACCAGCAGCACCGCCAGCAGCGCCAGCCCCACCGGCCACAGGAGCACCGAGACCCCCAGCACAAAGGCGGCGGCGGTGGAACGGGCGGGCCGCCGCTCGCCGGGTGACCACAGCACCAGGCACAGTGCGATCACAACCATGAGACCGAACGGGCCGTCTGGCACGATATCGGCTTCGAGCTGGAGCTGGTACGCGTCGAAGAGCACCGGGACGGCCGCCAGCGTCGCCGCCCAGGCGGGCAGCCGGTGCCGGCGCGCCAGCAGGTAGACGAGCACGCCCGTGGCCAGGCCCATCAGGTGCTGCACCGCGGCGACCAGCGCCAGGCTGTGCAGCGGCCGCAGCAGCCACAGAAAGAGGCCGTAGCCGCCCACCCGGCTGGGATCGGGGATCAGCCGCAGCCCGGTCGCCAGGTACGAGGCCGAGTCGCCGCCGAACCACATGACCGGCCGGAACGCCAGCATGACCAGCACCCGCAGCACGACCGCGGCCGCCAGCGCCACGCCGAACAGCCACTGGCGCCGCGCCGCCGCCGCCAGCCGAACCAGGTCCACCAGCGGATGATATGCCGCGTCGCGCCGGCCCGCGGCGCGTGCCACTATGTGGCGTATGGCCCAGGACCCTTCGCTCACCGAGGACGAACACCTCGTGCTGCGGCTGCACCCGCACTGGAAGACGCTGATCCGCCCGCTTGCGGTCGCGGTGCTCGTGGTGGCGGTCGCGCTGGTGGCGGAGGTCGTGATCCCGTCGGGCTCGGCGGCGACGCCGGCCCGGCTGGCGGTGGCCGTGGCCGCGATCGCGTTCCTGATGCTGTGGCTGATGGTGCCGGTGCTGCGCTGGCGGACGACGGTGTTCGAGCTGACCAGCCGGCGGCTGCGGATGCGGGACGGCATCATCACCCGGCACGGCCGGGACATCCCGCTGGCCAGGATCAACGACGTCTCGTTCACCAAGGGCCTGCTCGACCGGCTGCTCGGCAGCGGGCGGCTGGTGGTGGAGTCGGCGGGCGAGCACGGCCAGATCGTGCTGACCGACATCCCGCAGGTGGAGTTCGCCCAGGCCACGCTGTTCCGCCTGGTCGAGGACGAGCAGCGCAGGCTGGAGCGGAACAGCGGGAACCAGCCGTGAGCCCCGTCACCACCTCGCGTCTGGCGGACGGAATCGCCGCGATCACGCTCAACCGGCCGGACGCGATGAACGCGATCAGCACCGCGATGGCGGGCGAGCTCGCCCGGGCCTGCGCCGAGATCGCCGCCGCGCCCGAGATCCGGGTGGTCGTGCTCGGCGCGGCGGGGGAGCGGGCGTTCTGCGCCGGGGCGGACCTGAAGGAGCGGGCGGGCATGACCGACGCGGACATCCTGCGGCAGCGGCACGCGATCCGCGGGGTGTTCGGCGCGGTGCTGGCGCTGCCGCAGCCCGCCGTGGCCGCCGTGCACGGGTTCGCCCTCGGCGGCGGCTGCGAGCTGGCGCTGTCGTGTGATCTGGTGGTGGCCGACGAGACCGCCGCCTTCGGCCTGCCCGAGGTGACCGTCGGCCTGGTGCCCGGGGGCGGCGGCACCCAGCTGGCGCTGCGCCGGCTGGGCTACGGCCGGGCCGCGGACCTGGTGCTGACCGGCCGCCGGGTCGGCATCGACGAGGCCGAACGCCTCGGGCTGGTGGACCGGCGGGTGCCGGCCGGCCAGGCCGGGCCGGCCGCGCTCGAGCTGGCCGGGCAGATCGCGGCCAACTCCCCGGTGGCGGTGCGGGCGGCCAAGCGGGCCATCCGGCACGGCTGGGGCGTCTCGCTCGAGGCCGGGCTCGACATCGAGGACGCCGCCTGGCGCACCGCAGCCCTGTCGGCCGACCGGCGCGAGGGCATCGCCGCCTTCGTCGAGAAGCGCAAGCCGGCCTGGCCGGGGCAGTAACCAGGCCCGTTCGGCTTACATACCCAGCCGCACGACGCCGGACCGGCCCAGTTCCCGGCCGCTGGCGTCGGTGGCGATCACGGCGAAGTACGGTCCCAGCGAGTTCACCGTGATGGCCGTCTCGAAGCCGTGCGGCCCCTGCGAGCCGGCCTCGGCCAGCCCGGTGGGCGCCTTCCCGGCCACCACCGTCCACCTGCTCACCCGGGTCGAGCCGTTCCAGCTCGCGTACACCACCGAACCCCCGGTCGGGCTCATCCGCGCCGCGGCGGCGGGCTGGTCCGTCGGCTGCCCGGTCCAGGCGGCGGACAGGACCCGGTAGGACTGGTCCCCGGACGGGTGCTGGCCGTCCAGGATCAGCGTCCCGTTCGCGGCGAACTCGGAGAAGACCCCCAGATTGCCCCAGCTGACCAGCGCCCGTCCGCCGGGCAGCACCTGCATGCTGCCCTCGAAGGAGGCGAGCAGGCGCGTCCCTGGGTGGGTGTAGCTGCGCTGCAGCGTGGCCTGCCTGGTGCTGGTGTTCAGGTTGACCAGGATGCCCCGGGACTGCCGCTCCTTCGGCGGGGCGCCGCCGTCGTCGAAGATGCTCAGCGTGTTCGCGCTCTGCGGCAGGGCGTGGTGCTGGAACCAGAACGTCGTGCCCGGCCCCATCTGGAAGCTGGACCCCTTCCCGCCGAGCTGCCAGACGACGTTCCCGCTGGGCCGGGCCACCTTGTAGATCGCGCTGGTGTTGCGGGCGGACAGGATCAGGGTGCCGTCCGGCGCGATCGCGATCGAGTTGATGTGGAAGTAGTCGAACGGGGCGGCCGCGGTCCCCCCGGAGAACGGCACAACGGTGCGGGTGACCGGGACGTGGTCCAGGCTGCTCCACTCGAACAGCACCCGGCCGGACGGGATGTCGATCTCCTGGACCACGCCGGACAGGACCACTCCCCTGGCCGGACCGCCCACCCCGGACAGGTTGGTCGTCACCGGCTTGTAGATGGTGATGAGCGCGGTGTTCTGCGGGCTGATGACGAACTCGTGCAGGTCGGCCGTTAGGCCGTGACCAGCGTTGACGGTGGCGATAGTGCGGTAGGAGGTGTCGGCGATGACCACCCGGCCGTGCCCGTAGCCCCCGAGGATCTGCCCTTCCCACCAGGTGAGCACCGGCTGGCCGCGGTAGGCCTGGACCTTGAGGTCGAGCCGCGCCAGCCCGCTGTTCGGCGAGTACCAGACGAGGCCGCCGGCGCGGTCCAGGATCATCAGCCCCGGCGTGCCGGACCCGCCCGGAGCCCCGGACGGCGTCAGGATGAAGTAGGGCGGGTCCCCGGCCGTGGACGTGCCCGCCGGGACGTGATAAGTGAGGGTCACGTTGGGCGGGGTCAGGTCGGGGCGGCTGACGAAGTGCCGCACCCCGCTCGCGGCGTCCGGGGTCGCCGGGGAGGCGGGCCGGGTCGCCGCGGCGGTGGCCGCGTCAGCGGGCCACCCCGGGAGGCCCGCCATGGTCAGCCCGCCCGCTCCGACGACCGCCATCCCGCGCCCCAGCATCTCCCGGCGCGTCAGCCCCTGCTGCTTCACCTGTCACACCTCTTCGCCACCCATGACGGCCAGATCTCATATTCATCTCCCTGCATGGCCGAATCCGCAAGACTTTCGCCAGGTTGTCGCCGAGATGAAACCGGTTGCCCAGCGGGCTCACAGGGACGGCTAGCCTGAAGGGGTGAGCTGGGAACTGCCATCCCGGATCTCGGTACGCGAGGTGGGGCCGAGAGACGGGCTGCAAAACGAGGATCCGGTGCCCACCGACGCGAAGGTGGCGCTGCTGGACCGGCTGTCCGCCACCGGCGTGCAGCGGATCGAGGCGGTGTCGTTCGTACGGCCGTCGGCGATCCCGCAGATGGCCGACGCCGACGAGGTGTGGAAGCGCGCGGTCCGGGCGCCGTCGGTCAGGTACTCGGCCCTGGTGCCGAACCTGCGCGGGGCGCTGCGCGCGCTCGACGCCGGCTTCGCCGAGCTCGAGGCGGTGGTCTCGGCCTCGGAGACGCACAACCGCAAGAACGTGAACCGGTCGACGGGTGAGTCGCTCGACGAGATCGCCGAGATCATCTCGGTCGCGCACGAGCGCGGCGCGACCGTGCAGGTGATCGTGTCCACCGCCTGGGGCTGCCCGTACGAGGGCGACGTGCCGGTCGGGCGCGTGGTGTCCGTGGCCGGGCGGGCGCTGGCCGACGGGGCGGACTCGGCCTCGTTCGGCGACACGACCGGCATGGCCACGCCGACCCGGGTGCGGGCGCTGGTCGGCGCGTTCCGTTCGGCGCATCCGGGCCCGGCGCTGAATCTGCACTTCCACAACACGCGCGGCACCGGCCTGGCCAACGTGCTGGCCGCCCTGGAACTCGGCGTGTCCGACTTCGACGCCTCCGTCGGCGGCCTCGGCGGCTGCCCGTACGCGCCGGGCGCGACCGGCAACATCGCCACCGAGGAACTCGTGCACATGGCCGAGGACATGGGGGTGGCGACCGGCATCGACCTGCAGGCGATGATCGACGCCGCCGCCGAGGCCGAAACCATCGTCGGCCGCACGCTGCCCTCCCAGGTGCTGCGCGCCGGGTCGCGGACCAGGACAATCGCTCCATGAGCGATTCCGGCGAGCGGCCCGGCACCGACCTCCTGACCAGCCTCCCCAAGCTCCGCGAGACCATCGAGCGGGGCGGTGCGGCCCGCTACCACGAGGCGGCCGCCGCGCGCGGCAAGCTGTTCGCCCGGGAGCGGATCGCCGCGCTCGTCGACGAGGGCAGCTTCACCGAGGACGGCCGGTACGCCAACGCCCTGGCCGACGGGCTGCCCGCGGACGGCGTCGTCACCGGCACGGCGCTGGTCGGCGGCCGGACGATCGCGCTGATGGCGAACGACTCCACGGTCAAGGCCGGGTCGTGGGGCGCCCGCACCGTCGAGAAGATCATCCGGATCATCGAGAAGGCCTACGGCGCCGGCGTCCCGATGATCTACCTGGTCGACTCGGCCGGCGCGCGGATCACCGACCAGGTGGAGATGTTTCCCGGCCGGCGCGGCGCCGGGCGGATCTTCCGCACCCAGATCCGCGCCTCCGGGTCGATTCCGCAGGTCTGCGCGCTGTTCGGCCCGTCGGCGGCGGGCGGCGCCTACATCCCGGCGTTCTGCGACTTCACCGCGATGGTGGACGGCAACGCGTCGATGTACCTGGGCAGCCCGCGGATGGTCGAGATGGTGGTCAGCGAGAAGACCACGCTGGAGGAGATGGGCGGCGCCCGGCTGCACTGCACGGTGTCCGGCAGCGGGCACTTCCTGGCCGCCACCGAGGCCGACGCGCTCGGCGCGGTCCGCGACTACCTGTCCTACCTGCCGCAGAACTGGAACTCGCCGCTGCCCGTTTTTGAGCCCGCGGCGCCGAAGTCGATCGATTTGCGCGCCTTGGTCCCGGCGAGCGAGCGGCAGGCCTTCGACATGCGCCGGTTCGTCCGCGGCCTGGTGGACGAGGACTCGTTCTTCGAGGTCCACGCCCTGTGGGCCCGTGAGGTGGTGTGCGGGTTCGCCCGGCTGGACGGCCAGGTCACCGGGGTGATCGCGAACAACCCCATGTTCAAGGGCGGCGTGCTGTTCGTCGACTCGGCGGACAAGGCGGCGCGGTTCATCTCGACCTGCGACGCGTTCGGCATCCCGATGCTGTTCCTGGCCGACGTGCCCGGCTTCATGGTCGGCACCGCCGTGGAGCGGCAGGGCATCATCAGGCACGGCGCCAAGATGATCGCCGCGATGTCCGACGCCACCGTGCCGAAGATCTGCGTGGTGGTCCGCAAGGCCTACGGCGCGGGCCTGTACGCGATGGCGGGCCCCGGCTTCGACCCGGACGCGACGCTGGCCCTGCCCACCGCGAAGATCGCGGTCATGGGCGCCGAAGCCGCCGTCAACGCGGTCTACGCGAACAAGCTGGACCAGCTGCCCGAGGACGAGCGCGCCGCCGAGACCGACCGCCTGCGCCGCGACTACGAGCGCGACATCGACATCCTGCGCCTGGCCTCCGAACTCGTCGTCGACGACATCGTCGAGCCAGAAGACCTGCGGGCCGAGCTGATCCGCCGCTTCGCCGCCGCCCGCGGCAAAGACCGCACCCCGCCCCGCCGCCGCCACGGCATCAGCCCCGCCTGACTCCTGCGCCCGCCCGGCGTCAGCCCCTGAGCGCGTTCTCTCCGCCTTCCTCCGAGCGCGCGGCGCGGGCCGGGCGGAGGCAAACGTTTTACCTTTCCTTTACTATTTAGCTATGACCCGCGTGCTGCTCGCCGAGGACGACACCTCCATTTCCGAACCGCTGTCCCGCGCGCTGCGCCGGGAGGGCTACGAGGTGGACGTCACCGCGGACGGGCCCACCACGCTCGACCGGGCCCTGGGCGAAGGCGTCGACCTGATCCTGCTCGACATCGGCCTGCCCGAGCTCGACGGGCTCGAAGTGTGCCGCCGCGTCCGGGCCGGCGGTTACGCGGTGCCCGTGCTGATCCTCACCGCGCGGGCCGATGAGGTGGACACCGTGGTCGGTCTCGACGCGGGCGCCGACGACTACGTCACCAAGCCCTTCCGGCTGGCCGAACTGCTGGCCCGGGTGCGGGCCCTGCTGCGGCGCGGGACGGCGGAGGGCTCGGCGGCGCTGGGCGTGCGGATCGATCCGGACGCCCGGCGGGCCTGGCACGGCGACGCCGAACTCGACCTGACCACCAAGGAATTCGACCTGCTCTGGATCCTGCTGCGCGACGCGGGCAAGGTGGTCACCCGCGAGCAGATCATGCGCGAGGTCTGGGACGCGAAGTGGTGGACGTCGACCAAGACG
>Ga0318525_10000452_pt1 | contig 12845 bp, 11 predicted proteins | sample GRESIP052b4f23_FD_203482 | JGI IMG/M metagenome (GOLD analysis project Ga0318525, IMG submission 203482) | Tropical soil microbial communities from Luquillo Experimental Forest, Puerto Rico - GRE.SIPMG.052b4f23 | ecosystem: Environmental > Terrestrial > Soil > Tropical forest > Bulk soil...
GTCCTACGCCGCGGCGGTCCGGGCGATGCCGGACCTCGTGCCCGCCACGCCGGACAATCCCGCGTCCGCGGCCAACCGGGCGGCCTGGCAGCGGCTCGCCGGGTGGGACAAGCCGTTCCTGGTGGCGTTCAGCGACCGTGACCCGATCACCGGCGCGATGGCCCCGGTCCTGAAGCGCACCGTGCCTGGCGCGGCGGGCCTCGATCACCCGGTCATCGAGGGAGCCGGTCACTTCCTGCAGGAGGACGCGGGGGAGCGGCTGGGCGCCGTGATCGCCGGCTTCGTGCGCGCGCACCCCGCGGGGTAGGCGGGCGGCACGCTAAACAGGGCTGTCCTGAGGCTGGGCTGGCCTTAGTCATCAGTCAAATGACTTTCGCCGGCCCGGCGGGCATGGTCAGATGACAGATGCCGAACGGGCGGCCGCCGGCGCATCATCAGATCCCGACCAGGGAACCGGGAGGAAGCCACCATGGCCGAGGACGAGCCGGGCGTCGTCACCAAGCTGAGCCACCGGTCGGTGGCCGACACCGTCGCGAAGCTCACCGGCATCATCAGCGCGAAGGGCATGCGGCTCTTCGCCGTGATCGATCAGCGCGCCGAGGCCCAGCGGGCCGGCCTCGACCTGCGGGAGACCACGCTGGTGATGTTCGGCAGTCCTGCGGCCGGCACGCCGGTGATGGCGGCGTCGCCGCTGGCCGCGCTCGACCTGCCGCTCAAGATCCTGGTCTGGGACGACCAGGGGCAGACCAAGGTCTCGTACTACGCGCCGGAGGCGCTGGCGGCCCAGCACCACCTCAGCGCGGGGCTCACCGCGAACCTGGCGGGTATCGACGCGCTCACCGACATGCTGGTGGCCCCCTAGGCATCGAAGGGCATTATTAGGTCACGATGGGCCAGGCCGAGCGGCTGACCGGAGCGGCGCCCGCTACCTCCGTCACCGTCCAGGCGTTAACCCGCCTAGCCCATGACAAACAAGGCTTGCGCGCCGCAAGTGTCAGATGCGACCGTCATCATAGTCATTAACTGATGACGGGAGCCCGGCCACGGTCCACACTGAGGCCATGAGCATTCCAGCGCGCGGCCGGTCACGGAACCTGATCCTGGCCGCGATGATCTTCGCGGTCGCGATGACCTTCATCGACCAGACCATCGTCTCGATCGCCGCGCCGAAGATCCAGGAAAACCTGGGCCTGTCGAGCAGCGGCCTGCAGTGGGCGATCAACTCCTACCTGCTGGCGCTGGCCGCCCTGTTCGCGTTCGGCGGCCGGCTCGCGGACACCGTCGGGCACCGCTCCATGTGCGTGCTCGGGGTGATCATCTTCGCCGGCGCCTCGGCGCTGTGCGGCCTGACGCCCAGCGGCGCGCTCGCGGAGGCGTGGATCGTGGCGTTCCGCGCGCTGCAAGGCCTCGGCGGGGCCATCATGTTCCCGGCCGCGCTGGCCATCGTGGTGCAGACCTTCGACCTGCGCTCACGCGGCCGGGCCCTGGCGCTGTTCTTCGGCATCGCCGGCGGCCTGACCGCGATCGGCCCGATCGCGGGCGGCTGGCTGCTGCTGTGGACCTGGCGGGCGATCTTCTGGATCAACATTCCCATCGCGCTGATCGCCCTGGTGCTGATCCGCATCTCCCGGCCCGCCACCGAGCACAGGCCCGCGCCGATGGACTACCGCGGCCTGGCCCTCATCATCGGCGGCGTCGGCCTGAGCGTGTTCGGCTTCCAGCAGTCGTCCATCTGGGGCTGGGGCAACCCGGTCATCGAGATCGCCATCGGCGCGGGCGTGGTGCTCCTCGGCATCTTCTTCTCGGTCGAGCGCCGGACCGCATCGCCGTTGATCAACGTGCACATCTTCGCCAACCGGGCGTTCCTGGTGGAGAACGTCATCCTGGGCATCGTGATGATGGTGTTCATCCCGGTGTTCTTCATCGCCAGCGTGTACGGGCAGATCGCGCTGGGGGAGAAGGCCACCACGGCCAGCCTGCTCATCTTGTACTTCTTCCTCGGCTTCGTGGTGTTCGCGCAGATCGGCGGCCGGATGCTGGACCGGATCGGGGCCAAGCGGCCGGTGGTGCTCGGCTGCGTCCTGGCCACGGTGGGCTTCGCGCTGTGGGCCGGGAAGGCGACCGACCTGCATGCCGGCGCCCAGGTCATCTACATCGTCATGGCCGGCGCCGGCATGGGGCTCATGCTCGGCCAGGCCAACACCGACGCGGTCAACCGGGCGTCCCGCTTTTCCTACGGCGAGGCCACCGGCATCACCCAGACCGTCCGCAACTACGGCGCCAGCCTCGGGTTCGCCGTCCTGGGCACGATCCTGATCACCGAGTTCCGGTCCGGCATCACCGCCTCGCTGACGGCCAAGGGCCTGCCGGGCCCGGCCGCGGCGGCCGAGGCGGCCAAGATCGCCCAGCTACAGGGCGGCAACGGCAACGTCGCCGCGATCCCGCAGTTCATCAGGGCCGATTTCGCCGGCGCCGCCAAGGACGTGCTCTACACGATGGCCGTGATCATGGCCGTGGCCGCGCTCGTGGCCCTGCGCGGGCTGACCCGCGGGGTCCAGCAGGACGCGGACACCGAACAGGGGCCCGTCGGCGGCGACCCGGACCTGTACTCGGCCTCGCTCTAGACGTCGGCCTGCAGGGCCTCCATCGGGCCTGTCGCCTCACCGGTGTCCAGCGGGTCGGGCGCGGCGGGCAGCACGTTCTCGATGTAGTCCGTGGTCGCGGCCGTGGTGCCGACGTCGCGCCCGGCCGCCTCCGACATGTACCAGCGATGCTCGAGCACCTCGCTGAAGACCTCCGCCGGGGGCAGCCGGCCGCTCAGGTCCCCGGGAATGGCGGCGACCACCGGGTCGTAGACCTCCTCCAGCCACCGGTTGGCCGCGACCACCTCGGAGACCGGGCGGCCCTGCTTCTGCTCCAGCCAGGCGCGGAAGCTGGCCATGTCGTTGAGGAGCCGACGGGCCTGGTTCTCGCCGGCGTCGATCCCGGTCCGCAGGAACAGCTGGCGGGCCTCGTGCCCGGACTCCGCCACCCGGGTCTTGAGCCGCAGCTTGTTCCCCTTGCCCATGCTGACCAGCTCGACCTCGTCGACGTCGAAGCCCAGCTCGTTGAGCCGGCGCAGCCGCTCGGCGATCTTGTACCGCTGCTCGTCAGGCCGCAGGATCTCCTCGCGGGTCAGCTCGCCCCACAGGGACTCGTACCGGCCCCAGAGCTCCCCGGCGATCTCCAGCGGATCGACCTCGGCCGGGAGCCGGCCGCCGGCCTGCAGGTCCAGCAGCTCGCCGTAGACCCGTTCGACGGCCAGTTCCAGGTCGTACTCGCGCTGGCCGTCGGTCAGCTCCGGGTGCTGTTCGCTGGTCTCCGCGTCGACCAGGTAGGCCTCCAGGGTGCCGGCGTCGTGCCGGAAGAGCGTGTTGGACAGCGAGCAGTCGCCCCAGAAGAACCCCGACAGGTGCAGCCGGACCAGCAGCTCCACCAGCGCGTCCAGCAGCCCGTCGGTCGGCTGGATGCTCCGCGGGTGGGAGAACACCGCCCGGTAGGTCGTGGCGTAACTGAGGAACCTGGTGACCAGGACCGCGTCCAGCTCGGGCGCCCGCGTGCCCGCCCCGTCCCGGTCCACCGCGACCCCGACGACCTCGACCGCGGGAACGTTCAGCTCGGCCAGCGCCCGCAGCAGCTGGTACTCCCGCCGGGCGAGCCGCTCGTTCAGCTCCTTGAGCGCGTACAGCTCACCGTCGTCGTAGACGAAGCGGACCACGTGCCGCGAGATGCCCCGCTGCCTGATCTCGACCAGGCGCTCGTCCCGCCAGTCCGCGAGCGGCTCGGACCAAGGCAGGGTGAGCAGTCCGGCCGCATGGTCGGCGGGGGGCGTGAACACGAACCTCATAGAAGATTCTTATACCGAACGGCCGTCCTGCGCGCCCCGGTCATCGCGCGTCTTCGAGCTGGGCGGGCGCCATGTTGGCCCCGCTGATGACGACGGCCACGTGCTCGCCGGGGGCCGGCTTGTAGCCGCCGGTGAGCAGCGCCGCGATGCCGACCGAGGCGGCGGGCTCGGCGGCGATCCTGGCCGACTGCCACAGCGCCCGCTGGGCCGCCAGGATCGAGGCGTCGTCGACCAGCACGACGTCCTCGACGTAGGCCTGGGTGATCGGGAACACCAGCTCACCGACGCGCCGTGGGGCCAGGGCGTCGGCCGCGACGCCCTCGGCCGGCGCGTCAGCCGGCCCGCCCGCGGCCCGGGCCCTGGTCAGCGTGGGGGCGCCGTCGGGCTCGACCCCGATGACCCGGGTGTCGCCGCCGAACCACGCGGCGATGCCGCCGATGAGCCCGCCGCCGCCCACCGGCACCAGTACGGTGTCCAGGTCGCCGGCGTCCAGGTCCGCTGCCTGCCCGGCCAGCTCCAGCGCGAGGGTGCCCTGCCCGAGCAGGGTCTCCCGCTGGTCGAAGGCGTGCACGCTCATCGCGCCCGAACTCCGCTCCCACTCCTGCGCGGCGGCCAGCGCGTCGGCGTACCGGTCGCCGGTCACCACGAGGTCCGCGCCGAGCTGCCGGATGCGCTCCACCTTGGCCGGGGCGGAGATCGTCGGCACGAAGATCCTGGCCGGCACGCCGAGCCGGTGCGCCGCGTAGGCGACGGCCACGCCGTGGTTGCCGCCGGAGGCCGCCACAACCCCCGCGGGCGGCACGTCCCGCAGCAGCAGGTTCGTGAACGCGCCGCGGGTCTTGAATACCCCGGCGCACTGCAGCTGTTCCAGCTTGAGCGTGACGTCCGGGTCGAGGTCGTTCAGGCTGAGCCGGACCACCGGGGTGCGCCGGATGTACGGCCGGATGACGTCGTAGGTGGCGCGGATTTCGTCGCGGGAGATCATTAGCGCAGACTAGCTGTCATGAGCGAGCACACGCACCACCACGACGAGGACTCGGCTTGCGCGGTGGCTCACAGCCCCGTCGCCCCCGCCACCGGCTCCGTCCCGGCGGAGCGCACGCTGGTCGCCGTCTTCGCCTCGCCGGTCGCCGGCTACCTGCTCAGGTACGGCGCGGACATGGGATTCCGCGGGCTGCTGCTCGAGCCCGACGAGGCACGCGCGGCCGGGGCCGCGGCCCTCGGCTTCCCCGTGCTCGGCGCGGTCCCCGACGACCTCGACGGCTCCGCGGACGTGGTCCTCACCGACCATCACCGGCCCGAGCTCGGGGAAATCCTCCGCGACGCGCTGGCCACCAAGGCCCGGTGGGTGGGGATCATGGGTAACCCGCATCACGTCGGGCCGCACGTGGCCATGCTCACCGAACTCGGGGTCCCGCCGCAGGAGATCGCCCGCGTGCACCGGCCGATCGGGCTCAACATCGGCTCCCGCATCCCGCCGGAGATCGCCGTCGCCACGCTGGCCGGCCTGCTCGCCGACCGCAACGGCCGCCCCGGCGGGTTCGAATTCTGACCTAGCGGGATCGTTCCGCCGGGCATAATCGCCCGCTATGCCCGGTTACAGCCGATAGCGGGCCGCAGACTCCGCCGCCTGGGTCCCGCCGCTCTGCCGCACGCGCCCTTGCGGCCCGTGAGGCTGAGGTCAGTCACGCGGGGTGCTTGCCACGGGGAGGCAGGGTTGGCCGGGGCGTTCGTCCGGCACCGGGGCCTCATCGCGTTCGCAGCCGGGGGCGCGATGGCCGAGACCGCGCTGCTCACGTTCATCGCACCCAGCGCCAGGCCGCTCGCCCCGCAGGTCACCGCGCTCCCTCCGCTCGCGGCCTATCACGACCTGCGCTGGCTGTTCGCCTTCAACCAGTCGTGGCTCGGCTTCACCGGCGTGCTCCTGCTGCTGGTGGTCGCCCGCTCCTTCGTCGACGCGGTGCTGGTCATGCTGGCCTGGCCGCGCGAGGCCGAGCAGGGCATCCCGCGGCCGCGGTTCCTGGCCTCGCTGCTGTCCTGCGCCGTGCTGACCGTGCTGGTCGGGCTGGTGATGTCGCCGGTGGTCACGCTGATGTTCGGGGTGGCCTTGCTGCCGTTCTCCTGGCCCTACCTGGCCGCGGTGCCGATCCTGCTTGGGACGGCGGTGGCGCTCAGCCAGGGCGGGGTGGGCCTGGCCTGGTGGCGGCGGCTGCCGCCGGCCCGCACCGCGGCGTGGGTGATCGCCACCTTCGCCGTCCTGTCGCTGGCCTCGGTGCTGATGGCGCGCCTGGACTCGGCCGGCATCGTGGCGGTGGCCGGGCTGGCCGGGGTGGTCGACGCGCGGGCCTGGTACGGGCTGACCGCCGCGGCGGCGCAGAGCGCGGTCGAGAGGCCCCCGCACCCGTGGCAGTGGCGGGCCGCGCTGTGGCGGATCCGGCGGGCGCTGCGGCAGCGGATCGACTGGGTGCCGGTGGCGCCGCTGGCCGCGGTGATGGTGCTCGCCGTCGTGGTGGGCATGGCCCGGCTGGCCTTTACCGGGACCGTGCGCTTCGCCTCCGGCACCGGCGACGTGGTGGCGGGCGCGGTCACCGGGGACGACACACTCGCAGCGGCGGCCGGCCTGACCCAGGCCAGCGCCGGACCCGCACCTACGGGCGCCGTGCTGGTGGTGGGCGGCTTCGGGTCGACCTGCTGCCACGACGCGGACACGCTAGCCGCCGGCGAACCCCGCATGCTCGTCCGGCAGTTCTCCTACCTGGGCCTGGACGCCGCGGGGCAGCCGGTTCCCTACGGCGCGGCCGCGGGGAACCTGTCCATCCAGGTGCTCGGCGACCGGATGGCGGCCCAGGTGGACCGGCTGCACCGGCAGTCCGGCGCGCCGGTGGACGTGGTGGCCGAGAGCGAGGGCACCCTCGGCTTGTACGCGATGCTGGCCCGCCACCCGCACCTGCCGGTCCGGTCGGTGATCTTGCTCAGCCCGATCGTCGAGCCCGGCCAGCTCGGCCAGGCCGGGGGCACCGTACCCGGCGCCGCGCTGACCACGCTGAACAACCTGATCGGCGGCATGTCGCCGTACGGGCGCTCGGGGGCGCAGGCGCTGATCGACTCGGTCAGCGAGGTCGGCGCCAGCTACTTCGACACGATCCGGCACGACACCGGCCGGCCCTGGCTCGCGGTCGTGCCGCTCGCCGACGCGGTGACGCTGCCCGCCGGCTGTCCCTGGCCGCAGAACGTGATCTTCATCGACGCCTTCCATGGCGGCCTGCTCGGCGACTCCTCGGTCCAGCGGATCGTCGAGGCGTTCCTGAGCGGCGGCACCGTCACGGACCGCCAGCTGGCCGAGCTGGCCGGGGAATCCCAGCGGGACCTGCGCAGCGCGGCCCAGCTCATCGCGGCTGCCGCCGCGGCCTGGCGGATGCCGAACCTGCACTCGGCCTGTCCGACGTCCTAGGTGGCGGGAGCCGCCGCCGATCCGCTACGCTGTGCCCGTGACGCGATCAGCCCGGCTGCAGTGGTGGCGCCGCCCCTAGGCGGTGTGCTGAATCGCGTATCGACAGAAGCGACCGCCCAGGAAAGGCGGCCGCTTTCTGAGTTTCCTGGCCGCCTCCGGGGCTCTACCTCGAGGGGGCCACCGTGGACGCCAACCACACGGAGATGACGACCCGCGACGGCGTGCGGATCACCCGCACCGCCGCGCCGTTCGACCCCGCCGAGCTCGGCCGGATCGCGGCGCTCGCCGACGAGCGCCGCGGCGGCGTGATGAGCTCGGGCATGGAGTACCCGGGACGGTACAGCCGCTGGCACATGGCCTACGCGGACCCGTGCGCGGAGATCGTCGCGACCGGCCGGCGGGTCAGCGCGCGGGCCCTGAACGACCGTGGCCGCGTGCTGCTGCCGCTGCTGCGGGCCGCGCTGCGCCGGGCGGGACCCTTTATCCAGCCCGTCGACGACGACACCGTGGTCGTGTCCGAGGACGACAGGGAGTTCACCGAGGAGGAGCGCAGCCGCAGGCCGACCGTGTTCACCGCGCTCCGCGAGGTCACCGCGGCGCTCGCCTGCGAGGATCCGCACCTGGGCCTGTACGGGGCGTTCGGCTATGACCTGGCGTTCCAGTTCGAGCCGGTGCGGATGCGCCTCGAGCGCCCGGCGGCCCAGCGCGACCTGGTGCTGCACCTGCCGGACGAGATCTGGGTCCTGGACCGCAAGCGCGAGGAGGCGGTCAGGTACTCCTACGACTTCGAGGTCGGCGGGGTGTCCACGGCCGGGCTTCCCCGCCAGACCGCGGACACCGGGGGAGGGCGTGAAACCAGGCCCGTTCGGCCCCAAGAACTGCCCCCGCAGCCGCGGCCGGGCAGCTATGCGCAGGTCGTGGAGGAGGCCCGCGAGCGGTTCGCCTGCGGCGACCTGTTCGAGGTCGTGCCCGGTCACGTGTTCTACGGCCGCTGCGCGTCGCCGGCCGCGTTCTACGAGCTGCTGCGGCAGCGCAACCCGGCCCCGTACGAGTTCCTCTTCAACCTCGGCGAGGGCGAGTACCTGGTCGGCGCGTCGCCCGAGATGTACGTCCGGGTCACCGGCGACCGGGTGGAGACCTGCCCGATCGCGGGCACGATCGCGCGCGGCGAGGACACCCTGGAGGACGCCGCGAACATCGCCACCCTGCTCGGCTCGGCCAAGGAGGAATCCGAGCTGACCATGTGCACCGACGTCGACCGCAACGACAAGGCGCGGGTCTGCGTGCCCGGCTCGGTCCGGGTGATCGGCCGGCGGCAGATCGAGATGTACAGCCGCCTCATCCACACCGTCGACCACATCGAGGGCAGGCTGCGGCCCGGGTTCGACGCGTTCGACGCGTTCCTCACCCACATGTGGGCCGTCACCGTCACCGGCGCCCCGAAGACCTGGGCCATGCAGTTCATCGAGGACCACGAGCAGACCCCGCGCCGCTGGTACGGCGGGGCCGTCGGCAAGATCGGCTTCGACGGATCGATGAACACCGGGCTCACCTTGCGCACCGCACACATCACCGGGGGGATCGCCGCCGTACGGGCCGGCGCGACGCTGCTGTACGACTCGGCGCCCGAGGCCGAGGAGAAGGAGACCCAGATCAAGGCGCGCGCCCTGCTGGAGACGCTGGACGAGGCCAGCCGGATCGCCGCGGGCCAGGCCAGGGCCGTCGCCGTGCCGGCCGAGACCGCTAACCGCGACTATGCCCCGAGGGTCCTCCTGGTCGACCACCAGGACTCGTTCGTGCATACCCTCGGCGACTACTTCAGGCAGGAGGGCGCCGAGGTGACCACGCTGCGGTTCGGGTTCTCGCCCGCGCTGCTCGACGCGTACGCGCTGGACCTGGTGGTGATGTCGCCCGGTCCGGGGCGCCCGGCCGACTTCGGCTGCGCGGCGCTGCTGGACGAGGTGTACGCGCGGGACCTGCCGGTGTTCGGTGTCTGCCTGGGCCTGCAGGCCATGGTGGAGCACGCGGGCGGCACGCTGTCCCTGCTGCCCGAGCCCGCGCACGGCAAGCCGGGCCTGGTGCGGGTGTCCGGGGGGTCGCTGCTGGCCGGGCTGCCCGCCGAGTTCACCGCGGGCCGGTACCACAGCCTCTACGCGCCGGCCGGCGAGGTCCGCGGCGGGTTCGAGGTGACCGCCTGCACCCCCGGCGGCGTGGTGATGGCGATCGAGGATCCGGCCGCGGCCCGGTGGGCCGTGCAGTTCCATCCCGAGTCGATCCTGACCGCGACCGGCCGGTCCGGCCACCGGATCATCGCCAACGTGCTGGACCTGTGTCGGGCCCGGGTCCGGGAGAAAGTGGCTGGACCGCTGTAGTGTGCTGTGGCATGAGGAGCGTGGAACCCGAGGTTTTCCTGGTGGCCCGGCCCAAGGTCGACTACGACGCGATGGCCGCCTACCTGCGCGAGGTCGGCGGCGAGCGCTGGCTGGAGCGGGTCGACCGCGGCCAGCTCGAAGCCCAGGACCTGGCCGAGTTCGCGGGAAAAATGTGCTATCGCTCGTGGGAGCCGGGGCTTAACCCCAATGTTCGCAAGGTCCGCGACGACCAGGACGTGTACCTGCAGAACATCCTGCGGCAGCAGCACGGTTCCGTGCTGGAACACGTCAGTTTCACGTTCGTGTTGCACAACGTGTCTCGTGTATTTACTCATGAGATTGCTCGGCATCGGCCCGGTACGGCGATTTCGCAGGAGTCGCTGCGGTACGTGCGGCTGGACGAGCTGCCGTTCTGGTTCCCGGACTGGGCCCGCGAGGACGCCGAGCTGATGAAGCGGGCCACCGCCCTGCTGACCGAGCTCGAGCAGTTCCAGCAGTGGATGGCCGGGCACTTCGGGCTGGACGAGGACAGCACGAAGATGCACGAGAAGAAGGCCAAGACCTCGTTCATGCGCCGGTTCGCGCCCGAGGGCCTGGCCACCGGGCTGGTCTGGACGGCGAACGTCCGCACCCTGCGGCACACCATCGAGGCGCGGACCGACCAGGGGGCCGAGGAGGAGATCCGCCTGGTGTTCGGCAAGATCGGCGAGCTGATGCGGGCGGAGGCGCCCGCCCTGTTCGGCGACTACACGGTGACCGGCGACGGCACCTGGGTACCCGGCTGGCGCAAGGTCTGAGGGTTGCCGTGCCCGATGTGACGGTTGGCCCGACGGCCGCGCTGGCGCCGCTGACCGCGCTGGCGCGGCTGCGGTACGACAAGGCCGCGGCCGAGGACGCCTGGCAGCGCGTCTTCGCGTTCTTCGGCACGTATCTGAAGTAGGCAGGGTCCGGCTCGACTAGAGAGCCTGGCTCGCCTTCGGGCTTGCTGGGGTCTTCGGGTCCAGGTCGTAGCGGATGAGGCGGTTCGGCGCGCCGCGCTCCCGCAGGACCTGGGCGGTCTTGACGATCATGTGATCGGGCCCGCTGATGTAGATGTCCCGCTCGGCCCAGGTGGCCTTGGCGGCCAGTTCGGGGATCGTGCCGTACATGGTGTCGTGGTCGTGAGCGGGCTCATCGGACACCGCCGGGATGACCTGCAGCCACGGATAGGCGCGTTCCATCTCCCGCAGGGCGGGCAGGTCGTAGAGGTCCTGGGTACGGCGCGCGCCGTGGTAGAGCACTATCTCGCGGTGCCGGCCCGGCTCCTGCGCGCTGATCAGGGCCTCGGTGATGGCCTTGACCGGCGCGAGCCCGGTGCCGCCGGCCAGGCACAGCACGTCCCGGCTCGACTCGGTGTCGGCGACCATGGCGCCGGCCGGCGCGCCGAGAACGAGCGGGTCCCCGGCCTTGACCTGGTGCACGAGCACCGGGCTGACCAGCCCGCCGGTAACCGCGCGCACGTGCAGGCGGAGCAGGCCGTCGGGACGGGGGGCGTTCGCGACCGAGTACGTGCGCCACAGCCGGGGCCAGTGCGGCGTCTGGACGCTGATGTGCTGGCCGGGCTGGTAGTTCAGCGGCTGCTCCGGCTCCAGGGTCAGCACCGCGATGTCGGGCCCCCGCAATTCCATCCCGGTCACGGTCGCGATCCACCACGCCGGTGATTCGGCCGCGTCCTGGCTGGCGGCCTCGATCATGACGGCGGCCGCGTGGTTGAACGCGATCTCCCAGGCGTGTTTCGCCGTCTCGTTCCAGCGGGGCGCGGCGAACCGCTGCAGCGTCGCGATCAGGGCCCGCCGCAGCACCTCGTAATGCCGCTCGCGGACACCGAATTTCCGGTGCGCACGGCCGAGTTCTTGCAGGTAAGGAACGAGTTTATCGCGCTCATCCGCGCTACTTGCCGTCGCGACGATCTGGCTGAGCGCGTGGAAGAAACGCCGCCGCTGGACGTCCATGGCGGCCGGGAACATGGCCCGGATTTCGGTGTCCATGGCGAAGAGTTGCGCGTAGAAGTACGTCATTGCCGCGTCAGCGACGGGTTCCAGCAGCCAGAATGAGACCTGTGCAGGATTTCGGATGGCATCGCCAGGACGGTTAGGCGCCGGAATGCCCATGTTCTGGCGTGCCGACTCGCCGCCCGCTGACATCACCACACCCACAGTGTCGCACCGGCAGCAGAACGCTACCATCGATTTCCGGCAAGTCGGGTTTAACCGGCGCTGGAGATTTTCCCAGTGGGCGGGCCCGACGTGGGCGTGATGGGCCATTATGGGTGTGAACTTTAGGCGCAGGAGGACGGATGGGGCGGCCGATCATCGGCATCACCGGGGAGCTTGAAGCCGCCCGGTGGGGCAACTGGATTCGCGAGGCTGTGGTCTCGCCGGTGAGCTACACGCGAGCCGTCGAGCGTGCCGGGGGGACTCCTGTCATCTTGCCGCCCGTTCCCGCGAGTTCCGTGCCGGTGATGATCGCCGGGGTCCACGGCCTGCTGCTGACCGGCGGGCGTGACGTCGACCCGTCGCTGTACAACGAGGCGCCGCACGAGCAGACCGACATTCCCGACCACCGCCGGGACAGGTTCGAGCTGATCCTCACCCGGGCGGCGATCGAGGCTGACCTGCCGTTCCTGGCCGTCGGCCGGGGCATGCACATCCTCAACGTCGCCCGCGGCGGCACCCTGTCCCAGCACCTGCCCGACCGTCTCGGCAACGAGAGCCACAAGCCCGATCCGGTCAAGATGACCATCCACGACCTGCAGATCAGCAACACGAGCACCCTCGGGCGCGTGCTCGGCGAGACCGCCCAGGTGCCCGCGGCGCACCACCAGGGGATCAACCGCCTCGGGACCGGGCTGACCACCGTGGCGTGGACCGCCGACCATGTGGTGGAGGGGATCGAACTACAGGGCCACCGGTGGGGCCTGGGCGTGCAGTGGAACCCCGAGGACGGCGACGACCCCCGGCTGTTCGAGGCCCTGGTGAATGTGGCCAGGACCGTCGTGGCGCAGGCCGCCGTCCCGGCCCAGCCCGAGGTCCCGGCCACGCGCTCCAAGCGCGCCGCCAAGCGGCACGCCGCCCGCTCCTCCTAAGCCGTTCCCGGA
>Ga0318525_10000458_pt1 | contig 12760 bp, 13 predicted proteins | sample GRESIP052b4f23_FD_203482 | JGI IMG/M metagenome (GOLD analysis project Ga0318525, IMG submission 203482) | Tropical soil microbial communities from Luquillo Experimental Forest, Puerto Rico - GRE.SIPMG.052b4f23 | ecosystem: Environmental > Terrestrial > Soil > Tropical forest > Bulk soil...
CCATCGTGCTGACCGGCCTGGCCGGGCTGGCTGCGGGCGCCGGCTCGATGGCGGCCGGGGAGTACGTGTCGGTCTCGTCGCAGAACGAGCTGATCCTCGCCGAGGTCAACAAGGAACGGCTCGAGCTGGAGAACAACGCCGCCGCCGAGCAGGCCGAGCTGGCCACGATGCTGCGGGCCCGCGGTGTCAGTGCCGCCACCGCGCGGCAGGCCGCCGCGGAGATCTCGGCGCACCCGGAGAAGGCGCTGGCCGTGCACGCGCTGGAGGAGCTGGGGGTGGATCCCTCCGAGCTGCCCTCGCCGGTGGTGGCCGCGGGCGCGTCGCTGGCCTCGTTCGCGGTCGGCGCGGTCATCCCGCTGGCCCCGTACCTGGCGGGCCTGCACGTGCTGGGCGTCGCGCTCGGCCTCGCCGCCGTCGCCGCGATCGCCGGCGGGGGCCTGGTGGCCCGGCTGACCGACCGGCCGTTCTGGCGGGGCGCGGTGCGGCAGCTGATCCTGGGCGCTGCCGCCGCCGCGATCACCTACCTGATCGGCATGGCCGTCGGCCAGGTGGCGGCCTGAGCCGCTTCCGGATCAAGGTCAGGGCGCCGGGCTGGTCAGGGCGCCGGGCTGGTCAGGGCGCCGGGCTGGTCAGGGCCTGTCCGGCGACGGGGGCGCCCTGCTGCAGGACCAGCCAGATGCGGGCGGGTTCGGAGAGCAGGTGCGGCTCGGCCAGCGGGTCGCCGTCGACGACGATCAGGTCGGCCAGCTTGCCCTCGGCCACGGTGCCGACATGCTCGTCCAGGCCGAGCGCCGCGGCCGCGGCGCTGGTCGCGGCGGCCAGGGCCTGGCCCGGGGTGAGCCCGTGCCGTACCATCCGCTGGATCTCGAGCCCGGTGGCCAGGCTCACGTCGCTGCCGAGCGCGATCTTGACGCCGGCCTGGTGCGCGGCCCGCATGCTGGCGGCGCCCTCGGCCAGGTTGTGCCGCGCCAGCTCGGTCAGCACCGGCGGCATCCCGGGATCGGCGTGCGGCGCCTCCGGGTCCAGAGCCTCGTGCCGGGCCGCCGCCGGGTCGACGGCCTCGCCGAGGCCGGCCATCCAGTAGTAGCCCGACAGCGTGGGCACCAGGAACTGGCCCGCGGCCGCCATCGCCGCCAGCAGGTCCGGGCGGCGATGCAGGTACATGCCGTGCTCGATGGTGTCCACGCCGTGCCTGATCGCCGCCGCGCAGCCGTCCAGGCCCTCCGCGTGCGCGGCCACCCGGTAGCCCAGCCGGTGCGCCTCGCCGGTGATGGCGGCCAGTTCCGGCTCGGTGAGCTGCAGCGGATCCGGGTCCTCCAGCTCGTTGGAGCGCGCGCCCGTCGTCATCACCTTGACGAAGTCCGCGCCGTCCCTGACCTGCTCCCTGACCGCGCGCCTGACGTCGTCGGGGCCGTCGGCTTCGCGGTACATGTCGCCGTAGAACCGCCCGCCCGGCGCCGTGGCCGAGATGATCTTCCCGCAGGTCAGCAGCCGCGGGCCGCGGAACGCGCCGTAGCGCATGGCCTGCCTGGCCTGCTGCGGCAGCAGCCCCTGCGAGCCGCAGACCCGGATGGTGGTGACGCCGTGGCGCAGGTAGTCACGGAGTTCGGCCTGCAGGAAGTGCGCGTCGACGCCCGGCAGCGGCGCCTCGGCGCCCTTGGCGGTGTGCGGCACGCGGCCGGACGCGTGCGTGTGCGCGTCGGTCAGCCCCGGCATGAGCACCCGCTGGCCCAGGTCGACCGGACGGGCGCCGTCCGGGCAGCGCTCCCTGTCGTCGGCGACGCGGCGGACGACGCCGTCCTCGACCAGGATCGCGGTGTCCGGCCGCAGCGGCGCCCCGGTCCCGTCGAACAGCCGCGCCCCGGTCAGCCAGAGCCGTCCCCGCGCCGGGGCCGGAGCCGCGATCAGCGCCGGAAACCTGTGTGTCACGTCGTTACCGCCTTTCCGCCCTTCCGCCCTTCCGCCTTTCCGCCCTTCCGCTGCCATCCCCCGACAGTTCTAACCCACCGCATCCCCCGTGCCCACACACCGTGCTGTTTCATGATCGTGAACAGTTTCGTGTGCTATACGCCCGAAACTGTTCACGATCATGGTCCGCGCCCGGAATGCCTCGACCTGAGGTTTCGACAAAATGTTATGAAACGGGCGCTTTCGTGGCGGAGGGGGCGGCGGTTGGGGGGTCACAGCCGACGACTCGGCGAGGGATTGTGACGAGAGTGGCGTGTGAAAGCGAGTGGTATGCGAGGGAACCGGGTTCGGCGGGGCGGAGATCGCAGGAGGGCGCTCCGGGAGCAGGGGGCTACCGGGTGGTAAGGTGCCCCGTGGTTATCTTGAACCGCCCGCTGCACATCGCGCTGCTCTCGTATCGCAGCAAGCCGCACTGCGGCGGCCAGGGTGTCTACGTCCGCCATCTGAGCAGGGAACTTCATGCGCTGGGGCATCACGTCGAGGTGTTCTCCGGCCAGCCCTATCCCGAACTCGATCCCGGCCCGCTGCTCCGCGAGGTCCCGAGCCTCGACCTGTACCGGGACGAGGACCCGTTCCGCACGCCGCACTGGCACGAGTACCGGGACTGGGCGGACGTGCTCGAGACCGCGATGATGTGGGGCGGCGCCTTCCCCGAGCCGCTGACCTTCAGCATCAGGGCCCGGCGGGCGCTGGCCGCGCGGGCGGCGGACTTCGACGTGGTGCACGACAACCAGGGCCTGGGCTACGGCATGCTCGGCCTGGACCGGCTCGGGCTGCCGCTGGTGACCAGCGTCCACCACCCGATCAGCGTGGACAAGCGGATCGACCTGGAGTCCTGCGGCTGGCTCACCGCGCTGTCGAAGCGGCGCTGGTACGGGTTCGTCCGGATGCAGGCGCGGGTGGCCCGGCGGGTCGCCGGGCAGGGGCCGCTGATCACCGTGTCCGAGTCGTCCAAGCGCGACATCTGCCGCGACTTCGGTGTCCGGCCCGGCCAGGTGCGCATCATCCCGCTGGGCGTGGACACCCGGGTGTTCCGGCCGCGCGAGGCGCCCCGGGTGCCCGGCCGGATCATCGCGGTGGCCAGCGCCGACTCCCCCGTCAAGGGGATCGGCACGCTGCTGCGCGCGGTGGGCAAGCTCGTCACGGACACCGACGCGCACCTGGTCATCGTGGGCAAGCCCGCGCCCGCCACCGAGCGCCTGGCCGCCCAGCTGTCCCTGGGCGACCGGGTCACGTTCACCCACGGGCTGTCCGACGAGGCGTTCTCCGCGCTGCTGGCCAGCGCCGAGACGGCCGTGGTGCCCTCGCTGTACGAGGGCTTCTCGCTGCCCGCGGTGGAGCACATGGCCTCGGGCACCCCGCTGGTGGCCAGCCGCACCGGCGCGCTGCCCGAGGTCGCCGGCGACGCCGCCGTCCTGGTCACGCCGGGCGAGGACGAGGAACTCGCCGCAGTCCTGCGGCGGCTGCACGACTCCCCCGCCGAGCGGGCCGAACTCGCGGGCCGCGCCCTGCGCCGGGTCCGCGAGCGGTTCGCCTGGCCCGCGGTGGCCCATGCCACCGTCGGACAGTACCTGGCCGCGATGGAGGGGCTGGCCGCCAGGAAAGGACAGGCCGCGTGCTGACCGTCGACTTCCGCCGGTTCCCGGTCCGGCCCGGCCAGCGCGTGCTCGACCTGGGCTGCGGCGGCGGCCGGCACGCGTTCGAGGTGTACCGCCGCGGCGCCGACGTGGTCGCGTTCGACCTCGACCCGGCCGAGCTGGCCCCGGTGACCGGGATGTTCGGCGCGATGCGGGCGGCAGGCGAGGCCGGCGAGCGGGCCGCCGCGACCGCCATCTCCGGGGACGCCACCGCCATGCCGTTCGGCAACGGCGCGTTCGACCGGGTGATCGCGGCCGAGGTACTCGAGCACGTGCTGGACGACCAGCGGGCGATGAACGAGCTGGCCCGCGTGCTGCGGCCGGGCGGCCTGGCCGCGATCACGGTCCCGAGTTTCCTGCCCGAACGGATCTGCTGGGCGTTGTCCGCGGAGTATCACGAGGTCCCCGGGGGGCATGTGCGCATCTACACACGGGTCGAGCTGGAAGCCAAGCTGGCCAGGGCCGGGCTGAGGGCGATGTGGCACCACCACGCGCACGGGCTGCACTCGCCGTACTGGTGGCTCAAGTGCGCGGTCGGCGTGCACGACGACAAGCACCGGCTGGCCGCGGCGTACCACCGGCTGCTGGTGTGGGACATCATGCGCAAGCCGGCCGTCACCCGGCTCGCCGAGCAGGCGCTGAACCCGCTGATCGGGAAGAGCCTGGTGGTGTACGCGGTCAAAACGGGACGGGCGGATGGCTGAGGGGGAACAGCGACCAGGGGAGCCGCTGGCGCGGGCCGACGTGCTCGCGACCGGTGAGTCCATCGCCCGGATGCAGGAACGGTCGGGGGCGATCGCCTGGCCGGACGGGCACGTCGACGCGTGGGATCACGTCGAGTGCGCGATGGCGCTGAGCGCCTGCGGGCTGCGCGGGCCGGCCAGGCGCGCCTACCGGTGGCTGCGCGAGACCCAGCGCGCCGACGGGTCCTGGCCCCGGTCCGTGGCGGGCGGCCGGGTCACCGACCCGGCGGCGGAGAGCCACCACGCCGCCTACGTGGCGGTCGGCGCCTGGCACGAGTACCTGGTGACCGGCGACGAGCGGCACGCCCTGGCCATGTGGCCGACGGTGCGCCGCGCGGTGGAGTGGGCGCTCGCGCTCCGCACGCCGCGCGGGGAGGTCAGGTGGGAGCGCGACGCGGCCGGCGCGCCGGGAACCTACGCGCTGCTGTCCGGCTGCTCCAGCATCCACCAGAGCCTGCGCTGCGCGGTGGCGCTGGCCAAGCTGGCCGACGACCCGCGGCCCGACTGGGAACTCGCGGCCGACCGGCTGGCGCACCTGGTGGCCCGGCATCCGGAGGCGTTCGCGGACAAGAGCCGGTTCGCCATGGACTGGTACTACCCGGTGCTCAGCGGCGCGGTCCGCGGCGCGGCGGCGGCCGGCCGGCTGGCGTCGGGCTGGGACACGTTCGTGGTCCCCGGCCTGGGCGTGCGCTGCGTGAGCGACCAGCCGTGGGTCACCGCGGCGGAAACCTGCGAGCTCGTCCTCGCGCTCGACGCCTGCGGGCGGCGCGAGCAGGCACTGGAGGTGTTCGCCAGCGTCCAGCACCTGCGGCACGAGGACGGGTCCTACTGGACCGGCTGGCAGTTCGCCAATCAGGCGCCGTTCCCCGACGAGCGGTCGAGCTGGACCGCGGCCGCCGTGGTCCTGGCGGCCGACGCCCTGGCCGGCTTCACCGGCGGCGCGGGCATCTTCCGCGATGCCGCGGAAGGGGCGAGCCAGGATGGGGACCGCGTGGCGTGCACCGGGGCTGGGCCATGCAACGCCGACGGGTCCCCCGGCCTCAAGTAGCCAGACTGCCGTCCGGCGGCTGTTGGCCTGGCTCGCCATCACGCTCAGCGATCAGCTCGTGGAGCCTGTCGAGCAGCTGGCGCAGTGTGTAGCGGATAGTGACCACCTCCCCGCTCGCGTGGGGAATGCGGGCCTGCCATGTGCCGAATTCTCCCCTCCCGACGATCGCCTCTGGGTGCGCGGTACAGAACTCCCGCAGCCGGAACGCCTGGTCGGGTTCGTCCGGCACCATCCGCAAGGCCGGGCGCGTCAGCCTGGCGGAGCTACCGCTCACCGGACGGCCTCGTATTTCCGTGATATCTCCGGTGATTTCCCGGGCACGGTGCCTGTCGACCGCGAACAGCACCGCGCGAAGCACGACGCCGTAATCCCTGTGGAACTGCCCGCCGACCGCGGCGATCAGCTCCTCGCAGGTGCCCGCCGGGTTCTGGTCACGCCAGGCCGTGACCGCAGTGCGGGCCCGGTCCAGATCCGCGGGGCGGTCTTCACGGAACCTCACGGTTGCCGCCTCGCATCGTCCCCTGCACGGAATACCTGGATCACTTAAGCCACGCTAGGGACCGCGCTTGACGATGTAAAGAGATTTGCACAAACTTGCAATAATGTGACCTGAAGGCGTGGCAACCTATTGCCATCGGCAATTCTTTGCATGTGGCGGCCATTTTGATGCGTTTCGCTGACACCATGCGGTGCATCATGCTGGAATCAGGATGCAAGCTTGTGCATATCAGAAGCAGGATGACCGGATGGCGCTGCGGCACATCGGTACAGACCCGGACAGCGGCTTCAACGGCTCGCCTGCGGTGTGGCTCGACGAGGACGACGGCAGTATCGTCCTTCAGGGCTGGAGGATCACCGACGAGACCACGCTGGCGCAGATCAGGGCCACCGGTCCCATCCCTGAGCACGAGACTGTGCTGCGGCTCCCAGCCCGCATGGCACCATTCCCGCACGAGGCCATCGGGCGATGACGGAGACGACGCCGTATTACGTACTTCAGTCAACGGAACGCTCGGCAGTTCACCTGGAGATGCGGGATTCCTACGCGCCCGATGATCCGGACTGGCTGGCGTGGCACGCAGGAAACCGGTTCGACCCAGCGACGGGCTGGCAGGCCTGGTTCGAGCTGATGAAAGCCGCGACCAGCCGCGGTGTGGCCGTCCGACGGGCGCGGATCGTGTCCGAGCCGGTCACCGATTACATCAGGTACGAATACGATGTCACCGCCGCTTTCAACCTCGCCGCAGGCGAGCAGGTGCGGTGGCTACCGCGCACGAAGGCGACCGGCCTGCTGGAGTATCGGCCCGCCTGACGCGGACTGGACCTCCGGCGTGATTGGGTAGCCGCATGCCGATTCCGCCGTCGTCGTCGTCCGCCTGGCAGGCCAGGAAGACCCTGGGCGCGCGGCTCGGCGAGCTGCGCCGGGACGCGGGGCTGACCGGGCGGGAACTGGCCAGGCGGTGCGGCTGGCACGAGTCGAAGGTGTCGCGGATCGAGCATGCCCAGACCTCGCCGTCGGCCGGGGACATCCGCGCCTGGTGCGAGCATGCTGGGGCGCCGGATCAGGCTGATGACCTAGTGGCGTTCCGGCGCAGCGTCGAGGGCATGTTCGTCGAGTGGCGGCGGATCGATAGCACTGGGCAACGGCACGCGCAGGAATCGGTGCTGTCACTGGTCCAGCGCACCCGGATGTTCCGGGCCTACTCGTCATGGCTGATCCCGGGGGCGGTGCAGACCCCGGACTACACCCGGGCGGTGCTGCGGGCGATCGCGAAGCGGCGCGAACTGCCGGACGACACGGAGGATGCGGCCGCGGTGCGTGCGGATTGGCTGCGGCTGCTCCGCGAGGGAGACCGGCGCGTCGACGTGCTGATCGAGGAGTCGATATTGCACAGCGTGATCGGTGGCGCCGAGGTGATGGCCGGTCAGCTCGGGCACCTGATCACGGTCGGCTCGCTGCCGTCGGTGTCGCTCGGCATCATTCCGATGGGCCTGAACCGCGATGCCGAATGGCCGCTCGAGGACTTCTGGCTCCTGGACGACAAGCAGGTGAACGTGGAGCTGGTCTCCGGCTGGCTGACGATCACCCAGCCGCGGGAGATCGCGATGTACGCGCAGGTCTTCGCCAGGCTGTCGGAACTGGCCGTGGCCGGAGCGCGGGCCCGCAGGCTGATCACCGCGGCGATCGACGCACTGCAGTTATCTCGAGCCGCGCCGTACTGCCGGCGCACTACACGAGGAGGAAGGTCGACCGGTCGCCGGCGCGCTCCAGCAAGCGCAGCGAACCTTCGCTTCGGACTTGCGTGAACGCGCCGGACCGCATGGCGCGCTGATAGATCCGGTACGGCGCCTGGCCGCCCTCGGCCGGGTCGGCGAACACGTCGTGGATGGCCATCACGCCGCCCGGCGCGACCCACTGCGCCCAGCCCTCGTAGTCGGCCACCGCGGCGGCGTCGGTGTGGCCGCCGTCGATGAAGACCATGCCGAGCGGCGTCCGCCACAGCCTAGCCAGCTCGGCGGAGCGGCCGACCACGACCACCACGTCGTCCTCGACCCCGGCGGCGGCCAGGGTGGCCCGCAGCCTGGGCAGCGTGTCCAGGCGGCCAGTCGCCGGGTCGACCAGGGCCGGGTCGTGGTACTCCCAGCCCGGCTGGTGCTCCTCCGAGCCGCGGTGGTGATCGACCGTGACCACCAGCTGGCCGACTTGGCGGGCCGCCGCGGCCAGGTAGATCGTGGACTTGCCGCAGTAGCTGCCGATTTCCAGCACCGGCCCGCGGCCGGCGTAGCGCGCGGCCGCCTCGAACAGGGCCAAGCCCTCCGCGGTGGGCATGAACCCGGTAGCCGCCTCCGCCGCACGCAACAACTCGGTATCCATTCCGCTCATCTCTTCTATCCGTCAGGATTCAGGTAGACCGAGCACCTCGAGGACACGACAGGCGAACGCTTGTGGCCATGATCTGACGCTAGCCGACAGACCTGTCGGAAGGCGTGATCCATCAGGACTCAAGATAGGCCAGGACGGCCAGGACCCGCCGGTTGTCGTCGTCGGAAGGGGCCAGGTCCAGCTGGCCGAAGATGCCCGAGGCGTGCTTGCTGACCGCCTTCTCGGTGATGAACAGCCGCTGCGCGATCGCGGCGTTGGAGCGTCCCTCGGCCATCAGCGCGAGCACCTCGCGCTCGCGCGGCGTCAGCCGGGCCACCGGCTCGGTGCGGGCCCGCCGCACCATCAGCTTCTGCACCACCTCGGGGTCCAGCACGGTGCCGCCGGCCGCCACGGTGCGGATCGCCGCGGTGAACGCCTCGTCGTTGAAGACGCGGTCCTTGAGCAGGTAGCCGACCGCCCCGGCCTGGTCGGCGAGCAGCTCGCGGGCGTAGAGCTGCTCCACGTACTGGGACAGGACCAGCACCGGCAGGCCGGGCACCTGGCGGCGGGCCTGCAGGGCGGCGCGCAGCCCGTCGTCGGTGTGCGTGGGCGGCAGCCGCACGTCCACGATCCCCACGTCGGGCCGCTCGTCCACCAGCGCCGTGAGCAGCTCGGGGGCGGTGGCCACCGCCGCGGCGATCTCGAACCCGTGCGCGCTGAGTTCTCCCTGGCCTCCGCCACCAGTGCGAGGGCCGCCTCGGGGTTGCTGGCGAAGAGCCGTTCGGCCGCCTGCAGGCTCATCCCGACCGCCACGAGCCGCGCCTGCGCGCCGTCGTGCAGGTCCCGCTCGATCCGGCGCAGCTCGGCGGCCGCGGTGTCCACGGCGTCGCTGCGCGTCCTGGTCAGCGTCTGCACCCGCTGGGTCAGCTGCTGGGCGCGGGCCGCGAGCTCGGGATCGGCCGGAGGGGGCAGGTGCTCGCGCATCACCCGCGGCGCCAGCCACAGGCCCAGCGCGAGCAGGACGGTGCCCTCGAGGGCACTGGCCCGGAGGGGGGTGAGCAGCGGGAGGGGCAGGCCGTAGGTGAACCCGGGCACGGCGACGGCGGACCCGAACGCGATCAGCAGGCCATAGCCGCCCATGACCAGCAGGCCGGCCTCGGCCAGCGTGGCCGCCCAGACCCGGGAACGGAACACCAGGACCAGCGCGGCCGTGGCCACGCCCAGGTCCAGGGCGGCCACGTCGAGCCCGCTGAGCGACTGTGCGCCGAACCAGTTGACCGGCCCGAGCAGCTGCATGACCATCGCCACGACCGGAAGCAGGAGCAGGCCCTGCCAGGGTGAGATCCCGCTGCGGCCGGGGTCGAGCCAGCGGGCGATCAGCGCCCTGACCTGCGTGCTGCCCGGCGCCTGGACCCGCATCAGCAGCCACACCCCGAAAACGAAAAGCAGCGCGGCCTCGGGCAGCACCAGGCGGGTGCGCCAGGATCCGGCGCCGGCGAGCACCAGCCCGTACAGGACCTGGCTGTTGAAGCCGTCATGGTAGGACTTGGCCAGGATGACCCCCTCGGCGGCCAGCGCGAGCACGGCGTAGGGAGCGAGCTTGGCCGCCAGCCGCGGGGCCCCGATCACCAGGGCTCCCGCGATAACCAGTTCGGCCACGGCCAGCGCGTGCGCGCCGCCGGCCATCGCGGCGGCCATCGCCGCGGCCGGCAGGAGCAGCAGGCCCCAGCCGCGCCCCCGCAGGCGCTGGGGCAGGGCCCACAGCCAGCCGCTCACGCGATCCGCGTGGATCACCGCGAGCGCGAACGCCCCGCACACCGAACCGATCATGACCAGGGCTAGCAGGAACATCGCGGCGCTCCTCGGGTACCGGGAAACGAGGCCATGTCCCATGGTGGCCGCCCGGCCGCTGCGGCGCCATGGGGCTGCGACCCCAGCCCGTGGTAGGCCTGAGCCCCCTACCTCGTGAGCGTGGACAGGCGGTTCAGGGCCTCGGTGAGCACCTCGGGGCGCTTGCAGAAGGCGAAGCGCACGTGGCTGCGGGCCGCTTCCGGGTGGTCGTAGAAGATGGCGGTGGGGATGGCGACCACGCCGGCGCGGTCCGGCAGGGTGCGGCAGAACTTCACGCCGTCGCGCTCGCCCAGCCGGGCGATGTCGGCGGTGACGAAGTAGGTGCCCTGCGGCCGGTACACCTCGAAGCCGATCTCGCTGAGCCCGGCGCAGAGCAGGTCCCGCTGGGCCATCAGGCCGGCGCGGAGCCCGGCGTAGTACTCGCCGGGCAGGGCGAGCGCCTGCGCCACGGCGTACTGGAACGGGCCGCCGCTGACGAAGGTGAGGAACTGCTTGGCCGTCCTGACCGCGCTCACCAGCTCGGGCGCCGCCTTGACCCAGCCGATCTTCCAGCCGGTGAAGGAGAACGTCTTGCCCGCCGAGCTGACCGACACGGTGCGCTCCCGCATGCCGGGGAACTGCGCGATCGGCACGTGCTCGCCGTCGAAGACCAGGTGCTCGTAGACCTCGTCGGTGACCACGAGCAGGTCGCGCTCGACGGCCAGGCTCGCGATCGCGGCGAGCTCGTCGCGGGTGAAGACCGAACCGGTCGGGTTGTGCGGGCTGTTCAGCAGGATGAGCCTGGTCCGGCCCGTCACCGCCTTGGCGAGCTCGTCGGTGTCCGGGCGGAAGTCCGGCGGGCGCAGCGTGACCGGGACGCGGACGCCGCCGGCCATGGCGATGTTCGCGGCGTAGGAGTCGTAGTAGGGCTCGAACGCGACGACCTCGTCGCCCGGCTCGACCAGCGCGAGCATGGCGGCGGCGATCGCCTCGGTGGCGCCCGCGGTGACCAGCACCTCCTCGGCCGGGTCGTAGCGCAGCCCCCAGAACCGCCGGTCGTGCTCGGCGATGGCCTGGCGCAGCTCGGGGACGCCCGGACCCGGCGGGTACTGGTTGCCGCGCCCGGCCAGGATGGCGTCGGCCGCCGCCCGGGCGACCTCGGCCGGGCCGTCCCGGTCGGGGAAGCCCTGGCCCAGGTTGACGGACCCGGTGGCCAGGGCCCGCGCGGACATCTCGGCGAAGATCGTGGTCCCGAGGCCCTCCAGGCGCCGGTTCAGCAAGGGTCGGCTCATCCAGCCATGATGCCGCAGAGAGCTAGGCTCTCTGGTATGAGAGTCGCACTGTGCCAGATTCCGGTCAGCTCCCGGCCCGAGGTCAACGCCAAGCGGGTCCAGGTCGCGCTGGCCGAGGCCGCCGACCAGGGCGCCGACCTGGCGGTGTTCCCCGAGGCGACCCAGGTCAGGTTCGGCTCGGACCTGCGCGCGGCGGCCGAGCCGCTGGACGGCCCGTTCTGCTCCGGGCTGGCCGACGCGGCCAGGCGGACCGGGGTGGCGCTCGTGGCCTGCGTCTTCGAGCCCGCCCCCGACGGCCGGGTGCACAACACCGCGGTGGCCTACGACCAGGCCGGCGAGCTGGTCGCCGCCTACCGCAAGCTGCACCTGTTCGACGCGTTCGGGCACCGCGAGTCCGACGAGGTCGCGCCGGGGTCCGTCCCGGTCCTCTGCACGCTCGCCGGGGTGCGGGTGGGCCTGGCGATCTGCTACGACCTGCGGTTCGGCGAGCTGGCCCGGGCGCTGGCGGCGGCCGGGGCCGAACTGCTCGTGCTGCCCGCCGCCTGGGCCGCCGGGCTGCTCAAGGAGGAGCACTGGGTCACCCTGGTGCGGGCGCGGGCCATCGAGAACACCGTCTGGGTCGCCGCGGTGGACCAGGTGCCCGACCCCGACGAGCGGCCCACCCGGGCCGCGACCGGGGTCGGCCGCAGCCTGCTGGTCGACCCGCTGGGCGTGGTCCGGGCCGACCTCGGATCCGGGCCCGGCGTGACGGTGGCCGAGGTCGACACCGGCATGATCGGCACCGTCCGGGCCAGCCTGCCCAGCCTGGACAACCGGCGCGACGACGTGTTCGGCCGCCCGGTCGCCGTTCGCGGCGTATGAGAGCCGTGACGCACTGCCCGCCCGGGCAAACCGGCACGAAGTACACATCGGGCCGGTCCTCCGGGCCCGCCAGAACGACATGAAACCGCGATTCGATGTCGCTGGAACGCGCTGAAAGTCCGGTTTCATGGCGTACGGCGCACGGCTGGCTGGGCCGCGTTCTTACCTGATCGGGGACTGCCAGAAGACTGGCTCCTCGCCGGCCGGGGAGGCGGTGAACCCGACGCCGGCCAGCGTGCTGCCCGCCGCGGCCAGGCCCGTGATGGCCTGGATGCCCGCGCCGGTCAGGCCTTGCCCGGCGGGTTCGGCCGCGTGCCACGCCGCGCCGTTCGGCGACGTCCAGACGACCACATCCTGGTGGCCGGGGGTGCTGCCGTAGGTGCCCGTGGCGGTGAACCCGCCGCCGGCCGCGGCCAGCGCGGTGACCGAGACCAGGCTGGCGGGCCGCGGCAGCGCCGACTCCGTCCAGCTGGCCCCGCCGTCGGACGAGCTGGCCGCGAACGGCACGGTCCGGCCAT
>Ga0318525_10000461_pt1 | contig 12724 bp, 12 predicted proteins | sample GRESIP052b4f23_FD_203482 | JGI IMG/M metagenome (GOLD analysis project Ga0318525, IMG submission 203482) | Tropical soil microbial communities from Luquillo Experimental Forest, Puerto Rico - GRE.SIPMG.052b4f23 | ecosystem: Environmental > Terrestrial > Soil > Tropical forest > Bulk soil...
GCCGGCGGCCACCGCGATCAGGTCGTGGTTGTAGTCCTCGGCGATCGCGCTGAACCCGGCGGCCCGCCAGTCGCCCGGGCCCGCGGCCAGCGCGTACTCGAAGGTGTGGCTCCAGTGCTGCCAGGCGAAGCTGCTGCCGTCCGGCGTGGTTCGGCGGTCCCCGTCGATCCAGATTCCCGACGGCCAGGCGCTGCAGGAGCGCATCAGCGACAGGTGCAGCGTGCCGTCCGGGGTGACCACTCCGCCGGGCGTGCCCCGGTTCAGCACCGCCACCGACCGGTCGGCCAGCGGCGCCGGCCCCGGCTCGCCGTCCGCGGGCTCTCCGGCCTCTACCACCGCGTCGGCGAGGTCCTCGGTCAGGCCGGCGATCCCCGCGGCCAGGTCGCCCGCCACGATCAGCACCGGCAGGTCACCGGCCCCGCGCACGTCGGCGTCCGGGCCGAAGGCGTCCGCGCAGGACCGGGCGAACGGCACCCACACCAGTGCCGACGGCGAACAAGCCAGCCGGGCCGCCAGCGCCTTGGCGTACTCCGGCACGGCGGCCGCGAGCACCTCCGCGGTGAACGGGTTCACCTCGGGGCCGCCGACCGCGATCCTGACGTCGGGCAGGTTGGAGTCCACGTCGATCGCGCCGTACCTCGGCCCGTCGGCCTGGCTGCACGTCGCGGTCACGCCCGCCGCGGCGAGCGCGACGAGGAGGGAGCGAAGCGAGTCACGCAGCCCGTTCGGTACCAAAGGACAGACGACCTCGGCCACGCCGATCGCCTGGGCCAGCCCGTCACGGTCCTCCACCCGCGCCACAGAACCCAGCCCGAACCACTGGTGGGCCGGATTGTCCAGGGTGTACCAGTGGTCGGCCGAGTCCACGTCCACGGCCCCGAATGACCGCCCGATCACCGCCGTCGCCGTCTGGTACACCGGCAGCCCGCCCGGCACGTCGGCCGGGAAGCGCACCCGGAGCAGCCGGTCGCGCCCGGTGTAGCCGTCCACGTGGGTGCGGAACTCGACGCGCTCGGCGTGGTTCCACAGCACCGTCTCCTCGGTGACCTCGAGCCCGTCCAGCGTGAACGAGGCCACCAGCCGCCAGCCAAGCTCGCACCGTTGCAGGCGTACCGACGCCGCGACCGACGCAGACCCGGTCCCCGGCCCCTTGGGCGACAGGTGCCACGGGCCCTCGCCGTGCCGGGGATGCTGCGCGTACTCGTCCTGGATCACCAGCTCGTTGCCGGGCCCGGCGAGCACCTCGGCGCCGGTGCGCTTAGAGGTCACGCTGACCGTCCCGCCGCGGGCCGGATCCGCGGCGACCCGGTACCACGCGTTCTCGATCACCGTCCCGGCGGCCTCGCGCCACCGTGCCATCGGGGTGCCGCACGCCCGCAGCCGGTACGCGCGGGATCCGAGCGCAGGCACGCCGGAGGCGAGGAAGGCCAGGGTTACCTCGGCCAGCGAGCCGTCGGCGCGGCGCCGGGCCCCCTCGGCCACCGACGGCGCCGGCGCCCCCGCGTCGTCCAGCACCTCCAGCTCCCTGGTGCCGTCGTCCGGCACCTGCACCGTGACCCGCGCCACCCCGTCCCGCGTCCGCGCCAGCCCGTTGGCCACGGCCACGGCCAGGCCGGGACCGGCGCCGGCGGCCAGGCCGGGACCGGCGCCGGCGGCCAGGCTGGCCACCGCGTCGCGGCGGGCGGCCGAGCCGAGTTCCCAGGCCTCGCGCCAGCCGCCCGCCAGGTCCAGGTACACCTGGTCGGACTCGACCCCGGTGATGCCGTCGTGGTGGGCGCCGTAGGCCAGCAGCCGCCACGCCTTGTCCAGCGCCGCGTGCGGGTACGGCGCGCCGGCCAGCCAGGCGAGGGTGCCGAGCCGTTCGGCCTCGGCGACGGCGGTCTCGATCGCGCGCTGCGCCTGCTTGGTGTCGATGTAGGAGACGTCCTTGCCGGTGTACACCGGGTTCATGTCCCTGGTCTGCGGGGTGATCCACGCGCCGGCCACGGCGCCATGGCCCGAGCCAGCCTCGGCCCGGACGGCGTCGAAGAACTCGCGCGGCACGGCCGTGGTGAACCGGGGCCACACGTAGCGCTGGTTCCAGTCCCGGTGGATGTCGGTCACCCAGCGGGCCGGGATGACGTGGTCCGAACCGACCGGCAGCAGGACGTTGCGCGTGGTCGCGACCGGCGCCAGCGCGCGGAACTGCGCGTACGCCTCGGCCTCGGCGGCGGCCAGGTCCGGCAGCGTGTGCAGCCGCCAGCCCGCGCCGTAGTGGTGCGCCATGTACCCGGTGAGCAGCCCGCGGCCGTCCGGCGAGATCCACTCGAACTCGGTGCCGAACTGCATCCGCCGGTCGCCGCCCTCGGCCCCGGACGGCCCCCACTGGTGGAACGGGCCGCGCGCCCACGCCGAGGAGGTCAGGCCGGCCGCCGCCATGAGCCCCGGGTAGCCCGGGTCGTGGCCGAACACGTCCAGCATCCACGCGCTGCGCGGATCGCCGCCGAACACGTCCCGCTGGAACCCCAGGCCGTACACGGCGTTGCGGATAATGGCCTCGGCGCTGATCAGGTTGGTGCTCGGCTCATTGTAGTTGCCGCCGACGATCTCCACCCGGCCCTGCGCCATCAGCCGCCGCAGGTCCTCGCGGTCCTGCGGGAACGCGTCGAAGTACGGCTTGAGGTAGTCGATCTCGGCCAGCACGAACTTGTAGTCGGCGTCCTTCCTGGCCTTGTCCAGGTGCGCGCCGACCAGCTCGAACGCGCTCCTGACGTCGGGCAGCGCGCCGTCCTCCTCCGGCAGGCTGAGCCTGGCCTCGGTGAACTGCCCCTGGGTGTTCCACCACACCGGGTCGTAGTGAAAGTGGCTGACCATCCACATGGTCCAGCCCGGCTCGGCCGCGGTGATGTCGGCCTCGGTCTCGGCCCGCCCCGTCCCGGTCTCGACCGTGACGGTGACCCGCCGCGTGCTGCCGGGCTGGCAGGGCGCGGCGAACTCCACCGGGACCTCGACGCTCTTCTCCGCGCCAAGTTCAAGATCCTTGATACCGAACGGGCCGGGACTGCGCACTCCCGCACCCTGCACGCTGACCCGGGCGGACGCCGCCGCGGGTCCCTCGTTCACCAGCGTGACCCGGACGACCTGCAGCGGGTGCTGCGCGGTTCCCGTGAACAAGCTTGTCGATTCGACGCTGGCGATCCGCATCTGCCCATCGTTACACGCCCCCGGGACCACCGGTGACATCCGCTACTGTCCCTTTCATGGCGATCGACTGGGCGGGCCTGGGACCCGAACTGCTCCTGCGGCTCGACCGCGGCGGGGATCAGCCGCTGCGGTCTCAGCTGGAGACCGGGCTCCGCGGCGCCATCAGAGACGGCAGGCTGCGCGCGGGGGAGCGGCTGCCCTCCTCCCGGGAGCTCGCGCGCGAGCTCGGCGTGTCCCGCGGCCTGGTGCAGGAGTGCTACGGCCAGCTGCTGTCCGAGGGCTACCTGGACAGCCGGGTCGGCTCGGCGACCAGGGTCGCGGCGCGTGCCTACCCCGCGCGCGGCGGCGACGAGGCCGCGCCGGCGCCCGCCCGGCCCGCCGCGCCGCCAAGGCTGATCGCGGACTTCAGGGCCGGGGTCCCCGACCTGGCCAGCTTCCCCCGCGGCGACTGGGTGTGGGCGATGCGGGAGGCGTGCCGGGAGATGGCCACCGCCGACCTGGACTACGGCGACCCGCGCGGCAGCGGGGCGCTGCGCGAGGTGCTCGCCGGGTACCTGCGGCGGGTGCGGGCGGCCGTCGCCAGCCAGGAGAACCTCATCGTCTGCACCGGCTTCGCGCAGGGGCTCAACCTGGTCCTGTGGGTTCTGTACGAGCTCGGCATCGGGCGGGTGGCGTTCGAGGACCCCGGCTACGGTGACGTCGGGACGAGTACATCGATTCTCTCGGCGGGCCTGCCGGGCGCGCAGGCGGTCCACGTGCCGGTCGACGACCTCGGCATCGACGTGGCCGCGCTGGCGGCCAGCGGCGCCCGGGCCGTGGTGGTGACCCCGGCGCACCAGTCGCCCACCGGGGTGGTGCTGGCCGCGGCGCGGCGGCACGCGCTGGCCGAGTGGGCCGTCCGGAACGACGCGTTCGTCGTCGAGGACGACTATGATTCCGAGTTCCGCTACGACCGCGAGCCGGTCGGCGTGCTGCAGGGCATCGTCCCGGACCGGGTCTTTACCCTGGGCACGGTCAGCAAGTCGCTGGCGCCCACGATCCGGCTGGGCTGGGTCATCGCGCCGCTGGCGCTGGTCGGCGCGGTCGCCGAGGCCAAGACGGTCAGCGACCGCGGCACCTCGGGCCTGGACCAGCTGGCGCTGGCCGCGCTGCTCACCTCCGGGCGGTACGACCGGCACCTGCGCCGGATGCGCGGCGTCTACGCGCGCCGGCGCGCGGCGCTCATCGAGGCGCTGGGCCGGCACGCCCCCGGAGTCCGGCTCACCGGCCTGGCGGCCGGCTTCCACGCGGTGGCGCACCTGCCCGCGGCCGCCGACGAGGACGCGGTGGCGGCGGCGGCCCTGCGCCGGTCGGTCGGCCTGTACGGGATGCGTCCCTTCCGCGCCTCGCGCGAGCCGGGGCCGCCGCAGCTCGTGCTCGGCTTCGGGCTGACCGGCGAGCGGGCCATCGAGACGGGCGTCGCCGCCGTCGCCGACCTGCTCCGCTAGCTGGCCTGGCTAGCCGGCCGCCCTCGCGGCCGCCCGGAGCCGGTCGCGCGCGGTCTTGCCCTCGGCCATGGTGATCAGCCGGCCCGCCTGGCCCAGGCCGAACGGCGGCATGTTGCCGTAGATCGCCTCGTACTCGCCGGCCCGCACCAGGAACGTCTCGTGCCAGATCCCGGTCCTCGTGCTGGTGCCGACCCGCTTCCAGTAGTTGCGCCACGCGGCCACGTGCGGGTCGCTGGCGTCGTTGGCGAACGCCTCGAGATGGTCGAAGGACCGCCAGTACTGCACGATGGTCGGGAAGCCCATCTGGTACCCGAGCAGGCCCTTCTCCGGGTGCGCCATCAGGTGGTCGAGCATGTGCTTCATGCCGCGCCTGCCGCCCAGGTCCAGGAACGTCCTGACCAGGCGGAACGTGTTGGGGCGCGCCCCGATCAGGAATACTACGAAGTCGCCGTCGATCTCGGCCATCATCCTGCGGCCCGTTGTGTTCGCCATGTGCCCTCCCGGCACGTAGTACGTCACAGGTACGGACGGCGGATCACCCCGCCTGATACAGCCGGCGGGCGAACGCCCGGGTCGCGGCGGCGGGATCGCCGGCCTCGGTGAGGGCCCGGACCACGACCACGCGGGTGGCGCCGGTGGCGAGCACCTCGTCCAGCCGGTCCAGGCTGATGCCGCCGATCGCGAACCAGGGCCGTTCCGGCTTCTCCCGCGCCACGCGGGCCAGCAGGCCCGGGCCGGTGCCCGGCCGGCCCGGCTTGGTCGGCGTGGCCCAGACCGGGCCGGCGCAGAAGTAGTCGGTGCCGGGTTCGGCGGCCACCGCGGCGGCCTGGGCGGGGCTGTGGCTGCTCCGGCCGATCAGCGGGCCCGGGCCGAGGATCCGCCGGGCCACCGGCACCGGCAGGTCGTCCTGCCCCAGGTGCAGGACGTCGGCCCCGGCCGCGAGCGCGACGTCCGCGCGGTCGTTCACCGCCAGCAGGCGGCCGTGCCTGCGGCAGGCGGCCGCGAACACCTCGAGCAGCGCGAGTTCCTCGCCCGCCTCCAGGCCCTTCTCCCTGAGCTGGACGATGTCGACCCCGGCGCCCAGGACCGCGTCGAGGAACCGCGGCAGGTCGCCCTGGGCCCGCCGGGCGTCCGTGCACAGGTAGAGCCGCGCCTCCGCCAGCCGCGCCCGCAGATCCGTCGTCACCGGCCCATCCAATCACCGGCCGGTCCCCGGGCCTGAACCCAGGCCGCCGCCCCCCTGATATAAGGTGAACTGTCGGAAACAATTTCCGAACACGGGAGCCCTCAGGGGCTGAGAGGGAGGCTGCGTAGCCTCCGACCGTCGTACCTGATCCGGGTAATGCCGGCGAAGGGAGCGCTCGTGGCCGTTACCGCAGATGTCGTCGTCGCGGGAGGCGGCGTCATCGGGACCGCGATCGCCTGGCGGGCCGCCGCCGCCGGGCTCGACGTCGTCCTGGTGGACCCGGAGCACGGCGACGCCGCGTCGCTGGTCGCGGCGGGCATGCTCGCGCCGGCCTCCGAGGCCCTGTTCGGCGAGGGCGCGCTGCTGCGGATCAACCTGCTCGCGCTGGCCAGGTTCGGTTCGTTCGCGGCCGAGCTCGAGGAGGTCACCGGCCGCCCGGCCGGGCTGCGCCGCGAGGGCACGCTGGCCGTCGCCTACGACCCCGGCGACTACGCGGCGCTGATCCGGCTGACCGCGTTCCGCCGGTCCGCTGGCCTCGACGCGGAGGAACTGGACAGCCGGGCCTGCCGCAAGCTGGAGTCGTTCCTCACCCCGGACGTGCACGGCGGCGTGCTGTTCGCGGGTGACTGGTCGGTCGACAACCGCCGCTACGCGGCGGCGCTGCGCGAGGCCGCGGCCGCCGCCGGGGTGCGGACGGTGCGCGACCGGGTGACCGAGGTGCTGGTCCACGACGGCCGGGCCCGCGGCGTCGCGGTCGCGGACGGCGGGACCATCGGCTCGGCCCAGATCGTCGTGGCCGCCGGATGCTGGTCGGGCGAGGTGGCCGGGCTGCCCGCCGGGCTGCGGGACGTGGTCCGGCCGGTGAAGGGCCAGCTGCTGCGGCTACGGCATCCGGACGGGATGCCGCCGGTCCTGGCCCACACGCTCCGCGCCACCGTGCGCGGCGCGGACGTCTACCTGGTGCCGCGGGCGGACGGCGAGGTGATCGTGGGTGCCACCCAGGAAGAGCGCGGGCCGGACCGGACGGTGACCGCGGGCGCCGTGCACGACCTGCTGCACGACGCCATGAGCGTGCTCCCGGTGATCAGCGAGCTGATCCTGGCCGAGACGTGCGCCGGGCTGCGGCCGGGCACGCCCGACAACGGCCCGGTCGTGGGCGGAACCGGCATCGGCGGCCTGGTGCTGGCCACCGGGCACTACCGCAACGGCATCCTGATGTCGCCGGTGACGGCGGACGCCATCGTGGCCTGCCTGACCGGGCAGCCCCCGGCGGCCGAATGGGCGCCGTTCACGCCGGAACGCTTCGCCGCCGGGGCGCAGGCCCGGTGAGCGTCCGGGTGAAACTCAACGGCGAGCCGCGTGAGCTGCCGGACGGCAGCACGGTCGTGCAGGCGGTCGCGGCGCTGACCGCCGCCCCGTCCGGCGTGGCCGCCGCCGTCAACGGCGACGTGGTGCCGCGCGGCACGTGGGCCGCTACGCCAATCCGCGACGGCGACCAGGTCGAGGTCGTCACGGCCGTGCAGGGAGGTTGACGTGACCGATACGGATGTCCTCCGGCCGACCGCGGGTACCGCGCCGCAGGCGCCGGCCAGCGCCGCGCCGCAGGCGCCGGCCAGCACCGCGCCGCAGGCGCCGGCCGGCACAGATCCCTGGGTGCTGGCCGGGCAGGAGCTCAGCTCGCGGCTGATCCTGGGCACCGGGGGAGTGCCGAGCCTGGAGGTGCTGCGGCGGGTGATCGACGCCTCGGCGACGGCGCTCACCACCGTCGCCATGCGGCGGGTCAGCCCCGGCGGAGGAGGGTCGCTGCTCGGCACGCTGCGCGAGGCCGGGGTCCGCGTCCTGCCGAACACCGCGGGCTGCCACACCGCGAGCGAGGCCAGGCTGGTGGCCCGGCTGGGCCGGGAGGCGCTCGGCACCGACTGGGTCAAGCTCGAGGTGGTCGCCGACGACCACACCCTGCTGCCCGACCCGGTGGAGCTGCTCGACGCGGCCCGGATGCTGGTCGCCGACGGCTTCACCGTGCTGCCGTACACCAACGACGACCCGGTGCTGGCCCGGCAGCTCGAGCGGGCGGGCTGCGCGGCGGTGATGCCGCTCGGCGCGCCGATCGGGTCCGGCCTCGGCGTGCGCAACCCGCACAACATCGCGATGATCGTCGAGCAGGCCAGCGTCCCGGTCATCCTCGACGCCGGGATCGGGACGGCCAGCGACGCGGTCCTGGCGATGGAACTGGGCTGCGACGCGGTGCTGATCGCCTCGGCCATCACCCGCGCGGCCGAACCCGAGCGCATGGCCACCGCGATGCGGCTGGCCGTGGCGGCCGGCTACGCGGCCAGGACCGCGGGGCGCATACCGCGCCGCTGGCACGCCCGCGCATCGAGCCCGGTCGACGGCCGGCCGGAGCTGCCGACATGACTCCCGGCCCCGGCGTGCCCCGCGTCCTGACCATCGCCGGGAGCGACTCCGGCGGCGCCGCCGGGGTGGCGGCCGATCTGAAGGCGTTCGCCCGCTGCGGGGCGCACGGCATGATGGCCATCGTCGCGCTGACCGCGCAGAACACCAAGGAGGTCCGCGGCATCCACGAGGTGCCGCCGGACTTCGTGCGGGCGCAGATCGAGGCGGTACTCGACGACATCGGCGCCGACGCCGTCAAGACCGGGATGCTGTTCTCCGCGCCGCTGATCGAGGCCGTGGCCGGCACGCTCGACGGCCGGGACCTGCCGCTGGTGGTGGACCCGGTCCTGCTGGCCGCCTCGGGCCGCAGGCTGCTGCGGCGGGACGCCGTCGGGACCCTGGTGGCGCGGCTGTTCCCGCTGGCTACGGTGGTAACTCCCAACCTGCCTGAAGCTCAGGCCCTCACCGAGATGGCGACCGAGGACCGCGCGCTGCTGGCCGAGCGCCTGGTCGCCATGGGGGCGCCGGCGGCGCTGGTCACCGGGGGCCATGGGGCCGAGCCGGTGGACCACCTGTTCGACGGATCGCGGCACGTGGCCATCCCGGTCGCCCGGTACGGGGTGGACGCGACCCACGGCGCCGGCTGCACCCACTCGGCGGCGATCGCCGCCGGGCTCGCCGCCGGGCTCGAGCTGGTCGAGGCGGCCCGGCAGGCCGCCGAGGTGGCCGGCGACGCGGTCGCGCACGGCCTGGCCGCCCTCGGCGGCGGCGAGGGGCCCGTCCACGTCCTGCACCAGTACCGCCCGATGACAGTACCGACCACGACGGGCCCGACAACGACGGGGCCGACGATGGGGGAAACGGCGCGATGAGCGACAAGTTCAGCGCAGAGCTGTGGCAAGGAGCGGCCGGCGTCTACGACGCCATCCTGGCTCACCCGTTCCTGACCGGGCTGACCGACGGCAGCCTGCCGCACGACGCGTTCGCCTTCTACGTCGTGCAGGACGCGATCTACCTGCACGGCTACGCCCAGGCCCTGGCGGCCGTGGCCAGCCGGGCGCCCACCCCCGGGCAGACCGAGATGTTCGCGCGGCACGCGGCGGACGCGCTCGCGGTCGAGAAGACCCTGCACGGGTCGCTCCTGGCCGGACTGGGCATCGACCCGGTGAGCGCCGAGCAGGCCGAACCCGCGCCCACCAACCTCGCCTACGTCAGCTACCTGCTCAGCACCACGAGCACCGGCTCCTACGCCGAAGGGGTCGGCGCGGTCCTGCCCTGCTACTGGATCTACTGGGAGGTCGGCAAGGAGCTGCTGCGCCGGGGCTCACCCGACCCCCGCTACCAGCAGTGGATCGACATGTACGGGAGCGAGCAGTTCGGCGGCGTGGTGCAGGCGGTGGTCGACGTGACCGACGAACTCGGCCCGGGCCTCGGCGCCCCCGAACGTGACCGGGTGCACCGCCACTTCCGGACCACCAGCCGATACGAGTGGATGTTCTGGGATATGGGCTACCGCAAGGAAGCCTGGCCTGTCTGATCTGCCGCCAGCGCCGACGCGTCCGGGTCGGGCGGCAGCGGCGCCGGGTCGGTCTCGGCGCGGTCCTTGCGCGGGGAAGTCCACGAATGCCTGCGGCCGGCCCCGGAGTGCTTGCCGGCGTGTCGGTCCTGGCTGATGCGCTTGTGGCGGGCGGAATACGACAAGGTCCCCTCCATGTATGAGATGCAGGGGACCTTGCCTGGCCTCGCCGCATCAGGTCCGCCGGTGGCCCGGCATTCCCGGCGCTGCGCGCCGCCCGCCAGAGTCAGGAACCCGCGTTAGGCTCAGGTTTCCCTGCTCCTCCCACGTCCCGGAGTTGCCCCCGGGCAGTGCCCGTTTCTAACGGTGAAAGCATTTCTACTGCCTTCGCGAGGGCCCGCGCAAGACCTGCGCCGCATCTTTTTCCAGTTTTTTCGTGTCCACACGCTGTCCACAGGAAATAGCTGGGTTATCCGCATTAAAGCCCTGTTTTCCACCGCTTTATACACAGGTCATCCACAGGTTACCAGGCGTCACTCACGCGAACACTGGGTTGTCGGCATATCCGCCCCGGCTGATCTAATTGGCTTTCTCTATTCAATTTCCCGCCCTTCCCAGACGTGATAGCCGCGATTATCCGGCGAAATCCGCACCGCCTTTCCCGGCGGTCGGCTCCGGGGCTCCCTGCTCTCCGGCCGGGCCGCCCCTGCTCTCCGGCCGGGCTGACCTTGCTCTGGCCGGGCCGCCCCTGCTCTCCGGCCGGGCCGCCTTTGCTCCGGCCGGGCCGCCCCGGGGCTCGGCAAACGGCGCGATGTTCACATCTGCCGCATAGGACCCACTTGCCACTGGCTTCAGCTGATCGTGAGGGTCGGCCGTGCGCGCTACGCCATGAAAGTGGACTTCCAGTGCGTCAGGGCGACATCGAACTGCGGTTTCATGTCGTTCGCGGCGGGCCCGGAGCGGACAGGCTGCGATGCTGGCGGTGCTGGCGTGACTAGAGTCTGATTCCGGGCCGAGAGGCATTATGATCGGTGCCCGGGACGCGTGACCGCGCGCCACGCCGGCCGGGCACACGATGTGGACACGGGGCACTCTATCTAGGTAGAGTGCTGGCGTGGCCCGTCGTTCGGAGTTCTCGAGGCAGACCCTGTCGGTGCTGGCCGCGCTGTGCGCGGAGCCCTTGGCGTGGCAGCACGGCTACGCGATCGCCCGGGAGACCGGCCTGAAGTCCGGGACGCTCTACCCGATCCTCGTCCGGCTGGCCGATCGTGGCCTGATGGAGGCGCGCTGGGAGGACGAGCAGCCCGCCGGACGGCCCCGGCGCCACCTGTACCGGCTGACGGCCGAGGGGCTGGCCAGCGCCACGGCCGCGCTGGCTGAGGTCACTCCCGAGGTAACGGTGCAGGCACGGGCCGGCCTGTCCCCGCGCCGCAGGCTCAGCACTCAGGGCTGACCATGGACAGGATCATCCAGATGGCGGCGGCGGCGGTGCGGCGCCTGACGGTGCTGTTGCCGGCCGAGCGCCGCGACTGGACCGAGGCCGTACTGGCCGAGGCGGCCGAGGTTCAGGCGGGGCGGCCGCAGCTGAACTGGCTCGCGGGCGGGATGTGGCTGACCGTGCGTGAGGCCGCCCGGGTCAGCAGACCCTGGTATCCGGTGGCGTTCGCCGCCGCGGCCTCGGGCATCGCGTGGAGTGCGTGGTCCGGGCCGCCGGGCGACCCGGCCGTCGCGGTCAACCGGATCGACGTGATCGCGATTGTGGTCATCCTGGCCGGGCTGGCCTGGATCGTCCGCCGGACCCGCGGTCCGGTGGCCGTCGCCCGCCTGCCCCGGCTGGTGCGCGCCGGCGGGTACACGGCGGTGCTGGCCCTGGTCCTGGTCAAGAGCGCGGTCGAGCGAGTCGCCGGCGCCCCGCCCAACAGCAACGCGGAAGGGCCGGCCGTCGCCTGGACGGGCGAGGCTGTGTTCCTGGCGGTGATGGCCGGTTACGCCGTCGTGATCCTGGTGTACACGGCGCGGCGCTCCCCGGTGCTCCGGGACACCATGGTCATCGGAACCGCCGTCGGCGTCGTCCTCGGTGTCGTGGCTTTCCTGCTCGGGCCGCTGGGCTTCCCGCTGCGCTTCACCGGCCCGTGGCCCGCTCGGCTCTACGACGCGGCCGTGGGCGTTGGCCTTCTGCTGGGCCTGTGCTCTCCGGTGGCGGCGGGCCTGGCAGCCGCCCGGCGGGCCGGCCGGTCACTGCCCGCCGGCGCCCGCATCCGGCAGGGCGCCATGGCCGGGCTGGCCTCAGGGGCGGCCGCCGCGCTCGTGGTCGCCGTGCTGTCCACCGCGACCATCGCGCTCCTGCCCTATGACACCGGACTGCAGCAGTGGGCCGCCGCCCACATCGGCCAGTGGATACCCGCCGTGGGCAGCGTAGCGTCGGCCGGCCGGCCGCGCCTGGGCTACGTGGCGGGCAATAGCGCCTTCGCGGCGGGATATCTCCTCGTGCTGCTGGTCGGCCCGCTGGCGGGCTGCGCCTTCGGAGCGTGCGGCGCACGCGTGCGGCGTGCTCAAGCAAATCCAGGATCCTTACCGGGGGGGGAGGTGGCGCTGTGACCGGTTTCCTCAGCGCTTCGCTTTTCTTCATGGCCGGGTGCGCGGTGCTCGGGACGGTGCCGCCCTCGGTTCTCGCCGCGAAGGCACGCCAGCCCGCGGTGGCCGTGACGGCGATCTTCACCGCCGCCTTCGTCATCTTCGTTCTCCTGGCCGCCGCGACCAGCCTGGTCCATCGCTGACCCCGCAGGCCGGCCAAGCCCATTCCGGCACGGTCGGCGCGCCGTCGGCCTATCGAGGCCAGCGGTGCGAAAGGATGGGCTTCGTGACCGCAGGCGTGCTTCCCGAGCCGCTGGCTGACGTGCCGGGCATAGTCAGCCGCGTAGCCGAGTTTCCGAGGCTGCGCTACATGGGCTCGAAGTA
>Ga0318525_10000473_pt1 | contig 12644 bp, 9 predicted proteins | sample GRESIP052b4f23_FD_203482 | JGI IMG/M metagenome (GOLD analysis project Ga0318525, IMG submission 203482) | Tropical soil microbial communities from Luquillo Experimental Forest, Puerto Rico - GRE.SIPMG.052b4f23 | ecosystem: Environmental > Terrestrial > Soil > Tropical forest > Bulk soil...
CCATTCATCTTTCGCGTGTACCCGGCAGTGATCTGCTGGCGGTCTGTGAGCGGCTGATCGGCATGACGCGATCCCAGCGTGCCGCACTGGGACCGATGCACGAGGGCCGCGCGGACGTGATCGCCGGCGGCGCGATCGTGGTCGAGGAATTGGCGTGCGAGCTTCGCACCCGCGCCGGCATCGATGAGTTGATCGTCAGCGAACACGACATCCTGGACGGCATCGTGCTGTCGGTCGCCGGTTGAGTCACATCCGCCACATGCGTCTCCGCAGGGTGGACTAAGAGGGCACCTCGTCCATCCGGGGGTGGATGCGGCAGATGTGACTCAGGCCTCGAACCGATAGCCCATCCCCGATTCGGTCAGCAGATGTTTGGGATGTGACGGGTCGTCTTCGAGCTTGCGCCTGAGCTGCGCCAGATACACACGCAGATAATGGGTTTCGGTGGCATACGCCGGGCCCCAGACCTCTTTGAGGAGTTCCTCGCGGCCGACCAGCTTGCCCCGATTGCGCACCAGCACCTCGAGCATGCCCCATTCGGTCGGGGTGAGATGCACCTCGGCACCTTCCTTGGTGACCTTCTTGGCGGCCAGGTCGACGGTGAACGCCTCGGTCTCGACGACAGGCTCATCCACTTCGGACGCCGCGGCATTGCGGCGCACGGCGGCGCGCAGCCGTGCGAGAAACTCGTCCATCCCAAAGGGTTTGGTGACGTAGTCGTCGGCGCCGGCGTCCAGTGCCTCGACCTTGTCCGACGAATCGGTGCGCGCCGACAATACGATCACGGGTGCCGTGAGCCAGCCGCGCAGGCCGGCCAGCACCTCGATGCCCGATATGTCGGGCAGTCCGAGGTCGAGGATCACCACGTCGGGTTTGTGCTCGGCTGCGGCACGCAGCGCCCCGGCACCGGTGGCCGCGGTGACGACCTCGTAGCCTCGCACGGACAGGTTGATTCGCAGCGCGCGCAGGATGTGCGGCTCGTCGTCGATCACCAAAACTCGGGTCATCGCACACCGATCGGTTGGGGTGCGGCCAGATCCACCACGACGGTGAGCCCGCCACCGGGAGTGTCGCCGGCCGCGATCGTGCCGCCCATCGCCTCGACGAAGCCGCGCGCCACCGACATTCCCAGACCCACCCCGGTGGTGTTGTCGTGGTCGCCCAGCCGCTGGAACGCTTCGAAGATCTGGTCCTCGGTGCCTTTCGGGATTCCGGGCCCTTCGTCGATGACATTGATCAGGACGCGATCGCCCACCCTTCCTGCGTTGACCCGCACCACACAGTTGGGCGCGTAGCGCAGCGCGTTGTCGATCAGATTGGCAAGGACTCGTTCGAGCAGCCCGGCGTCGGCCATCACCACGGCGTCACCGACGTCGACCTTGACGCGATCGATGGCGGGCCGATAGAACCCGGTCGCGCCCCTGCCGACGCTGACCAGCGCGCGCTGCACCGTTTCCTCGACGTACACCCGGCGCAGGTCCGGACGCACCACGCCGGCCGCCAGGCGCGAGGAATCGAGCAGGTTTCCGACCAGTGCGGTCAGCTGGTCGATGGACTCCTCGATGGTGGCCAGCAATTCGGCGGTGTCCTCGGGGGAGAAGGCGACGTCCTCAGCGCGCAAGCTGGACACGGCGACCTTGGCCGCCGCCAGCGGCGTGCGCAGGTCGTGGCTGACTGCGGACAACAGGGATCGCCGCAGCTCGTCGGCCTGCACGATCGCGTGGGTCCGGCCGGCCTCTTCGGCCAGCTCGCGCTGCTTGATCAGACCCGCGGCCTGCCTGGCCACCGCGCCGAGCACCCGGCGGTCGCGCGCGGACAGCTTCTTGCCCTTCAGCAGCATCCAGAACTCGTCGTCACCGACCTCGATCGCCGTGTCGGCGGAGTCGACGGTCACGCAAGGATCTTTGCCCACGCAGGCGACGATGTAGCCCTTTCTTCCGCTGGCGCGCTCTTCCTCGCTGGGTTCCCGCAACACGCTGACCGCGGTCTGTGAATAGGTCTCGCGCACGCGTTCCAGCAGCGTCTCGAGATCGGCGCCTCGTAGCACCGACCCGGCGAACAGCGTCAGCAGTTCGGCCTCCTGGGAAGCGCGCCGGGCTTCCCGGGTGCGTTTGGTCGCGCCGTCGACGAGGACCGCGACCGCGACCGCGATCAGCAGCAGGACCAACTCGGTGATGGCGCTGTTGGGTTCGGCGATGGTGAAGCTGTGCCGCGGGGCGATCAGGTAGTAGTTCAGCAGCAGCCCCGACAGCACCGCCGAAAGTGCCGCCGGCGCAACGCCTCCCAGGAGTCCGACCAGCAGCACCCCGACGAAGAACAACGCGCTCTCGCCGCCGTTGTCGAGATACCGGTCCAGCACCGTGACCGTGACCGCGCAGATGGCCGACGGCACGATGACCGCCGCCAGCCATGACGTGACCCGCCGCTCGCGCGGGGAGAGCGCCGCAAGCTCAAAGCCGCGTTTGGACTCCTCGTGCGTGACCATGTGCACGTCGATCTTTCCGGAAAGCTCGACGATCCTCGGGCCGATGCCCTCATCGAAGATCCGCGCCCACCGGGGCCGGCGCGACGTGCCGATCACCAGCTGGGTGGCGTTGTTCTCCCGGGCGAAATCCAGCAGGGCCGTGGGTAGGTCGTCACCGACCACGGTGTGCAGGGAAGCGTCCAGGCTGTTGGCCAGCTCGCGGATCCTGGCCATCCGGCGCTCCGACAGGCCGGCCAGCCCGTCACCGCGGATGACGTGCACGACCATCAGCTCGGCGCTGGACTTCGACGCGATCCGGGATGCCCGTCGCACCAACGTCTCCGATTCCGGGCCACCGGTCACCGCCACCACGACCCGTTCGCGCGCCTCCCACATGTCGGTGATCTTGTTCTCCGCGCGATACTTCGCCAGCGCGGTGTCGACCTGGTCGGCCAGCCACAGCAGCGCCAATTCCCGCAACGCCGTGAGGTTTCCAGGCCGGAAGTAATTCGACAGCGCCGCATCGATCCGTTCCGGTTGGTAGACGTTCCCGTGGGAGAGCCTGCGGCGCAGCGCCTCCGGTGTGATGTCGATGAGCTCGACCTGCGAAGCCTGGCGCACGATCGAATCCGGTATCGTCTCTTTCTGCTCAATACCGGTGATCTGAGCGACGACGTCGTTCAGGCTTTCCAGGTGCTGGATGTTGACGGTGGAGATCACCGTGATCCCGGCGTCGAGCAGTTCCTCCACGTCCTGCCAACGTTTTTCGTTCTTGCTGCCCGGTGTGTTGGTGTGGGCGAGTTCGTCGACCAGGACCACCTGCGGATGCCGCGCCAGCACGGCCGGCACGTCGAGCTCGGGGAAGCTGCCGCCGCGATATTCGATGTAACGCGGCGGAATGACCTCGATGCCCTCAATCAGCTCAGCGGTTTTCTTGCGGCCATGCGTCTCGACCACGGCCGCCACCACGTCGGTGCCGCGCTCCAAGCGGCGGTGTGCCTCTCCGAGCATCGCGTAAGTTTTACCGACTCCCGGTGCCGCACCCAGGTAGATGCGTAGCTCCCCGCGCTTGGGATGGTGGTCGGTTGCCGTCACGTCAACCATCATCCCCCCTCGGCGCTAGCCGGTAACCGGATACTGGTGGTCGAGTTGCAGGTTGAGCTGCAGCACGTTGACCTTAGGCTCGCCGATAAAGCCAACCGTGCGGCCGCTGCTGTACTGCGCCACCACCGCACGTATCTGATCGGGGTTGACGTGCCGGGCCTTGGCCACCCGGGCGACCTGGATGTCGGCATAAGCCACGGAGATGTGCGGGTCCAGGCCGCTGCCGCTCGCGGTGACCGCGTCGGCGGGCACTGCCGGGTTGGCGGGTGCGGCGCCGCGGATGGGCACGATCTGGCCGATCGTGTAGTCCTCGCCGTACTTGGCGCACTCGACCCGCACACCCTGGTAGATCGTCAGGAAGGGAGCCTGCGTCGACTGGCACGGCTCGTTCACGCTGACCACCCGGGTGGGGTGGACGACATTGCCGCGGGCGTCGCGGGGGCCGATCACCGACAACACCGCGCCCACGCCGCCGCCTGTGCAGAACGGACGTGACCCGTCCACACCCTCCAGTTGGCCGACGGCGGAGCTGCGCGTGCACACCTGCGTAAGCAGGCTCGGCTTGAAGCCCGCATCCGAAGCGGACTTACCGGCCGCCAGCAGTGCCGGGTCGGCGGGTGTGTCGACGATGCTTTCCGGCCCCAGGTTGCTCGCGCTCGAGTTGAGCGGATCGTAGCCGTTGCCGGCCGCCGAGGGCCGGCTCTGGAAGTACTGCGGCAGTGCGTTGCCGTCCTTGTCAGTGAACAGCTGACCGATCAGCCGGCTGCCGACCGGTTTGCCGTTGGCGGTGAGGATCGACCCTTCGGCCTTGTCGTGCAGTCCCGGTATCTGCGCGACCAGCCAGATGAACAGCGGGTACGCGAGGCCGGTGATCACGGTCAGCACCAGCAGCGCGCGGAAGGCCGCCCAGTGCATGCGGACGAAATTCGAGAACTTCATATCAGGACATCCCCGGGACGAATTGGACGAGCAGGTCGATTGCCTTGATCCCGATGAACGGGGCGATAATGCCGCCGAGCCCGTAGACGTAGAGGTTGCGGCTCAACAGTTTTGACGCGCTGCTCGGCGTGTAGCGCACTCCGCGCAGCGACAGCGGGATCAACATGACGATGATGATGGCGTTGAAGATCACCGCCGACAGGATCGCCGACTGCGGGCTGTGCAGCCGCATGATGTTGATCATGTCCAGCCCGGGGAACAGCGCGACGAACATCGCCGGGATGATCGCGAAGTACTTCGCGATGTCGTTGGCGATCGAGAACGTCGTCAGCGCTCCTCGGGTGATCAGCAGCTGCTTACCGATCTCGACGATCTCGATGAGCTTGGTCGGGTCGGAGTCGAGGTCGACCATGTTGCCGGCCTCTTTGGCGGCCGACGTTCCGGTGTTCATCGCGACGCCCACGTCGGCCTGAGCCAGGGCGGGCGCGTCATTGGTGCCGTCGCCGGTCATCGCGACCAGCTTGCCGCCCTCTTGCTCACGCTTGATCAGCGCGAGCTTGTCCTCGGGCGTGGCCTCGGCGAGGAAGTCGTCGACACCTGCCTCGTCGGCAATGGCCTTGGCGGTCAACGGGTTATCACCGGTGATCATCACCGTCCGGATGCCCATCTTCCGCATCTCGTCGAACCGCTCGCGCATGCCGTGCTTGACAACGTCCTTGAGGTGGATGACACCCAGCACCGCGGCCTCGCCGTTCAAACACTCCCCGACGACCAGCGGGGTGCCGCCGCCGGCCGAGATGCCGTCGACGATGACGCCGAGCTGCTCTGTAACCTTGCCGCCTTGTCCACGAACCCATTCCGCGACCGAGTTGGCCGCGCCCTTGCGCAGCAGGTGCCCATCGAGGTCGACGCCCGACATCCGCGTCGCGGCGGAGAATTCGACCCAGTGGGCGTGCGCGAGTTCGCCCGGGGTGCGCGCGCGCAGCCCGAAGTGCTGCTTGGCGAACACGACGATGGAGCGTCCTTCGGGTGTTTCGTCGGCGAGGCTGGACAGCTGCGCGGCATCGGCCAGCTGCTCGCTGGTGACCCCGTCAAGGGGGATGAAGGCGCCGGCCTGCCGGTTGCCCAGGGTGATGGTGCCCGTCTTGTCGAGCAGCAACGTGTTGACGTCCCCGGCGGCTTCCACCGCGCGACCGGACATCGCAAGCACGTTGCGCTGCACCAGCCGGTCCATGCCGGCGATGCCGATGGCCGACAGCAGCGCGCCGATCGTTGTGGGGATCAGGCACACCAGCAGCGACACCATCACGATTCCGGTGACGCCACTTGCGTTGAGCGCCTGGGTATCCGGGACGCCGGGGTTGTTCATCTTGGAGTAGATCGCCAGCGGCTGCAGGGTCGCGACGGCGAAGACGAAGATGATCGTCAACGCTGCCAGGAGGATGTTCAGCGCGATCTCGTTGGGTGTCTTCTGCCGGTTCGCGCCCTCGACGAGCGCGATCATCCGGTCGATGAAGCTTTCCCCGGGCTTCTGGGTGATCTGCACGACGATTCGGTCGCTCAGCACGGTGGTGCCGCCTGTGACCGCCGAACGGTCACCGCCGGACTCGCGGATCACCGGCGCCGATTCGCCGGTGATCGCCGATTCGTCAACGGAGGCAATGCCTTCGACCACGTCGCCGTCGCCCGGTATCACCTGGCCGGCCTCGACCACCACGATGTCGCCCTGTTGCAGCAGCGGCGCGGCGACCTCTTCCTCCACGCCAGGAGCGTCCGGTTTCCAGTTCTTGAGTCGCCGGGCCATCGTGCTGGTTTTCGCTTTGCGCAGCGTCTCGGCCTGGGCCTTGCCGCGGCCCTCGGCCACCGCCTCCGCGAGGTTCGCGAACAGCACGGTCAGCCATAGCCAGACCACGATCAACCACGCGAACCACGTTTCGTTGGCGATCGCCAAATAGGTGGCCCAGACGGCTCCGATCTCGACGATGAACATCACCGGGTTGCGCCACAGGGTGCGCGGGTCGAGCTTGCGCAGCGCGTCCGGCGTGGCCTTCAACAGCATCTTCGGGTCGAGCAAGCCGCCCTGTACCCGTTTCTTGCCTGCGGCGGTCTCGAGCTGCGCCTCCGCAGCCGGATCGATGGTTGTCGCGGTCATCAGTGGATTCCTTCAGCGAGGGGCCCGAGCGCGAGCATGGGCAGGAAAGTGAGGGCAACGAGGATCACCGTGACGCCGGCGACCATTCCGACGAACTGTGGCCGATGGGTGGGCAGTGTGCCCGCCGACTCCGGCGTGTGGCCCTGTTTGGCCAGCGAGCCGGCCAGGGCGAGCACCAGCACGATCGGCAGGAATCTGCCGAAGACCATGGCCAGGCCCAGGGCGGTGTTGTACCAGTTGGTGTTGACGCTGATTCCCGCGAATGCCGAGCCATTGTTGTTGGTCGCGGAGGTGAACGCGTACAAGACCTCCGACAGCCCGTGCGGGCCGGTGTTGAGCATCGCAGCGCGTTCGCCCGGCAGCGCCATCGCGATCGCGGTGCCGATCAGCACGACCACCGGCATGACCAGGAAATAGCTTGCGGCCAGCTTGATTTCGCGAGGGTTGATCTTCTTGCCGAGGTATTCCGGAGTGCGACCGACCATCAGCCCGGCGACGAAAACGGTGATCACCGCCAAGACCAGCATCCCGTAGAGGCCGGTACCGGTGCCACCGGGGGCGACCTCCCCGAGCTGCATGTTGAACAGCGCGATCATCCCGCCGAGGCTGGTGTAGGAATCGTGGAACGAGTCGACGGCGCCGGTGGAGGTGAGCGTCGTCGAGTCGGCGAACACCGCCGAGTTGGCGATGCCGAACCGCTGCTCGACTCCCTCCATGGCCGAGCCGATCGCGGTCGGCACCGTGCCGTGGTGTTGCAACTGGAACCACAGCATGAACGACACGCTGATCAGGTACAGCGTCGCCATGACCGATGCGATCGCGTAGCCCTGCTTGGTGCTGCCCACCATGCGCCCGAACGTGCGCGGCAGCGAGAAGCTGATCACCAGCAGCAGGAAAATCTCGAACCAGTTCGTCCACGTCGTCGGGTTCTCAAACGGGTGGGAGGAATTCGCGTTGTAGAACCCGCCGCCGTTGGTGCCGAGCTCCTTGATCACCTCCTGGCTGGCCACCGGGCCGCCGGTGATCGTCTGCTGGGCACCGCCCAGCGTGTTGACGACCTGGTCATGCAGATGGAAGTTCTGGATCGCCCCACCTGCGATCAGCAGGATCGCGCCGATGACGGAGATCGGCAGCAGGATGCGCAGCACCGTGCGCACCAGGTCAACCCAGAAGTTGCCCAGCTCGCCGGTGCGCTTGCGGGCAAACCCGCGTACCACCGCGATCGCCACCGCCATGCCGACCGCGGCCGAGGCGAAGTTCTGCACCGCCAGCCCTGCCATCTGCACCAGGTGACCGTCGGTGGACTCACCGGAGTAGGCCTGCCAGTTGGTGTTGGTGACGAAGCTGACCGCGGTGTTCCACGCCAGCGCCGGCGTCATCTTCGTGGCCGGGTCGTGCAGGTGCAATGGCAACTTGTCCTGTACGAGCTGGAACACGAACAGGAAGAGGATGCTGATCGACGAGAACGCCAAGACGCTTCGGGCGTACGCGGCCCACGTCTGCTCCGAGCGCGCATCGACACCGATCAGCCGATAGATCACCCGCTCGGCGTACAGGTCCTTCTCCGACGTGTACACCCGATACATGTAGTCGCCGAAGGGCACGTGCACCACTACCAGTGCCGCGACGACGACGACGAGGAAGATGATCCCCGCTGTTGTTGTGCTCACTAGAACCTCTCCGGAAACAGCAGGGCGCCCCCGAGGTACAGCGCAAGAAGGACGGAAAGCACCAGGCCGACAATATTTTCGTAGCTCATAGCCGCTCTACCAACTTCTGCGTCACGCCGAGCACGGCGAACACCGCAATCGTCAGCAAGACATAGACCAACACGCCCATCTTGTCTCCGTTCCGCGCCAGTTTTGCGCATGCCTAATGCCCTCATCGAAGTCAGCCACAATGCAGTCCTCGGAGGCGAGGTCAGCTTGAAACCTAACGGGGCCGGTTGGCTAGCCCCTTTTGGTTGACGCTTTCCTAACGGCGGTCCATTCCACCTTTACGGTTTCCTTACGCCCTCAATCACCCACCGCGAACGACAGGTTCTACTCGTCAAGACGTTCGTGGAGGGCTCGAAGTGCGACGTATCGGCGATCGACGTCGGCGCGATCGGATTCCTCGGGAACCGATTCCACATTCGCGCGGTGGATCATGGCCGCTTGATCCATTAGGACTTGCGCCCGTTGCGGATCCGTCGTTTGTTCCATGATCGTCGTCAACGCCTCCAGCTGGCGGATCATCACCGCCGGCATCCCCCGGCTGGCCTCGCGGATCTTTTCAAAGGCGCGCTGCACCAGCCGCTCATAGGTGACTTGATCGGAGATGACGCGGATGACCCCGCGATGGTCGCGATGAACTTGGGTGGGCGTCCACACCGGCGCGATCTTGCACAGGCTGTCGCCCAGCCAGTCGATGCACGTCAATGCGGTGAAGGTGTCGTTGACGGCCGGCGATAGCGCCCGGATGGCGATCTCGACGAGCTGATCGACGCCGAACGCGACGTCCTGTGTCAGGGTGCGGTGCGGTCCGGTTGCCTGAGCACGGGCCAGGTACTCGGCCACCCGCTCGGCGGCTTCCGGCGGCCACACGCTGGCCAGTTCGCGGCCTCCGACGAGGAAGTGCCCGGGTCGATAGGGCAACCGGATCACCGCGTCCGCCTCGGTGGCGACCCGCACCAGCGTCTGATGTCGGATGAATTGCAGGTAACCACTTTTGGGGGTTGGGATGACACTTCCGGAGGTTTCGATCCGGGCGAGCAGCTCGTCGAGCGAGGGACCTTGCGCGGGCTTTCGCGAACCGAACCGCGCGTGGTCGCTGCTCTGCAGCGCGACGGCTCGGGCCAGGTCCTTGGCGATGCTGGCGATCACCTGGGGCAGCTGGATCTGGGTCGCGATGTGGTTGATGAAATAGATCAGCAGCGCGAGATCGATCAGCACCAGACCGAAAGCCGTCGTGATGGAGATGTGCGGGACGAAGTCTCCCCGATCGCCGGGTCCGATCGACACCAGCACCACAACGCAATATACAAACGTTGCCACGAACGTTCCCAGCGTGAGCTGGGTGCCGCGGTCGCGGATGAAGTTGCGCAGCATCCGCGGACCGAACTGCGTCGACGCCAGCGTCAGCGTCACGATCGTGATGGAAAAGACGATGCCCACGACCGTGATCACCGACGCTGCGATCGAGGTGAGGATCTGACGGGCCGCGTCGGCGGTGCCGCTGATCACCCACGTGGGAGGTCGTAACCGACCTTGATAAGCGGCTCGGTCCAGCCGCAGGGTAACCACGAAAAGGCCGAGCCCTCCGAGTACCAATACCGTCGGAACCAGCCACAAATTGGTCCGCAGCTCTTCTCGGCGCCAATGCGGCCACACTGCCACGGCGGATATCTAACTGACGGGCTCCGATAAGCGCAAGTCGATAAGGTTCCGTAAATGTTGGCCCGTCGCGCGTATGGATGCTGTTTGGATTAGGGCCGGCGTTGTGAGCGCTCAGGTACACCCGAGTTCATGCGAAGGACACCGTACCGACGTGCTGAAACGGATGATCGGCGGCTGACCCAGGAGGCACCGGCAGAACCGCGGTGGTGGTCGCGGCTGCTCGACGGCGCCCACCCGTGGGGATCGTTCGATGCCACGGTCGGCCGGTACGGGATTCAGCGTTATCGGTTGATCGTGTACCCGCCTGGAAGCACTGCCGCCGATCGGCGGTTGGCGCGGCTGTGGCGGGGGTGGCCGATAACTGGCGCTGTGCTCGCCCTGCTCGCCTTCATGCTGTTCGGCAACGTGGTTGCCCCACCTACCACGGTGCTGGAATACGCCGTGGCCGGATACGTGGGCATAGGCGCACTGCTCTTCCTGCGCGCCGGACCCGCCCGCGTGCGCGTCAGGTCCATGTCGATCATCCTCATGCCCAAAGGCGCCGACGTTCGCGAGCTATGCAGGTACGCCGAATGGCGAATGCTGGTCCACATGCTCACCACGGCCGACCGTATGCAGGCGACCGGTGCGACCTCATTGGTCGAGCACGAGGCCAGCTGGTGGAAGGCCTACGACCGGCTCGGGGCGATCAGCCATGTCTGACACGCTTTCGCAGATTCCGGAGGCCGTCGCGGCGGCATCGGTGTTGCTGACCGTCTACTACCTGGGAAGGCGGCGTCCGGGGAGCCACCGCTCCCAATTTCGGCCTGCTCGGCGACCACCGCACTAGCACGAGCGGGAACCGCCTATCTCGGCAGTGCGTCAGCGCTGGGCCGAGCGCCAGCGCGGGCAGATACTCCAGCCCGACGATGATCAGGGTCGCACCCACGATGAGGAAAACGAACGTCGGACTGTGCGTGCACTTGCCCGCGTCCGGCTAACCGGTGTGACTGGTCGGATCCTCGATAATCGGCAGCCGTACGCGGAAAACCGTTCGGCCATTGGCGGATTCGGCGGTAACAGAGCCCTGATGGGCCTTGACGATCGAACTCACGATGGCCAGGCCCAGCCCGATGCCCGAACCGTTGGATCGGGAAGTGTCCGCGCGGGCGAACCGCTCGAACAATCGAGGTACCAGATCCGCGTCGATGCCGGGCCCGTCGTCGGCCACGGTCAAATCCGCGTACGTCGGCTCTGCGCCATTGCGGTGGCGGGTGATTCCCGTCGTCACCGTGACACCGGGCGGCGTATGCACCCAGGCATTGCCGAGCAGGTTGCTGACCAACTGGTGAAGCCGGGCATGATCGCCGCGGACCCACAGCGGCTCGTCGGGCAGGTCCTTGACCCAACGGTGTGTCGGCGCCGCGACCGCGGCGTCGTTCACCGCATTGCTGACGAGGTCGGCCAGGTCGACGTCTTGGGTATAAAGATCTTCACCCTCGCCCAGGCGCGAGAGCAGTAGCAGCTCGTCGACGAGCAGCGCCATGCGCTGGGCTTCCGACTCGATGCGGGCCAGCGCGTATTCCGTGGTCGGCGGTAATGCCGAACTGTCCTGGCGGGTCAGTTCGGCATATCCCTGAATCGCCGCCAGTGGGGTTCGCAATTCGTGGCTGGCGTCGGTGATGAATTGCCGCATCCGCAAGTCGGATTCGGCGCGATGCGCCAGCGCGCTATCCACGTTGTCCAGCAACCGATTCAGCGTGTGTCCGACGATTCCGACCTCGTTGTCCGGGTCGGTGTCCCGTGGCTGCACCCTGGCGCTGATCCGCTGGTCGCCGTCGGTGAGCGGCATCGCGGCGACCTCGGCGGCGGTCGCCGCGAGCCGGCGCAGCGGGCGAAGGGTGAATCCGACCACCCACACGGTGAGCCCCGCGGTGACCGCCAGGGCTGCCGCGACGAGCGCCGTCGTAATGATGTTCTTGCGGGCGATGATCTGGTTGGCGCGGTCCAGCGACACGCCGACAATCAGCACGTCGGATCCTTCGTCGCGGTTGTCAACCCGGTACAAACCCAAATCGCCCAGTCGTTCGGTCCGGGGCGGGGCGTCGGGCTCGGGCCACGACTGCCCTTCGAGGGTGCGGACCACCTCGGCCGGCGCGGGTCGGGCTTCGGCTTCGGAAAAGACCGCCGAGCCGATCACGACGCCGTCGTGCAGGACGGCGATGACGTTGCCCGGCATTTGATCTGTGAACTCGAGCATTGCCTGCGCCACCGGCCGAGCGCCGCCGTGTTGTGCCGAACTACGTTCGCTGTCGTGGTACTTCTTGTACGAGTTGGTCAGTGCGTCAAGGGATTGCGCGACGTCGGCGTCGCTCATCGCGGTGACATAGCCCCGCAGGTTCAGCACGGAGACGATTCCGACCGTCACCAGCACGGTGCTGACGACAACCAGTACGCCCAACAGCAACTGGCGGCGTAACGAACGGGGCAGCCACCGCGGAAGGTCCCTGGATGCGGTGCCGCCCTCACGGGTCATTCCGGTGGCCGCAGCATGTACCCAACTCCGCGGACGGTGTGGATCATCGGCTCCCTGCCAGAGTCGATCTTCTTCCTCACATATGAAATGTAC
>Ga0318525_10000480_pt1 | contig 12594 bp, 9 predicted proteins | sample GRESIP052b4f23_FD_203482 | JGI IMG/M metagenome (GOLD analysis project Ga0318525, IMG submission 203482) | Tropical soil microbial communities from Luquillo Experimental Forest, Puerto Rico - GRE.SIPMG.052b4f23 | ecosystem: Environmental > Terrestrial > Soil > Tropical forest > Bulk soil...
ATCTCACACTGCCGATGTGAACGGGCCCGGTCGGGTTGGCCGAGACGAACTCGAGGTTCATTCGCTGGCCGGCCTGGGCGATCCCGCGGCCGTACGCCGCGCCCTGTTCGACGATGATCCCGGCCACCGACGCGGCGGCCGCGGGCCGCAGGCGGATGTTCACGAACCCGCCCCCGGCCACCTCCGCGCTCTCGATCGCCGGGGTGGCGGCGAGCCGGTCCGCGATCGCCTGGGCCAGCTCCCGGGGCGGCAGGCCCGCCTGCTTCGCCACCTGTAGCGCGAGCGCCGACGCGTAGTCGCCGTGGCCGGGATGCCTCGGCCGCTCCACGCTGGTCGTGGCCGGCAGCACGGAAGAATCCCGGCCCAGGCCGGCCAGGGCCGCCGCGGCCGCGGCCAGGACCGCGTCCGCGAGCTGGCTGGGGTTCACGCGCCACCATGGTAGTGACCACGCCGGACGGCGTCCCGCGGCTGGGGGCGCCGGCCTGGTCGTCACCGTCGCTGGGGTGACCTGGACCAGCGCCGGTCAGGGCGTCATGCCGGGCTGCCGGCCGACCCACGCGGCACAGTTGCTGATCGCGCCGGCGAGCAGGTCACGGAGCATCTGGTCGGGTTCTGGAATGTACGCCAGCGCGATCCCCTCCACCGCGGCATGGACGGTAAAGGGCGCCGAGCGCTGCCGAAGGTCCTCCCCGGAGATCGGGGTATCGCGGGTGAACAGGCGCGCCGTGAAGCTGCGGGCCCACTGCGCAGCGTGCGGAACCTGCTCCAGCGCGGCCCGGCTCCGCTCTTCCAGCCAATCAGCCGGCCGCCCGTCCAGGTCCGCCAGTACCCGCTCGCACGCCAGGACCGCCACCGCCATGATCTGCTGCCGGCCGGCCGCGACCACCGGCAGCGCCGTCCGCGCGCAGTCCAGCGCGATCCGCGCGTCCAGGTGCAGGTCGTCACCGGTCAGGCCGATCACCGACGGGACCAGCTCGGCGAGCCGCGCCTGGCCCAGGTCACGGATGTGGTCGTTGACGTCGCGGGCGAGCGCGGCCAGCAGCGGGTGCGTGCAAGCCGGGTGAGCGCTCCAGCGCTCCCCCGCCAGGTACGACGCCAGCTCCATGAAGCACGCGCCCTGCCGCGGACTGCGGTGCCTGCCCCGCGACAAAACCGGGACCAGGTCGGGTGGATGAACCCCGGAACCAGACACCGCCACCTCCGCCGCGCCGGCAGGCGCGCCAGCACCAGTCTGCCACCCGGCCGGCCAGGTCTGCGGCGACCGCCCGCCCGGACGTGCCGCGTTATGCTCATCGCCGTGACCGCCCCCCGGGCCTCGTCCAGTACGGAGGATCGCGATGCCGCCCAGCAGCGTGCACTTCAACGGGTCCGTTAATCTTCCCGACACCGAAACGGTCATGCGCGAGATCAGCTCGCGCATCCCGGTCGGCGTTCGCCGCGTGCCCGACGGCGAGACCGGGGAGCGCAACTACTGGATCGGGTTTCAGGTGCAGAAGTTCGCGGCGATGCCGGACTTCCAGCCTGCGGGGATGCGCGACATGCCCGGCAGCGACTTGCCGCCGAGGCCGCTGCTGCGCCTGTCCGACGGGGTCGCGGCCGAGGACGTGCACTGGCCCGACCTCGGCTACGCCGACGCGTACGCGGACTCCTACCAGGTCTTCCGGCGCCTGCAGGACGACGGGACGATCCCGCCCGGGGTGCGCTTCCAGATGCAGTACCCGACGCCGCTAGCGCCAGTCGCCGGGACGTTCGTCCCCGAAGACCGGGACCGGATGCTCGCGTCCTATCAGGCGGCCCTGTTCGCCGACCTCGACCGCGTGCTCGGGCGGCTGCCGCACGAGCAGGTCGCCGTGCAATGGGACGTGGCCGTCGAATTCGCGATGCTGGAGGGCGGCTTCGGCTTCTCGCCGGTCCCGCTGGAGCAGATCACGCCGGGACTGGCCCGTTGCGCCGACCAGGTACCCGGCGACGTGCCGGTCGGCATGCACCTGTGCTACGGCGACGCCGGGCACCACCACTTCAAGCAGCCCGAGTCGCTGGCCATGCAGGTGCAGGTGGCCAACGCCGTCACCGCGGCGGCGCGCAGGCCCGTCAACTGGTTCTCGTTCACCGTGCCCCAGGCGCAAATCGACAGCAGCTACTTCGCGCCGCTCGCCGACCTGCGCACCGGGCCGGAGACCGAGCTGTACTTCGCGCTCGTGCCCTACTACCCGGCCCGTCAGCCGGCCGGGACCACCGCCCAGCAGGCCGCGCACATCGACGCCCACCTCGCCCGGACCCCGGTCGGATCTCAGGGCTGGGGCATCTGCACCGAGTGCGGTATGGGCCGGGTGGCCGCCGACGACGTGCCTACCCTGCTCGACCTGCACCAGACGATCCTCGGCCGCCGCGGAGCAGACCGCTGACTGCTCGCCTCCGCGCGGCCGCGGTCAGGCGCTAGCGGCTAGCTCCAGGCCCAGGCCCAGGCGCTTGGCCAGCAGGCCCGCGCGCTCGCGGTCCTGGGCGCTGAACGCGCCCGCGGCGCGGGTGAACCGGACGTGATGCAACGCCCCGCCTAGCGGCAGGCCGTCCTCGCGCACCAGCCTGACCCGCCTGCCGCCTGGCCAGGCCAGCTCCGCGGCCCCGGCGCCCGCCGCTTCGAGCTGGCCGTCCAGGACCTCCCGGAACAGCCCTATCGCGCGGTCAAGGTCGCCGACGTGGTGCTCGATCAGGTCCAGGCGGGCCGGCGGCCCTGGCTCGGGCAGCTCCCGCGGAGGTGCGGACCGCGGCTCGCCGACCTGCTGAGCGATCTGGATGACGATGCCGTGAGCGCTGCGCGGGTGCAGGAAGGCTTCCTTCCAGGCCGGATTGGCCAGGTTGACGCCGACCGGCTCGATGCCGAACGCAGCGATCCGGGCCAGCGCGTCCTCGATGTCGTCGACCACGAAGTTGAAATGGTGCGGGCCCGCGCCGCGGGCGCTCAGGAACCGCTCCAGGAAGGCCGCGTCGGGACCCCCGGCGGGCGTCAGCAGCTCGATTTTCGGGCCCGCGGCGAACTCCAGCTGGCCCCACCAGTACCCGGGAGAGTCGCCGCCGTAGGCCCAGCGGCCGCCGAGGACCCCACCGAACAGGTCCCAGCCGTCGGCCAGGACCGGGGTGCCGATGGCAAGGTGATCGAGTACAGCGGTCATTTGACCTCACGTAACGGTCGGGGCGTCCCGAGCCAGGACGCCAGTGATCTTGCCACATGGCCCATACACCCGGCCTCATCGAGGATTTCGACCAGGGCAATTTTTCGGCCACGCAGCCTAGGGCAGCCCCGGGGGAAGCGGAACTAGTTTCCGCTCCCGTCCGGCGGGCGTTCTCCTGTCTCCCTCGCTGCCTGGCCGATATAAGGCATCAGCAGTTCCGCCAGGCGCTGCGGCGCGGCCGTCAGTTCGCCGGCGGCGGCGCGCATTTCCTCGTCGGTCGCGCTGGCGACCAGGTCGGCTTCCTCTTCGGTAAAGGGCCGCCCGTCCCGGTGCGCGAACCGGGGCTCAGCACCGGTGCGCTCCACGTCAAAGTCGGTCAGCAGCGCAACCACCTCGGGTCGTACGGTCATGCCGCCCAGCGTACGGGCTGAGTGGTGGCGATCATCCGGGTGGTGAAGTCGGCGGTGAAGCGCCGCCACCAGGCCGGGTCGAGTCCCGGGGAGGTCGCGCGGGCGGCGGCGGGCGTCATGACGATCCGCTGGTAGATGTCAGCGGCCGTGGTGGCGGGCAGGCGGACGCTAGCGGCCCAGGCCGCGAGGGCGTCGTCGAGGCTCATCGTGCTTCCCGGGTGGCTGGGCGGTCGTAGCTGGCCAGGGCGGCGGCCAGGGCGCGGCGGGCCAGGGACAGCCGGTAGCGAACCGTGCCGGCCGGCACGCCCAGGGCGGCGGCGATCTCGGCGCTGGTCAGCTCGCCGGCGGCGGCCATCGCCAGAGTGGTGCGCTGCTGCTCGGGCAGCCGCCTGATCGCCTCGCCCACGATCGCGACCCGTTCGGCCGCGATGACCGCGGTGGCCGCGGATGGCGGCGCCGGCCCGGGCTCGTCGCCCAGCGCGGCCTCGGCGCCCGCCCGGGTGCGCTCGTGGCGGAACGCGTCGATGGACAGGTTCCGGGCCACGGTGAAGATCCACGCCCGCTGCCCGTCACGGGACCTGCCCAGCAGCTCAGGGAGCTGCTGCCACACCCGCATGAAAACCTCCTGCATCAAGTCGGCGGCCAGCCACCGGTCGGCGGTCCGGCCGACGAAGTAGGCGTGCACCGCGGTCCGATGCGCCTCATACAGCCGGCCGAACTCAGCTTCCCGGTCCATCGTCGGCCCGGATGGCCCCGAAGGCGTCGACGGCGAGCACCTGCAGCACCGGCACCAGGTCGCCCGGCGCCGTCAGGTCACCCAGCAGGACGATGTCGGCCACCTTCTCCAGCACCGCGGCCTCGGTGACGCCCGGGGTGATGGACAGGTCAGCCAGCACGACCAGGCTGACCGGGTGATCGAGCAGCCGGAAGAAGTCCGGGCCGAGGCGGGTGTCCTCGATGATGATCCGCGGGTCATCGCTGCGGTACCACGCCGACTGGCCCTGGGCCTGGATCCGCGGCTCGAGCATCTCCCGGCTGGCGGCGGGCGCGACCAGCTGGCCGGCCACGAGCACCTGCGCGTATCCCACGCTGGTGACCGGCCCGGTCACCACCACCTGCCCGGCGGCGATCAGGACATCATCGGGCTGGCCTGCCGGGTTGGCCAAGATCGCGCCCGAAAGCTTCACCTGGCCGGAGAGCACCTTGAGGTGCTGCCCCTCGGCGTACCGGTAGTAGCTGACGCTGCCTACGCCGCCGCCCAGCAGCGGGCCCAGAGCCGACTCGCTGCCCTGCGGGGCCAGAACCGACCCCACCACGCTGACCTGGCGCGGCACCACACCGGTCACCGGGCTGGTGATGACCAGCACCCCGACGATCACCAGCACGTCCTCGGCCGCGCCCAGCCCGTCCCCGCCCACCATCAGCGGGCCGACATGCACGCGGACGTTCGCGCCGTCAGGCACGTAGACCACCCCGCCCACGCCCTCGGTGGGGATCGCCGCATACGCGCCCGCCAGCGATTCGGGGACCACTACCGCTCCCGCGCCCTCGATCCGGCTGACCGCGGCCAGTTCGTCCGCCGAGGTCAGGTGGCTGAAATCCACCACCCCCTGGCCGGTCACCACGCCGCGGTCACCGGGCGGCCCGCTCTCGGTCATCGCGCCCTCCCGGCCATCTTGCTGTTACCCACCGGTGACCAGCCAACGGGCGCGCGGGCCGCGCAGGCTGCGCTGCCTGCCCGGGCTGGCCTGGGCCACCACCTGGCCGCCGCCAGCATCAGCGACCTCGTCCGCCCGGCGCTCCGTCGGCCCGGCACCCCGGCCGGACGGCGAGCCTGCCTGGCCAGCCGGGCCTGCTCGGCTTCACCGATCAGTTCCGCGCCGTGTGCCCGGACCAGCGCGTCCTCATTCATCATCGTTACCGCCCTTCGAACCGGCGTCTCACCTCATACCACGGACACCGGCCCAAAGTGTTGGGTCCGCGGAGTCGGCGACTTCGCCTGATCCATTACCCGGGCGCTGGCCGCGTGCTGGTCAGATGGTCTGCAGCAACGCGGTTGTCTGGTCCTGGCTGAGCGCGCGGCCGGCGCGGTACCCGGCATCCCATTCGTCACGGGTCACGGTCGCGCGCGCGGGGCCCAGGAACCTCTCGAGCAGAGCCGCGTCCGGCTCGGCGATGGGCATGCCCGCTAGCTGTCTGACCGTCTCGGCGGCACCGGCCAGGCGGGCCGCCCGCAGCGGTTCGCCTAGTTCCGCGGCGGTGCAGGCGGCCAGTTCCAGGGTGGTCGACAGGATGTCGGAGTTACCGGCGCTGACCACGAAGTCGAGCGTGGAGGACAGCAGATCGCGGGCCTCCCGGGTACGGCCGGCCCGCAGGCTGACCATGGTCAGCGCGTGCTTGTCCAAGACCAGGCCCAGCAGGTCACCCTGCTGGCGGTCCAGCTTGATCGCTTCCCGCAGCGCCTGCGCGGCCCGGTCGAGATCGCCGGCGAGGGTCTCGACCAGGCCCAGGTTCGTCAGCGCCGCGGCCAGCCGCCAGTCGCTGCCGATCTCGCGGGAGAGGGCGGCGCTTTGTTCCAGCAACGAACGCGCGGTGCTCAGGTCGCCGTGGTAGCCATAGGTGATGCCGAGGCTGTTCAGTTCCTTGGCCTCCTGGTCACGATCGCCCGAGTCACGCCAGATGGCCAGGCTTCGCTCGAACAGCGGTATGGCCGCGGCGAACTCGTTCTGCTGGGTCAGCAGTATTCCCAGCCCGTGCGCCACCGCAGCTAGCGGCGCTCCCGGGTCCTCGCTGACCAGCTCGATCGCCAGTTGCAGCCATCGCCGGCCTTCGGTGGCGTGACCGTGCTGATGCCAGAACGCGACGAGCGCCTCGACCAGCCGCAGGCCGGTGCCGACTCGATCGGCATCGCCGACCTCGGTGGCCGGGGGCTCCAGCGACCAGGTCAGGGCGGCCCGCAGGTTGTCGTGCTCGGCTTCCAGCCGGTCCAGGGTAGCCAGGTGCGCTGGGCTGTACAGCTGCTCGTGAGCTTGCTCGGCGAGCGCAGCGTAATACTCGGCGTGCCGGCTCCGGGCGCTGTCCAGTTCGCCGGCCTCGGCCAGCCGTTCCAGCGCGAATTCCCGGATCGTCTCCAGTAGGCCCACCCGGGGTTCGCCGTCGGCGCCCTCGGTCACCGTGACCAGGCTGACATCCATGAGCTCGCTGACCAGTTCCAGCGGGTCGGCCGGGTCGGCCAGGCCGTCCTCGGACATGGCCACCGCTGCGAGCGCCTCCAGGTCGCAGCCACCGGCGAAAACCCCCGCACGCCGCAGCACCGCGGCCGACCGGGGCGTCAGCAGGTCGTAACTCCAGGCGATGGTGGCCCGCAAGGCCTGCTGACGTGATGGCCGCCCGGCATCGGCAGCGGCCAGGGCCACGCTGTGGTCAAGGCGGGCGAATAGGGCCCTGGGGGACAGCAGCCGGGCGCGCGAGGCCGCCAGCTCGATCGCCAGCGGCAGCCCGTCGAGCCGCCGACAGATGGCTGCGACGTCGGCCGCGTTGTCCGCGGTCACGGCGAAGCCCGGCCGGACCATGCCCACCTGCTGCACGAAGAACCGCACCGCGCCGCTCGCTGTCACCTGTTCAAGGGCCGGTTCTCGCGGTAGGTCCAGCGGCGGCACGGGCAGCTCATGCTCGCCCTGCAGGTGCAGCGCCCCCCGCGAGGTCGCCAGTACCACCAGGCCCGGAGCCGCGGCCAGCAGCGCGGCGATGACCTCGGCGGCGCCCGCCAGCTGTTCCAGGTTGTCCAGCACCAGCAGGGTCCGGCGGTCCCGCAGATGCTCCATCACCGCAGCCGGCTCGTCCCCGTCCACGGACAAGTCGCCGGCCATGGCCTTCCACATCACCTCGCCATCGCGGACGGTGGCCAGGGCGATGAAGTAGATCCCGTGCGGGAAGGCGCTGCCCAGCGATGCAGCGGCGTCTATGGCCAGCCGAGTCTTGCCGACACCGCCCGGGCCGGTGAGGGTCACCAGCCGTATCCCGGGCTCACCGATGAGGGCACGCAGCCGCTCGAGGTCGTTTTCCCGGCCCACCAGCGGCGTGGCCGCAGCCGGCAGGTTGGTCGAGGCACCCAGGCTCTTCAGCGGCGGGAAGCGCTCGGCCAGTCCCGGGCCGGCCAGCTGGCAGATGTGTTCCGGCTCATCGATGTCCTTCAGCCGGTGGAAGCCCAGGTCACGGACGGACAGTTCGGCGGGCAGCCCGGGCTGCGCCAGCTCCCAGGTGACCTGGGACATCACCACCTGGCCTCCGTGCGCGGCGGCCGCGATCCGCGCGGCCCGGTGCAGGTCCATCCCGATGTACCCGTCTTCGTGCCGGGACGGCTCGCCTGAGTGCAGGCCCATCCGGACCCGGACCGTGCCGCCGCCGGGCCACTCGTGCCGGCCCAGCGCGCGCTGCGCCGCGACACAGCAGGACACCGCGTCCGCCGCCGATCCGAACACGACGAAAAAGCTGTCGCCCTCAGTCCCCATCTCATGCCCGTGCCGGTCGGATATAGCGGCCCGGAGCATCTTCCGCTGCGCCGACAGCACCTCCCCGTACCGGTGGCCCAGACGGCTCAGCAGCACCGTTGATCCTTCGATGTCGCTGAACAGCATGGTCACAGTCCCCGTCGGAAGCACCCACCAATTATCGGCGGGCTCGGGCGTGCTTCAGCCGCGCAGCGCCAGCACCTCGTCCAGGCCGGCCCGGAGGTCATCGGCCAGCCCTGCGGGGTCGGCGACCGCCAGCGTGTCGGTGTTGATGCCGATACAGCACTCGTGGTCGTACGACATGAGCGTGATCATGGCCGCGCAGCCGGGCAGCGGGCCGAACGGGTACATCCTCGTGATCTGCGAGCCCGCGATGTACAGCGGGTAGGGCACGCCGGGGATGCTGGACACCTGCACGTCGTTGGTGCTGGTCAGCCGGCCGGAGATGGCGCTGACCGCGGGCGCGGGCAGCCAGCCGAGCGCCGGGGCGAGGGCCGCCGGCACCGCGTCGGCCGTGGCGGACGCGGCCGCGCGGGCGGTGAGCACGAACTGGCGCACGGCCGCGATCCTGGCCGCCGGGTCGGGTTCGGCCATGGGGGCGGCGAACCTGGCCCCGGTGAAGCGGTTCCCGCCCTGCGGGTCATCCTCGGTGCGCAGGCTGATCGGGAACCCGACGGTGAGCCGGTCAGTCCGGGCTCCGTACCGCTCGTGGTACAGGCGGAACCCGCCGATGACCGCGGCCAGCAGGCCGTCGTTCAGGGAGCCGCCGGCGGCCTTCGCGCCGGCCTTGAGATCAGCCAGCGGTACGTCCAGAACGGTGAAGTGCCAGCCACCGCCCCGCCGCGCCAGCAGCGGCGACCCCGCCGGGCCGGACGCGGCCTGGCCCAGCAGGCCGACGGCGGCGGCCACCTGCCCCCCGGCGCGCGAGACCGTGTCTACCGGGCGAGCCAGCGCGCCGAGAAGGCCCGCGCCCTGGCGTAGCGCCGTCGCCGGCGTGGCCCGCACCGCGCCCGCCACCTGCCCGGTGAGCAGCCCCACGCGGGATGCCTCCCCCGGCACCGGGACCGGTGGCTCGGGCCGGTCGGGATCATGGTCGGGAGTGCGGCTGTGCAGCCGCATCATCAGCTGGATGGCGCCCAGCCCGTCGGTGACGCTGTGGTGGCTCTTCACGGCGTACCCGGCCCGGCCGTCGGCGAGGCCTTCCACCAGCAACGTCTCCCACAACGGGCGGTCGCGGTCGAACGGCGCGGCCGCGAACTCGCCCACCGCGTCCAGCAGCTGGCGTATCGAGCCGGGCGGAGACAGGCGGACGCGATGAACGTGCCGGGACAGGTCGAGGTCGCTGACCGTCACCCAGGTCGGGGTCCCGAGCGCCAACGCGGGCTCGACCACCCGCTGCCGCATCCGCGGCACCATGCGCGTCGCCCACTCGTGCGCGGCCACCAGCCGGTCCCAGTCGGGAGCCGGGTCGAGCAGCTCCAGCAGGCTGACGTTGACCCGCAACCGGGGGTTCGCCGCTTCCGCCCGCCACATGGCCGTCTCGAGCGGGTTCATCTGCGGGGAGGAGCCCCAGTCCAGCGGCGGCGCCGGCGCCGGGACGGGACTGGCCGGCGCCGTGACCGTCACCCGCCCGGAACCGGCGCCCGGCCAGTTGGCCAGCGTCGCCAGGTACTGCCCGCGGACCTCTTCGACGTACTTGTCGAGGTCCTCGACCTCCCACCCGGCAGTGGGAATCGGCGGCAGCACCGCGACCTGCACGGTGCCCGGGTGGATGGTCGTGGCGTTGCGCCACATCAGCTCGCCGGCGTTGCGGATGACGATCGGCACGATCGGCACCCCCGCCTGCATCGCGACGTGGAAGGCGCCCTTCTTGAACGGCCCGAGCGCGGGGGTGGCCGACCGGGTGCCCTCCGGGGCGATGGCCAGCGAGACGCCGTCACGCAGCCGCTGCACGGCCGGCTCCAGCGCCCTGCGCGCCTGCTTGGTGTCATGGCGGTCGACGAACGCTACGTCGGCGAGCCGGAACATCAGCCCGAACCCGGGGGTGTTGGCCAGTTCCTTCTTGGCCACGCCGGTGAAGCCGCCCCGCAGCAGCTTGGCCAGGATGAGCACGTCGAGCTGGCTCTGGTGGTTGAACAGGAAGACGGCGGGCCTGGTCGCGAGGTGCTCGGCGCCGCGGACATCCAGCCGCACGCCGGCCAGCACGCTCCCGATTTCGCCGGCCAGCGTGGTGCCGAGGTCGACGGCCTCACGACGGGAACCCGTCACCGCCCCCAGCGCCAGGCCGGCGGTGAAGCCACCGAGCATGCCGGCGATCCCCGCCACCGTACGGGCGAGGTCCACGACCCCGGCGCGGCCGCGGGAGCGGAACCTGGCCACCGGCCACCCGTAGTGCCGCGCCGCCGCCTCCAGCTCATGGTCGGGGTTCAGCGCCCGGGCCCGCCCCACGGTCCGCAGGAACGCGACGTCCTCGTGGCCGTTGGAGTAGGCGTAGCTCTCCGCCAGGTCGATGCCGTGTTCGCCGGCGAACGCTCGGACAGCCCGGGCCTTGCCCTCCCGCCACAGCAGCGGGCCGCCGGGACGGCCGGTGGCTATGCCGTTCACGATCTCCACCGGCGACACCAGGATGTGCTCCACGCCCATCGCCCTGGCCGCGGGCTCCACCTGGAAGCGGGTGGCCGACGAGGCGAGCACGACCGTGTGCCCGGCCCCGCGGTGGGCCTCGACCAGCCGCCAGGCCTCCGGGTACAGCGACGCGGATATGCCCTGCACGAACAGCCGCTCCCCCAGTTCGGCGAGTTCGTCCTCGCTACGTCCGGCCCAGACGCGCATGCCCAGCACCGTGAGCCGCTCGAAGTCTTCCTCGGTGGTCACGCCGCGCAGGCCGGTGAGGAGCATCCGCCCGAGGTCGGCCGGCGCGACCTGCAGCGACCGGAGATAGTGGCGGGCGAACACCGACAGCGAGTAGCCGTCGATCAGGGTGCCGTCAAAATCGAAGAACGCCCCCACCTGCGGGCCCTGCGGCCCGGCCTCGACGTCGGCGATCAGGTCCTGTTCCGACCACAACCTAGGGTGCGACACCGACGGCCTCCTGCCGGCCCGCCGCGTCGATCTCGTCGATCGTGATCAGCCGGGCCTCCACGGCGCGCAGCCGCGCCGCGAAGGCCCGCCTGCGCTCCGCCAGCTCCTCGCGGCCCGCGTCGATCAGGTCCAGGTTCGCGGCGAGCTTCATCGCGGTGGTAAAGAGCTCCCGGGACAGGGACTCCGGCCCGCGCAGGCGGCCCTGCAGCAGCATCTGCTTACCGACGCCGCTGCACTCATCGAGGAAGTCCTTTTCCACCACCGGCTGGCGCGGGGAGCGCGCGGCGAGCCGCTCGGCCACGACGAGCTGCGCGTCCAGGAAGGAGCGCAGCACGCGGTCCGCCACCAGCAGGTCCGAGCGTTCCAGCACCGCCCGCCCGTCGCTCACGGTCTCCCAGGCGGGGTCCAGCCGCTGGAGCTCGGCGGACAGCTCCGCGCGGTAGGACGCCTTGTCCGGGAAGAAGAACTCGAATTTGAGCTGGTCCCGCAGCCACATGGCCTCGTCCCAGCGGTCGGCGGGCTCGCTGAGCAAGACCAGCTCGGCCACCGCCCGGTTGACGAAATGGTGAATCGCGCTGTTGCGGTAGAACGCCGCGACCAGGTGCTGACCCTGGTCGATGGCGTAGACCGGTTCCTCTCCCCCGGTGTAGATCGTGACCACGTTCTGCTCGGCCAGCGCGCCGAGGACGCGGCGCACCCCGGCGGCGGTCCGCAGCGTGTCACCCGAATGCGGCAGCTCCCGCTCGGCCAGGTAGGCGCGCAGCGGCTCGAGAACCCCGCGAACCTGGCCCAGGGTCAGCGCGCGGTCGCGGACGCCGAGCAGCGCCAGGGTGACCAGCGCGGTCGCCGTCACCGGGGTGACCCGGTTGATCCGCACGGCCACCTCGAAGCCGACCTTCTGCAACGCCAGCCGCCAGGCGTCCGGATCGCCGTCATCGCGGGCGGACCCGAGGGCCTGCCGCAACGACAGCGGCTCGGCGAACCGCACGTGCACGGTCCCGATCCGGGTGAGCTGTCCCCGCGCGTAGGAAGCGAGCCAGCTGAGACCCTCCGATCTCTTCGCGGCCCCGCCCTGCTCGGCGGCCATGGAGGAGGCCTCGCGGAGCTGGTCGTAGGTGATCGACACGGGCACCAGGTACGCGTCGTCGACGCGGCCGCGGGCCACGGCCCCGGCGACGTAGGCCAGCAGGCCATACCGCGGCGGCCGCAGCTTGCCGGTCCGCGAGCGGCCGCCCTCCATGTACCACTCGAGGTTGAAGCGCTTGGCGAGCAGGTAGCTCAGGTACTCGCGCAGCGCGAGCTTGTAGATCTCGTCATCGCCGAAGCTGCGCCGGATGAATATGGTTCCGGCGCGCCGGGCCAGCGGGCCGACCGGCCAGAAACGGAGATTGTCGCCGCTGAGCACGTGGTTGCGGGGGAAGT
>Ga0318525_10000486_pt1 | contig 12575 bp, 16 predicted proteins | sample GRESIP052b4f23_FD_203482 | JGI IMG/M metagenome (GOLD analysis project Ga0318525, IMG submission 203482) | Tropical soil microbial communities from Luquillo Experimental Forest, Puerto Rico - GRE.SIPMG.052b4f23 | ecosystem: Environmental > Terrestrial > Soil > Tropical forest > Bulk soil...
GCTGATGTTGAGCGCAACGAACATGTCAGTGGAAACGCACTGACAAATGTCAGTGCGTTTCGGGGTGTCGGGCCAGATGTAGCGGCGTTCCGGTACTACGCTTGCGTCCGGGTGCTGGTCAGAATGGGGGTTCGTCGCTGTAGGTGCCGCTGTCCGCCGCCCACGGGTCGCCGGGCTGCTTGCGGTGGATGTGAAGTAGGGCCTCGGCGATGGTGTCGCCGGAGCCGCCGCCGATCTCGGCTCCCTGCCAGTCGTAGGCGGTGGCCGTGAACCCGCCCGGCTCGGGAGGATAGAGCACGTCGCCGTGCTCATCGACGGAGCCGGACTCGCCGGGGTAGTACGCGAGGGTGACCTTGCCGCCTTGCTCCAGGAGCGTCTGGACGTCGATCCGGTCGCCGTCGGCGGGCATGCCCTCCAGGACGCGGGCCGCGACGATGGCGGCGACCGGCTGGCGGTGCCGGGCGAGTACCTGCGGGACCGAGTCGAGGTAGTCGGTCGCGGCGTTCACGACGTCGCCGAGGCGGGGACGTGCCTCGCTGACCGGCCATACCGGGCAGCGGCCGGGGTCGGGCACCTCTGACAGGGGGACGACGGCGGCCCAGCCGCCCCGGCCGGGGCCACCGGGCGCGATCAGCGTGATGACGGTCCCCTTCTCGGCGCCCTTTACGACGTAGCTCCAGGTGAGCCTGGCGTCCTCGATCGAGGCGGGAGCCCCGAACCGCTCGACAAGGTCCCGGTAGCCGACCGGGTAATCATCCGGCATGATCCCTCCTTCGAATGAGTTCCGTAAGACACCTTACCAAAGGCTTCGTAAGTCACCTTACGGTTCTCTCGGGAGAAGGACCCGCTAGGAGGCCAGTGCCCAGGGTCGTCTCAGGCATCAGTGCTGGCCGCCGTCGCGTCGTACAGCGCGATCATGTTGCCCGCCTCGCGGGCCGGGGCGTGAGCCGCGGCCGCCGCCGCTCTCATAGTCCATTGACGTCTTGGCCCAGTTGAGCATCTCGCGGGCGGCCGGCCTCGGTGCCGCCGTGCTCACAGGCCGCGCGTACCGCCTGCTCGCTGGTGATCGCGCTACCGGTGGGGCGAGCCGATCGAGTGCCCGCGTTACTGACCGGGTGGAAAAGGATCAGTTGTCCTGGTCCTCAACCGCACGGATGATGTCATTGAGCTCGGCGTGCATGTCGGCTGCGTCGGTGACGTGCGCGGTCATGCAAGCGATGGTGCCGGTCGCGTCGTCGTGGCCGCGTCCGCAAACCGGACAACTGAGGCCCGTCGCTTGGATTTCCCCGATCTCTCGGCGGACCTTACTGTCGTGGCGGATGGAAAACAGGTCGGCCAGCGTAAGGCGCAATGCTCCGGCGGTGCGGGCCAGGCGCTCGAGCAGCGTTCCAGTATGACGTGACCGTCGGCCGCAGCCGTCAGGATCAGCCATCGCCGGGTCCTCCTACTTCGGTGAGCAATACGAACGTGCCGCCACACGCAGATTGGGATGTCTTTCTCATAACCCGATCCTGGCGAGTGCGGTGAGGACTTCTTCGGATTCCATGAGGCTGCGGAACTCGTCCTGGTGGGCGGCCCACAGGTCGGCGAGCGCGACCATCTCCTTGGCGAGCATGGTCTGGCCGTCCTTGCCGGTGGCGGCCAGGTCGATGCGGAGCACCTCGAGCGGGTCTGAGGCCCAGGTGTTGGGCCCGTAGCAGCCGAGGTTCTGCCAGCAGGGCTTGCAGATGCCAGGCGGCGCGTGCCAGGTGACGAGCATCGACGACCTGGAGTGCAGCGTCGACGTGGTGGCGAAGTGCCACTCTGCCGCCGCCCGGGCGGTCATCGCCTCGTCCGGGTCGGTCACGTTGCCGCGAGAGGTCTCCGTCCGCCAGTGCGCCGCCTTCGGGTCGGCGATGCGGCGGCCGCATCTAGTGCGGTCGCCGCCGGCCCGCCATGGCGGCCTGGCCTGGGGAAAATGCGTCTTGGGCCTCACGGCGGCCCGTCCTCCCCGGGCCGGTGACCGGCCCGGGTGGCGCCAGGGTCTTCCCACGGCGGCGGGAGGCCGTGCGCTGCCCACGCCTGGCGGGACCGGTCGAGCACGGCCTGGCCGTGCGGGCTGCGCCGGAGCACCTCCAGCGCCGCGAGGACTGACGGATCAGAACACTGCTCGCGAAGCGCCTCCCAGGCCTGTCGCGGCGCCATGCCCGCCGTGAGCATGCCCGAGAATCCAAGGTCATCGTCTGCGGTCAACCTGATCACCTCCTCCACAGGTAACGGCCGCAGTGAGGGTGACGGCTCACCAAGCCGCTGAACCTCGGCCGGGTGCAGGTAGGCGAGCTTCTCGTTACGATCCACGCGGCCGGGCCGGCGGGTACGAGCGCGACCCGCGGCGTGAACGGGGACCCGCCGGCCGGGTCGAGGCGCTCGCTGACGACGCAGCCGGGGCCGTACACCTTCCCCTCGCCGCCCGCGAGCCAGTCTTGCTCCCACGGGCCGAGCTCCCGGCCGTGGTAGCGTCCTCCGTCGGCGATGAGGGCGACCCGCATCGGCTGGTCCAGCTGCACTCCCGGTCAGGCCGAGGGTGACCAGTCTCCCGGAGACGGGGCAGGTGTAGCGGCCCTTGGCCTTGCCCGCCGTGTGCGCCCGCATCTGGCCGCCGCACTCCGGGCAGGTGCGGAGCCGCGCGCCGCGGTGGCTGTCGCTGGGCTCAGCGTGCCCGCAGCCGGCGCATGTCGCGGTCATCCCCATCTCAGCTGTCCTCCAGGACGGCCTCGGGCGGCAGGCCCAGGATCTCGTAGGCGCGGAATGTCACGACCTCTGCCAGCGCCTGCTTGAACGCACCGAAGGCCCGGTCCAGCCCCTCGGCGGCTATGAGCACCGGGCATTCGTGCCACTGGGCCATCAGGTGCACCAGCCGGTCGCGGTTGGCGCTCACCGGTCAGCCCTCGGGATCCGCGGCGCGCACGGCCACGTCGAGGAGAAGTTCGTTGCACTCGAACGCCATGGACCGCAGCTGCGAGCGCAGAAGGTAGCGCTCGATGTAGTTGCGGCGGCGCCGGTCCGGCCGGATGGCCTTCCGGGCGCGGCGGAACTTCTCGGCAGCCGAGGCCAGGTGCCAGTCCAGCTCGCGCCGTTCCTTGCTGCTCAGCGGGTCGGCCCAGCAGGTGCTGTTCATCGCTGCGCCTTTCCCGGCTTGCGGTCAAGGCCCAGGCGGTGCACGTCGGCCGTCACCTCGGCCGCGATCTCCCCCGGAGGGATGACGGGGAAGCCGGCGTCCTTCATGCCCCGGCCTGCCTGGGCTTCGGCGTGCGGGGCGCGGTAGTCCGCGACGAGCCGGTCTCCGTGGATGAACTCCGCCACGATCCGGCTGGTGCCGGTGTCACAGACGCGCACCTTGGCGTACTTGAGCGAGCCGCCCTCAAGCGAACCCGAGAGGAGCCGGGCGGCCTCCATCGCGTCATCCAGGGCGATCCCGGCCTTTTGCGCCGGCTGGTCGACATGCCCGTCGTGCATGACCGGGTTGACGTCGTAACCGGGCATTCCGGTAATGGGCATGTCACACGTCCCTGATCTCGCCGAACATGCGGGCAGTGAACTCCCCGGCGCTCTCACCGGGTGCGCGGCACGGAAAGTGATCATCGTCCACGGTCCCGTGCCAGCGGCACTCCCTCCGGGACTCGCCTTCCTCGCGGACCACGTAGCCGTCGGCCAGCAGCCGGTAGCCGTCCTCGCGGCTGGCGCCGCTCTCGTGCACGACGCGCCACGGGGACCGGGACCCGCCGAACCAGGCGCTCTGGCCCTTGAGTGCCGTGAGCAGCAGGTTGCGCGCCGTCAGGTCCGGCATCCCGAACTGCCCCGTCAGCCTTGCGAGCGCCTGCTCGTACGTCAGTGGCGCGGGTGCCTTCGCGCCCTCTTTAGTCCGTGGCCCCCTGATGCCCTCCCGGCCGCCGGCCGGCCGGTGCTCCCATGCGCGGGACTCCCATGGGTCGTGGTCCCGGTCGGGACCGGTCCAGTCACCTAGCGCCATGTCAGTCCTCCTCTTCTAGCGCTTGATGCTCACGTCGGCACCGCGGGTGCCGTTGCCGTCACCAGCCTCGCCGAACGCGGCCGAGTCCTGGACGCAGGTCAGGACGTAGCGCTGGACGTCCTCGACCACCTCGCGGGCGTACGGCCTGCCGCCCCTGGCCGGCAGGCCGTACTCGTCCGCGTACTGCTGGACCTGCTCGTCAGTCATCTTGATGACGAGGGTGATCGCGATGCGCACCGGTCAGCCCTCCGTGCTGGCAGCGGTCGTGCTGGCGGAGGCGCGGCGGTGCTCGTGCTCCAGCTTCGCCAGGCAGCGCGGGCACAGGTCGTGCACCTCCGCCGCCTCGCGCGCCGGGAGGAAGGACGGCCGCCAGTCCGGCGGCCACCTGCGGGCGGGCATGTTCGCACGGCATGCCGCCGACCCGGCCGGGTCGGGGTAGGCGTGCATCAGCAGCCCGGCCTTGCCGTTTTCGCTCCAGATCCGTGCGGCCGGGTCGAGCGTCTTCGCGATGACGCGGGCGACGGGGCGGTCCTTGGGGAACCGGCGCGTCAGGTGGCCGCCGTGCGGATCCCAGCCGTTCTCACGCTGCTCGGTGATCTCGACGTACCCAGGGAACCCGGCCGCGTCCCGGACGCCCACGATCTTGGATGTCTCGCTCTCACGGTCCCCCGTCAGCCACGTCACCCGGTCGCCGATCTGCAGCTCTCCGGCCGCGGTGCCGCCAGCAGGTGCCTCGGTCATGATGGCCGCCTTCCTCGCCTAGTTCCTTATCACGGAGAATAGATTATTCTCTGTGATAAGATACGTCAAGGCGTTCCCGCGGCCGCGGCTGCGGTCCCCGGAACCTGCTGGTCGCAGCAAAGCGGTGCTGCCCTGTGAGCACCCCGCCGGACGGACGGGATAGGGTCGCAGGAACGGATTCTCTGTGATAAGAGCGGACGGGAGGCGCGATGGCCGGGACGGTGACGGCGCTGGCCGGCGGCCAGCGGACTCTCGGCGCCGCGGTCGACGCGTTCCTGGCCCAGCCCCGGCCGGCCACCACCGCCTGCACCTACGCCCGGACCCTGGAGCGGCTGGCCGGCCAGCTCGGCCGGGACCGGCCGCTGGCCGGCGTCACCGGCGACGAGCTCGCTGACGCGGCCAGCGCGCTGTGGGGCACCCTCGCGCCGCGTACGTGGAACCGGCACCTGGCCACCGTCGGGTCGTTCCTGGCCTGGTGCCGCCGGCACGGCTGGCCCGCCGGGGACCTCAAGCTGCGCGCCGACCGCCGCGCGGCGAGCGAGGACGACACCCGGGCGATCCCGCTGCCCGAACTCGAGCGGCTGTGGGCACGACCGGATGTCCCGCTGCGGGAGCGGGCGCTGTGGCGGCTGCTGTACGACTCCGCGGCCCGCGCCGAGGAGGTCCTCGGCCTGGACGTGCCTGACCTGGACCTGGCCAACCGGCAGGCCCGGGCCCGCGTCAAGGGCGGGCATGTCCGGCCGCTGCACTTTCAGACCGCCGCCGCCCGGCTGCTGGCCAAGCTGGTCGCGGGCCGCGAGGCCGGGCCAGTGTTCCTCACCGAGCGGCGGGCCGCCGCGCACCGCGTGATGGCGGCCACCGACCTGGACCCGGGCAGCGGCCGGGCCCGGCTGTCGTATGAGATGGCCGGGCAGCTGTTCAAGCGGTACACCGGCGGCAAGACCCTGCACCAGCTGCGGCACTCCCGGCTGACCCACCTCGGCGAGGCGAACGTCAGCGCCCCGCTGCTGATGGCGATCAGCGGGCACAAGCGGCTGGCCACCTTGCAGCGGTATGTCAAGCCCAGCCAGGCCGCCGTCGCCGCGCTGATGGCCGCCAGCGACCCCGACCGCCGCGGCCGCTGACCGGCGCCCGCTAGGCGCGGTGAACCGGCCGCCGGGGCTGGTACGTATCCCCAGGTGACCTGCCCGTGCCCGCGGCGGACCGGAGGTGGTGGGGCGCATCGGCGGAAAGCGGGCTGACCCCGAACGCCGCCGGGCCGCCGTCGAGCGGCTCGGCCAGCTGCGCGCGGCCGGGCAGCTGACGGCCGCGCACGTGCGGCTGGCCGCCTCGGGGCTCCGGGTCACCGAACGGACGGTGTGGCGGTGGCTGCGCCAGCCCGGGAGCCAGTCCGAAGCCCCGGCCGGGCGGGACCGGTACCAGCTCAGCGACGCCGACCGGGAAGCCTACGCGCGGTACCGCGGCAACGTGGCTGCGGTGCACCGGGCCCGGGAGGCGGCGCTGGCCAGTCCGGACGCGCCAGAGGTGCTAGCCGCAGGGGTGCCGGTGTCGGCCGCGCTGCGGGAGGGCTGGCGCGGGGCGCCGCCGGCGGCCATCCGGACCTTGCAGCAGGCGTTCCGCCGTGAGCTGACCGCGGCGGAGGCCGCGGCGTGGGCCGAGGGCGAAGAAGGACGCCGCGCTGCGGGCGTGTACCTGACCCGCCCGGCCGGGGCCCGCAACGAAGTCTGGGAGATGGACCACAAGCAGCTGCCCATCTTGGTGATGCCGCCGCGCGGCGCGGCGTGCTGCCCGTGGCTGACCACGGTGATCGACGACGCGACCCGGGTGCTGGCCGGGTGGGCGATCGCGCTGACCCCGCATGTCGGCACGGTGCTGACCGCGGTGCGGATGGCCCTGGTGCACGACCCGGCCCGCGGCCCGTTCGGCGCGATCCCGGCCCGGGTGCGGATCGACCGGGGCCTGGAGTTCGCCGCCGAAGCCGTCCGCGACGCGTTCGCCGCGCTGAGCATCGACCCGCGGCGGCTGCCGGGGTTCTGCCCGCATCTGAAGGGAAAGGTCGAGAGGATCCACCGCACCATCGACCAGACCCTGCTGTGCGGGCTGCCCGGGTTCGCCGGCGGGCCGCGCGATGCGGCCGGGCGGCTGTACGGGCCGCTGGATGACCGGTTCGCCGCGCGGCTGCGCGCAGCCGGGAACCCGGTGACGCCGATGCCGATCGAGGCCTTCGCCGGGCTGTTCGGCCAGTGGGCCGACTGGTACAACAACGAGCGGCCCCACGGCCGGCTGGACGGCCGGACCCCGCTGCAAGCCTGGCAGGATGATCCCGGCCCGCTGCACCGCATCAGCACCGAGAAGCTGCGGCACCTGCTGCTGGCCAGCGGGGAACGGATCATCGGCAAGGACGGGATCCGGTTCGGCGGCCTGGCCTACATCGCCCCGGAGCTGGCTGGCCGGGGCGGGCAGCGGGTGCAGGTCCGGTACATGCCGCACGATGACCGCAGCATCGAGGTCTACCTCGGCGCGGAGCACCTGTGCACCGCCTACCCGGCGACCCGGCTGTCCCCGGAGCAGACCGCGGCGTTCCTGGAGAACGCCGCCCGCGAACGCAAACGGCTGACCGCCGAGCGGCGCCGGGCCTCCGGGCGGGCCCGCGCCGAGCTGGCCCCGCTGACCCGCGACCAGACCCGGGCCGAGGAATCGCGGGTGCTGCCGCCGGCCGCCGGCGACGAGCTCGCCGCCCGCCGCGGGGACGCGCTGCTGCGCCGCAAGGCCCGCAGCAACCTGCTCGGCCTGACCGACCCCACCCAGCCGGAAGCCGACCAGGAGAGCTGATGCCGCAGCATTTCGTGAACCTTCCCGGAGCCACCACGCTGCCCACCCGGCAATACCAGCTGACCGGCCAGATCATCGGCGACCTGATCGCAGAGCTGGCCACCGGCGTGGTGCACGGCCCGGCCGGGACCGGCAAGACGTACGCGGTCCAGGCCGCGCTGGAACGGCTCCGGGCCTCCGCCGCGCCCGGCACGGCGAGCCCGCCGGACCAGGTGAGCGTATGCACGCTGGCGTTCCCGTCCAAACCGACCATGCGGCTGGTCGCCGACGAGCTGCTGACCGCGCTGACCGGGGCGGCCGCGCCGCGTAGCCGCAACCGGTTCCACCTCATCGCCGCGCTGACCGACCTGCTGTCGGGGCTGCGGCGGCTGATCGTGATCGACGAGGCGCAGCGGCTCAACGGCGACTGCATCGAGCTGATCCGCCACCTACACGACCACCCCCACACCCGGTTCGCGCTGCTGTACGTCGGCGGGGACGGCTGCTGGGAGGTGCTGTCCCGGGAGCCGATGCTGGCCTCGCGGGTGTTCCGGCGGCTGCCGTTCACCCGGCTGGACCGGCCCGCCGTCCCGGCGCTGATGCGCCGCTACCACCCGGTCTACCACGGTGCCGACGAGCAGCTGCTGCTGGAGATCGAGGACGCCTACGGCAAGGGCATGCTGCGCAACTGGGCGGTGTTCACCCACGCCGCGGTCGGCATGTGCGGCACGGCCGGGACCGACCGGATCACCGCCGAGGTCGCCGGCAACGTGTACGCCAAACTCGGCGGGGGCATCCGCTGACCGCCCCGGCCGCCCCCCGCGTGTATGTGGTGGACAACGCCGGGGACGACCTGGCCGCCGTCCGCCACATCAACGCCTGCGGCGGCCCCGCCGACGGCCGCGCGGTGCTGCGGCCCACACCCGGCGCCCGCGACGTGGACACCCTCGGCTGGGACCTGCTGGTGGCCGTCGCCAAGCCGCCGCACGGCGCCCGCAGGGAACATGTCAGCGGCCTGTCGTGGGAATACGGCCAGTCATGGCTGGCCGGATTCGCCGTCAGCCACATGATCATCGACCGGGCGCACCTGCTCACCCGCGACCAGGCCGGCAAGGCCGCGGCCGCCGCCGCCAGGGCCGGCGCCACCTTGTGGCTACTGTGGGGCACCGCCACCGGCCTGCGCGGCCCGGGCTGCGGCGGGCCGCCGCACCTGGTGGCCGGGCAGCCCGCCCAAGTCATCTCCCTGTGGGAGTTCTACCAACGCCTGCCCGCCGCCCCGCCGCCGGCGACCGAACCGGACCAGGAGGACGACTGGCCGCCGCTCCCGGCCGCGGACTTCCCCACCTTCCTGGCCGCCTGCCGCCGCTACCTGCCCCGCGACCAGTTCGCCCAGGTCGCCCCTCTGTACTACGACACCGCCGAGGCCGCCGATGCCTGGCTGGAGACTTACGGCGCTCCCCGCGACCCGCGCGACGGCCAGCTCACCGCCGCCTTCGAGGGGGCACTGGCCGGCTGGCTGCGTGACAGCGCGATCGGCCCGGCCCCGTGCGGCCCGGCCGCCCTGGTGCGACTGCGCGCGGTGCAGGCCGCGCTGTTCATTCGCGCGATCGTGCTGTCCTGGCAGCCCGGCCCGCTCGGCCCGGACCCCGCCAGCCGGCTGCCCGGCAACCTCACCCCCCAGCTCGCCGGCGCGCTGGCCACCACGGTCCGCACCGACGCAGCCGCGGCGACCGCACTGTCGGCGCACCTCAACCACGGGCCGGCGTTCTTCGGCACGCTGCAGATAGGCGACGTCGCCCCGGACGGGTCCGCCATCCGCGTCCCCGCCAGCCGGGGCCGCCCCGACCGGCGCGGCATCACTCCCGGAGCAGACGGCCCCTACGACCAGATGCCCGAGGCTGACGAGCGGACCTGGCGCGAGATGGCCGCAGCCGAACCCATCCGCATCCCGGCCTGCGCCCGGGCCCTGTTCACCGCGCACCTGGCCTACCGGCATGCCAGCGGCGCCACCGGCACCGACCCCTACTTCGCCCACCCTCGCGACCCCGCGGGCAAACCCGCCACGCAGAACCTGCGCGGCGCGATCCGGGCCACCGCCCAGCGGATCGGCCTGGACCTGCCCTGGATGCACGGCGATAGCTGCCAGTACGGCGCCGACATCGGCCTGACCCGGCGCGGGCACAGCTGGCTCTCCGAGCGCGGCCTGCGCCTGGCCCGCACCGGCCCGGGCCAGGACCCGATCCTCACGCCCCCGCGAGGCAAGCCGTGCCGGCCTCGGTGGATCACCGGCGAGCCGCCATGACCGGCCCGGGACTGCACGAGCGGCTGCGCGACGCCGGCATGTCCGCCTGGGAACTCGGCGACCTGCTCGGCATCCACCCGCACCTGGTCAGGAGCGACCACGGCCAGCCGCTGACGGCCCGGCCGGTGCAGGCCCTCATCGAGATCGCCCGCCGCCTCGATCTCCACCCCGCCGACCTGGTTCCCGAACTCGAGCCGCTGCTGTCGTGCCGCCGCCAGGCCGCCCGCCACGACCCTGGCGGCCAGGACCCGCGAGCCGACGCGCTGACCGTGCTGACCGCGCTGGCCACCGCCCCGGCCCCGCTGTCGGCCGGCCAGCTCGCCCGCGCCCTGGGCTGGCAGCTGCCGCGCGCCGCGGCCGCCATCACCGCCGCCCAGGACAACCCTGATCTCGGCGGCCCGCTGGCGCTGCGGCGCATCCCGCCGGAAACCTGGACCGTCACGCCCCGGCTCGACATCCTCACCCCGGCACAGCGCCGCGCCCTGCGCGATACCACCGGCGCCGCCGACCTCGACGACGACCAGGCCCGCGTCCTGCTCGCCGCGCTCGCCGCCGGGCAGGAGTGGCAAGGCGGCAACTACCCAGCCCTGCGGGCCCGGCCCGGCTGGGCCGCCGCCGAGGCTGCGCTCAAGCAAGCCGGCCTGATCTACAGCACCACCGGCCCGGACGAGGTCCGCGTCAGCGACGACGTCAAGTTCAGCCTCCGCTACAGCGACGACGACCACATCGCCCGCGAGCTCGGCGAGACCCCGCCACCGAACCAGGCCGCTACACACCCGGCCCGAGGAGGCCAGGCCAGGCCGGAGGCCCGCGAGTGAGGGCCACGGAGCGGGCCCGTGGCCGGCCCGCGGGATCACTGACGACCCGGCCGGGCCCCTTCCGGGCCGGCCCGGAGCTCCTATCACGGACGCCGAGCTTCGCAAGCGCAACACCGCCACAAACCCGAATACACGGCCGAACACCAGCCACCGGACTCGTCGCCGCCCCGGCAGGGCAGTGCTGCGGAGATGCCAGCTCCGCGGCTACAGGAGCGGTAGCCAGGGTCCGGCTTTCGCTGCCACTGACAATTCGTCGCGCGACACTGACATTGTCAGTGCGTTCCCGCTGACATTGTCGCTGCGCTCAACAGCTGACCTTCGGCAAGGTCACTCGCAACCTAAGCCTGACATTCGCAGCCTTCGGCGATACAGGACAGGAGCAACCGGTGCGGAGCAATCGGTGCGGAGCAAGGTCACTCGCAACCTAAGCCTGACATTCGCAGCCTTCGGCGATACAGGACAGGAGCAACCGGTGCGGAGCAATCGGTGCGGAGCAAGATATGCGTAGGCCGTTCTTAACCCCGGACCGGGCGCGGTCCAGGGTAGCCTGATCAAGCGCCATTGCTGGGACGGCGGCAGCAAAGGAAATCATGCTGCCTTCTTACCCCAGCATGGGCGGCGCGCGGCGATCGCGCGAACGCCAGCGACGCGAGTACAAGGCCACGGTGCGGCTGTCCGAGGCCGAGCTGACCACAATGAGGGCAGTGGCGGATCGGCGCGATCTGGCGCTTGCCGCCTACCTGGCCTGGGCCGGGATGGCCGTCGCTGAGCACCGGGCCGGCTCGGTCACCGACGTGCAGCGCGAGGCGCTGGCCGAGCTGATCACTGTCGGTCGGCTGCTCAGGCGTATCGGTACGGACGCGGAGCAGGCCGCCGACCGGCCGGACGCCACCGGGCGGCCGGGAGCGGATCTTGGCCCGGTCGCGGCGTACTGCTTGCAGGTGGCCCGCCGCGCCGATGAGGCGATTGCGATGATCAGCAGGAGCCTGCTGTGATCGGCCGGGTTCTGCCGCGTGGGACCAATCTGGCCGGGCTGCTGTATTACCTGTTCGGCCCGGGCAAGGCGTCCGAGCACCTCAGCCCGCACCTTGTAGCCGGGTGGCGGCACCCCGCAGAACTTGAGCCTGCCCGGGGTCCGGGCGGCCGCCGGGACTTCCGGATGCTGACCGGGCTGATGGAAGCCCCGCTCGCGGTACTCGGCGACCGCGCCCCCGCCAGACCGGTGTGGCACTGCGTGGTCCGCGCCGCGCCCGGCGATCCCGATCTGGGTGATGGCGCGTGGATGCGGATCGCCGCCGAGGTCATGCACCGGACCGGCCTGTCCCGGCAGGGCGAGGAAGACCAGGCAGTGCCGTGGGTGGCAGTCCACCACGGTGACAACCACATCCACATCGTGGCGATGCTGGCCCGGCAGGACCTGCGGCGGGCACAGCTGCACAACGACTACTACCGGATCGGCGAAGCGCTGCGTGATCTCGAAGCCGAGTACGGCCTGGTCACAGTGGCCCGGGCCGACCGGACCGCGGCCCGCGGGCCCACCCGGGCCGAGATCGAGAAGGCGGCCCGAAACGGGCAGGCCGAGCCGCTGCGGGTCACGCTGCGTCGCCACGTCGCCGCGGCCGCGGCCGGGGCGCGGTCCGAGCCGGAGTTCTTCGCGGCCTTGGCCCGCCGCGGCGTGCAGGTCCGGCTGCGGCACAGCGAGCACACCCCGGGCCAGGTGACCGGGTACGCGGTCACCATGCCCGGGGCCCGGACCGCGGCCGACGGCCCGGTGTGGTTCGGTGGCGGGAAACTGGCCCCGGACCTGACCCTGCCCAAGCTGCGGGCCCGCTGGCCCGCCTCCGGCCCCGGGCCCGGCCCGGGCCGGCCCGAGGCGGTCCGGTCCGGCCCGGCC
>Ga0318525_10000489_pt1 | contig 12558 bp, 8 predicted proteins | sample GRESIP052b4f23_FD_203482 | JGI IMG/M metagenome (GOLD analysis project Ga0318525, IMG submission 203482) | Tropical soil microbial communities from Luquillo Experimental Forest, Puerto Rico - GRE.SIPMG.052b4f23 | ecosystem: Environmental > Terrestrial > Soil > Tropical forest > Bulk soil...
GTGCACCGCCCTGGTGATCCGGCGGTGCCGGCGGGCCTGGGCGGAGGAGACCATCTCCGAGGCGAACGGCAGCAGCCAGCCGGTGCGGTTGGGCGCGTACCCACCCGTGATGATCAGCCCGACGCCTCCGCGCGCGCGTTCGGCGAAGTATTCGGCAAGCCGATCGATATGGCGGGCTCGGTCTTCCAGTCCGGTGTGCATCGAACCCATGACCACCCGGTTGCGCAACGTGGTGAACCCGAGGTCCAACGGCGACAGCAAGGTTGGGTACGGATCCGTCTTGGGATATGGGTTTGTCACGATGGCCCCCGGCGTGGGTTGGCGGGCCGCCCCGGACTGAGTGGCGCGGCGGGCCCCCGTTGTCCCGCGCAGCATATATCCGAGGCGCGTGCCGACTGGTTGACGTGTATGTGCAACGTCTAGTATCAGTAACCAGAAGCTTTGTTCGCGGCGGCCGAGTGTCGCGGCGGACCGAACAGCAGCCCACCAGGCAGTACATGGAGGAGACCTTGAGGAGACGTCTGTGACGTACACGATCGCCGAACCCTGCGTCGACATCAAGGACAAGGCATGCATCGAGGAGTGCCCGGTCGACTGCATCTACGAGGGCGCTCGGATGCTGTACATCCACCCCGATGAATGCGTCGACTGTGGGGCGTGTGAGCCGGTCTGCCCTGTCGAAGCGATCTACTACGAAGACGATGTGCCCGAGCAGTGGAGCGAGTACACACAAATCAACGCCGACTTCTTCGTTGAGCTGGGGTCGCCGGGCGGTGCTGCGAAGGTCGGCATGACCGAGAACGACCCGCAAGTGGTCAAGGACCTGCCGCCACAGGGCGAAGGCGACTGAGCGGGCCGGTGCTGCAAAAGCCCGGGAGGGGCCGCCCGGCCGTGTCGGCGTTCCTGCCGGAGTTCCCGTGGGACACCTTGGCCGACGCGAAAGCGCTGGCCGGCGCTCATCCCGGCGGAATCGTCGACCTGTCCGTCGGCACCCCGGTCGATCCCGTCGCGCCGCTGATCCGCGAGGCACTGGGGGCCGCCGGTTCCGCGTCGGGATATCCGGCGACCGCCGGCACCGTGCGCCTGCGGGAATCGGCGGTGGCCGCGTTGCACCGCCGTTTCGGAATCTCCGGGCTGACCGAGTCGGCCGTGCTGCCGGTGATCGGCAGCAAGGAACTCATTGCCTGGCTGCCGACGCTGCTGGGCCTGGGCCCCGACGATGTGATCGTGGTCCCGGAGCTGGCCTATCCCACGTATGACATCGGCGCCCGGCTGGCCAAAGCGCAGGTGCTGCGGGCGGATTCGCTGACCCAGGTGGGCCCCCGCGCCCCTGCGCTGGTCTACCTGAACTCGCCGAGCAATCCGACCGGGCGTGTGCTGGGCGTCGAGCACCTGCGCAAGGTCGTCGGATGGGCGCGCGACAGGGGCGTGGTGGTCGCGTCCGACGAGTGCTACCTCGGTTTGGGCTGGGACGTCGAACCCCCAGGACCCCTGTCGGTGCTGCATCCCTCGGTCTGCGACGGCGACCATACCGGGCTGCTCGCGATCCACTCGCTGTCGAAGAGCTCGTCGCTGGCCGGTTACCGGGCCGGCTTCGTCGCCGGAGATCCGGCCCTGGTCGCCGAGCTGTTAGCCGTGCGCAGGCACGCCGGGATGATGGTGCCGACGCCGGTACAGGCCGCGATGGTGGCCGCCCTTGATGACGACGCCCACGAGCGGCTGCAGCGCGAGCGGTACGAACGGCGGCGGGCCGCCCTGTTGCCGGCGTTGCGATCGGCCGGTTTTGCCATCGACCATTCCGAGGCGGGCCTATACCTCTGGGCGACCCGCGGTGAGCCGTGCCGGGACAGCGTCAAGTGGCTGGCCGGCCGCGGCATCCTGGTGGCGCCCGGCGATTTCTACGGGCCGGGCGGCGCCCGGCATGTGCGAGTTGCGCTGACCGCTACCGACGAGCGCATCGCTGCGGCGGTTCAACGGCTAAGTTAGCTACCTAGGCACGGTCAACCTCGGGTAAGGAATGTGGTCGTGACAACTTCGGCTAGCAAGCTGAACATCCCGCCGACGGTCGGGGACGTAGCCAAGCGCGCATTCCTGGGAAAACCGCTCATCACCGAGGAACTGTCAACCGAGAGATTGTCTAATCCGATTGCGCTGGGCGCGCTTGCGCCGGACGCGATCTCGTCCACCGCCTACGGCTCCGAACAGATCTTGATCGAGCTGCTGCCCGCTGCCGGGCTGGCGGCTTTTGCGTTGTTGCTGCCCATCAACGGCGCGATTTTGGTGATTCTGGCGTTGGTGGCCGCCTCGTATCGGCAGGTCGTCATGACCTACACCCGGGCGGGCGGTTCCTACATCGTCGCGCGGGAGAACTTTGGTCCCCGGGTTGCGCAGGTCGCCGCCGCGGCGCTGTTGATCGACTACGTGGTCACCGTGGCGGTGCAGACGGCCGCGGGGACGGTCGCGGTGGCGTCGGCGATCCCGGCGCTGGGACCCTACAGCCTGACGATCACCGTCGGCGTGGTGCTTGTCATCTGCTACGCGAACCTGCGCGGATTAAAGGAAGCGGGCGTGCGATTCGCGGCCCCGACCTACTTTTTCGTCTCGATGATCACCCTGACGATCGTGACCGGTGTTATCCGCGAAATATTTTGGGGATTACCGACCTACGATGCCCAGCACATCGCCGGAATGGTGCCGATTCATCAGGGCGATGGCTTGGTGATGGGCGCGACGGTCCTGGTGTTGCTGCGCGCTTTCGCCAACGGCGGTTCGTCGCTGACGGGCGTCGAGGCGATCTCCAATACGGTCAACGTCTTTCGTAAGCCGCAGGGCCGCAACGCCCGCCGGGTGCTCACCATTATGGCCTGCATACTCGGGTTCTTGCTGGCCGGTGTCGCATTTCTCACGTTTGTCACCCACGCAGCGCCGTATGAAGCGGGATATCCGTCGGTGCTGTCGCAGGTTGCCCGCGCGGTCTTCGGCAATGGGTTGATCGGCAATATCCTCTACATCCTCGTCCAGGCTTCGACGGCGGCCATCCTGTTCACCGGTGCCAACACCAGTTTCAACGGATTCCCGGCGCTGGCGAGTTTCGTCGCCGAAGACCGCTTCCTGCCACGACAGCTGATGAAACGCGGTCACCGCCTGGTCTTTTCGAACGGCATCATCGCGCTCACCGCGCTATCGGTCGTACTGCTGCTGACGACGGGCGGCTCGGTTACCGCGCTGGTCCCGTTCTACGCGATCGGCGTGTTTACCGGTTTCGCGATGGCCGGCTATGGAATGACCAAACACCATCTGACGCACCGGGAACCGGGCTGGCGACGCCGGCTGGCGATCAACCTGTCCGCGGGCATCCTGTCGACCGTTGTGGTGGGGATCTTCGCGGTGGCCAAGTTCACCGAGGGCGCCTGGCTGGTAGTCGTTGTCTTCCCGGTGCTGGTATTCGTGCTGATCCGCCTGAACAAGGAGTACCGCGCCGAGGCAGCCATTCTCGAGATGTTCCGCACCGACCGGCCCGAATTGGTGAAGTACGCGCGGCACAAGGTGTTCGTGTTTGTGAATTCGGTTGACCTCGCCGTGATCGAAGCCCTGCGGTACGGCAAGGGATTGCGGTCCGACGAGCTGATCGCGGTGCACTTCATGGTCGACGCGACCTACGCCGCGCAGCTGCGAAAGCGTTGGGACCACTTCGAACTCGACACCCCGCTGCGGGTGGTGGACTGCCCGGACCGGCGGATAACCCGGGCCGCGCAGGTGTTGGTTGCCAAGGCACGCGATGAACATCGGAACACCAACGTGACGGTGTTGTTGCCGCGTCGGACTTACTCGCCGCTCTTGGGACGCCTGTTGCACGACCGCACCGCGGACAAGGTCGCCCGGGCGGTCAGCCTGGTCCCCGACGCCGCGGCGACGATCGTGCCTTACGACGTGGAGACGCGGATCAAGGAGGCGTACCCCGACGATCTCGAGCATCGGGTCGCGCGCGGAGTCGACAAGGTCGAAGCATGGATTTCACAGGATGACCAGGAGGTCGAACGCTACGAGCACCCCGTGGGGGAACCGTCGGTGATCACGGTGGCGGGTCTGATCCCGGGACAGCGCGCCACCTTCGAAGGACGGGTCAATGAAGTTGAGGACATCAGCAAGGGGAGGCGAACCGTCCGAGAGGTCGTCGTCGGCGACAACAGCGGCGAGATCACTGTCACGTTCCGTTCCGGGGCAGGGGGTGCTGACATCCAACCCGGTCAGCTGTTGCGGATCACCGGCAGGGCCCGCCAGACCGGCAACCGGCCCATGTGGATGACCGATCCGGCGTACCACGTGATCGAGGACCCCGCCAAGGCCGCCGAGCCCGGGCATACCAGTGAAACGTAGGTCAGCCGCGCCCTACTTCACCGCGACCCCCACCATTTGAAATGGCTTGGCCCGCTTAGGCGTCCAATCGGGCGAACTGTTGTCGGCGGTATTGCTCGACACAGGCCGCCCGCCGGACCTTGCCGCTCGTCGTGGTGGGTAGAGATCCGGGCGCTACCAGCACGAGGTCGGCGACTTTGAGGCCGTGTGACGTGGATATCGCCGCGATGACCTTGTTCTTGACGGCGTTGAGCTTTTGTAGCGCCTCCTCGTCGGAGTCTGCGCGCTTCTTGACTTCGATGATGGTGACCAACTTCTCGGTCTCACCCACCGGAACCGCTATCGCCGCGACCCGACCCCCGGTGATTCCCTGAACGGTCGACTCGATGTCGTCGGGATAGTGGTTACGCCCGTAGACGATCAGCAAATCTTTCATGCGGCCGACGATGAACATCTCGCCCTCGGACATGAATCCGAGGTCGCCGGTTCGCAGCCATGGTCCCTCAGGTGTGCCCGGGGACGGGTCCACCAGCATTCCGCCGAAGGTGCGCTGTGTCTCGTCCGGTTTCTGCCAATAACCTTCGGCGACATTGTCGCCACGCATCCATATCTCACCGACCGTTCCCGCCGGGCACTCCATACGGGTATCGGAATCCACGATTCGCATCATCGGTGATTTCGGCGTGCCGTAGCTGATTAGCGGTGCGCCGGTTCGTGCTTCACGCCTTTCGGCGATGCCTTCGGATAGCTTCTCGGGCTCGAAGTGGACGATCACCGGTGAGCTGCCATCCTTAGGGCGGCAGGCGGCATAGACAGTTCCTTCCGCCATACCATATGAGGGCAGCATCATGTGGTTGGGGAAACCATATGGAGCAAAACGCTTGCAGAACCTCTCCAGCGTGGCGGGATGGACGCGCTCACTGCCGCTGATGATGCCCTGACAGGCCCCCAGATCGAGCCCGGCCATGTCCGCGTCCGTCGTCTTTCGTACGGCCAAGTCGAAGGCGAAGTTGGGCGCCGCCGAAAACGGGTGGCTGGCGTTGGCCATCGCCCGGATCCACCGTGCCGGGCGTTGCAGGAACGCTATCGGACTCGTGAGCTCAGAGCGCCAGCCGCCCAGAATCGGTGCGACGACGCCGAGAACCAAGCCCATGTCGTGGTAGAACGGCAGCCACGACACGACGGTGAGGTCGGTTGGTGCCACGCCGTTGGTGGGCGCGAAATAGTCCGCCATCAGCTGTTGGAAGTTCACCAGAAGGTTCCGGTGGGTGATCATCACCCCGGCCGGAAGGCGGGTCGAGCCGGAGGTGTACTGCAAGTACGCCGTAGTCGGTGCCTCGGAGAGCCGAATGCTCGATGGACTCTTGGCGTCCAGATCCAGCGCATCGACCTCGATGATCGTCGGGATGACGCCCGTGCCCGGCCGGCCAATGTACTCGGAGACCGCTTCGGCGACTGCGGACGTCGTCAGGATCACCGAGGGCGATGTGTCTTCAAGAACCGCACTCACACGTTCGTCAAGCGAGCCGACCTGCGGGACCGTCAGCGGTACCGCGATCAACCCGGCCTGCATCGCGCCCAGGAACGCCGCGATGTACGCCAGGCCCTGCGGCGCAAGAATCACGGCCCGGTCGCCGACCGAGCCGTGCCGCCCGATCTCGTGCGCGACATTCAAGGTCCGCCGATATAGCTGTGCCCAGGTCAACGCTTCGCGGACGCCGCTCTCCCAGTCCTGCTCGTAGTCGGTAAAGCTGAACACCACGTCGTCTGGCTGCAGACCAGCGCGTTCGCGCAACAGGGAGAGGACGGAGGAGTCTCGCATGGCGCCAGGTTACCGTCTCGCCGCCGATGACGGGTTTGCTTAGGTGCCCAAGCCCCAGTGGAACACGCGGGAGGTGAGCAGGACGACGCCCAGGGAGACGGACGCGACGACGGTGAGTCCGATGATGGCGACGACGAGCGGGCGCCATCCGGTGCGCGCGACTTGGCGGATGTCGGTGGTGAGGCCGACGCCGGCGAAGGTGAGCAGGAACGCCCATTTCGACACGTTGGCGAGGTTGGCGGCCTGTCCCTTGGTGAGCCAGCCCGCGGTCGCAATCGCCGAGACGGCCAGGAAGCCGAGCACGAATTTCGGAAATTTCTGCCAGATGAAGGCGGCCTTGGCCTGCACTCCCGGCGCGATCTCGTCGGCCTGTCCGCGCCCGGCCCAGTACACCGCGAATCCCAGCACGACAAAGCCGATCAGCGCGTTGCGGGTGGACTTGACCAGCACGGCGATCTTGCCGGCGTGGTCGGAGAACAGGTAGCCGGTCGCGGTCGTCTCCGCGGTGTTGTCCACCGCCAGGCCCGCCCACAGGCCGAATTCATGGTCGGTGAGCCCGATCGCGTGTCCCAACGGCGGCAGCGTGAACAGTCCCACCGCGCCCAGCGCCAGGATTGCCGCGATCGCGTAGCTGACGTCGGCGTTGCGGGCCCGGATCGCGCCCTTGGCGGCCACGATGGCGGACACCCCGCAGATCGAAGTGCCTATCGCCAGCAGCGAGCCCAGCTTGCCCGACAACCCGAATGCGCGCGCGACGACGAGGATGATGGATCCCGCGATCGCCATGTCCACCAGAATCTGCACCAGGCTGGTGGCGCCGAGCTTGGCGATATCACCGAGCACGAATCGCGAACCCAGCGCCACGATCCCGACTTTCAACCAAAACTGGTAGGTCTGCACGCCGGGCCGGAATATGGCGTGTAGGCCAATGGTGTTGGTGACGAGAAGCCCGATCACGATGGCCCACAACACATATTCGATGTCGGGCACGGTCCAGTGGTGGTGTTTGGCCACTGTGTTCCACCAGATCTGGGCGTACTTGCCCAGCACTCCCACCGCGATCAGGAGGAGAATGCCCGGCGCATAGTCGAGCGGGCGGTTGCTGGTGAAGGCGACTTCGGCCGACTTCTCTTCGGGTTCGGCGCTGACGGTGCTCAGGGCATCACCAGGGAATCTTCGGGAGCGCGCCGATGACCGCCAACGCGACGATCACGCCGGCCAGCAGTGTGGCCCACCAATCTTCGGATAACCGCTTCACGCCGCAATGGTGGCGTGGCCGGTCCCGGCGGCCAAGTGATTGGCTCGCGCTGAGTTTAGGTCCGCGGTCGCGAACTGCGTTCGTTGAGCAGCGCGATCACGCGCGCGGCAAGCTCATCAATATCGGCGTCGGTGGTATCGAGCACGAGGTCCGGGTTCTCGGGTGGCTCGTAGGGCGCGTCGACCCCGGTCAGCCCGGCGAGCTCGCCGCGGCGGGCACGCGCGTAGAGGCCCTTGGGGTCCCGCTTTTCGCACTCGGACAGTGAGGTGGCGACGTGCACCTCGATGAAGGGCAGTCTGGCGGCGTCGTTGAGGGCGCGCGCGGTCTCGCGGTCCGACTTGAGCGGCGACACCAGCGACGCCAGCGCGACCACGCCCGCGTCCGCCAGGAGGCGAGTCAAATGGCCTACCCGTCTGATGTTTTCGGTGCGGTCGCCGGGGGAGAAACCAAGGTCGTCCGACAGGCCGTGGCGCAGGTTGTCGCCGTCGAGCAGGTAGGCCACCCGCCCCGATTCGACGAGTGCGCGCTCCACGGCCACCGCGATGGTCGACTTGCCGGATGCCGGCAGGCCGGTGAACCAGATCGTCGCGCCCGACTGTCCGGTGGCCCGCCACCTGTGGCCACGGTCCAGCGCCGAGGGATGCCAACGGATGTCGGTGCGCGGGTGTGTGCCCGGCTTGACCTCCCGCGCCTCGATGATGGTGCCGGCGCCGACGGTGTCGTTGGTGGTTTCGTCGATCAGGATGAACGCGCCGCTGGTGCGGTTGTCGGTGTAGCTGTCGGCGATGACGATCGAGCTGGTTCGCAGGGTCACGGTGCCGATGTCGTTGAGCGCCAACTCAACCGGCCCGTCGAGCTCGTCGAGCGTTTCCGGATCCAGCCGCGAGAGCAGCTCCTGCACGGTCGCCCGGACCGTTTTGGTGGTTTGTTTGAGCGCCAGCCGGTCGCCCGCCCGCAGTGGCGAGTCCACGAACCAGCACACGGTCGCGTCGAGCTCTCGGGCCGGCACCGGCAAAACCGCATCGTCGGCACCACTGACCAGCACGTCGCCGCGACCGACATCGATGTCGTCGGCCAGCTCGATCGAAATCGACAGCGGCGCAACGGCTATCGTGCGGTCGTCATCGAGGGTGTCCAGCGCGGTCACCGTCGACCGGGTGCCGGCGGGAAGCGAGACCACCTCATCGCCGACGCGCAGCGTTCCCGCCGCTAGCCGGCCCGTGTAGCGACGACGCACGTTGGCCGTCGGCCGCGACACCCATTGCACCGGCAACCGCAGCCGCGACGACTCGGCCTGCGGCGCCGCCAGTTCGACGCTTTCCAGATACTGCAGCAGCGTGGGGCCGCCGTACCACGGTGTGCGCTCGGAGCGGTGCACCACGTTGTCCCCGTGCTTCGCCGCGATAGGGATCACCGTGATGTCCACGCCGCCGAGACGTGCCGCCAACTGGCGCAGCTGGTCTTCCACCTCGGCGAACTTGACCTGATCGAAGTCGACTAGGTCGATCTTGTTCACGGTTGCCACAAAGTGCTTGATGCCCAACAGCTTTGCGATGCGGGCATGCCTGCGGGTCTGCCGCAGCACCCCGGCGCGCGCGTCGACCAGCAGTATGGCCACATGCGCGTTGGATGCGCCGGTGAACATGTTGCGGGTGTAGCGCTCGTGGCCCGGGGTGTCGGCGAGGATGTAGCTGCGGGTGTCGGTGGAAAAGAAGCGGTAGGCCACGTCGATGGTGATGCCCTGTTCGCGTTCGGCGCGCAGGCCGTCGGAGAGCGCCGCGAGGTCCGCGACGCCCTCGTCGTCGGTGACGGCCTCCAAGTGGTCGAGCGGCAGGCTGTCGGTGTCGTGCAGCAGCCTCCCGATCAGGGTGCTCTTACCGTCGTCCACCGAACCCGCGGTGGCGATGCGCAGCAGTTGACGCGTTGCGCCTTTGGTCATCAGAAGTAACCCTCGCGCTTGCGGTCTTCCATCGCGGCGGCCGAGGTGCGGTCGTCGGCGCGGGTCTCGCCGCGCTCGGAGATCGTGGCCGCGGAGATCTCGGTGATGACCCGGGTGATGTCGGTGGCCGTGGAGCGCACGGCCCCGGTGATGGTCAGGTCGCCGACGGTGCGGTAGCGCACCCACTCGACCGCGGAGGTTTCGCCGTTTTGCGGCCCGGCGTACTCCGACACCGCCAGCAGGATGCCGTCGCGCTCGAACACCTCGCGTTCGTGTGCGTAGTAAATCGACGGTATTTCAAGGTCTTCCAGCTCGATGTAGCGCCAGACGTCGAGCTCGGTCCAGTTGCTCAGCGGGAATACCCGCACCTGCTCGCCCTTCTTGATGCGGCCGTTGTAGAGCGACCACGGCTCGGGGCGCTGTGCGCGGGGATCCCATTGGCCGAACTCGTCGCGGAAGCTCAGGATGCGTTCCTTGGCGCGGGCGCGTTCCTCGTCGCGGCGGGCGCCGCCGAAGGCCGCGTCGAAGCCACCGGCCTCTAGCGCGTCGAGCAGCGTTCGGGTCTGCGCCCGGTTGCGCGACGCCCCCGGACCGGGATCGGGAACGCGGCCGTTGTCGATGGATTCCTGCACCGAGGCGACGATCAGCTTATGCCCATGGCCGATGACCCTGCAATCGCGGAACTCGATCACCTCGGGAAAGTTGTGGCCGGTGTCGACGTGCATCACCGGAAATGGCAGCGGTAGCGGCCGAAAAGCCTTTTCCGCTAAGCGAAGCAGCACGATCGAGTCCTTGCCCGCCGAAAACAGCAGGACGGGTCGCTCCAGCTCGGCGACGACCTCGCGGATGACGTGCACCGCTTCGGCTTCCAGCAGCCGCAACTCGTCGACTCGCCGCGTTTCTGCCGGCGCGGTCACGTTGGCAGCCCCTCGCTCTCAGCGTCGGCCCGGTAGCGATCCACCCACTCGTCGGAGCGCTGGTCGGCCTGGCGCTCCAGCACCGGGTGGGGCGCCAGGCGCGGGTCGAGCCCGAGTTCCTCGAGGATCGTGCCCACCAGCTGAGTCAGGTTGCGCCACAAGACCGGATACGCGATCTCCATGGGTTTTATTTCCTCTTCGGCGAACCACGTTCGCCAGCCCTGCTCCTGGGCGCGCAGCATCGTGACGACGTGGGCGATCGCTCCGGCGTGATAGATGGCACGCGCGTCGCGGTCCGGATCGGGCGTGCCGCGCCACACCCGCGTCTGCACCGCTCTCCAGAACGACACCGCCTGCGACACCGCGTCGGGCCGGTAGACGTACACCAGGAGCGGTTCCTCGCCGATGACATCGCGGATCGCGGCCAGCAAACCATCGCCGGATCGATTGGGCAGGTCTTTCGCGCGGTTCAACAGCAGCGGTGTCTGGTTCCACATCAGCTTGCCGCCCCACACGCCATTCGGGGTTCTCCCGACAGTGCGGATGTAGTCGCGCCAGACGTCGGCCGGCGCGTGGTCGGGCGTCCCCACGTCCAACGGATCGAGCAGGCTCAGGATCGACTCGTCTTGGACCCCGGCGAACCACTCCCGCGGCTGCGGGGCCTGGCTCGTGGCCGGGAGGTACTGGAAGAATTCCTGCGGCTCACCGGCCACGCCGGTCGCGCGCAGCGATTCCACCAGCAGCGTGCTGCCGCTGCGCTGGGAGGCCAGCACCAGATATGACGACGGGCTTGCTCTCACCAAGGAAGCCTAACCGGAGGCAAATCCGGTGCAACGCATTGAATTAGGTTCACCCTGAACGTAACTGTTGCGCGAAGCCGGATCACGCATGCGGGCAGAACATTCCGAGAATCTGCTGGCAGTTGTCTTTGTTGATAAGGCCCGGCGGCGCAGGCGGCGGCGGCGGTGGCGGGTTTTCTCCGTCCCAAATGTTTTGGGCGACATTGCCCTGGCCGAAGTAGACGTAGTAGTAGGTGTGGCAGATGTTGTTGTCCCAAATTACCGGGTTGGTGACGTGATTACCGGTCGGCGGCAGGGGTTGCCCCGGGCACCAGTGGCATGGCCCCTGCGGGTGGTTGTTCGGGCAGCCGGGCCACGCATCGAGCGGCAGAGGACCAGGTTGGGCCGAAGCGATGCCTCCGGCCAGGTTGGCCACACCCAGACCCCCGGCAACCAATGCAGTTGTTGCTAACCGCACGATTCGTCTGGTCATAGAAGGCACGTTATTCTTCTCGGCGCCTTTGCGGATGGTTTCGCGGTCAACGCTCATGTTCGTCCTATTTCTTTGCTGGCGGTCTGACTGGGCGGCGTTTCATGCAAGTGGACACCGCCCGCGCCGCTACCGATCGCAAGGTCAGGATCGTGGGACCCGTTAAAACGGGGGCGACAGTGCCCAACCCCCGCCACTCGTCGACACCTCGCTGATTCGGATGAACACCCAGAGAGCAAACAGCGTACGCGGATCCCGGCCCGATATTCAGCGTTTCAGCAAACTTCAATCCGCGACGTCATCGGCACTGCGGCGAATCAAATAAAATACCAAGAAAGTTCAGATCATATGCCAATCCGGCCCCGATATTCGAGGGTTTCAGCAAATGTCATCCCTTGCGTTAGGGCGTGGCTAACAGAGCGGCGTTGTGGGCGCGGTCTTCTTCTCTGTTGTGGCGTTTGGGCATCATCACGCCGCGATCACCGGATGGCTGGTATGCCGTTGGGGTAGTGGGTATTTCGCCGGTGCGCAGCAAAAGGGCGGGGAACAGCAGTCGGCCGCCCGGGCGGGTGAGGGAGGTCCGACGGTCCTTTTACGGGTCGGCGATTTCCTGTCACCGCGCCTCGCGGGGTGGGACCATTTGCTGATGGACCAGGACGACCCAGAGAAGCGCATCGCCGAGTTGGAACGCCAGCTGGCCGAGCAGAAGCGCATCGCCGAGTTGGAACGCCAGCTGGCCGAGGCAAAAAGGGCCGCCGGCCAGGTCGGGGATCCCCAGCCGGTACCGCCACCGTCGGGACCACCGCCGCCGCCGTGGCCACCAGAGTCTGGATCGAGAAAGCAGTGGAGCGGCACCTGGGTCTCGGTTAACGGCGGCGATTTTCAGCAGGTCGGCACGTCCGGTGTGGGCTCCCCCCTGCCTCCCGAAGCGATGCAAAAGCTGGCGGCTGCGCTGCAACAGGGCAACCTTCCCATGGATCAGCTGGCTGGATTCGAC
>Ga0318525_10000490_pt1 | contig 12545 bp, 9 predicted proteins | sample GRESIP052b4f23_FD_203482 | JGI IMG/M metagenome (GOLD analysis project Ga0318525, IMG submission 203482) | Tropical soil microbial communities from Luquillo Experimental Forest, Puerto Rico - GRE.SIPMG.052b4f23 | ecosystem: Environmental > Terrestrial > Soil > Tropical forest > Bulk soil...
CGGTTACAATGGGCGAGTGATTAGGTACTGAAAGTGCCGTATGGCATGTTTCGGCGGGAATCTGCGTGACCGCTGCGCTGGTCCGCCCGCGCGGCGCCGAGGAGGAGGACGCCCGATGATCGCGGCAGCAAGCCCCACGGTGCGGCGGCGTCGGCTTGCCGCCGAACTGCGCGGGATCAGGGAGGACAAGGGCAAGAGCGGGGACGCGGTCGCCGCCGCGCTGAGGTGGTCGCCCTCCAAGATCAGCCGGTATGAGCGGGCCAGGACCGGGTTGCGGCCGCGGGAAGTGGAAAGACTGCTCGACTACTACGGGATCACCGGGTCCCAGCGCGCGCTCCTTCTCGCGCTCGCCGAGGATGCGGCCCAGAAGGGGTGGTGGGAGGAGTTCGCCGACACCCTGTCCGAGGACTATCAGCAATTCATCGGCCTGGAGCACGAGGCGACGTCCATGGCCATATGGCACGTCGACGTCGTCGCCGGCCTTTTGCAAACCGAAGCGTACGCCCGGCACATAATCAGCAGTTACAGCCGGGTCGAGCCGGTCGCGCCGGGCATGATCGGACGATTGGTCCGGGTCCGCATGCAACGCCAGCAGGTGCTGGACAGGGACGGCGTTCAGCTGTCGGTGGTGCTCGATGAATCGGTCTTGACGCGCCGGATCGGTGATGCGGCGGTGATGTACGAACAGCTTCAACGCCTTGTCCGCGAGGCTGACCGGCCGAATATGACGCTGCAGATTCTGCCCCTCGACGGGCAGCACACGGTCTTCGGGGAGTCCTTTGTCATATTCGGCTTCGGGACCGATAGCGATGCGATGCTGCAAGATGTGGTGAGTACCGAGCAGCTGAGAAGCGGCTTCACCCTGGAGGGGGAGCGGGAGACGTATCTGCACCGGATCGCATTCCAGATGCTGGCCCAGGCGTCGCTCGACCCGGCGGCGTCCAGGGCGCTCATACTCGAGACCGCGGAGTCGCACTGGTCCGGCGCCCAGCGGTCCGCCAGCGGGCTGTGACGCGAGTCGATTTATCTCCCCCGTCGCGGTGACGGCCTTCTGACCTGGCCGTGCCCGGTGTCAGCCGCCGTCGTCCCGTTCTGGCCCGACCGGCGGGCGGTGCCGTGAGCCGCCCTGGCGACACTACGCCTGAGAAACATTTGAAGTATGCAGTATACCGACGCTACATAGGACAGACACCGGACCGTTGTGCTATCCGGGATGCGAGGGGCTTATGGGGGAGCAGTGGATTCTGCTAGTCTTGGTGATAAGCGGCTACGTTAAGTAGTTGTCGAGCTACATTACGTAGTATCACATTCGGGATAATATACGCCCAATCAGTGAGGTGCAACGGTGGGAATATCTATGTCCGGAAACCCGTCAGAAAGGCCGGTTTCAGGTCCCGACTGGGTCAAGAGCTCGCTGAGTTTCTCCAACGGCAACTGTGTCGAGGTAGCGAGCCTACCCCATGGTGAGATCGGGGTCCGCAACAGCAGGGACGCCGACGGTGCAGTTCTCCGGTTCACGCCGGACGAATGGCACGCTTTCCTCGGCGGAGTACGAAACGGAGAATTCGATCGTTTCGGTCGGGAGTAACAGAAGTAAACCCATGCTGTGCTTATGGCAGCGATCGGCAGAAAGGAAGCGGAGGGCCCCTCCGGAGCCCGGATGGGGCTCTCCGCTTTCAGGTATTGGCACCGCTGTCCCGTTAGGCCGAGTTTGCCCGTGAAATGAGGGTCGGCCGGGCCGCCGTACGAGATGAAACTGGCCTTTCAGTACGCCCTGGCGCTATGAAAAGCGGGTTTCATGTCGTTCGCAGCGGGCCCGGAGCGTCCTGGCCGCGGTGCTAGCGGTGCTAGCGGTGCTAGTGTTACTGGCGTGGCTGAAGTCCACTGGTTTCCCGAAACGCCCGGCCGCCGCTGCCGCTGGCCGGGCTGCCGCTGGCCGGGCTGCCGGCGCGGCAGACTCCGCGGGCGCGGGGATCACGCGGATCCGCGCGTTAGGGCGTTGTCCAGCGTGCGGCGGTGGCGGATCATCCACGCCGCGGAGCGGGCCCGCCAGGCCATGGCCCACAGGGCGATCGGGTGGGTGGTGGTCTCGGGCGTGACGGCGGCGTCGTCGGCCTCCCAGGCGGTGTCGCAGATGGCGAACTCGATGATCTGGTCGAGGAAGCCGTGCCGCTGCCGGGCGGCCAGGCCGTAGCCGTCGACGATGGCGGCGAGCTGGCGGGCCCGGTCGGCCAGCGGCGGCAGGTGCTCGCTCCGGGCCACGATGTCGTCGTGCAGCTTGGCGTTCAGCCAGGCCAGCTGGGCCAGCTCGACCAGCGGGTCGACCGGCCCGGCCGTCTCCCAGTCGATGAGGGCGACCGGGCGGCCGTCCCGGGCGACGATGTTCCAGGGGGCGACGTCGCAGTGGCCGATGACCCTGACCGGGCGGCCCAGGTCCCGGCCGTGCCAGGGAAACCACACCGCGTCCGGCGGCGGGCGGAACGACCGGGTGGCCCGGTGCAGCTCACGCAGCAGAGCCCCGAGCGCGGCCGCGCCGTCCAGGCTCCACGGGCCGGGCTGGGTGAACTCGCCGTCGATGAACGTCAGCACCTCGCGGCCTTCGCCGTCAAGCCCGGAGCCGACCAGGCGCGGTGCCGCACCGAAGCCTACGTCCTCCAGGTGCCGCAGCAGCGCGTGCACCGCCGGCGTCCAGGGCCCGGTGTTGCGGATCACCACCTCGCCCCGGCGGTAGACCGCCGACCGGCCTCCGCCAGGCAGCGGGACCGGATCATCCGCGGAGAGCATAGCCTCATTGTCGAACCGCCCCGGGGACCAGGCGACCGGTTTTCCCCGCGCGGCCGCCCGGACCTGCTCGTCGGCGGCGGGTCCACGGGAACGTCGCCCGTTCGGTCCATGATGACGACCTGGTGGTCCGCGGCGGTCAGGGCCGCCGCGACGCTGCCTCCAGGCCAGGCTGACCGCACCGGCCGCGTAGCGCCCGCTGATCCCGCCTCACTGGGTCGCGACGACGATGCAGCGCCGCAGCTCCCCGACCGCTTCCGGGTCGCCCTCGACGGTCACGCCGCCCGGCTCGGCCGGGTCCTGCCGGTTCCATACCCAGCGCAGCAGATCGGCCGGCGGGCCGCTCACGGTCACGTCGGCCGCCTCGGCCGCGCCGTCCTCGACGGCGAAGAGCCCCGGCCCGGTCCGTGCCCGCCACGCCGCGCCGCCGGTCCGCACGGTGTACGTCCGGCCCGGCGAGCCGGCCAGGATGTCGGTGAAGTAGCTGCCCCACTCGGCGACGCTGTACGCCACGAACACCTTGAGCAGCTCGTCGATGCCGTCGACGGCGAGGTCATCGGGGACCGGCGCGACCGGCTGCCCGGTGCCGAGCTCGGCGTCGATGCGGTGGATGACCGTCTCCTGCGCCATCCGCCGGATCCAGAAGCCGACCGTCTGGTCCGGGGCGTACCAGGTGCCGGCCGGATCGTTCGGCTTGCGGGCCGCGAACTCGGCCCGCAGGCCGGCGTACGCCCGGTCGAGCAGCGTCAGCGGCTCCTCGTCGGTGAGCCCCTCCGGCGGCCACGGCTCGGGCTCGGCGCCCTCGCGCATGGCCAGGGTCTTGTGTATATACACCTCACCGACGTGGCGGGTCAGGTCCGCGACGGTCCAGCCGGGACAGCTCGGCACCGCCGCGGTCAGGCCGGCCGGCACGACCGCCCGCAGCCGGGCGAAGTCGGCCGCGAGGCAGTCGAGGAATCGTGAATTCTCCATGCCGGATAGTCCAGCACATCCGGGCGGCTCGCTATGTAGGGAAATCCCCGATGCGCAAACGGCCGCCAGCAGCGATCCTGTGGATGCCGTGCCGCGCGCGTGCCGCCGTCGGCAGGGTTTCACCCGGGCAGTCGCCGCACTGCCTCGAGGGCCCAGCAGTTTGCGGGCACAAGGGGAGGTGGGCTGGCCGTGGTCGCGAACTGGCCGCTGATCGGGCGGCGGGAGGAACTTTCGGTCATCGAGCGCACGCTCGGTGACGGCCACTATCGCGGGCTGCTGCTGGCCGGCGCGCCGGGTGTGGGCAAGACCCGGCTGGCTCGCGAGGCGCTCGCCGCGGCCGAGGCGGCCGGATGCCAGGCCAGGTGGGCGGTCGCCTCCCGGGCGGTGGCCGCGATCCCGTTCGGTGCCCTGGCGCACCTGCTGCCGCCCGCGGAGGAAAAATCGACCCACCTGCAATTGCTCCAGCAGGCCGGGCAGTGGATGGCCGAACGGGCCGAAGGCCGGCGCGTGGTGCTCGGCATCGATGACGCGCACATGCTGGACGACGCCTCCGCCGCGCTGCTCTTTCACCTCGTCATCAACGGCATCGCCTTCGTGGTCGCCACCTTGCCCACGGGCATGCCCGCGCCGGGGCCGGTCACCGCGCTGTGGAAGGAGGGTATCGCCGAGCGGCTCGAGATCCAGGCGCTGGCCCGCTCCGAGGTCGGCCAGCTGATCGAGGCGGCGCTGGGAGGCCCGGTGGGCGGGCTGACCCGGGAGCGGCTCTGGCAGCTCAGCCGCGGGAACATTCTCTACCTGCGCGAGCTCGTCAGGGGAGGACGCCAGACCGGAGACCTCGCCTGCTCGGACGGCATGTGGCGCTGGGCCGGCCCGGTCGGCGCCCCGCCGCAGCTGGCCGAGCTGATCCAGTCCCGTATCGGCACCCTGCCGGCGGCCCTGCGGGACCTGGGCGAGCTGGTGGCGTTCGGCGAGCCTCTGGCCTTCAGCGTGCTCGCCCGGGCGGGCGTGTCCGCGGCGGAGGTGAACGCGGCGGAGCGGGCCGGGCTGCTGTCCACCGAGGAGGCGGGCACAGACATCCGGGTACGTCTGGGGCATCCGCTGTTCGGCGAGGTGATCCGGAACCAGACCCCGCAGATGCGCAGGCGGACCGTGCACATGACGCTCGCCGAGGCCGCCGGCTCGGCCAGCGGGCTCCGGCCGGAGGACGCGGTCCGGATCGCGGTCTGGCACCTGGAAGCCGGAACCCTGCCCGAGCCGGAGTTGCTCGTGGCCGCGGCGGGCTGGGCGCTCGCGGCGCTCGACTACCAGCTGGTCGAGCAGCTCTGCCGGGCGGCCGGGCAAGCGGGGCCCAGCTGGCCGGCCGAACGGCTGCTCGCGCAGGCCCTGGTCGGCCAGGGCCAGGCGGGCCCGGCCGACGACCTGCTGTCCGGCCAGTTCGCGCTGGCGCGTACCGACGCCGAGCGGACCGAAATCGCCGGCCTCCGGGCGCTCAACCTGTACTGGGGTCTCAACCGGCCCGAACAGGCCGGGGCCGTGCTCGACCAGGCCGCCGGGTGCGCCGCGGGATCAGCCCAGCGCGCGTGGCTCGACGTCATGCGCGGCCGGTTCCTGCTGCACGCCGGCTGCTGCCCGCAGGTGCTCGACGTTCTTCGCCCGGTGCTGGCCGATCCCGGCATGTCGCACGGAGTGATGCGCGAGGCGACGGCCACCGTGACCATGGCGCTGGTCGCCCGCGGCCGGTACGACGACGCCATCGCGGTCGCGGCCAGCGGCCTTCAGCATGCCCGGCCGGCGGGCGAGAGCTGGCTGCTGGCGCTGGACGAGCTCGCCTCCACCCAGGCCATCGCCTACCTGTGGAGCGGGCAGTTCGCCGCGGCGGCCAGCCTGGCCGAGACCGGATATCAGCGGGCCCTGGAAGTCCGGTCATCCCCCAACGTCGCGGTGTGGGCTCTGGTGCGCGGTCAGCTGGCCGCGGCCAGGGGCGCGATGGCCGAGGCGTCCGTGTGGCTCCGCGAGGCCATCGCGACGCTGGACGGGCCGGCCCCGCTGCATCCTTACCAGGGTTCCATCGCCCGGGCCGGGCTTGACGCCCTGGCCCGGGTGGCCGCGCTGACCGCGGACCCGGCGGGCGCCCGCGCTGCCCTGGCCCAGGCAGGCGCGCTCGCGGGGCCCCCGATCCAGCTGTTCGACACCTGGCCCGGGCCGGTTCACGCCTGGATAGCCGCTGCCCGCGGCGAGACTCTCGCGGCGGTCGACCTGGCCCTCGAGACGGCCGCCGAGGCCAGGCGTCGCGGTCAGGCGGGCTGTGAGCTGAACGCCCTGCATGATGCGGCTCGTCTCGGGGCCCCCGCCCGGGTAGCCCCGCGGCTGGCCGAGCTCGCTGCCGAGGTGCAGGGCGACCTGGCGTCGCTGTTCATCCGCCATGTCCAGGCGCTGGTGGCCGCCAGCGGCGCGGGCCTGGACCAGACGGCCGCGTCGTTCGCCGCCCTGGGAGCCAATCTGCTCGCCGCCGAAGCGGCGGCCGAGGCGGCGGGCGCGCACCAGCGGGCCGGCCGTACCGCCAGCGCCGCGGTGTCCGCCGCCCGGGCGGCCGCGCTGGCCGCCACGTGCCAGGGAGCCAGGACACCCGCCCTGGCCAGACTGGACGAGCCGGTCAGCCTCACCCCGCGCGAGCTGGAGATCGCCCGGATGGCGGCGAGCGGCCTGTCCAGCCGCGCGATCGCGGCCCGGCTCGTGGTGGCGGTGCGGACGGTCGACAACGCCCTGGGTCAGGTCTACGCGAAGCTGTGCATCGCCGGGCGGACCGAGCTGAGCTCGGTCTTCGCGCTGCCCGAGGCCACGCTCGCCGCCGGGAGCCATGGGAGTAGTCCCCAGCCGCGTCGTGCGCACGCCGTCAGCCCGGCCGGGTAGCCCGCACGAGCAGGCCGGGTAGCCGGCCGGCCCAGGGTCGAGTAACGCGCTACTCCCGACACCGCCGCCCTCCCGGCCTAGCGTCGAGCCATGGACCTGGCCACGGCCATGAACGAGCTACCCGAGGTACACGCCGCGGCCCTGCGCCTGCACCAGGCGGGGACCGACGAGGGCGGCATCGCCGAGGCCCTCGGCATCGACGTCCGGGCCGTGGCGCCGCTGCTGCGGGTGGCCCACGCCAAGCTGGCCAGCCTGCTCGCGGCGCCCGACCCGCCGGAGAAGGGCGGGGAGTCCGATGGCTGACTACGGGGTCATCAGCGACGTCTCGAACTCGCTCGTAACCCTGCTGAACCAGGACCTGCGTAAGCCGCCGCTGAATGCCCGGGCCGTGCTCGACGACCTGTCGGGAGCGGCTCCGGCCGGGCTCACCCTGACCGTCACGCTGTACGAGATCCTCGAGGACGGGCCCTCGAGGAACCGCCCGCGCCCGCAGCAGGCGGCCGGGACGGCCGTGCTGAGCACCAAGCCGCCGATGGCCTTGCGGCTGCACTACCTGCTGACGCCGTGGGGTGGTGACTCGGTCACCGAGCAGCAGATCCTGGGGCGGGCCATGCAGGCGCTCTATGATGACGCGATCCTCGCCGGGACCGACTTGCTCGGCGGCCTCCAGGGCAGCGCCGACACCCTGGCGGTCACCCTGATCCCGCTGACCCTGGAGGATCGGTCCCGGGTCTGGTACGCGATCCAGAAACCGTACCGGCTGTCGGTGAACTACGAGATCCGCGTGGTGAACCTGGACGCCACCGGGGAACGCCGCGACGAGGTGGTGCAGTCCCGAACGCTCGACGCCGGCCTGCTGGCGGGCCGGCCATGAGCACGACGATCATCGTCTCCCTGCCCGGCGAACGCCGGGTGAGCTACAGCGCGGCCTGGTTCGTGCCGGTCGACCTGGTCACCGGCCAGCCGCCCAGCCTGCCTCTGCGGGTCCTGCTGGACATCTACGACGGCCAGGGGTGGGCGCTTACCGGCGTCGAGCCGACTGTCACGCTCAGTGGCGCCATCGCCTATCCGGATCTGGGCCGCTGCCGCAACCCCGTGGCGGCCACGCCCCGGCGCTACCGGGCCAGGTTCGAGCCGGGCGTCTACCTGCCGCTCAGCCGCGCCCGCCGGGACGGCGAGGAATTCCTCGCCTACCCGTTCGACGACAGCACCCCGCCCGCGGCGGCTGCCTCCCGGGTGCCGGTCAGCCTGGCCCCGGCGGCGGGCTACCCGTTCCCTGGCGACCTGCCCGTCCTGTACGGACAGGTCAGCACGGCCGCCGGCGAGCTGGTACCGGACGTCTTGCTGAGCGCCGCCGTGGGGCCTCCGGCCGTGCCGGTGCCGCCGGCCGCTCAGACGCTGACCGGCCCGCGCGGCGTGTTCGCCCTGCCGCTGCGCTGGGCCCCGGCCGGCCCGGTCATCACGGTCACGGCCACCGACTACCGGCATACCCCGAACCGGACCGGCCATCTGCCGGTCCGGCTGCCTGACGCACTCGGGCACAACCAGAAGATCGTGATCGGGTAACGGCAAGGAGCGAGCAAATGCCCCAGTACCTCAGCCCCGGCGTCTACATCGAGGAACTCGACGTCGGCCCTCATCCCATCCAGGGCGTGAGCACGTCCACGACCGGCATGGTCGGGGTGACCGTCCGCGGACCGACGGACGGCAAGCCGCAGCTGGTCACCACGTTCAACGACTACCAGCGGATCTTCGGCGGTTTCCTGCCGGCCCCCGACGCGGGCCTGGCGCGCCAGTGGGGGAGCCGGACCAACCTGGAGGGCGGAGAGTGGTGGCTGTTCCCGCTGGCGGTGAAGGCCTTCTTCGATAACGGCGGCCAGATTCTCTACGTGAAGCGCGTGTTCAGCGGGGGGAGCGGCGGCGCCAGGCCCGCGTCCGGCTCGCCGGTCAGGGGGCTGGTGGCGGAGGTGACCAAGGACGCCGCGGTCGGCGCGACCACGCTCTCCCTGCGGCACTTGTTCGGGATCCAGCAGGGCACCCAGGTCACCATCGTCCGCGGCGACACGGGCCAGCAGATCGGGCAGCCCACGGTGAGCGCCTACAGCGGGACGCTGGGCACGATCACCCTCGGCACGGCGCTCACCCAAGAGGTGCGGGTGGCCCGCGGCGATATCGTCGAGATCGCCGCGCCCTCGCTGGCCGACGCGGGCAAGCCGGCCACCGATCCGGCGAACGCGACCGCGACGTTCCGGGCGCAGGCGCTCGGGGCCTGGGGAAACGACCTGCAGGCCCAGATCCGGCCGATGGTCGGAGCGGCCATGGGCATCCTGCCGAGCCCGACGGCGGGGCCGCTGGCGATCGCCGCGCTCAGCCAGGACGTCCCGGCTGCTGTAGCGCAGGTGGTGGTGCCCGAGGCGGCCGGGACGTTCGATGCGTCCATCGACGGCCAGCAGGTCGTGATCGCCGGCCACCGCTTCAAGGCCTCCGGCGCCGCGGTCAACGCGGGCCAGCTGACCTTCACGGTCAGCCCCGCGACGCACGCCGGCTGGAATACGGGCCTGGCCGTGCAGCGGCTGCGCACGGCCATGCTCGCCGACAACACGCAGCTCTCGGTCAACGGCGCGCAGAAACTGTACCCCGGTGCCGTCGTCGAACTGGACAACGGGACCCTGAAGGAGGTCCGCACGGTCGTCTCCGTCAGCGGGACCGTGGTGACGTTCGACTCCGCCCTGGCCAACAGCTACGTCGAGACCGACTGGCTCAGGGTCTTCGAAGCCGAGGTGCTCGTCAGCTACCAGCCGGCCGGCGGCCAGCCGGTCCAGGAGGACTTCACCAACCTGCGGATCGCGGACGCGGGCACGCCGCTGGCCAACGACCCGAACAGCCTGTGGGTCGCGGTCAACAACCAGTCTCAGCTGGTAACCCTCCAGCCGGGCGCCGCCTTCTCCACCGTCATCACGGAGTTCCCGACCGCCAGCCCGCGCGGCGGCTGGCTGACGCTCTCCGGCGGCGGCGACGCGCTCGGCGCGCTGAGCGTGGAGGACTTCGTCGGGGCCGACGGAGGCAGCGGGCACCGGACCGGCATCCAGGCGATGGAAGACATCGACGAGATCGCGATCTGCGCCGTCCCCGGCATGTGGTCGCAGACCGTGCAGGCCGCCCTCATCGACCACTGCGAACTGCTCAAGGACCGGTTCGCGATCCTCGATCCCCCCGACGGTGAGGATATTGACGGGATCGGCGCCTTCCGCCAGGCCTTCGACACCGAGTACGCCGCGCTGTACTACCCCTGGTGCGTGACCGTCGACCCGTCGACCAGCCTCAACGTTGACGTGCCGCCCTCGGGGTTCCTGGCCGGGATCTACGCCGACACCGACGTGAACCGCGGGGTGCACAAGGCGCCGGCGAACGTGGTGATCAAGGGGATCAACCTGGTGGGCGGGCTGGCCGCGGACGTCACCAAGCGCGAGCAGGACGTGCTCAATCCGGTGGGCATCAACGCGCTGCGGTTCTTTCCCGGGCTCGGCGAGCGGGTGTGGGGGGCGCGGACCCTGTCCTCGGACACGAACTGGAAGTACATCAACGTCAGGAGACTGTTCATCTACGTCGAGAAGTCGATCTTCAACGGCACCCAGTGGGTGGTCTTCGAGCCGAACAACGAGCAGCTGTGGGCCTTGGTCCGGCAGTCGATAAGCGCCTTCCTCACCACCGTGTGGCAGACCGGCGCGCTGGCCGGGACCACCCAGGACCAGGCGTTCTTCGTTCAGTGCGACCGCACCACGATGACCCAGGACGACCTCGACAACGGGCGGCTGATCTGCATCATCGGGCTCGCGCCCGTGTACCCCGCCGAATTCGTCATCTTCCGCTTCGAGCAGATGACAGCCAGCAGTCAGCAGTCCTGACCAGGCATGACAAGGAGGCTGCCCCATGGCACCGGTAAAAAGGGCCGATCCCTACCCCGCCTTCAACTTCCAGGTCCTCGTGACCGGAGTCAGCAACGACGGCAAGGCGGTGAGCGGCTCGTTCAGCGAGGTCACCGGCCTCGAGACCGAGGTGGCGCAGATGCCGTACCGGAACGGCAGCGAGGACATCACCCCGCGCAAACTCCCCGGGCTGAAGAAGTTCACCGACATCACGCTCAAGCGCGGAGTCACCGGCGACGTCGAATTCTGGAAGTGGATCGTCAACGCGCTCAACGGCCAGGTCCAGCGCGTCTCCGGGGCGATCGTGCTGCTGGACGAGAACCGCAACGAGGTGATGCGCTGGACGTTCAACCGGGCCTGGCCGTGCAAGTACACCGGCCCGACGCTGCACGCGAACGAGAACGCGGTCGCCATGGACACGCTCGTGATCTGCGCCGAGAACGTCGGGATCGAGACGTGATCAGGCGGGGTGACTGATCAGTGACCATCGAGCTGCCGGGCCTGACCGTCGAGGTGGCAGCGCCGCCGGCCGTGTTGCCGCCGCCGCTGCGCACCGACGTCGCGGGCTTCCTCGGGGCCACCAGGCGCGGCCCGATCGGCACTCCGGTGCGGGTCGAAGGCCTGAACGGCTACCGGGACGTGTTCGGCGACCTGGACGCCGCCGCCGCCAGCAGCTACGCCGTACGCGGGTACTACGACAACGGCGGCGACCTGGCCTGGGTCACCCGGGTGGCGGGCGCGGGGCAGACGGCCACGGCCGGCTGGAGCATCGCCGGCCTGGCCGGCTTTTCCGCTCCGGCGTACCAGGTGGTCGCCACCAGCCCGGGAAGCTGGGCCGAGGGGGGCCAGGTGACGATCTCCTACCGGTCCGCCAGCCTGGCCGGGCCGCCCGAGGTAGACGTCCGTGTGGTGATCCCCGGCGAGACAGTAGAGGTCTTCACCCGGATCCCCGCGGACCAGATAGCCGAACGGGTGGCGGACTCGCACCTGATCCGCATCCTGCCCGTCCCTGGCTCGACCGGCTCCGCCGCGGCCTCCGCGACGCCGGCGCGCCGGGCGAGGGTGAGCGTGCTCTCCCTGTCCGGCGGCACCGACGTCGCCCCCGACGTCAACGACTACCTGGCCGCCGTGCAGGCGCTGGCCGACCAGCCCGAGGTCGCGATCGTGGCAGCGCCGGACCTGGGATTCCATCTCCCCGCCGCCGACGACCGCCGGGCCGTGGTGGCCGCCCTGCTCAGCACCGCGGCCAGCCAGCTGGACCGGCTCGTGCTGCTCGACGTGCCTCCCGGCCCGGCGGGTCACACGCTGGCCCCGCAGGACGCGCTCGCCTGGGCCGCGACGGTGCCGCCCGCCGACCCGGCCCAGCGGCGCGCCGCGGCCGTCTACTATCCGGGGCTGCTGGTTCCCGATCCGCTCGGCGGGCTGACCGCACCGCTGCGCGCCCTCCCGCCCTCCGGGCACGTCGCCGGGGTGATCAGCCGGCTGGACCGGGAACGCGGCGCCTACTCCACGCCGGCCAACGTCGTGCTCGAAGAGGCGGTGGACCTGGATCCCGCGCTGACCGAGCCAGAACAGGAAGTGGTGTTCGGGGCCGGGCTGAACCTGCTGCGCTGCGCGCCCGGCCGCGGCCTGCAGGTCTGGGGCGGCCGCACGCTCGATCCCGCCCGCCTGTACGTCGCGCACCGGCGCCTGCTGCACCGGCTGGTCCGCGCCATCCACCAGGTCGCCGATCCGCTGGTCTTCGACGTCAACGGACCCGAGCTGAGGCTGAGCCTGGTCCGCGGGGTGACGTCCGTGCTGCTGGCGGCGTTCCGGGCCGGGGCGCTGGCCGGAACCCGCCCGCAGGACGGGTTCCAGGTGGTCTGCGATACCACGAACAACCCGCCCGGGGCGGACCCCGGCCAGGTCGTGTGCGACATCGCCGTCGCCCCGGCGGTGCCGATGGAGTTCATTCAC
>Ga0318525_10000498_pt1 | contig 12493 bp, 10 predicted proteins | sample GRESIP052b4f23_FD_203482 | JGI IMG/M metagenome (GOLD analysis project Ga0318525, IMG submission 203482) | Tropical soil microbial communities from Luquillo Experimental Forest, Puerto Rico - GRE.SIPMG.052b4f23 | ecosystem: Environmental > Terrestrial > Soil > Tropical forest > Bulk soil...
ACCGAGATCTGCCGGCGCCTCGACGGCATACCCCTGGCGATAGAGCTTGCCGCGGCACGGGTTCGCGCGCTGTCGTTGGCACAGATTCTCGACAGCCTGCATGACCGTTTCCGACTGCTGACCGGCGGCGCCCGGACGGCCGTGCGCCGCCAGCAGACGCAGCGAGCGTCGGTGGACTGGTCGCACGCGCTGCTGACCGAGCCGGAACGCGTCCTGTTCCGGCGGGCCGCCGTTTTCCTGGGCGGATTCGAGCTGGACGCTGCGGAGTCCGTGTGCGGTGGCAGCGACGTCGAGCGTTACCAGACTCTCGATCAGCTCACCCTGCTCGTCGACAAATCGTTAGTCGCCGCCCAAGACGGCCGCCGCGGGACGCGGTATCACATGCTGGAAACGGTTCGCCAGTACGCCCTGGAGAAGCTCGGCGAATCCGGCGAAGCCGATGCGGTGCGCACCCGCCACCGTGACCACTTCACCGCAATGGCGACCCTGCTTGACACCCCGAGTCGCACCGATCATCAGCGGCGGGTCGAGCAGGCCGAAATCGAGATCGACAACTTACGCGCCGCGTTTGCGTGGAGTTGCGAAAACGCTGACATCGAACGGGCTTTGCAGCTCGCATCGGCACTGCAGCCGCTGTGGCTCATGCGGGGCCGCATGCAGGAGGGAACGGCCTGGTTCGATGCCGCACTCGGCGATGCGAAGGTCCACGACGTAGAAGTGCCGCCCGCGGTCCGCGCCCGGGCGCTCGCCGACAAGGCCACACTCGACGCTACGCAAAGCATCCACGAGAACGTTGAAGAGGCCGTACAAGCTCTGGCGATCGCCCGTGAACTCGACGACCCTGCCCTACTGGTCCGGGCGCTCACAGCGTGCGGCGGAATCGGTGCGTACGACGCCGAGGAGGCCCGCTCCTACTTCGCGGAGGCGCTCGACCTCGCCCGTGAATTGGGTGACGGCTGGCGGCTGAGCCAAATCCTTGCCTGGCAGGCCTTCGCGGGGATGACCGGCCAAGGCGACCCGATCGCCGCGCGCGCGGCCGGAGAAGAGGGACGCGACATCGCCGACATGATCGGTGACGGCTACAACTCGCGCATGTGCCGGTGGTGCGTGGCCTTGACGCAGATGTGGGAAGGCGACCTCGCCGGAGCCATCGCAGAATTCCGCGATCTGGTCGCCGAGTCCGAGGCCGCGCACGACGAAACCTGGAGAACCGGCAGTCTCCTCAGCCTCGGCCATCTGCTCGCCCATGCCGGCGACACGAGCGCGGCCCGGGCCGCCGCGGTCGAGGCCGTGGAGGCATCGGCGGGCCTCGGTGAGTTCAACCAGGGCTTTGCTTACGCCTCACTGGCCGTCGCGACCCTGGCCGCGGGCGACGTGGAGGCATCGGCACAGGCCGGCGAGGCAGCGTGGGAGCGAATGAGGGTTCAACCCGAGCTGGCAACCGTCAATGTCATCCCACTCGCACAAGTCGCGCTCGCAAGCGGGGATTTAACTGCGGCCCGCCGCTGGGCCGACGACGCCGTCGCGGTGGCGCCCGGCCTACATCTGATGGCGGCGCTCGCGACGCGTGCCGGCGTCGCGATCGCGCAGAACGATCCGGAGCAGGCCGAACACGACGCCCGTGAGGCGCTCACGCTGGCCGCCGACATCAAGGGATACTTGATCATTCCCGACGTGCTTGAGTGCCTCGCCGCACTTGCGGCCGGCGCGGGGAATAACCGAGAAGCCGCCCGTCTCCTCGGAGCCGCACGGGCGCTTCGCGGCCGCACGGGCCAGGTCCGCTTCAAGATCTACGATGCTGCCCATGACATGTTGGTGGCTGCGCTGCGTGAGGCCTTGGGCGACAACGAATTTGAGGATGTCTGGTCCGAGGGTGAGGCGCTTTCCACCGACGAAGCAATCGCCTATTCACAACGCGGTCGCGGTGAACGCAAAAGACCGTCAACGGGCTGGGAATCGCTGACCCCGGCGGAGCTCAACGTGGTAAGGCTCGTCAGCGAAGGGCTGCCGAACAAAGACATCGCGGCGCGTCTCTTCCTGTCTGCGCGCACCGTGCAAGCCCACCTCAGTCACGTCTACTCGAAGCTGGGGCTCGCCTCACGAGTGCAACTCGCCCAGGAAGCCGCCCGCCACACCTAGTCGGGCCTAGTCCGTGGCCTTACCCGAGTGCATTTTCAGCGCGTCGTCCACGTTGGCTTTCTTGTCCTCGCCGGCGCCCTTGGCCGCGGCCTTCTTGCGCTTCGCCACGACGGTGTCGACCGCGCCGTTGAGCGCCGAGCCCAGCGGGAACCCGAGATAGTGGGTGAGGAAGACCGCCATTTCCTTCAGTTCGGTCTCGGTGAGTTCCCCGTTGAGAAGTGCGGCGTTGATCTGGATCTCGGCCAGGTCGCGATTTCCGACCGCGGTCACCGCCGTCAGCGTCATGATGCGCTTGTCGCGCATCGACAACCCCGGTCGGGTCCAGATGCTGCCGAACAGATGATCGACGGTCAGGTCGAAGTACGCGTCGCCCTCGATGTTCGGCATCTCCCAGCCATAGACCTCGTTCATCTTTTCGAGGCCCTTGCGCCGCAGTTCGTCCATTACGACTCTTCTTCCGTGTGTGGTACCCCAAGGCCGGGCGCCAATCGCTCAAGCGCCAGCCTAGCCAGCGGCAGGTCGACCGAGACCGAATCGGCGAGTGCCAGCGCCAAACTCAGATCCTTCTCACCCAAGCCCCGGGCATGCGTGAAGCCGTCATACAGGAAGTGACCCGGCTCAAGGTCTTTCGTGTCCTCGCGGAACATGATCGACCCGGCGCCGCCGGTCAGCTTGTCAGTGTGGCGCACGACGTTGCCGAGGTCCTGCAGGTTCAGCCCGGCGGCTTCGGCCAGTTTCCACGCCTCGCCCACGGCCGCGTACTCGGTGAAGGTGAGCATGTTGCGGGCCAGCTTCATCCGGGTGCCCGCGCCGGGCGGACCGGCGTGGACAACCAACTCCGCCCAATGCGAGAACGGCTCTTTCACGCGGGCAAAGACCTCGTCGCTAGCGCCCACCATGGTCGCCAGTTGACCGAACCGTGCGGCTCGCGTGCCGCCGCTGACCGGCGCGTCGATGACGTGAATGTCCTGCGGTCCCAGTTCCCGCGCGAGTTCCTCGGCGGTGGTGTCGCTGATGGTGGAGTGGATCGCGATGATGGTGCCGGGCTTGGCGTGCGACGCCAGCTCGTCGACGACCTTACGGACCTGCTCGTCGTTGAGCACGGTGACGCTGATGATGTCGGCGGCGGCGACGTCGGCGACGCTGTCGGCCAGCAGGGCGCCCCGTTCCGCCAGCGGAGTCATCGCCTCGGCGCGAATGTCGTAAATCGTCAGGCCGCCGGGCCATTCGACCATCTTCTTGGCCATCGGCGTGCCCATGTTTCCCAGCCCGATATATCCGAGCCTCAATTGCTCACTCATGATCGAATTACCTGTCCGCCGTCAACGTTGAAGATCTGCCCGGTGATCCACGATGCCTCGTCGGAGAGCAGGAACAGGCACATCCCCACAAGATCCTCCGGAGTGCCCATGCGGGACAACGGAAGACCCTTGACGATGCCGTTGACGATCTCTTGGGGGGTGGTGGTCCGGTTGGCCTCGGTGTCGATGGGGCCGGGTGCAATCGCGTTGATCCGGATCTTCTGGCCACCCAGTTCCCGCGAAAGCTGTTGTGTGAGGCCGTTGATGCCGACCTTGGCCAGGCCGTAGAAGTTCGGGTACAGCCACGCTGCGGTGGACGACTGGTTGACGATCGCCCCACCACCCCGCTTGGCCATCTTCTTGTACACCGCGCGCGTGCACCACAGCGCACCATCGAGGTTGACGCTCATGAACTTCTTGTAGTACTCGGGGTCGACGGTGAGCAGGAAATCGAGCTTCATGCCCCCGAAGATCGCAGCGTTGTTGACCAGGTAGTCGATGCCGCCGAACTCGGCCAGCGTGCAGTCGGCCATCGCCTTGGCCGACGCAGGGTCCGAAACGTCGACCGGAACGCTGATGGCCGTTCCACCGTCGGCCACGATCTGCTTGGCCACTGTCTCGGCGGCATCGGCTTTGATATCGGCCACGACAACCGCCGCGCCCTCACGGGCCAGCGCCTCGGCGTAGGCCTGACCGATGCCGCCACCCGACCCGGTGACGATGGCGACCTTATTCTCAAACCGCATGCTCCGCGCTCCTCTAGTTAACCGCTGTCGCAATAGTCTTGGTTTCCAAATACTCCTCGAAACCGGCCAGACCCATCTCGCGACCGTTTCCGGATTGCTTGTATCCGCCGAACGGCGCATCGGCCGAATACCAAACGCCGCCATTGACATTGATTGTGCCCGCGCGGACTCGCGCGGCAGCTCTCTCCGCTCTGTCCGGGTCGGTACCGAATACGGTGCCCGACAACCCGTACGGCGAGTCGTTGGCGATGCGCACGGCGTCGTCGTCGCCGTCGTGAGGTATCACCGTCAGGACCGGGCCGAAGATCTCCTCGCGCGAGCAGCGAGCGTCGTTGCCCAACCCCGCGATCACGGTGGGCTCGATGAAGAAACCGACTTCCCGGCCGGCCGGCCGCCCGCCGCCGCAGGCGAACGTCCCGCCCTCGGCGATCGCCGAGTCGAGATAGCCCTGCACCCGATCGCGTTGCCGAGCCGAGATCAGTGGCCCGCAAATGGTTCCGGGGTCGGTGGGGTCGCCGGCCTTGATACCCCCGACCGTTGCGGCCGCGATCGAGACGGCTTCGTCATATCGCGCCCGCGGTACCACTAGCCGGGTGGTGATTGCGCATCCCTGCCCAGCGTGCATGCACACCGAGAACCCCGCCATACCCACCGCACCGCTCAAGTCGGCGTCGTCGAGCACGATGAACGCCGACTTGCCGCCCAGCTCGAGGAAGACCTTCTTGATCGTTGCGGCGCCGTCGGCCATCACGCTGCGACCGGTGGCGGTCGACCCGGTGAACGAAACCATGTCCACCCGAGGATCTTTGGCCAACAGCGCACCCACGCCGTGGTCGCTGGACGTAACGATGTTGATAACACCGGGTGGAAAGTCGGTGTGCTCGGCGATGAGTTCTCCCAAAACTGCAGCACACCAGGGGGTATCGGGGGCAGGCTTCAAGACGACGGCGTTTCCGGCGGCCAGCGCGGGCCCAATCTTGGCGAGGTTGATTTGGTGGGGAAAGTTCCACGGGGTGATGGCGCCGACGACACCCACGGCCTCGCGGGCGATGGTGCGCCGGGTGGGGATACCCATCGGCGACGCCTCGCCGAGATCCTGGCTGTATTCGTACGATTCGGCGGTATCCGCCGCAAACGCCAGGTCGTTGATTGGGACTTCTAGCTGAGCGATCCCGGTCAGCATCCGCGGCGCGCCCACTTCGGAAATGGTCAGCTCCCGCAATTCCTCGATGTGCTCGCGCATCGCGTCGCGCAGCTGCCGCACACACCGCACCCGCAACTCGGTGTCGCGCGACCAGTCCGTGTCGTCGAATGCCCGCCGCGCCGCGTCAATCGCGCGGCTCATGTCGTCGGCGTCGGCATCCGCGGCGACTCCCAGCACCTCTTCGGTTGCCGGGTTGATCGTCGGGAAGGTTCCCGCACTGCCGGGCGACATCTTGCCGTCGATGAACAGCGCGCTCACGCCGTCGGCCAACAACGCCATCGCTAGCTCCAATCGGGTGGACACTTGTCCGATATTGCCCTCTCGAACCATAGCCGTCGGGCCGTCCAAAGTGCAAGCGCCGGCCTCCGGCGAGGTCGCTGGCATGTCGATTAGCAGGTACTTTGCTCACCGCACTTGCCTCGCGCCGCACGTATCGGATAGCTTGGACATGTGTCCAGCGATTCAGTCGTCGCGATCACTCCCAACACCGGCGGCCCGGCCAGGGAGGTGCCGCGCAACCGCCGTCAGGAGGAGACCTTCCGCAAGGTGCTCGCCGCCGGCATCGAGACGCTGCGCGAGAACTCGTACGCCGACCTGACGGTGCGCGCGGTGGCGGCCCGCGCCAAGGTGGCCCCGGCCACCGCCTACACCTACTTCTCGTCGAAGAACCACCTGATCGCCGAGGTCTACCTCGACCTGGTGCGGCGGGTCCCCTACTTCACCGACGTGAACGACACCATGCACGCGCGGGTGGACAAGGCGTTGCGCCATCTTGCCCTGGTGGTCGCGGACGAACCCGAGGTCGCCGCGGCGTGCACGACGGCGCTGCTGTCGGGGGGCGCCGATCCGGCGGTGCGGTCCGCGCGCGACCGCATCGGCACCGAAATCCATCGGCGCATCACCTCGGCGATCGGACCGGACGCCGATGCGCGCACAGTGTCCGCGCTCGAGATGACTTTCTTCGGCGCGCTGGTGAACGCCGCCAGCGGCGCCTTCACCTATCACCAAATCGCCGACCGTCTCGGTTATGTCGTCGGCCTCATCCTGCCGCCGCCTGGAGAACAGCCCGGAGAAGACAGATGACCGTAAAGACCGAGAAGCCGGTCCTCGATCCCTACGACTACGACTTCCACGAAGACCCGTACCCGTATTACAAGAGGTTACGCGACGAGGCCCCGCTCTACCGCAACGAGGAACTGAATTTCTGGGCGCTGTCGCGGCACCAGGACGTGTGGCAGGGCTTCCGCAACAGCACCTCGCTGTCCAACCGCGACGGCGTGTCGCTGGACCCGGTGTCGCGCGGACCGCACGCGTCAAAGACGATGTCGTTCCTGGCGATGGACGATCCCGCGCATCTGCGCCTGCGCACGCTGGTGTCGAAAGGCTTTACGCCGCGCCGGATTCGGGAGCTCGAACCGCGGGTCACCGAGCTCGCCGTCCAACACCTCGACACCATGCTGGACAAGGCGACTTCGGGAACCTCAGAAACAGTGGACTACGTCGCGGAATTCGCCGGCAAGCTGCCGATGGACGTGATCTCCGAACTGATGGGCGTGCCGCTGGAGGATCGCGACCGAATCCGCGCCATGGCCGACGGCGTGATGCACCGCGAGGACGGCGTCAACGACGTGCCGGCCTCGGCGATCGAGGCGTCGATCAACCTGATCGTCTACTACCAGCAGATGATCGCCCAGCGGCGCAAAAAACCTACCGAGGACCTGACGTCGGCGCTGCTGGCCGCCGAGATCGACGGCGACCGGCTCACCGACGAGGAAATCCTCGGGTTCATGTTCCTGATGGTGATCGCCGGCAACGAGACCACCACCAAACTTCTTGCCAATGCGGCTTTTTGGGGCCACAGGAATCCCGATCAGCTGGCCGGGGTCTATACCGATCTTTCTCGGGTGCCCCTGTGGGTCGAGGAAACCCTGCGCTACGACACGTCCAGCCAGATCCTGGCCCGGACGGTGTCCGGGGAGCTCACCCTCTACGACACCACCATCCCCGAGGGCGACGTCCTGTTGCTGCTGCCCGGGTCGGCCCATCGTGACGAGCGGGTGTTCGACAACCCCGACGACTACTTGATCGGCCGCGAAATCGGGCCCAGGCTATTGAGTTTCGGCAGCGGCGCGCACTTCTGCCTGGGCGCGCACTTGGCCCGCATGGAGGCCCGAGTCGCGCTCACCGAACTGTTCAAACGAATCCGCGGATATGAGGTCGACGAGGCCAACGCCGTCCGCGTCCACTCCAGCAATGTCCGCGGGTTCGCCCATCTACCCATCAGCGTGGAGGTCTCCTGAATGCCCCGCTTCGAACCACACCCGGCCCGTAGGCCCGCGATTGTCGCCGGCGCATCGTCGGGAATCGGGGCGGCCACCGCCGTCGAGCTTGCCGCGCACGGCTTTCCGGTGGCGCTGGGCGCGCGGCGCGTCGAGAAGTGCCAGGAGATCGTCGAGAAGATCCGCGCCGACGGGGGTGAGGCGATCGCACTGCCGCTCGACGTCACCGACGCCGAGTCCGTCAAGGGATTCGTACATCAGGCCACCGAGCAGCTCGGCGACATCGAGGTCATGGTCACCGGCGCCGGCGACACCTTCTTCGGGCGCCTGCACGAAATCGACTCCGAGACTTTCGAATCGCAGATCCAGATCCATCTGATCGGCGCCAACCGGTTGACCACCGCGGTGCTCCCGGGCATGGTCGACCGTCAGCGCGGCGATCTCATCTTCGTGGGTTCCGATGTCGCGCTGCGCCAGCGCCCCCACATGGGCGCGTATGGTGCCGCGAAGGCCGCGCTGGTGGCAATGGTCACCAATCTGCAGATGGAGCTCGAGGGCACCGGCGTGCGAGCGTCGATCGTGCACCCCGGCCCCACCAAGACCGCGATGGGCTGGAGCCTGCCCGCCGAGGCGATCGGCCCGGCGCTGGAGGACTGGGCCAAATGGGGTCAGGCGCGCCACGACTATTTCCTACGGGCGTCCGACCTCGCCCGGGCGATCACGTTCGTCGCCGAGACGCCCCGGGGCGGCTTCGTGGTCAACATGGAACTGCAGCCCGAGGCGCCCTTGACCAAGACGAAGGAACGCCAGCAACTCAAAATGGATGAGAAGGCACAGGATTCATGACAACCGCCATCGTGCCCCGGGTTTCCGGCGGCGAAGACGAACACGGTCACCTCGAAGAGTTCCGCACCGACCCGATCGGCCTGATGCAGCGCACCCGCGACGAGTGCGGGGACGTGGGCTGGTTCCAACTGGCGGACAAGCACGTCACCCTGTTGTCCGGCGCCGACGCCAACGAGTTCTTCTTTCGTTCCGCCGACGAGGATCTCGACCAGGCCGAGGCGTATCCGTTCATGACGCCGATCTTCGGCAAGGGTGTCGTCTTCGACGCCAGTCCCGAGCGGCGCAAGGAGATGCTGCACAACTCGGCGTTGCGCGGCGAGCAGATGAAGGGCCACGCGGCCACAATCGAGGGCGAAGTCAAGCGGATGATCGCCGACTGGGGCGACGAGGGCGAAATCGACCTGCTCGACTTCTTCGCCGAGTTGACCATCTACACCTCGACGGCCTGCCTGATCGGGCTGAAATTCCGCAACCAGCTGGATTCCCGGTTCGCCCACTACTACCACGAATTGGAGCGCGGCACCGACCCGCTGTGCTACGTCGACCCCTACCTGCCGATAGAGAGCTTCCAGCGCCGCGATCAGGCCCGCAAGGACCTGGTGGCGCTGGTGCAGGAGATCATGAACCAGCGGATCGCCAACCCTCCCAAGGAAAAAGGCGACCGCGACATGCTCGACGTGCTCGTGTCGATCAAGGACGAAGAGGGCAATCCCCGGTTCTCCGCCGACGAGGTCACGGGAATGTTCATCTCGTTGATGTTCGCGGGCCACCACACCAGTTCCGGGACCTCGGCGTGGACGTTGATCGAGCTGATCCGCCATCCCGAGGTCTACGCCGAGGTGCTCGCCGAGCTCGAGGAGCTCTACGCCGACGGCCAGGAAGTGAGCTTCCATGCGCTGCGCCAGATTCCGAAGTTGGACAACGTGGTCAAGGAGACTCTGCGGCTGCACCCGCCGTTGATCATCCTGATGCGCGTCGCTAAGGGCGATTTCGACGTCGAGGGCTTCCCGATCCGCAACGGCGACTACGTCGCCGCGTCCCCGGCGATCTCGAACCGAATTCCCGAAGACTTTCCCGACCCCGACGCCTTCAACCCGGACCGGTACAACAAGCCCGAACAGGCCGACCTCGCCAACCGCTGGACATGGATTCCGTTCGGCGCGGGCCGGCACCGGTGCGTGGGCGCGGCGTTTGCGACCATGCAGATCAAAGCGATCTTCTCGGTTCTGTTGCGCGAGTATAAGTTCGAGATGGCGCAGCCAGCCGACAGCTATCGCAACGACCACTCCAAGATGGTGGTGCAGCTCGCCCGGCCCGCCAAAGCGCGCTACCGCCTGAGAAAGAAGGCGAGCTAGATCGGAGGGTGATATGGGTTATCGAGTGGTGGCCGACCTGGATCTGTGCCAGGGCCATGCGATGTGTGAGCTGGAAGCCCCCGACTACTTCCGGGTGCCCAAGCGCGGCAAGGTCGAAATCCTTGACGCCGAACCACCCGAGGATGCCCGCGGGGAGATCGAGCAGGCCGTGATCGCCTGCCCAACTCAGGCACTGTTCATCAAGGAATCAGGAGAGTAATCGTGGCAGAAAAATCGGGATTCACCCGTGCGGAGCTCGACGAGTGGGTGCAGTCCTGGCTCAAGGCCAACAAGGACTGCGAGAAGACTGGCGACTGGAAGCCGCTGGCCGACTTCTACGCTCCCGACGCCACGTACGGCTGGAACATCGGGCCCAAGGAGGACGTGATGTGCGTCGGGATCGACGAGATCCGCGACATCGCGCTCGGTTTGGAAATGGAAGGCCTCGAAAACTGGCAGTACCCCTACCAGAAGGTCCTCATCGACGACCGCCAGGGTGAGATCGTCGGTTTCTGGAAGCAGGTCGTCGTCGACGGTGACGGCGACCAGCAGGAGATCTACGGGATCGGCGGCAGCTGGTTTCGGCTCAACGCCGACAAGCTCATCGAGTGGCAGCGGGACTTCTTCGACTTCGGCCACGTTCAGGCGCTGTACCTGGACTTGATGAAGGCCGGCAAGCTGTCCAAGGGCATGCAGAAGCGGATCGAGCGCAGCCTCGCCGGTGAGAAGCTCCCCGGCTACTACCCGCTGGGGAAAGCGCCCGTCCCGATCTGGTGAGACGGACCCAACCAAGCATTTGGTTGTTTGACGCGCTATGCTGACCCGACAAAGAGTGCCCTGTGGCGCTCGTCACCAACGCTGCCCGGCATGATGGCCGGGTAGTTCTGATCAATTCAAAGGCGAAATGGGGTCAGGTCCAACGTGAAGACAAAAGGCGCACTGATCTGGGAGTTCAACCAGCCGTGGTCCATCGAGGAAATCGAGATCGGCGACCCGCAAGCGCACGAGGTCAAGATCCAGATGGAAGCGGCGGGCATGTGCCACTCAGACCATCACCTGGTCACCGGCGGCATCCCCATGGCGGGCTTCCCGGTGCTCGGCGGGCACGAGGGTGCGGGCATCGTCACCGAGGTTGGGCCGGGCGTGGAGGACATCGCCCCGGGTGACCACGTCGTGCTGTCGTTCATCCCGTCCTGCGGAACCTGCCCGTCGTGTCAGGCGGGCATGCGCAACCTGTGTGACCTGGGGGCCGGCCTGCTGGGTGGCACGGCGGTGTCCGACGGCACCTTCCGCATCCAGGCACGCGGCCAGAACGTCTTCCCCATGACGCTGCTGGGCACCTTCTCGCCCTACATGGTCGTGCACCGCACCTCGGTGGTGAAGATCGATCCGTCGGTCCCGTTCGAGGTGGCCGCACTTGTGGGCTGCGGCGTCACCACCGGCTACGGTTCGGCGGTCCGCACCGCCGACATCCGGCCGGGTCAAGACGTCGCGATCGTCGGCGTCGGCGGGGTCGGCATGGCGGCGCTGCAGGGTGCCGTCGCGGCCGGCGCCCGCTACATCTTCGCGATCGACCCGGTGGAGTGGAAGCGCGATCAGGCGCTGAAGTTCGGCGCCACCCACGTCTACCCCGACATCAACGCCGCGCTGATGGGCATCGCCGAGGTCACCTACGGCCTGATGGCGCAAAAGGTGATCGTCACGGTCGGCGAGCTCCAGGGCGCCGACGTCGACAGCTATGTGAACATCACCGCCAAGGGCGGCACCTGCGTGCTGACCGCCATCGGCAGCCTGCTCGACACCAACGTGACACTGAACCTCGGAATGCTGACCCTGATGCAGAAGAACCTGCAGGGCACCATCTTCGGCGGCGGCAATCCACAGTACGACATCCCCCAGCTGCTGTCGATGTACAAAGCCGGCAAGCTGAACCTGGATGACATGGTCACCACCCAGTACCGCCTCGAGCAGATCAACGACGGCTATCAGGACATGCTGGACGGCAAGAACATTCGCGGCGTCATCCGCTACACCGACGCCGATCGGTAAGCCGACCACAGGTTTGCCGTTGGCTACCGGCTTCCCGCATCTGTTGGCGCCGGGGCGAATCGGCGCCATGACGGTGCGCAACCGGGTGGTCATGTCTCCGATGGAGACGATGTACGGCACCCCGGACGGGTTGCCGTCACAGCGCACCCGCGATTACTTCGCCGCCCGAGCCAAGGGTGGCGTCGGCCTGATCACGTTGGGCGCCACCGGAGTCGATCATCGTCACCCCGAGACCCCCGGGGGGTTGCATCTGGCCACCGACGACGCGGTCGACGCGCACCGGGCGCTGGTGGAGGTCGTGCACGAACACGGCGCCAAGATCCAGCCCCAGATCGTGCACGCCGGGCCCGACGGCCTCGGACCGGAGATCTTCGGTGTCACGTCGCTGGGGCCGTCGGTGATTCCCTCCTACCTCACCGGGCGACCGTCGGCCGAGATCAGCAAGCATCAACTCTGCGAGGTGCTCGATCTGTTCAAGGCCGCGGTGCGCCGCGCCACCGAGGCCGGATACGACGGTATCGAGTTGCACGCCGCGCACGGCTACATGTTGCTGGGCTCTTTCCTTGCCCCACAA
>Ga0318525_10000507_pt1 | contig 12441 bp, 12 predicted proteins | sample GRESIP052b4f23_FD_203482 | JGI IMG/M metagenome (GOLD analysis project Ga0318525, IMG submission 203482) | Tropical soil microbial communities from Luquillo Experimental Forest, Puerto Rico - GRE.SIPMG.052b4f23 | ecosystem: Environmental > Terrestrial > Soil > Tropical forest > Bulk soil...
CATCTCAGACGTGGAAGTCAGGGTTCGATGGCCGCGACTGATCGCTCTTCACGAGGACATCAAGATCATGTTGGCCAACCGAATGGGCCAGGCGGGGCGGAATGGACGCCCAGCCTACCTGGCGTGCGCGACCCTCGCGGCCTTGCTCAAAGTGGACACGAAGCACGTCGTCGAGTTGCTAGCCAATTACCGGCGCACCCTTACATCTGCCGGGGCTGTGCTTCCAACAAACCGTACGCGTCCACAGGTTCTGGCTTGATCCTGTGCTTTCCGCGAAGTCGGACGCGGCGATGCAGCGCTCTCCTTCGTCAACCTTAGAGCGTCCGTCTTCCGTCGGGGTGTTTCGGCAGCCCTATAAGGAAGCCCGACTCAGGATGGTCGCGAGCTCTCTACTCGGCCAGGTTGTAGAGCCTCGCGCAGTTGTCCCAGAGGATCCTCCGTTTGCTCGTCTCCGACAGCGGCAGCTTGAGGAAGATGTTGGTCGCCTCCGGGAAGTGCGAGTCCGAGTGCGGGTAATCGGTCGAGAACACCAGCGTGTCGTCGCCGAGCTTCTGGATCACCCACTCGACCTGGTCCTCGTCCGGGTCCACGCTGATGAAGCACTGGCGCCGGAAATACTCGCTGGGCGGCGCCTGCAGCTTCGTCGTCTCGCCGCTCTTCGCCATTGCCCAGTACTCGTCGAGCCGCCACAGGAGCCACGGCAGCCAGCTGCAGTTGCCCTCGAGGAACGCCACGCGTAGGCGCGGGAAGCGGCGAGGACGCCGCCGGCCGTCATCGAGGCGACCGCGGCCATCAGCTCGACCGGGTTGTTCAGGCCGCCGGCGATGGTGGTGCTCGGCGCCGTGAGGTAGCGGTTCACGAAGTGCGTGTCCGAATAGTTGTTCGGCGCGGGATGGAAGCAGATCGGCACGTTCAGGCGCTCGGCCTCCGCCCACAGGGGATCCATCCGCGGGTCGTGCAGGTTCACGCCGTTGACCGGATTCGGCATCATCTGCGCCGCGACGAAGCCGAGCTCCTTGACCGACCGCGAGAGCTCCTCCGCGGCCAGGGTCGCGTCGTGCAGGGTCACGAGCGCCGCGGCGTGCATGCGCCCGGGCGCGGGCCTGCGGAAGTCCGCGGCCCAGTCGTTCCACGCCCGGCACAGCGCGCTCGCGAACGCCGGCTCGAAGGCGTCGACGCACACGACCGGCAAGGTGCGGAAGAGCACGGCCACGTCGAGCCCCTCGACGTCCATCGCGCGCTGCTGCGAGGCCGAGTCGAAACGCGCGGCCGCGTAGTCCTTTAGCACGGCGGCGGCGCGCTTCTCGGCGTCGACCCGCCCCCGGCCGAGCGGCCGCGGGAACGTGAAGTCGCCGACCGTCCACTGGCTCGTGTAGGCGCCGCGCGTGGCGGTGGGCCGGGGCGTCCGGTCGCGAAACTTCGGGTCGAGGTAGCGATCGTAGAGGTCCGAGGGCTCGATCACGTGCAGGTCGCTGTCGAGGACGCGGAACCCGGCTTTCATGTCGCCCTCCCGGTATGGTCCGCGATGACCTGCGCGACGCACGCGGTCACCTTGACGCCGGTCGGCAGGTGAAGGAACTCGTTCGGTCCGTGGGCGTTCGAGCCCGGGCCCATCGCGCCGGTGATGAGGAACTGGGCCTGCGGGAAGCGCTCGCCCAGCATGCTCATGAACGGGATCGAGCCGCCGAGGCCCGCGAACATCGCGGGCTCGCCGAAGTAGCTGTGCGACGCGCGCTGGATCGACTCGAGGAGGTTCGGGTCGGTGGCCGGCGCGTTCCAGCCGTTGCCCCCATCGCCGTAGGTGTCGAGGGTGACGCGCGCCCCGTACGGCGGATCGACCTCGAGGATCTCCTTGAGCTTCCGCACCGCGCGGCCCGCCTCGCACGTGGGCGGCAGCCGCAGCGAGAGCTTGAGCGAGGTCTTCGGGCGGAGCACGTTGCCGCCGTCGGCCGGCAAGGGCAGCCCGGCGGCGCCGGTGATGGCCAGCGCCGGGCGCCACGTGTTGTTCAGGATCAGCTCGTAGGGGTCGGCGCTCACCGGGCGGCCGCCCGGCGGGAACGGGAAGCGATCGAAGACTTCCATGCCGAGTACCTTCGCGACCTCGCGCGCCTCGACCATGCGCTCGGCTGGGATCTCGACGTGGAAGTCGCGCGGGATGATCTGGCCCGTGCGCGAATCCTCGACGCGGTCCAGCAGCTGGCGGAGCACGCGGAAGCTCGACGCTACGATGCCGCTGGCCGCGCCGGAGTGCACGCCCTCGGTCAGCACCTCGGCGGTGAGGACGCCGCCGACCACGCCGCGGAGCGACGTCGTGCCCCAGAGCTGCTCGTAGTTGCCGCACCCCGAATCGAGGCACACGACCAGGCTCGGCGTGCCGAGCTTGGCGCGGAGCGCGTCGACGTAGAACGGCAGATCGGGGCTCCCGCTCTCCTCGCATGCCTCGATGAGCACGACGCAGCGCGCGTGGCGCGCGCGCTGCTCCTGCAGCGCCTGGATCGCGGTGAGCGCGGCGAAGGTCGCGTAGCCGTCGTCGCCGACGCCGCGCCCGTAGAGCTTGTCGCCGCGGCGCACCGGCGTCCACGGCCCGGCGCCCTCGGCCCAGCCGACCATCTCGGGCTGCTTGTCCAGATGGCCGTAGAGCAGCACCGTGTCGGTCCCGGTGCCGGGCGCCTCCATGAGGATGACGGGCGTGCGATTCTCGAGCCGGACGACCTCGATGCGCAGTCCCTCGATCGGCCGCTCGGCGGCCCAGCCGCGCAAGAGCTCGACCGCGCGGTCGATGTGGCCGTGCTCGCGCCACTGGGCGTCGAACATCGGCGACTTGGCGGGAATCTTCACGTACTCGTGCAGGGTCGGCACGATGCTCTCGTCCCACGTCTTCTGGACGAAGGCGCGGATCTTACCGGAGTCGAGCGGCATGGGCGCTCCTCAGGAGGCGATACGGAGACCGGAACGAATCTCCCAGAGCTCCTGGAGCTCGAGCGGCGCGTCGGCGATGCGCGCGAGCTTGCCGCAGAGGCGACAGTGGATGAACGCCGGCTCGCGGCCGACGTACGTGCTGTCGCACTTGGGGCACCGGGCCTGCGGCGCGGCGAGGAACCGCTTGGCCGTCCGCTGCAGCGTGTGCTCGGGAGTGAGACGGATGACGGTGGCCGGCGCGGCCTCCGGCTTCCGCTTCACGCGCTTCGCTTTCGCCAGCTTCATGGGTGAGGCTCATTGTAGCGTATGTTGGGCCGGATGAGGGTCGGCGTGGTCCTGGACGGGCGGCGATCGGCCGCCGAGATCGCCGAGCTCGCGCGCCTGGCCGAGACCTGCGGGTTTTCCCACCTATGGCTATCGGGGGGCGCCCGGACGAAGGACCATTTCGTCCGGCTCGCGCTCGCGGCCGCCGCGACCCGCGCCATCCGGCTCGGCGCGGTCGCGGTGAGCCCCTTCGAGATGCATCCCGCGCACATCGGTCTGGCGCTCCTGACGCTCGACGAGATCGCGCCGGGCCGCGCGTGCGTCGTGCTCGGCGCGGGCGGCGACCTGGCGGCGACGCTCGAGGCGCCCAGGCGCGGTCGTATGGAGGCGGTGGAAGAATGCCTCGACATCTTGCGCGCCCAGGCCGCGGGCGGCGAGATCACCTACGCCGGCACGCACTATCGCGTGACCGGGCTCTTCTCGCCCTGGGGTCGTGTCGCGATGGACCGGCTGTACCTCGGGGCCAATCGTCCGCGCATGCTGCGGCTCGCCGCGCGCAAGGCCGACGGCGTGATGGTGACGGATATGCCGCTCGCGTATCTGGGCGGGCTCGTCGCGCGGATCCGCGCCGAGCTCGCGGAGGCCCGCCGCGACTCGAGCGCGTTCGTGCTCAACAACTGGTTCGTGTGGAACGTGCAGGACACGCGCGCCGAGGCAGAGCGGCTGGCGCGCCGCGGGCTCGCGTTTCGCCTGTATTACATCCGCGACATCGCGTCCTCGATCGGGCTCGAGGACGCCGAGGCCCGGGAGCTCGCGGCAAGACAGCCGGCGATGCTGCGCGCGATCTTCGAGGGGCGCGAGCCCTGGTCGCCTCCGGCCCAGGTCGCCGAGCGGCTGATCGAGCACCTGACCCTGACCGCCGACCGGCGGGGACTCGACGGGTGTGTCGGGCGCCTGCTCGAGTTCGAGCGCCTCGGGCTCACCGAGATTGCGCTGGCCCCACACGGCGACCCGGCCGCGGCGATCGAGCTGATCGGCCGGGCCGTGATCCCCGTAGTCGACCCCGACCGCGCTTCCCGCGTTCCGTGACTGTCGGCCCGCCCATGGCGTATTCTGTCGTCATCCGGCCTGGCGTGGGAGGGGCCCACGGAGGACGCATGATCAAGCTCGACCACCTGACGATCGCGGTGACCGACTGCGAGAAGTCGCGCGACTGGTACATCGAGACGCTCGGGCTCAAGCTCGAGTTCGAGATTCCAGAGCGACGGACTTCGGCCGTGCAGGACGAGTTCGGGTTCACGCTGTTCCTCGCCGAAACGCCCGGGGGGCCCGGGCGGCCGAGCTGCGTCTTGACGTTCCAGGTGAGCGACGTCGAGGCCAAGCACAAACAGCTGGTGGCCGCCGGTGTGCAGTTCGTGCACCCCCCGCAGAAGACGTTCTGGGGCTACGGCGCGGATCTCAAGGATCCCGACGGCTATCACATCTGGCTGTGGGACGAACAGACGATGCGGGAGAAGGGCGAGGCCTGAGCGCCGGGGAAAACCAAGGGCCACGCCGGTTGGCGGCGTGGCCCCTTGTGGTGCGATCGACGGTGTTCTGAGTTAGTCCCCGGGCGCCTGCACGGAGAGCAGCGGATCGGTGCTGCCGTCCAGGCCGACCTTCTTCTCCAGAATCGTGACCACCTTCTTGCCGTCCTTCGACTCGTACGCCGCATCCACATAGTTGCCTGGCGACAGGGTGGCCTGCTGGCCCTCGCTGACCCACAGGCGCGTGCCGTCTTCCAGGACGATCGTGTGATTGCTGGTGTCCATCGAGCGAATCGTACCGCGCATCTCCTCGGCCGCCGCGGTGAGCGAGACGCCGAGCGTGAGCGCCAGAGCCAGCCCCAGAGTCTTCCCCATCGATGATCTCCTTCAGCAAAGTTCGGTCACCGATGGATATCGCAATTGGCGTGCCGGATCGTAGCGGTCGAGATCTGTCGATTTCGCGTGCACTTGGCGACCTCGAAGGCGCGGGTCTGGCTCCGTCCGGCGTGGCAGAACGCCACATCGTGGCGAACCGCCACAGCGGCCTACCGGCGCACGTAGGCGCTGAGCCCCGAATCGGCCAAGAAACGGGCGATCAGAGGGGCCGGAATCACGGTGGTCTCGCCCGCCACCGGCACCTCCAGCACCCGCCCCTTCATTTCCGGAATCGCGACCTTCGCGGTGCGGTAGCTCTCGACGATCGCGACCAGCTCGCCGGTCTCGGCGTCGAACACGCCGCCGCCGCTCGATCCGTAGCTCACGGTCGCGCTCACCATGCGCGGCGGTCCCGTCACCGGAAGCTCGCCGGCGGGCGCCTCGATCTGGCTGACGACGCCGCGCACGACCGTGAACCGCTGGCCCCAGGGGAACGAGACGAGCAGGATCTCGTCGCCGAGCGTCGTGGCCATCTTCAGGCGAGCCGGTGTGACGTCGGCGTACTCCGTCTCGATGATCGCCAGGTCGCGGTCGCCGCTCACGAAGGCGATCGTGGCGGGCGCCATGGTGGTCTGGCCCGGCAGGCGGACGTAGAGCTGCTGCGGGCGGGGCTCGAGGAAATGCCGGGCGGTGGCGATCCAGATGCGCCGCGATGCGAAGTGGGTCGCGACGACGACGCCGGACGCCGCGCGGCTGACGCCGGCCTCGTGCTCGGACCTGAGCTGCACCGTGGACGCGAGGATCGCGCGGATCAGCTCGGTGCGATCCGGGGGGCGCTCCGGCGCGCGGGCCGGTGAGGCGCAGCCGGCGGCCGCGAGCACGAGCCCGGCCACCGCGAGGGCCAATCTCATCCGTCGTCCTCGGTCGCTTGACGCTCGAGGATGCGATAGAGCGTGCGCCGGTCGATCCCGAGCAGCTCGGCGGCGCGCACCTTGTTGCCGCCGGATTCTTCCAGCACCTTGTTCACGTACCAGCGCTTCACGTCCTCCAGGGTCATGCCGTCCGCTGGCAGGCGCGGCGCGTGGTCGCGCGCCTCGCGCAGATGGGGCGGGAAGTCGTCGGGCAGGAGCGTCTCCGACGACGACAGCGCGGTGGCGCGCTCGATGACGTGCTCGAGCTCGCGCACGTTGCCGGGCCATCGATACGCGGCGAGCAGCGCGATCGCTTCGGGCGCCAGGCGCTTGACCGCGCGGCCGCTGCGGCGCGCGAACATCTCCAGGAAGTGCTGGGCGAGGAGCTGGGTGTCCGATGCCCGCTCGCGCAGGGGCGGTACCGTGATCGTGACGACGTTCAGCCGATAGTAGAGGTCGTCGCGGAACCCTCCCTCGGCGACGAGCCGGCGCAGGTCGCGGTTGGTCGCGGCGATCACGCGCACGTCGACCGGGATCGCGTCGTTACCGCCCACGCGGCGGATCGAGTGCTCCTGTAGCGTCCGGAGCAGCTTGGCCTGGAGCGGCGCCGTGAGCTCGCCGATCTCGTCGAGGAAGCACGTCCCACCGGTCGAGGTTTCGAGGAGACCGCGCCGCGCGGCCACCGCGCCGGTGAAGGCGCCGCGCTCGTGGCCGAACAGCTCCGACTCGAAGAGCGTCTCGGGCAGCGCCGCGCAGTCCACCACGACGAACGGACGGGCGGCGCGCACGCTCGCGCCGTGGATCGCGCGGGCCACGAGCTCCTTGCCGGTGCCGGTCTCGCCCTCGATCAGCACGGTCGTGTCGAGCGCCGCCATCCGCGCGATGAGCTTGTAGATCTCCACCATCTGGTGTGACTGGCCGACCAGACCCTCGAAGCCGTAACGCGCGCCGAGCTCCTGGCGGTACTGGAGATTCTCGCGGGCCAGCCGGCGGGCGTCGAGCGTGCGCCGCACGACGATCTTGATCTCCTCCATCCGGAACGGCTTGGAGAGGTAATCGAACGCGCCGGCGTTCACGGCCTGGATCGCCGTCTCGATCGTGGCGAACGCGGTGAGGATGACCACGGGCAGGTGGGGCTGGATCAAGGCCAGCTTCTTGAGGACCGCGAGCCCGTCGAGGTCCGGCATGCGCAGGTCGACCAGCGCCATGTCGAACGGCTCCGCCCCGGCCAGCCGCAGCGCTTCCTCGCCGCCGCCGGCGACGCGCACGCGGTAGCCCTCGCGGCCGAGCGTCTCGGCCAGGAGCTCGCGCGCGACCTGATCGTCGTCGACGACTAGCAGCACCGGCGCGGCCGCGGTCATCCGTCGGTCCTCAGGGCCGGCAGGCAGACCCGGAAGGTGCTGCCGCTGCCCTCGTCGCTGTCGAGCTCGATGCGCCCCTTGTGCTCGCGCACGATCTCGGCGGTGATGAAGAGCCCGAGCCCGGTGCCGCGTCCGGATTCCTTGGTCGAGAAGAACGGCTCGAAGACGTGCTTGCGGTCGGCCGGCGAGATCCCGTGCCCCGTGTCGGCGATGGCGATCTCGACTTCGTCCTGACCGGGCCGGCTGCGCGTCGTCATCGCGACCCGCCCGGCGGGCGGTGTGGCGTCGATCGCGTTGGTGAGGAGGTTGAGGATCACCTGCTGGAGCTGATCGCGCTGGCCGAGCACCGCCGGCAACCCGGGCTCGCCCCGGACGTCGAGCGTGAGCCGGGCGCCGGCGAGGCCGGGGCGAACCAGCTCGGCGGTGTCGCGCACCAGCGCGTTGAGATCGACCGCGGTCGGCTCGCCCGGCACCCGGCGCGTGGCGTCGAGGAGACGGCCGATGATCTCGATGACCCGCGTCACCTGGGTCTCGATGACGCCGAGGCGGCGGGTGACGTCCTCGGACAGGAGGTCCGGCGGCAGGTCCTTGCGGAGCAGCTCCAGATGTCCCGCGACCGAGTGCAGCGGCGTGCCGACCTCGTGGGCGACCTCGGCCATGACCCGCCCGGACAGCGCCAGCCGCTCGGCGTGGCTGAGCCGCCGCTGCATCTCGTAGAGCAGCACGTTCAGCTGCTCGACCTGACGCACGCGGTGGTCGAGCTCGCCGGTGGCCTCGGCGATGCGCGTGCGAAGCTCCTCGCTGAATCGCGCGATGCGCGCCACCATCTCGTTGAAGTGCCGGGCCAGCACGCCGAACTCGTCCGTGGTCGTCACCGAGACCGGCGCCGGCGCTCCGTCGTCCGCGGCCGCGGAGATCGCGTCCATGAAGCGCCGGATCGGCCGGTCCACGACGTACTGGATGGCGAGGGTCATGAGGACGCCCATCAGGACGAGCGACGCGCCGGCGAGCGTGAGCGCCCAGAACCGGATCCGCCCGATCAGCTCGTCGGAGCGCTGCGCGGAGAACTTCACGGCGACCGCCCCCGCCACCGCGCCCTCGAGTGTGATCGGCGCCATCACCTCCCAGTGGTGCTCTCCGCCCCGGCTGATGGCGCGCGAGATGACGCGCCCGCGCTGGACGTCCTCGGCGTCGCTCCAATTGAACGAGAGCTGGCTGCGCGGCTCGTTCGAGGCGACGAGCGTCATCCCGTCGGCGTCGAACGTGAGGACGTCGAGCTGGAGCACGCTCGTCCGGATCTCGAGCAGGCGCACGATCAGCTGGTGGAGCGCGGGACCGCTTTCGAGCTCGCGGCCGCGCCCGATGGCGGCCGCCACCTCCCGCGCGTAGACGATCGCGCGGTTCCTCAGGTCCTCCTCGATCGCGCGCCGGGCGAGGCCCAGGCTGACCCACGTGAAGCCCGAGGAGACCGCGAGGATGACCAGCGTGCTGAAGAGGGTGAGCTTGTGCCGAACGCTGAGGCGCGGGCTCACAGCCGGGGACGGTAGCACGCACCACCGGCGGTCGGCAACGCGGCCCCGGCGGTCCATCTCCCTGGTAAGATTGCGGGTAACCGGAGCATCAGGAGGACGCGACCATGTGGGGTTCCCGAGCGAAGCTGGCGATGCCGTCCAAGGACAAGGCGCTTCCGGGCCGGAGCGAGCGCATGCGGGTGCCCGCCGCGCATTTCGTGAATCGCCGCCCGCTGGCGGGGCCGTTTCCCGCTGGGCTCGAGACGGCCATGTTCGGGCTCGGCTGCTTCTGGGGCGCCGAGCGCAAGTTCTGGGAGGCGCCGGGGGTGTTCACGACGGCGGTCGGCTACGCCGCCGGCTACACGCCCAATCCCACCTACGAAGAGGTGTGCACGGGGCTCACCGGCCATAACGAGGTCGTCCTGGTGGTCTTCGATCCCAAGCGCATCAGCTACGACGGCATTCTGAAGATCTTCTGGGAGAGCCACGATCCCACCCAGGGGATGCGTCAAGGCAACGACGTGGGCACGCAGTATCGCTCGGGCATCTACGTCCACTCGCCGCAGCAGCGGCGCCAGGCCGAGGCGTCGCGCGAGGCCTATCAGCGCGTGCTGTCGAAGGCCGGCTACGGCCCGATCACGACGGAGATCCTCGACGCGCCGGAGTTCTACTACGCGGAGGACTACCACCAGCAGTATCTGGCCAAGAATCCCGGCGGCTACTGCGGGCTCGGCGGCACCGGGGTCGCGTGTCCGACGGGGCTCGTCGAGACCGCGGGGCGCTAGCTAGCGTCCCTTCAGCGCCTGCCAGACGCGCTCGGGCCGGAGCGGCATGTCCAGATGCCGCACGCCGAATGACTTCAGCGCGTCGACGACCGCGTTGACGATCGCCGGCGTCGCGCCGATCGTGGCGGCCTCGCCGATGCCCTTGGCCCCCATCGGGTTGCGCGGGGAGGGCGTCACCGTCTGATCGGTCTTGAACGACGGCAGGTCGTCGGCGTGCGGGACCGCGTAGTCCATGAGCGTGCCGGTCACCAGCTGTCCGTCGGCGCCGTAGACCAGCTCCTCGATCAGCGCCTGGGCGATGCCTTGCGCGAGCCCGCCGTGCACCTGCCCGGCCACGAGCATCGGGCTGATGCGCACCCCGCAGTCGTCGACCGAGATGAAATCGCGCACCGCGATGCGGCCGGTCTCGCGATCGATCTCGACCACCGCGACGTGGGCGCCGAACGGATAGACCAGGTTCGGCGGACGGAAGAACTCGGTCGACTCGAGCCCTGACTCGATTCCTTCGGGCAAGCCCTCGCCGTAGGCCTTCGTCGCGATCGCGTCCAGGGTGAGGGCCTTGCCGGGCGCGCCCTTCACCTGATAGCGGCCCTCGCTGAACACCACGTCGGCCTCGGCCGCCTCGAGCATGTGGGCGGCGAGCTTGCGCGCCTTGGCCTGCACCTTGAGCGCCGCGCCCATGATGGCCGAGCCGCCCACCACCAGGCTCCGGCTGCCGCCGGTGCCGTTGCCCATCGGCGTGTTCAAGGTGTCGCCATGGCGCACCACGATCTTGTCGAACGGCACGCCGAGATGGTCCGAGAGGATCTGCGAGAACGCGGTCTCGTGGCCCTGGCCGTGCGCCGAGGTGCCGGTGTACGCGGTGACGGTGCCGCCGGGCTCCACGCGCACCACTGCGCTCTCGAACGGACCGAACCCGCACATCTCGACGTAGCAGGACATGCCGATGCCGAGGAGCTTCCGGTCCTGGCGCTGCAGCCGCTCCTTTTGCTCGGCGCGGAGCTTCGCGTAGCCGGCGAGCTCGAGCGCCTTGGTGAGCGCCTTATCGTACTCGCCGCTGTCGTAGTGCTGGCCGGTCGGCGCCTGATACGGAAACGCGCTCGGCGGGATGAAGTTCTTGCGGCGCACCTGCTCGGGCGCCAGACCGAGCTCGGCCGCGATCACGTCCATCAGGCGCTCGAGGTAGTACGCCGCTTCGGGCCGGCCGGCGCCCCGGTACGCGGCGACGGACGTCGAGTTCGTGAAGACGCACGTCGACTGCAGATCGACGTTCGTGAACTTGTAGACGCCGACGCCCATGCTCAGCGTGAGGTCGGGGATGAACGTGAAGACCGGGTAGGCGCCGATGTCGGCGGTCACGCGCATGCGGAGCGCCGTGATGGTGCCGTCGTCCTCGACGGCGGCCTCGAGATCGGTGACCTGCGCGCGGCCGTGCGTGGTCGCCATCATGTGCTCGAGCCGCGTCTCGGTCCAGCGCAGCGGCATCCGGAAGTGGCGCGCGAGCGCGGCGACGGTCGCGTCCTCCGGATAGCAGCCGAACTTCACGCCGAAGCCTCCGCCGACCTCCGGGGCGATCACCCGGATCAGGTTCTGCGGCATGCCGAGCGCCGTCGCCAGGTCGTTGCGCAGGCCGTGCGGCGCCTGGTTCGTCGCCCACACGACGAGGCCACCCGAGGTCGCGTCGGGCGCCGCCAGCACCGCGCGCCCTTCCATCGGGACGCCGCACAGCCGCTGGCTGACCATGCGCTGCTTCACGACGCGTTTGGCCTTGGCAAAGGCCCCGTCCGGATCGCCGGACTTGATCGGCGTCTGGTGCTCGATGTTGCCGGGCGCGTCGTCGTGGATCTGGGGCGCGCCCTTCGCCATTGCCTGGAACACGTCGGCCACCGCGGGCAGAGTCTCCCAATCGACGCCGACGTCTGCGGCCGCGTCCACCGCGACCTCTTCCGCCGTCGCGATGACCGCCGCGACCGCTTCGCCGACGTGGCGCACGCGGTCGACCGAGAGGGGATAGTGCTTGCGCCCGATGTTTGCCGACGCGTCCGCGCTGCCGCCTTCGCCGGCGCCCGCGATCGGAAGCGCCGCCGACAGCTTGCGGATCTCGTTGCCGGTGACCACCTTGAAGACACCCGGGCGGCGCAGCGCCGGCGCGACGTCGATCCGTCGAATGCGCGCGTGAGCGTGCGGGCTCCGCACGAATGCGACATAGTGCATGCCCGGCAGCGCCAGGTCGCCCACGTAGCTCGAGGTGCCCGTGATCAGGCGGGGATCTTCCTTGCGCTTGACTTCCGCTCCCATCAGTCGTGGAGTCGCCATGGTCAGTTAGAATACTCCATGCGCGGTCGTCGTCCAGGGCTCCTCGCCGTCGTCTTCGTGGGCCTGGTCCTGAGCGCGTGCGCCGCTGGAGGCCCGGGCGCCGGTGAAGGCTCGGGCGCCGCGGAGGGTGTCGACGGCCGTCGCGCACCGATCGATCACATCATCGTGCTGTTCCTCGAGAACCGCACCTTCGATCATCTCTTCGGAACCTATCCCGGCGTCGAGGGCCTCGCGAGCTACAGCGGCAAGCAGGCCGACACGAGCGGCATGACGTACCCGAACCTGCCGGCTCCGCTCGGGCGCGACGGCAAGCCGGATTCGCGCATTCCCGCGGACCTGCCGAACGCGCCGTTCGCGCTGCAGAAGTTCGTCGCGCCGTTCGATCAGACCAACAATCCAGTGCACCGCTTCTATCACATGCAGCGGCAGTACGGCGTCGGCGCCGACGGTGTCGCGATGGGCAGGTGGGTCGC
>Ga0318525_10000512_pt1 | contig 12413 bp, 17 predicted proteins | sample GRESIP052b4f23_FD_203482 | JGI IMG/M metagenome (GOLD analysis project Ga0318525, IMG submission 203482) | Tropical soil microbial communities from Luquillo Experimental Forest, Puerto Rico - GRE.SIPMG.052b4f23 | ecosystem: Environmental > Terrestrial > Soil > Tropical forest > Bulk soil...
GTCGACGGAAATCCGGGCGGCGCCTTCACGCCCGGATGGCACCACGCGAGGCCCGGCGGATACGGCGGCGCTTCATAGCCGCATCGCATCGATCGCCGGGTCTGTCTGTCGATGGCCTGCATGCACTTCTCACAGTCGGAGAGTAACGCGAGCGATTCCGCTTCCCGTCGCGAGGCCTCTTGGAACCAGGGGAGGAGCCTCAGTCCCTCGAGGACTTTGGGGATATGTCCTGGGCACGTCGGAGCGCCTCCTCGCCGAGCTCGGTGACGATGCGGAGATCGATCGCGTCGATCGCGTTCGAGACGTCGACGCTGGCGATCTTGCCCCACTTCTCGGTCTCGACGAACTTCATCTCGAAAGCGCCGAAATTCACGATTTCGAGCACCGCGCAGCGGAACGCCAGGCTGTTCGCCTCGCCCCGTCCGATGCGGCTCGCGAGCAGATCGTCGACGATTCGGCGGTACTGCTGCCCGCGGAGGGGCTTCATCGTGAACTTCGTCGGCTGGACGCCTTCGACGGCAAGCGGGGACCAGTCGCCCGTCTCGCGTGCGACCTTGACGCGATGTTCATGCTCGGCGAGCTGCTCCCTGCTCGCGAGCGGCGGCGCCTGCGCGAACGCCGGATCGCCGCTGTAGTACTCGTCGTACGGCTTGAGGAGCGAGGGCGTGCCGATCACGCGAACGCCATCCTCATCGCCGAGAGCGTGAGATCGCTCGTGGTCGTCGTCGAGCACGCGGCGCGCGCGACGAAGTCGTAGCGGTTCACGTTCTTGTCGATGCGCTGCAGCGAACGCTGCGAGATCATCAGGTTCGGGAAGTAGACGCCGATGGCCGCGCCGATCGCCGGGTTCAGCGTGGCGAGCAGCTGCTGCCCGACCGTGCCAATGGCGAGGGTATCGAGCGCCGGCGTCAGCGTCTGCGCGTCCGCGTCGATCGTGAACTTCACGTCGATCACGTCCGGCGTGCGTCGCGCGCCGACGCACTTCTGATATTGGTTCGCGCCGCCGGGGCCATCGAGCGGCTCCATGCCGAGCTTGTAAGTGACCGATAGGTTTCGGGCGGAGAACTTCTGGCGCGTCGCCGTTCCGAACGCCTGGACGAACACGGAGCCGCCCGCTGTAGGCGCTGGCTGGAACTGCTCGGTGGCGACCACGCTCGGGAAGGTGACCGTTGAGTACCGCCACCACGACACGCCCCAGGTGATGGTGCATGTCGGGATCTCGCCCGGATTGAAGCCCGAGAGCGTCCACGACATCGGATAGCAGCCGTGGACCTCGTAGCAGAGGTTCGCAGTCAGCAGGAGGAAGCGAAGGCCGGTGATCTGAGTCGTCGTCGGGTTCTCCGACGGATAGAAGTTCACGGCGCTATAGAGGACGTCGCCGTTGTTCGGCGCGCCGTCGATCGCGGTCAGGAGCGTGAGGTTCGTCGTGACGTGCGTGGCGATCGCCGCGAACTGACCGTTCCCTCGGGCGTCATTGATCGAGCCTATGCGACACAGCGCACCGGGCGTGAACGTGCCGCTCGCCGTCGTGATCGGCACGGTCGCCGTTCCGCCCGTAAGTGTCGTACCCGCGGCGGCCGATACCGCGACGTTGCCGAGCACATAGCCGAGGAACGTCTCGGTGAGGCCGAGCGTCGTAGCGCCGGCCGTCGTGCTGCCGTGGCCGGGCAGGTAGATCGTCGTATCGAACGAGCCGCCCATCGGCCCGAGGATGAACTGCGTATTGTCGTTACGGTACTGCACGACCCGCTTCGGGTCGATCTTCGGATGTTGGAGCTTGCTGACATCGATCGGCTTGATGATCGGCACGCGTAGCGTATTGAACGTCGTCACATCCTCGCCGAAGTTCGCCGGCGACGACTCCGGCGAGTAGACGGCTGCTCCAAGGGCTCCGGGATTGGACATGGTCAGCGCTCCTTCACGCGATGCTCGATCGCACGTACTCGTACGTGTAGTTGATCTGCAGGAAGTCGCAGGCCTGTCCGATGACCCTCGTGGCGCGTTCGCCGGCTCGCCAACACGCATCGGGGCTCGGCGGCGAGAAGTTCCCGCGGCCGTTCATGCCCACGGCGTTGTCGATCTGGATGAAGTCGCGGTCCATGAGGTCGTCGCGGTCGAGCGCCTGATGTCGCCCTGTGCGGGCAGTCTGCGGATAGGCCACGACGATCGAAAACGTTGCCTGCAACGCCTCATAGTCGGTGTTCGAGACGAGGGGTGGACCTGTGACCCCGGTGTGCCGCACCTGGAACCGGCGGAACGCCGATGCGGGCTCGTCCTCAGCCCAGGCGAGGAAATCGCCCTTCCCCTCATTGAGGTACCGCCGGAACGGCGTCTTCAGCTGGACGACGGAGAGCGCCTCGATGACGGTCGCGATCCGATCGCGGATCGCCGCGGCCGTCGTGACCTGTCCGAGGGCGGGCCAGGGCACGCCGTCACACGACCGGCGTGATCGACATGTTGCCGCCGGCCGAGGCCTGGATCGCGGCGAGCTTCGTCTCGTTGGAGGAGATCGGGCCGATCACCGTCGGCCAGTTCGCGGGGACGTACATGTTCCCGTTCGCGGCTGCGACGGCGGTCGGGTTCGAGCCGGTTGCCACATAGCACCCGACCGTGCTCGAGAGCACGTAGTTCTGCCCGGCCGAGAGCGTGATGGTCGCCTGCGCGGAGGAGACTCCGATGGCGAGATTGATGGACTGTGGAACGATCGCGCCCATGGATCACCTCCGAAGGATCGGTGCACGACGCGCCGCCGCCGCGGAGCCATCGCCGATCTGATCGACCTGGAACTTCGGCTCACGCATCAGCTGGTCGTATCGCTGCGCGTACTCTTCGCGAGCCTCGTGAAGGATTGCCGGCGCCGCGCCGGCCATCACCTGCGTGCGCGCGAGGATCACGTTCGCGCGATAGATCGTGAGCTCACGCAGGATCTCCGTGTTGCGAATGCGGCGAACGACCTGATCGTCGCCGATGGCATCCATGCGCACCGCGTGGAAGGCCTCGACGATCAGGGCGGCCCCCTGATCCTCGAAATAGTCGGTTGGGAGCCGATCGATCCAACCGGGGAAGGTCGTATCGACGTCGGCGGGCGTGACGAGCGACTTCGCGTTGTAGCGGACCAGGTCGGCGAACGAGACACCGATCGTCGGTGAGCCGCCGAAGGAATACGACCACGTGAGGCGATAGCCGGCGTATCCGGCCCCCCACCAGTGATTCGACTCCTTCGTCGTGCGCCATGTCGTGGCCAGGATGTCGGAGATCTTTCCCTGCGTCGCGACCCATGTCGCGTCGATGCTTACGGTCAGGCGCGACCCCACGAACGTCGCACCCGATGCGAACGCGTTGATCAGCGGGCGACGCAGGCCGACGACGTTGCTCGCGATGGTCAGCACCTCGACGACCTCTTTGTCGCCGCCGATGCTCGTCAGGATATAGCGGCGCCCCCGGACAACGCCGCTCGACGAACTCAGCGTGAGTACCTGCGCCCCGGCCGCGGCATCCACGGTCGTCGTCGTGTTCACCGAATCGATCGCGACCGAGCCAGTCGTGGCGGCCTCGAGCTGCGCGGTTGCATCGCCCGAGGTGTTCAGCCGGACGACAATCGCCGGCGTCGGCGATGCGTCCGGGCGCCCCTCCGGCGGGTCGTAGAAGAACGACTGTCCGGTGATGTTGAAGAGCACCTCCTGCGTCCTCACTTCGGCACCCTCCACGGTCCGAGATGGACAGAGCTCTTGTCGCAGATGTCCTCCACTCTGCGAACGAGCATCCGACAGGCGTCGCTATCAGCGAGACCGTCGAATGGATTCTTCCGGTCCTCGATCGGGAAGCGGTCGCGCGACATGAAGGCAAACCACGCCTCGACATATTCGAGCGCGAGCTTCGGATGGGCCGCGTTCTTGACGGCGGCGCGGACATCGCTCGAGCCGCCCGCACCTTCGAGGATGCGCGAAATCCGGCCGCCGGCGAGCGCCCATCGTTCGCCGCTGAACAGCATCGTCGCATCGTGCTCGACGAACCGCACGGGCGTTCCCTCGCCCTTCTCGAACAGCCGCATGCTCGTTTCGCGTTCGGCGTCGATGATCTCCTGTGGCTTCTCGCGCGGGTCGGCATTCGGCTCGATGCTCGGCGGATCGAGCTCGCCCATTCGCCGCGCGGCATCGACGAGCTCGAGATCATCGGTCGCGAGCTCGCGCATGCGCTCGGGCGTAACATCGACGCCAAGTCGCCGATAGGAGGCCTCGTACGATCGGGCGAGCCGATCGCGGACCTCCTGCGGCGACGCGTCGTCGGCGTTGCTCACGACTTCTTCTTCGGCTCCGGGGGCGCCTCGACCGCGGTCTTGTCGTCGAGCTTGCGGACGACCTCGAGAAGCGCCGCGAGCGTGGCGTTCTGCGTCTTGGTCTGTTCCTCGACGCGCTTCGCCTCCTCGCTCTTGTACATCGCCTCGCGTTCGGCCTCGATCTTCGCGTTGCGAGCCTTGCGCGCGCGGTCCTCGGCGAGCATGTGCCTACAGGGATGCGTCTCGTCGCACGAGCTCGGCTCGCACGGACGATCATCGAGGATGCTCTTCTCCGCGATGTGCTCTCGCGCGATCTCGCCGGACTGCACCAGCGAGATCGGACACCGGCCGTAGTGCAGCCAGCCCTGCACGCGGCACCGCTGGAGCTCCATCTGCGCATAACCGGTGCTGAGGTCGTAGTGCGCAGCTCCGTTGACGGGGCGGAGCGCAACGACGTGGCCGGTGTGCGTGAGGAAGCGAAACCAGTTACGGCCGGGATGCGGCCGTTTGTCGTCGTAGCTTCCGAGGTGGCCGCCCTGCGGAACGCGCTCGACGATGACCGCGCCATCGCGCACATAGCGGACATGGCGATCTGCGTCGTTGTAATTCGGGACGGTCGACGTCCAGAACACCGGCTCCTGCGCGAAACCGGGCGGCTGGGGTGGCTGCTGCTGGTCCATTCTCATTCCTTTCCCCGGTTGCCCCCGGGGCTATGCCGATCAGCTCGACTTCGTGATGATCGCGGTCGTGGCGTTGTCCTGCAGCTTCCCCACGCCGGCGCGCGCCGTCATGACGAGGTCGGTCGCGCGCAGCTTCGCGAACCGCTGCGACTCGAAGCGCGGCATGCGCTTCCACGCGATCGCGTGCGAGCTCGCACCGCTCGCGTCGTTCGCCTGCGATGTCGGGCACACGCAGGCCGAGACCTCGTCCGCGCCGGCGTTCGCCGTGTCGGTGAGACCCGTCGCGTAGACCGGCGCGCCTCGGAACGTCATGATCTGGCGCGTGGTATTCATGCCGTTGTCGACCGTCGGCCGGTAGCTGATCAGGCGATCCGCGGCGAAAGCGTACGTCGCGATGTTCGTCGAGGCCGCAACGAGGAACGCCTCGATGTAGCCGGCCGTCACGTTGCCGATGTTGTAGGCAATGTTGTCCGCGACGACGCCGCGCGTGCGTAGGTTCTGCTGCGCCGCGAGCATCTGGGCCATCGTTGGCGCCTGACCGGACACGCCGACGGAGTTCGCGGCGCTCGCATAGAGGGCGATGTAGTCGTCGTCGATCGCGAGCTGCAGCACGCGCGTCATGCGCGATGTGAACAGATTCATGAGGTCGAGGCCGCCGACAGAATCCTCGAGCACGTTGTCGACGAGCGAGTGCGCGACGCCGTACTCGATCGCGGTGCATGTGACCGAGCTCGACGTATAGTTGGTGTTTGACAACGACAGCGCCTGGGTGGCGTTGTACGCGGTCGCCACGCCGGCGCCGCGATCGTTCGGCGTGCCCCAGTATGCGGTCTCCGTCGGAAGCTGCGCGGCGTTGGTCGCCTGATTGATGATGTTGAACTCGCGGCAATTCCGGATCGCAAAGCCCGGTTGCTCGGAGAGCGCGGCGATCAGCACGGGCTGGATCAGGTAGCCGTGCGTCAGGCTCGCGAGGGAGGTCGTGGTGATTTCGTTAGACACGGTCGGAGGTCCTTCGCCCCCCTCAGTCCTCGCGAATTCGGACGCGCACGTTCCGCACTTGCCGGGTGAGCATGTCCTTGAGGCCGTGCACGCCGTGCCGGGCGACAATCCGAGCGACGTCGCTCGGGGTCGCCGAGCCGTCGAGAAGATTGATCTCCTGCATCGGCGCCTCGGTCCTCCCGGGCGCGCCCTGATCGGAGGCGGGACGCTCGTTCCGCGGCGCGTTGGACGTCGACGGGGAGCCGTTGGTTGTGGAGGCTGACTGCGGCGCCGCCGCCGGAACGAAGCCGGCGAAGTAGTCCTTCGTCCACGATTCGATGTCCTGCGGCCGCTCGTCGAGGAACGCCCGCTCGACGCGCCGGTACTGCGCGTCGGACAGCTTATCGGAGAGCCCGAGCCGCGCGATCGCGCGGTCGAACGAGCGGAACGCCGTCGGATCCGGTCGCGCCGCGTCCGGCTCGCCCTGCGGCGGCTGGCCCTGCGGCGCGGCGTTCCCGTCGATCGCACGCTCAACGGACTTCTTGAGCGCGCCCGTGCGTCTCAGCTCGGCGAAAAGCGAGTTCTTCGCCTCCTCGACGATCGAGCGCCGCATGGCGTCGTCGATCGCGGGAGGCGCCCCTTGCGCCTGGGGTTTGGGCGCGGGCGCGCCGGCCGAAGGCGCATTCCCGCTCGCGGGACCGCCGTCGGCTTCGTTCAGGAGGTGACGCCAGATTCGAAACATGCTGGTCCTTCACCGCTTGCGGCCGGTGACGCCGACGCCCCCGATCGCGGCCGGGGTGCTCCACCGTGTCTTGCGCCCGTTCGAGCCGGCGACGCTCTTACGACGGAGAAGGTCCGTCGTGCCCGACCGGTGGATCCGCGACATGGGGCTGCTCCTGCGCCGGTGCGAGCGGCGCGGGATCCTCGAGCGTCGGGCGGCTCGCCAACGCGGCGCCGAGCGTCGCATTGTCGAGCTCGACGCCGAGCGCCTGGGCCGCGTCGAGTTTCTCGACAAGGTCGGCATGCTCGGCGAAGCGCGATCCCCGCGGCATGTCCGCCACCGAACGGCAGGCGATGAGATCGCCGGCCGACGTGACGACATAGAACGCCGCCGTGGATTCCGTGCTTCCGTGCTCTCGAATCATGGTTCTCGTTCAGCCCTTCGTCGCGGCGCTTCCGCCGCTCCCGCCGGAGGTTGGGCGTTTCTCCGGTACGGGCCCAGAATTAAAGGCCGGCGATACGAACGTCGGATTCCCCGGCGGCTGCGCATCGCCGAGCTTGTCGACCTTCGCTCCGGGCGCGTCGAGACCCTGTCCAGCGGGCGCGTTCGGATCGGGCACGTTCTGGGCCATGCCGCCGGCCATGGCCTCCATCGGTCGCATCAGCCGGTTGCGGAGCGTCTCGACGATGATGTGGGCGCGCATCTCCGCCTCGGCTTCGTCATCGTCCTTGCCGGTCGTGCGCTTGATGAAACCGATCGTATCGTCCACGCCCGCCTGACGAGCCGCGAGGAATACGTTCAGCTCGTCGATCTTCGACATCGGCGTCGAGAACTCTCCGAACACGATCCGCCATCCGTCGACCGCGAACTCGGCACCGGGCATATCCTTCGCGAGGATCTTGGACATCACGACGGCGAAGTCGCGCTCGAACCGGCGGAGCGGCACCTGCTGGTGCTTGCGGATCTCGCGCAACGGCATTCGCATCAGCTCGCGCGCCTCGGCCGACTGGACGCCCTGGTGATTGATCAGCGAGGGGGACATGCCGTAGTTCTGCGCGCAGTGCTCGAGGATATGATCGGCGGTCGCGCGGAACAGATTCAGGTCCATCGACATGTCGACGGTGCTCGCGGACTGTCCGTCGGCGAGCTCGGCCGGGACCTCGGTATCCGCCGCTTGCTGCCTCGCCGTGTTGGTCCCGTCGCCCTTCAGCATGGTCTGCTTCGTCGCCGATTTCGTCTCCTTGAGGAGAAGCACGTTTACGAGCCAGATCGAGACATGCGCCGCGACGAGATCCTCGCCCTCCTCCCCCGGCCAGAAGTTCGCGGCCGGCGGCCCGAGCGTGACAGGGACAAATGGGCTCACGCCGAGTTTGTGCGGCCGGTACGTCGATGCGATCGCGGACAGGTCGTCGCGTAGCTTCATGGTCTCGAACGCGCTCCACAGCGTCCACGCCGGCATGTCTAGGGCGTCGACGAGCTCACGCCCTGGCTTGTGCGACGCGCGAACGAGCCATGCGATCGGCAGCTTGTTGTCGTTGGGGTGCAGGAGAACGCGCGCGTCCGCGGGCGTCACGACGTCGATCGTCGGCTCGAGCGTGCCGTCGGGAAGTTCGCGCACGCGGAAGCCGACGAGCAGCGCGCGGTGTAGGTTCAGGAGGCGCGACACCTGCAGCATCACCTCATCGAAGAGCAATCCGTCGAGCAGCTCGGTATACTTCGCGTTGGCGGCCACACCCGTGACCGAGCGCACGGCGGGCTCGGCATAGACCGTCGATAGCTCGTTGACGATGCGTTTCAACGCATTGTTGAAGCGCGCGAACTCGACGAACTTCTTGCGGAGCTCGCGCACCTGGTCGTCGGTGAAGACCTTGTCGATCACGGCGTGCATGAAGGCCTCGCCGCCGTCGCGATACATCTCGTCGCGGTTCGCGTGCCGTCGATTGCGTGCGGTCTCGTATTCGGTGTTCAGGTTCTTCTGCAGGTACTGCGTCAATTCCTGGAGCGACAGCGCCCGATCCTGCTTGCCGTCTGGCGCTGTGGCGAGGACCTGGAGGATACTGACCGGCGTCATGTCGACATCCCGCCGGCGAACAGCTGCGACCGCGGCCGCTCGACGGCCCACAGCGCATAGCGGAGCGCCGCGGCCCAGTGCGAGAGGTCGAAACGATCCTTGCGCTGCGTCTCGGCACGACCACCCGCATCGCGCTCGCTGGCCTCGAGCGACTTCACCAGCCGCGGCGCGACCGGCTGGCCGAGCTCGTCGATCGCGATGTAGAGGCGTCGCTCGCCGGCGGCGTTGCAGAGGAGCGTGTTCACCAGATCGATCCCACCCTCGCGTGGGATGCGCCCCGGCTTGGTGCCCTCTTCCGAGTAGGCGGCCGGATGGATCGTGATGCCCGCGTTGCGGAAGACCGTATAGACGGTGCGGTCAGGCCGCATGTCCGTGTTGCCGTAGGGGTCCGCGCGCACGAGCATGCGGTCGCCATCGACAATCTGCTTTCCCATCCGGTCGAGGAGGTTCATGTTGTCGCGGCGCGCGAGCTCGAGGAGCTTCACGACGTGTAGCTCGGTCGTCGATTGCTCCGTCGTGATCTCACCGATCACCACCCAGTTCGGCCGGACCTGGCGCGGGTGAAAAAGGAACGCCTTCAGGACGAGCGAGACGTCGAAGAGCGTGCCCGGATCGTGGCCGACGAGCGCCGCGAAGTTCGCTCCCCAGGGGCGGAGTTCGTTCTTCGTGACGTCGATCCAGCCGAGCTCGGCGCGGCGCACGAGCGTCTTCTCCCGCTCGTAGGACGGATAGAGCATGCGCTCGGGCCCGACGTCGGCGGCGAGCACGCGCCGGCGGTACTCTCGCTCGGACATCGACCTCTCCATCGCGACCCAGTGATCGGGATCGATGAACGGAGATCGCGTTCCGAGCAGCGTGCGACGCGCCCATAGACCCGAGGCCTCGAGCTTGTCGCGCGCATTGCGCCACGCCGTCTCGTCCTTCGCGGTCGCCGTCATGAGCCGCGGCGCGCGGCTGGCGCCGCCTCGAGCCTCACGCAGGCGGGCCGTCACGTTGTCATGCTCGGCCGTGGAGTCCTGCCCCTCGTCCTCGCCGGCCCACGACCAGTTGAACGACTGCAGGGGCGAGCCCTGAGCGGTGCTCTGCTTGTGGGTCGAGACGAGGCGGATCGCCGTCCCGTCCGCGAACTCGAGCACCTTGCGCGCGGTCTTGAACTTGTACCAGGAGCGCGGGTAGAGCCCGCGCATCTCCGAGAGCAGCGAGTCGAGGCGTCGCTCGGTCGGCGCCGTCTGGCCGCCTTCTCGCCCCTCGCCGACGTGAGGAAGCACGCCGGTGAGCACGTGCCACATCGCGAGCACTGTGGTCTTGCCGGCGCCTTCGGAGCCGTATACGAGCTGCGCCGGTCGAGCGGCATCCGCGTGCAGCAGGATCTGCTCCTGATCCTCGCTGCAGTGCCACACCACCGGCCGCAGCGAAGGCCCGATGAACCGGATCTCGCCGGGCTTCGTGTCGATCATGCCGCCGAACCGATGCTCGCGCAGGACGCGGAGGCGCCGATCGCCGAGCCGGACTTCGCCGGCAGGATCCGCGACCACGACGCGCAACGCGACGCCCATGTCGACGTAGCGCTCGACGCTCTCGACGACGTATTCCTCGCGGCGATCCGCGATCGCGGCGCGCTGCTGGCGACGCTTCCGCCAGGAGACGTTACTGATCACGGCGACGCCCAGGACGACGAGCGCCGCGACCGCGACTAGCCGACGGCTCAATGGGTAGTCTCCCCGCGCCGGTGGCGACCCTCGAGCCACAGGCGATCGCGCTCGCGCACGATGGCATCGTCCTCGCGCTCCTTCGCGAGCTCGCCGGCGAGCCGGAGCGCCTTGAGGCGGAGCTCGCCGAGCTTGAGATATTCGCCGAAGATGGCCTTCCGCTTGATCTTGGACCGGCCGATCTCGTTCATCCGCTTCTTTGCGTCGCGCGCGACGGAGACCGCCTCGCGCTCGATCGCGCGACGGCTGATGCATCCTCGAGGCGGCTTGATCTCACCGCTCGGCTGGTCGTCGACGAGGGGGAGCCCCGGATCGGCATCGCAGAGCGCGCACGATCTGCCCTTAGGATACGTCGTCTTATGACGAAAGCACCGGAGGAGGCCGTCGTCGGCGTCTTCCCAAGTCGGCTCGGACACGCTCAACGATTGGTCGACGTCCGAGCGGAGCCCAACAGTTGGCCATGAGCTCCAGCCGAGTAGCGAACGACGAAGACGTGCTCGTCCTTGGGGACGGGATCGAGCGGCGGACCCGGGCCTCGATCTCCGCCGCGACCCACGCCATCGGCCCCACGCTCCAGGACGAATACTCGGCGAACGTGAAGAGCCGCTACACGGTGGTCGTGCGCAGCGAGAAACTCGTGCACAACCTCAGCGCGAAGGCGCTCGGCAAGGGCCCGGCGCAGGCGATCGTCGCGGTCCTGCGCGAGCGCATCGCGGGCATCGCCGCGGTCGCGGCGCCGGCGACGATCAAGGCCCGCGAGGTCGCGCGGCGGGCGTTCCTGCGCGGCGCGCCCTGGGCGATGAAGCGCTACGCCGGCGGGCGGACCGGCCAGATGTTGCCGGATTCGTCGGATCGGCTCTTCAACGACAGCGGGCGGTTCGCGAAGACGCTCACGGCCAATGCGAGCGACGACGCATGGCGCATCAACGTCGCCGCGAACCGCCTCTCTCCCGACACGCTGGACGGCCAGGGAGGCCGCGGCGGCGAGGGCGCGCTCGCCGCGATCTGGAACCTGCTCAAGGATCTCGTCCCGGAGATCGCCGAGCCGTCGCGCCTCATGGACGACCTGCGCGTCCGCGGCGCGATTCAGCAATCGCTCGACTCGATGATCACCAAGGTGCGCGGCGAGGGCGTTGACCTCGCGATCGAGCTCGTCCGTGCGACCATCGAGGTCGTCGAGGCGATCGACGAGCTCGTGGGCGAGGGCGAAGCCCGCGCCGTCGGATGATCAGGGGACGATCAGGTAGCTGATCAGGTAGACCTTCGCAGCGACCGGGAGGATCGGGAAGGTCATGGTCAGCACGGTCGTGGTCCACGAACAGGCGAGGACGAGCTGATCGGTCAGCGCGCTCGTGCTGCTGTTGCACCAGGCGCTCGCGAACGGCGGCTTCACCGCGTAGGCGCCATCGGTGAACGTGAATGCGATCGTCGCGGTCGCCTGCGCCTGGCCGGTGCCCGTCGAGGTGACCTGGACGACGCCGCGCTGATCGTTCGCGCCGGCTACCGAGATCGCGAGCGTCGCGGTCGTGCCCCATCCAGCGCCGAGGACGAACGCGGCGACCGCTGCGGCCGTGCCGATTTGAGCGCCGACGCGCCCGGTGGTTGAGGACGATGATCCTTCGGGCTGAGGCATGGGCCACCGATCGCATCGCGGCGATCGCCCGGCAAACATTCATCAGCCGATCGCGTTCGAGGGCGCGATCACGATGCCGCTCGAGATCGCGACGAGCTGCTCGCCGAGCCTCTTCGCCGCCGCCGGATCGACGAAGTAGAACTGCACGCCGCTCGGCGTCGAGAACTGCATGAGCACGAACTTCTGTCCGTTCGGACCGCCGAGCTCGGCGAATGCGATTTCGGTTGGACACGGCGCGATGCCGCCTTGGATCGGCGCGATCAGCGGCAGCGCCGGCGTCTGCTGTTGCGGATGAAGAGCGGCCTTGAGTTTGTCGAGTGCCATCCGGATCATGCTCCTAGGTGC
>Ga0318525_10000514_pt1 | contig 12390 bp, 10 predicted proteins | sample GRESIP052b4f23_FD_203482 | JGI IMG/M metagenome (GOLD analysis project Ga0318525, IMG submission 203482) | Tropical soil microbial communities from Luquillo Experimental Forest, Puerto Rico - GRE.SIPMG.052b4f23 | ecosystem: Environmental > Terrestrial > Soil > Tropical forest > Bulk soil...
CTCGACGTGCTGGCCAGCGAGGACGAGGCCACCGCGGTCCGGGCGGTCTTCTCCTGGTCGTACCGGGCCCTGGCGCCCGACGCGGCTCGCATGTTCCGGCTGCTCGGGCTGCACGCGGGGGCCGACGTCAGCGTCGCCGCCGCGGCCGCGCTGGCCGCGGTGGGCGAGACCGAGGCAAGCCGGCTGCTCGACCTGCTGGCCGGGGTGCACCTGGTCGAGGAGGCCCGGCCCGGGCGCTACCGCCTGCACGACCTGCTGCGGGTCTACGCCACCGAGCAGGTCCGGATGGTCGAGGATCCCGCGGGCCGCCAGGCCGCGCTCCGGCGGATGCTCATCTGGTACCTGCATACGGCCGTCCACGCCGACCTGGTGTTCGTGCCGGGACGCCGGCACCCGGCGCTGGGATCTCCGCCGCCGGGTTGCGAGCCGCGGTCGTTCACCGATTACGAGCAGGCCCTGGGCTGGTGCGATACCGAGCACGCGAACCTGACCGCCGCCATCCGGCTGGCCGCCGAGACCGGCCATGATGATGTGGCGTGGAGGTTCCCCGTCGCGCTCCGGGGGTTCTTCGACCTGCGCAGGCCGTCGGCCGAATGGCTCGCCTGCGCCAGCACCGGGGTGGCCGCCGCCCGCCGGGCCGGTGACCGCGACGGGCAGGCCTGGACGCTGGACTGCCTGGGCCACGCGCAGTCCGGCCTCGGCATGTTCACCGATGCCCTCGGCTGCTACACCGAAGCGCGCGACATCCGCCGCGAGACCGGCGACCGATGGGGCGAGAACGCCAACTCCATGATCAACCTCGGCTGCACCTACCTGGAGCTGAGCCAGTTCGACCTGGGCCTGGACTGCTTCCAGCGGGTCCTGGCCGCTGCCCGGGAAGCGGGCAACCGGTACGTGCAGAGCCTCGCCCTGGTCAACCTGGCCTACACCTACACCAGGCTGGCCCGCCCGCAGGACGTCTTGGCCTGCGGGCGCCAGGCGGTGGAGGTGACCCGGGAGATCGGTTACCGGCAGGCCGAAGGCACGGCCCTGGGCTCGGTCGCCGCGGCCTACCGCGCGATGGGCCAGCCCGGCGAGGCCCGGGACTGGTACCAGCAGGCCCTCGTCGTCCGCCGGCAGACCGGTGACCGTCACGGGGAGGCCGAGATCCTGCGCGACCTCGGTGATCTTTCCGCCGAGGCCGGCCAGGCGCGGGCGGCCAGCCGGTTCTGGCGCCAGGCCCTGGCCATCCTCGATGGTCTCGGCGACGCCCGGGCCCGCGCCGAGATCTGCGGTCGGCTCGATCCTCGATCCTGACCCGGCGGCTCGCCGCCGGGCCGCGGGCGCTGACGGCCGTCAGGGCTTGCGGGCCACGCCGCCGTGCGCCGACACCCCGTCGGCGGGAGGAACATCCCCGGGATCGGGCCGCCACACGTGGACGTAGACGACGCCGGGCGGCACCAGGTCCAGCCCGTCGAAGAACCGCATCACCTCGGCGCGGTTGCGCAGGGTCTGCGGGGTGGCCACGCGCTCGTTGTAGCGCTTCTGGGCCTCGGCCTGCGCGGCGGCGTGGATATCGCTGGCCGGATGCGAGATGGCCAGGTAGCTCCCCGGGGGGAGCGCGTCCATCAGCCCGGCCACGATCCGGTACGGGTCCTCGGAGTCACCGATCAGGTGCAGGACGCCCAGCAGCATCAGGGCGGTCGGCCGGGTGAAGTCCAGGGTGCGTGACGCCGCCTCCAGGATGGCCGCCGGGTCCCTGAGGTCGCCCTCGACGTACTGGGTGGCTCCCTGCGGGGAGCTGGCCAGCAGTTCCCGGGCGTGGACGAGCACGATGGGGTCGTTGTCCACGTAGACGACGCGCGAGTCCGGCGCGGCCGCCTGGGCGACCTCGTGCGTGTTGTCCGCCGACGGTATGCCGGTACCGATGTCGAGGAACTGGCGGATCCCGGCCTCGGCGGCCAGGTACCGCACCACCCGGACCAGGAACGCCCGGTTCGCCCGGACCCGGGCCCGCAGGCCGGGGGTGGCCGCGAGCACGCGCTCGGCCGCCTCGCGGTCGGCCGCGAAGTTGTTGGTGCCGCCCAGCCAGTAGTCGTAGACGCGGGCCGGATGGGCGACCGCGGTGTCGATCGCGGGGTCCGCCGCGGCGGCACGCCGACTGTCCGTCTGTTCCTCGGCCACGACGCGCCCTCTTCTCCCCTGCTGCCCGGTCCCGGCTCCAACAGTAATCCGGGGATCCGCCGTCGCCGCGGGTAGGTTCGCAGGATGAGCTTCAACGTCAGCGCGGACGCCTACCTGCGCTTCATGGGAAGGTACTCCGAGCCGCTCGCGGCGCAGTTCGCCGACCTGGCCGGAGTGCGCCCGGGTCACCGGGCGCTGGATGTCGGGTGCGGGCCCGGAGCGCTGGCGGCCGAGCTGGTCAGCAGGCTGGGCGCCGGCGCGGTCTGCGCGGTGGAACCGTCGGCGTCGTTCGCCGCCGCGGCGGCGCAGCGGCTGCCCGGGGTAGATGTCCGGCGGTCAGCGGCCGAGCAGCTGCCCTTCGGCGACGGGGTCTTCGACGTCACGCTGGCGCAGCTGGTCGTGCACTTCATGACCGATCCGGTGGCCGGGCTGCGGGAGATGGGCCGGGTCACCGGGCCGGGCGGCGTGGTGGCGGCCTGCGTGTGGGATCACGCCGGAGGACGCAGCCCGGTGGCGCCGTTCTGGCGGGCAGCGCGCGAACTGGACCCGGACGCTGATGATGAGTCGGATCTGGCCGGGGCCCGCGAAGGCGACCTGGCCCGGCTGTGCGCGCGGGCCGGGCTCGGGCCGGCGCGGGCCGCGACGCTGACCGTCCGGGTCCGGCACGCCACGTTCGACGAGTACTGGCAGCCGTTCACGCTCGGCGTCGGCCCGGCCGGGGCGTACGCGGCGTCCCTGGACCCCGAGCGCCGCGCCCGGCTGCGCGAGCGGTGCCGTCGGCTGCTGCCCGCCGAACCGGTCGAGATCGCCGCCACCGTCTGGGCCGTGACCTGCCCCACCTGAGCGGCCGACCGGGCAGCAGGTATGGTCCGGGCATGGATGACGGCAGGGGACACCAGGTTCGCTGGCCGGACGAGGTCGATGACGTGGTCAAGGGCGACATCACCGCGGCCCTGGGCTACACCACCCCCGCGGGCGGGGCGGTGGTCATGGCCGTCGCGCCGTGCGGCATCGGCGACCGGGACCTGGGCACGCTCGGGTTCACCACCTCGCTGGGCTTCGGCCGGAAGCTGAAGCGGATCGTCGCTGACCCGCGGATCGCGCTGGCCTACCACGCCCGCGAGCACGGGTACTCGGCCAGCCCCGCGTTCGTGCTGGCCCAGGGCACCGCCTCGGTCGACCTCACGCCGTCCCGCGCGCAACTGGAAGCGCTGACCCCCCAGGTGGAGCACTACCTCGGGAAGGTCATGCGCGGCCCGGTCTGGGACCGGCTGCTGCGGGAGTACTACGGCGAGCGGGTGCTCGTGGACCTAGCCGTGGAGCGCATCACCGCCTGGCCCGACCCGAGCGCCTCCGGCGAGATGTCGGTCACCGGAAGCGCCTGGCCCGGCCCGGCCGACCCGCAGCCGCCGCCGCAGAACGGGACCTGGCCGCGGCTCGACGTGTCCCGGGCCGCCCGGCAGATCGCCGCGCTGCCGCACCGGGTCCTGGCCTACCGGGGAGCCGACGGCTTTCCCGTTCTGGTCCCCGTGCACCTGGCCGGGCAGGACCCGGCAGGCCTGCGGCTGGCCGTGCCCGGCGGGCTGCTGCCCCCCGGCGGCCGCCGCGCGGGGCTGCTCGCCCATTCCTACCGGCCGCAGCTGGTCGGGCTGAGCACCCGGATCTTCACCGGCTGGCTGGACGTGGGGCCGCGCGGAGCGGTCTACGCGCCGCACACCACCAGGGGCTTCGTGGCGCCCGCCAGCAAGCGCCTGCTGCTGACGTCCAACGGGCTGCTCGCGAAGTACGGGCTGTGGCAGGCCCGGCGCCAGGGAATGGCCGCCCGGCTGGCGCAACTGGCCAGCGAGCGGGCCGCTGCCCGGGACTAGCCGCGGCCGGGACGCTCGCCCGCCGTCACGCCGCGCCGGATCAGACCCGCTCCGCCGCGGTGACCCGGACAGACTGGATGATCGCGAGCAGTTCGGTCCAGAAGAAGGCGGCGGTGAAGAACTGCAGGGTGTCGCCCTTCTCGAGCATCAGCTTGCGGTACATCACCATCTTCCCGACGTCGTACCCGGCGAGCATCGCCTGCCAGTCGGCGTAGCTGCCGGCCAGCAGGAACACCGCGCTGGCCTCGGCGTCGGCCCGGTTGAGGACCGACGCGGCGGTGATCGTGCCGCCGTCGAAGTCCAGGACCAGGGTGTCACCGTCGGCGCCCGGCGGCATGTCCCGCACGCTGAGGGCCAGGCGGCCGGTCACGAACGGGCGGATCATGTTGATCCAGTCCCAGAAGTCCTGCAGCTTGCTGGCCTTGCGCTCCTCGCTGGGCCACGCGTTGAAGGCGCTGCGGCAGTCCTGCGCCCACGCCTGGGTCATGAACCCGGCCATTTCACCCCCCGGCTAGCGTCGGCTTGGCCATCTGCAGCATGTCCTCCATCTCGGCCGGGAGCGATACCCCGACCATGTCCAGCTTCCGGTGCAGCTGGTGCATGAACAGCTCCGAGACCCGGTCCTCGGACCAGCCGAGCGGCTCGTAGTAGACGTAGCTCGAACGGGCGGCGCTCATGGTGAGCAGGGTCCGCAGCGTTTCGTGCAGGTCCTTCACGTGCGCCGGGTCCTCGGCGAGCAGGTCCCGCACGAACCGCATGCCGGCCTGCACGTGGCGGGCCTCGTCCCGGCAGGTGGCGGTGAACCCGGTGTAGAACGCGGGCAGGACCCGGAAGTCGCGTGCGAAGTTCAGGGTGATCTTCATCACCGACAGCGCGAGAACCCCCTCGATCCAGATGAAGTACGTGGTGGCGTACTTCATCTGCAGGTGCTTGTCGTAGGGATCCCGGCGCAGGTCGTCGGTCAGGTAGGCGAGCAGGCCGAACGGCCCGACGAACGTCTCCTGGATGTAGGGCCACGACCCGTCGAGGACGTCCATGATGCCGTCGCCGTCCAGCCCCACGACGTCACGGTAGAAGCGGTCGAAGAACACGGTGTGCCGCGCTTCGTCCTCGAGCTGGCTGGTCAGGAAGATCTTGTAGTCCTCGCTGACGCCGAACAGCAGCGGGGCCAGCTCCACCTCCACCTGCCGCTCCCCGTGGTGGAAGCCGGAGGCGATCGACAGGAACGAGTTGCGCGCGTCGCCGGTCATGCGCTCGGCCCAGTTCACCCGGTCCTCGGTGAAGTCGAGCTCGTTGACGTTCCAGCGCTGCCGCAGGTACCGGTCGTAGAGCTTGCGGTAATCGGGCAAGCGCGCCGTGGGGACGTGAACGTACTCGATCACGTCGTCGATGTCGGACCGGCCGAGCCCGCTGAGGTCTTCGCCTTCGATGCGATCCAGGGTTTCAGCGGCGATAGTCACGTGGTTCCCCTTCCGGCCCGGGCATCCGGGGACGCGGGCGGCTGCCTGAGGCCAGGCCAGATCCCTTCCGGCAATGTTAACCCCGTTAACCCGGGTCCGGTAGGCACCGGGCCTGCTCGACCGGGGTGTCGGCCAGGCGGCCCCACTCGGCCCACGACCCGTCGTACACGCGGACGTGATCGCGGCCGAGCAGGTAGGTGAGCACGAACCAGGCGGTGCTGGCCCGCCCGCCGATCGTGCAGTACGTGATCAGCTCGCCCTCGCCGTCGAGGTCGACGGAGGAGAAGACGCCGCGGAGGTCGGCGGCGCCGCGGAATGACCCGCGCCGGTCGTAGAGATCTTCGACGGGCTGGTGGACCGCGGAGGGGACGTGCCCGGCGCGGCCTCCCGGCTCCATGCCGCCGGAGGGCCAGAACCGCTCTCCCCGGTACTCGGCCTCCGAACGCACGTCGACGATGGTGCTGCCCGGTGCGCCGATCGCGTGGCGCACCGCGTGGTGGTCCGCGCGCACGCGCTCGCTTTCGGCGGGCAGGGCATAGTCGGCGGCGGCCGGCTCGGCCGCGGACCTGCTCCGCGGGCGCCCTTGTGACCGCCACGCGTCGCGCGAGCAGTCGAGGATGCGCACGTCGGCGTGGCCGTAGAGTTTCATCAGCCAGAAACCCATGGCGGGCCCGTATCCGTAGCACACCACCGTCGTGTCCCGGCCGATCCCGGAGCGGACCAGCAGCCGCTGCACCGCCGCGGCGTCGACGAGCCGGTAGCCGGCGTCCTTGAGGTCGGCGTAGATGTTCCACAGCACGGCCCCGTCGATATGCCACTCGTCGTAGGCGAGCCTGCTCACGTCGACCTCGACCACCCGCACCCCGGGGTCGCGCAGGTGCGCTTCGAGCCACTCGGCCGATACCAAGGCGTCCGCGGCTGGGGCCCGGTCACGAGTGGCCGGGTTCTGAACTGCTGCTGTCTCCATCTAGGCCTCCGTCGGTTCATGGAATTCGGCGTTGTCCCGGCGGCCGATCTGCAGCCGCCGGGCGGTCTCGGCGAGCACCCCGGCCGCGGGGGACCCGACCACCACGGCCTGGTCCAGGAGCCTGGCGTACAGGGCGGTAGCGTCGGCGTCCCACGGCCGGGTCCGCCACACCCAGTCGGGATAACCGGGGACGAACGCCTCGGGGAACGCCACGAGCCGGGCCCCGTCGGCTGCTGCCTGCTCGGCGAGCGCGACGACCTTGCCGATCGTCGCCTCGCGATCCAGCAGGACGGGCGCGGCCTGGACGGCTGCCACCACCACGGGCCTGGCCTTCACCGGTTCCATGGCTCATCCCCGGCCGGCGCGGCCGATGCCCGCGCGCCTGCCCGCCGGGCGGACAACGGCGGCAGCTCGGCCAGGAACCGGGCCAGCAGGTCGTTGACGGCCGCGGGCTGCTCCAGGTTGGTCATATGGCCGGCGCCGCTGATCACGCGGTACTGGGCGCCGGGGATGCGCCGGGCGAGCACCGCGGACATCTCGCGGAAGCCCGGCACATCCTGGTCGCCCACCGCCACCAGCGTGGGCACGGTGACCTGCTCCAGCGCGTCGATCGGCTCGGGCCCGGTCCGCTGGTGCGGGTCCTGGCCGAGCCAGTGCTGGCCGGGGTAGTCCGCGACCATGGCCGCGAGGCGGCTGGCCAGGCCGGGCCGCTGGCGCGCGGCGGCGAACAGCGGATGGGCCAGCCAGGCCGCCCGGCCGGCCGGGAGGCCGCCCGCCCGGACCCGCCGGGCGACTTCGTCGAGACCGGCCGCCGACTCCGGGTCCCAGGGGACGCCGTCGAGCACCGCGTCGAGCAGGACCAGGCCCCGGACCCGGTCCGGGGCGGCCAGCGCGGCCTGCAGCACCACTCGCCCGCCGAACGACAGGCCGACCAGCGCCGCGTCGCCGATGGCGAGGTGGTCGAGCAGCGCCAGGAGGTCGCCGGCGTGGGTGTAGGGAACGGCGGGGTCAGCCGGCCCGGAGGCGCCGAACCCGCGGCAGTCGTAGCGCACCACCCGGTGCCGGGCCGCCAGGTGCTCCGCCTGCGGGTCCCACATGCGCCGGTCCAGCCCGAAGCCGTGGACGAGCACCACGGCCGGCCCCTCCCCGGTCACCTCGTACGCCAGCCGGGCGCCGGGGCGCTCCAGCACGGCGGTGGCGTTCTGCGTCAGCATGCGCCCATCGTGGCGCCCGGCCTCCGGCCTGTCGTCGGTACGACTACCCAATCCGCGCGACGGCGGCTACCCGCCTAGCGCGGCGGAGTACCCGGCTACCTGGGCGCGGCGCAGCCCGGTCTTGGCCAGCAGGCTCGCCACGTGCTTCTCGACGGTGCGCGGCGACAGGAACATCCGCTCCGCGATCTCCCGGTTGCTCAGTCCCGCCGCGAGCAGCCGGAGCACGTCGGCTTCCCGTTCGGTCACGCCCAGCGCCCGCAACGGGCCGGGCAGTTCTCCCTGGCCGGGTCGCCGCCTCGGCACCGGCGACCCGGCCCGGCGCAGCAGCCCGCGGCAGGCGGCCGCCACCCGCTCGTCGCCGCGTGCCGCGAAGTAGGCCGCGGCCTCGCGCAGCCATGCGACCGGGTCACCCCAGCCGTCGGCGAGCGCCGCCTCGGCGGTGATCCGGCGGGCGTACTGCCGGTACCAGGCCACCAGCGGTCCCATCTGGGCGTCCGCGGCGGCGAACGCCGCACCGGCCGCCGCCCGCTCGCCGCGCCGGCCGGCCCGGACGGCGCGGCGTAACCGAGCAGGGCCGCGACGACCAGGTGCCGGGTGCCGTGCGCGGCCCGGACCCGGGCCGTGGCATCGCCGGCGTCGCGGTCCAGCGCGGCGCCCAGCAGCGGCCACAGTCCCAGGAACGGCGGCGCGATCGTCGCCGGGGAGCTCAGGATCAGCGCGGCCCCGGTCGCCATCTGCGCGTGCGCCTCGCCGGGGTCCTCGGCCAGCAGCGAGAACGTCGCGCGGCAGTGCCCCCAGGCGCAGCCGAGCACGTCCTGGTCCTCGGGAGCGAGCGCGACCGCCTCGGCGATCATGGCTTCCATCGGTCCGTGCTCACCGCGGATCGCGTGCGCGGTGGCCTGGAAGATCAGGGCCATCGGCAGCACGGCCAGCCGGAACCGGCGCGCCGCGTCCACCGACCGCCGGGCGGCCTCCAAGGCCTCATCGGCCCGGAACTGCTTGTTCAGCCCGGCGGCGATCTGCAGGTCGAGGGTGGCCGTGAGGGCCAGCGCGCCCTGGGCCACGGCCAGCTCGCGCGCTTCCAGCAGCCGGTCCACGCTCTCGGTGCGCAACTGGTCGATCGTGCCCAGCTCGTGCAGCGCCCGCAGCCGCCACAGCCGCAGCCCGTGCGCGCTGGCCAGGTCCGCGGCCCGGGCGAACGCGCCTTCCGCGGCTTCCAGGTCCCGCTGCCGGGCGACCCGGCCGATCACCTCCAGGGCCTCACACGCCACGTCCGGCCGTCCCTCGCTTTCGGCGGCGCGCAGGGCGGCCCGGGCCAGCTCGCCGGCCTCGGCCAGGCGTCCCCGGCCGACGGCGACCTGCGCCGCGCAGGCGTCGGCTGCGCGGCGTCGGCCCCGGACTCGCGGGCGACCTCGATGCTGGCGGCGGCCTCCGCCCACCGGGCGCCGGCGATCGCCGCCCGCGCTATGCCCAGGTGCAGCGCCGCGACCCGGGCCGACGGGACCTGGCGGTCCAGCCGGGCGAGCAGCGTCTGGCCCATCTCGATGGCCCGGTCGACCTGTCCGGACATCGCGAACACCTCGGTCAGCGCCTCGTCGAGGAGAGTCAGCAGCGCGGCGTGCGCCGTTACGTCACCGGGGACGATCAGGTGACGCGCCCGGGTCAGCGCGTGCTCGGCGCTGGCCAGCGCGCCCACGGCCAGGTCACGGCGCCCGGCCTCGAGCAGCAGGCCGCCGGCCCGCGCCGGGTAACCTGCCCGCTCGGCCAGGTCGGCGGCCAGCAGGCACGCCTCGCCGGGCAGGCCGGGATGCGCCGCTTCTACCGCCGCCAGCGCCTGGCCCGCCAGCAGGGCCCGTTCCGGCGGCAGCAGCCCGGCCAGCACCGCGTCGTGGGTCAGCGCGTGCCGGAACCGGAAGCTCTCGCGCTCGGCCACGACTAGCTGCAGGCCCACGCCGCGCCGCAGCGCCGCCACGACCGCGGCGTCGGCCAGGCCGGTGACCGGGCTCAGCAGCCACCAGTCGAACCGCCGGCCGAGGACCGCGGCGGCGCCCAGTACCCGGCGGGAATTCGCGTCGACGGCGTCGAGCCGACGCCGTACCGCGTCCGCGAACGTGCCCGGGATCCCGGCCGCGGCCAGGTCACCGGCCTGCCAGGTGCCGTCCCGCTCGGCCAGCGCCCCTTCCGCGATCAGGCCGGCGAGGACCTCCTCGACCAGGAACGGGATGCCCTCGGCCCGCTCGGCGACGAACGACTGGACCGGGCGCGGCAGGTCGACGGCGCCCACGCAGGCCAGGGTCATCCGGGCCATCGCCGCCGGGTCCAGCCGGCGCAGCGGCAGCACGGCCGCGGACCCGCGGGCTTCCAGCGCGCTGGCCAGGCCGGCCGGCCCGCCGTCTTCCTCGTCGCGCAGGGGTGCCGAGACAGAGCACCCGCTCGGCCGAGAGGTTGTCGGCCAGGTACTCGAGCAGGGCCAGTGTCTCCAGGTCGGCCCAGTGCAGGTCCTCCAGCACGAGCAGGCACCCGGCCTCGGGGGACAGCACGCGCAGCAGCCGCAGCACCGCCTCGCCGAGCACGACCAGGGATTCATCGCCGGCCGCGCCCGCAGGCGGCCGCCACTGCGGTATCAGCCGCCCGAGCGCGGGCCGGAACGGGTCCAGGTCCGCGCTGTCCGGCAGGCGGCCTGCCCGCCCGGCCGATACCAGCGCCTCGGCGAAGGGCCGGAACGGCGTGGGCATGCCGCCGGCCACCGCCCGCCCGGTCAGGACGACCTGGCCGCGCGCGCCCGCCGCGCGAGCGGTCTCGCGGACCAGCCGCGACTTCCCGATCCCGGCTTCGCCGGTCAGGAACACGGCGCCGCCCTGACCCGCCTCCGCCTTGACCAGGGCAGCCTGCAGGTGGCTGGTCTCGTTGTCCCGCGCTACCAGCACGGGGCACAGCACCTGCCGCACAGGATCAGTATCCCTGAAACGGGCCGGCGGCCCGGTCAGGCGTCGTCAAGCTGCTCGCGGAGCCGGCGCAGCCGGCCGGGCCGGTCGGCGGCGAAGCGTTCCAGCGCGGCCAGGATGTGAGCGTCGTCGAGATGCGCCTCCTCGATCACCTCGGCGACCGAGCCGCCGGTGCGCCACCGGTCGTCCCAGTCGGACGACAGCGAGTACTCGCGGACCAGCGGGCCGTCCGCCCAGTCCCGCATCAGCTTGAAGCCGCCGTTGGTGATCACCATGGCGTCCAGCCGGTCCGCCGGGCCGATGACCGACCGCCGGTAGGCCTCCGGCTGGCGCGCGAACAGCTGCGGGCTGATCGCCGCGACGATCTTGACGTTGAGCCCCTGCGCGTCCAGCTTCGGCAGCACGTTGACCAGGTTCCGCGTGGGCATGGTGCCGCGAACGTACACGGTGCCGCCCTTCGGCTGGCCCGGCCGGTACTCGCGCAGCACGTAGGCGCCGCGCGCGGCGGCGAAGTGGGACGGGATGCCCAGCGCCTCCCGGTCCGGTATCTCGACCGGCGGGCGGGTCAGGTGCAGCGCGACGATCGGGACGTCGAGCCCGAACGCCGTGCCCAGCAGCACCGGCACCTCGTTGTACTCCCACGGGTGCAGGTCGATGACGTGCCCGTCGGGGAACAGCTGGGTGACGCCGATCGCGAAGATGCCGAAGTGGGTGCGGGAGTCCTCGGCAGTCTCCGGCCCCGAGTGGCCCGCGATCCAAAGCAGCTTGCCGACCTTGAGCTCGCTGTCCTGGGCCAGCTGGCTGAACAGCCGCATCTCCCCGTACTTGAGGTAGGAGAAGGAGCCGTACGTGGAGCATGCGCCCCAGAACCCGTCGAACTCCCCGAACGGGTCTTCGGCCAGGTTGACCGTGGCCAGCCCGGCGACCAGCCCGGCGTTGGAGAACTCGGTGATCTCGGTGGGCAGCAGCGCCCCGGTCGGGTTCTGATCGCGCTCGTACCAGCCGGTGCCGGGCCGGCCGTCGAAGTCCTGCCCGAAGCCGGCGATGTTGGTGGACTCGGCCAGGTCGGCAGAGGCCGCGATGAACAGCGGCCGGCCGTGCTCGGCCAGCGCCAGCGAGTTCACGTACGACCCCCAGGCGGCCAGGCCGGCCCGGTTCGCGGCCTTCTCCCCCGGCTTCTTCCACATGCCGTCCGGGTAGCTCGTCACGTCGAAGATGCGGCGGTCGGTGAACACCCCCGGCGACGGACCGCCGAGCCGGAAGCCCTTGATGTCGTCGGGTACCGTGCCGGCGATCGCGGCCAGCCGGTCTGACAGCCAGGTCACCAGGCCGTCGTCGCGGTCCAGGACGCTCATCGCGACGCGCAGGTTCGCCTCGGCCTGCGCGGCGACCGCGTCGGGACCGGCCGGCGCGGGCGAGTCGACGCCGGCGTACTCGACCCCGTACTTGCTCATGAAGCCTTTGCGCACGGCCCAGAACGGCTCGGCGTTCATCGGAAAGGGGGTGCCGTGGCTGGCCGCGTCGACCTTGCCGTAGCCGCGGCCCTTCTGCGTGACGAACCAGGCCATGGTCGGCACGTGGCCGGGGTTGGCGCCGCAGGCCGCCTCCAGGACCGTGTCGGTGACCGGCCCCCACTGCATGCCGTGCTCGGTACCGGTGACCCGCCAGCCGTACGGCTCGAACCAGTCCACCGGCGTGCCGTGGACCACGCTGGAGGCCGGCCGGGGGTCGATGCCGAAGTCGTTCCAGTCGACCATGAAGACCAGGTTGTCC
>Ga0318525_10000522_pt1 | contig 12354 bp, 10 predicted proteins | sample GRESIP052b4f23_FD_203482 | JGI IMG/M metagenome (GOLD analysis project Ga0318525, IMG submission 203482) | Tropical soil microbial communities from Luquillo Experimental Forest, Puerto Rico - GRE.SIPMG.052b4f23 | ecosystem: Environmental > Terrestrial > Soil > Tropical forest > Bulk soil...
TCATCCCGGTGTACGAGGCGGGCGAGGCGCGCGGCGTGCTGTTCATCGCGATGCGGTTCGTTAAGGGCGGTGACCTGCGCCTGGTCCTCGAGCGAGAGGGCGCGCTGCCGCCTGGCCGTGCGGCCGGGTTCATCTCCCCGGTGGCCTCGGCCCTGGACGCCGCACACGGCGCGGGTTTGGTGCACCGCGACGTCAAGCCGGCGAACATCCTGGTGGACGCGCGCTCGGGCCGCCCCGATCACGTGTACCTGTCCGACTTCGGGGTGAGCAAGGGGGCGGCGTCCTCGGTGAGCCTCACCAGCCCCGGGCAGTTCCTGGGCACTCCGGCCTACTCGGCACCGGAGCAGATCCAGGGCCGCACCGTGGACGGGCGCACCGACCAGTACGCGCTGGCCTGCGTCGCCTATCAGCTACTGACCGGGGCGCCGCCGTTCGAGCGCGACCAGGGCATGGCGGTGCTGCTGGCACACCTGTCGGAGCCGCCGCCATCGCTGAGCTCGCGGCAGCCGGGCCTGTCCGGTGCCGCCGACCAGGTCCTGGCCAAGGGGATGGCGAAGGTACCAGAGAAGCGGTACGCGTCCTGCCGGGATTTCGCGGACGCCCTGCGGGAAGCGCTTGACCTGGCGCCCTATCACTCCGCCAGCTTCGACCCGGCGCCCGATCGCCCGCACGCTCAGGCCGCCACTCCGCAGGTCCAGGCCGCCACTCCGCAGGTCCAGGCCGCCACTCCGCCAGCCTGGTTCTCCCGGCCGGGCGCCGCCGGGCCTGCAGCCGCGCCCGATCCCCTGGCCGCGGCGACGATCGATTCGCCGCTCGCCGGGTTCGCGGGCCACGCAGCCGGCCAGCCGGACGCGACACCGGGACCGGCCGGCGCGACGGGCACGCTAACCGGGGCACCGGGCGAGCCGTCGCCGTCGGCAGTCGAGGACGGGCCGGCCGGTGCCGAGAACGTCATCACCGCCGACCCGGCGCGCGGAATCAGCGCCGAGCCCGCCAGTCACCGGGCCCTGCCCGAGCGGCGCGGGCGCTTTCACTTCGCCTGGCCGAGGCGCCGGTGGCCCGTGGTGACGGCCTCGCTGGTCGTCCTCCTGGCCGTCGTCGTGGTCGGTGGCTTCATCGCCTGGCGGTGGACCCAGGGCCAGTATTACGTCGGGGCGGACAGCAACGGCCAGGTGGTCATCTACCGGGGTGTCAACCAGCGGATCGCCGGGATCAGCCTGTCCAGTCCCTACGAGCTGACCGGGATCCAGCTCGCCCAGGTGCCGGCCCCGTACCAGCAGACGGTGAAGGCGACCGACCCGGCCAGCAGCCTGAGCAACGCCCAGGCGATCGTCTCGAACGTCCGCACCGCGGTCGGCGCGTGCCAGCAGCAGTACACCGCGGTGCGCGACTGGGTGAAAAAGGACGACGCCTACCTGGCCGCGGTGGCGCAGGCCCGGCAGGAGCGGAAGTCAACAGCCAACTTGGCCGCTCCCGGCCCGCAGCCGTCCAGGCCCTCGGCGGCATGCCCCGCTTCGGCCAGCTTCGGCATCCCGGCCAGCGCCCTGATCCCGGCCCGCTGACCCCGGCGGCGCGGCGCGGCGGGAGTGGCGCGCGGCGGGTGCACAGGGCAGGCTGGCCCCCGTGACGACCTACACGCAATTCTTCAGCGGCGCCGCGACCATCGCGGGCGCGCTCGTCGGCCTGCTGTTCGTGGCCCTGTCGGTGGCGCCGGAGCGACTCCGCGGCACCCACGCGTCGGTCGAGCACCAGGCCATCGCGTCTACGGCGTTCACCGCGCTGGTCGACGCCCTGTTCGTCTCGCTGATCGGGCTCCAGCCAGGCGGCGGCCTGGACTTTGGTGCGGTGATCCTCGGCATGCTGGGGCTGACCAGCAGTTGCGGGCTCGCGATCCGGCTCTGGCGGGCCCGGGCCGGCGAGGACCTGAGCCAACGGTGGCCCTACCTGCTCGGCTTCATCATCACCGTCTACGCCGCGCAGGTGATCACCGGGCTCGCGCTCAGGACGCCGAGCAGCCAGGCCGACGCCACCGTGACGTTCGTGTACGCTCTGTTCGCCATTGGCATCGCGCGGTCCTGGGAACTGCTCGGACTGGAGGGCGGCGGGCCGCTCAACCTGCTGGCCCGGCGGCTGGGGGTCCGCCAGCTTCCGGCCGAGCCGCCCCAGGCGGACTCACCCCCCGCGGGCGAGTGACCGCGTGAGGTAGCATGCTCAGCGTGCACCGGTGTTTCCCGATCACCCCGCCGCTCCGCTCCTAGCGGGGCGATAGCCCGCGCGCGCCGAGCCCGGTCAGTGGGCTGACGCGCGTTTCCCGTGCCTGGGTGATTCCGGTGCGCCCCGCTTCCGCGACCCTTCCCTTCTCGTCGCAGGAGCGATTTTTCGATGCATGCGTTCATCACGGGGCCCGCGGCAGTCCGCCGCCGCCCCGGCACTGGCCTGCTGTTCTTGGTGGTATCCGGCCTGTTGTGGGGCACCGGCGGCCTGACCGGCAGCCTGTTCGGCCGGACCGCCGGCCTGTCCGCGATCTCCGTTGCCGACTACCGGCTCAGCGCCGGCGGCGCGCTGATCGTCGTCTTCCTCACGGCGACCGGCCGGCGCTGGCCGTCCGGCCGGGCGGCCTGGACCCGGATCTGCGTGATCGGCCTGCTGGCCGCGCTCTACCAGAGCTGTTACTTCGTCGCCGTGGCGCTGACCTCGGTGCCGCTGGCCACCCTGGTCACGATCGGTGCCGCCCCCGTCATCGTCCTCGGCGTGGACCGGGCGACCGGGCGGCGGACCGGCCGGTTCGCGGCCACCACCACCGTCCTGGCGGTGGCCGGCCTCGGCCTGCTGGTGGGCCTCCCGTCCGGGTTCCGCGAAACCGCGGTCCTGGCCAGCGCCGGCATGGCCGTGCTCGCGGCGGCGGGTTTCTCCGCCGTCACCCTGACCGGCTCCCGGCCGGTGCCCGGGCTCGACGACCTCACCGTGACGGGCTTCGGCTTTACCGTCGGCGGGGTGGCCCTGATGCCGCTGGCCCTGGCGGCGGGGGGCCTGGGCTTCCGGCCGGGGCCCGCGGCCGTCGGCCTGCTGATCGCGCTGGGCACCGGGCCGACTGCCGTGGCCTACACGCTGTACTTCCGCGGCCTGCGGTCGGCGGCTGCGAGCACGGCCGCGCTGCTGACCCTGCTCGAGCCCCTGACCGGCGCCGTCCTCGCCGCTCTGCTGCTGGGGGAGCGGCTGAGTGCGACCGGGATCGCCGGCGCCGCCGTCATCGCCGCGGCCGTGATCCTCACCGTGCAGGCGAATCGCGGCGCTGACCGCGTTGGCGGCCACGATGGCGCCGATGCTCAGCCAGGCGCTCCACGACAGCGGCTGGCGCAGGATCACCAGGCCGACGGCCGCGGCCAGCACCGGGTTGACGCTCATGAAGAGGCCGAAGTATCCGGCCGGAACCCGGCGCAGCGCGAACAGGTCGGCCAGGAGCGGCACGGCCGAGGACAAGATGCCCGCCGCGGCCGCGCAACCCAGCGCGGCCGGGGTGGGCGGGTGCCTGACCAGCACCACGAGGCCGGCCGGCACGAAGGCCAGCGCGGACACCCCCGCGGCCGCCGCCGACCCCTGCGTGCCGGGCAGCCGGCGTCCGATCAGCCGGTTGAGCAGGATGTAGGCGGCCCAGCAGGCGGCCGCCAGTAGCCCCAGGCCAATGCCGAGATAGTCGGTGGCCGGGCGCGGGCGGGTCAGCACGACCACGCCCGTCCCGGCCACCAGCGCGCATATCAGGTCCGCGCGGCGGCGCGACGCGGCCAGGGCCACGGCGAGCGGGCCGAGGAACTCCAGCGTCATCGCCAGGCCCAGGCCGAGCCGGGCGATCGCGCTGTACAGGGACAGGTTCATGGTGCCGTAGGCCAGCGCGAGCAGCAGCACCGGCCACCGCTGGGCCCACGTGAACGCGCGCCAGCGCGGGCGCCCGGCGGCCACCAGCACGATCCCGGCGATCCACTGGCGCACCGCCACCACGCCGGCCGGGCCGATCACGCCGAACGCCAGCGCCCCGGTCGCCGCGCCGAACTGGTTGGACAGGGCGCTGCCGAACATCGTTGCCGGGCCGGCCCACGGCCGGGCGCCCATCCGGCGTTCGGATGTGGTCTGCATACCGCCAGGGTGCGCCGCGCGCGCTCTTGCGTAAAATGCATGACGAGGACGATCTATACACTCTGATTATGAATGTGGAGTTGCGCCAGTTGCGCTGCCTCGTCGCCGTCGCCGAGGCGGGCAGCTTCACCGACGCAGCGATCGACCTGGGCATCTCCCAGGCGGCCGCGTCGCGGACCGTGGCGTCGCTCGAATCGGCGCTCGGCGTCAGGCTGCTGCGGCGCACCACCAGGGAGGTCAGCCTCACCGCGGCGGGAAGCCGGGTGCTGGCGCACGCGCGGCGCGCGCTGGCCGCGGCCGAGGACGTGGTGCGCGAGGCCGCCGCCGGGCACGCCCGGCTGCGCATCGGGTACGCCTGGGCGGCCATGGGCCGGCACACCACCCCCTTCCAGCGCCGCTGGGCCGCGGAGCATCCCGACATCGAGCTCCAGCTGATCAGGACCAACTCCAGCACGGCCGGCCTGGCCGAGGGCGCCTGCGACGTCGCGGTCGTCCGCACCGAGCCGGACCAGCACCGGTTCCGCGACGCCATCGTCGGGCTGGAACGCCGGTACTGCGCCATGGCCGCCGACGACCCGTGGGCCGCGCGGCGTTCCCTGCGCCTGGCCGAGATCAGCGAGCGAGTCCTGGTCATCGACCGGCGCACCGGCACGACCACCCCGGACCTGTGGCCGCCCGGGGCCCGCCCGCGGATCGAGTACACCGGCGACATCGACGACTGGCTCACCGCGATCGCCACCGGCCGTTACGTGGGCCTCACGCCGGAGTCCACGGTGACGCAGTATCCCCGGCCGGGGATCGTCTACCGGCCGCTGCGCGACGCCCCGCCGGTCCCGGTCCGCCTCGTGTGGTGGCGCGACGACGCGCATCCCGCCACCGCGGCGGCCGTCGGGCTGCTCACCGGCCTCTTCCGCGGCCGGTGAGCGCGGCCGAGGTCAGCTCGCCTGCCGGTACCGGTCGATGATCGCGGCGCGCAGCGCCGGCGCGGACGCGCCCGCGGCGGACAGCAGGGGCGGCACCAGCCCCTTCTTGACGGTGGTGAGGGCGAGCGCGATGTGCTCCACGCCGATGTGCGCGTCATGCAGGGCGAGCGCCTCGCGGACGCTGACCTCGAGGATCTTCTTGGCGACCGGGGTGAACGGCATGTGCCCGGCGAGCGGCGGGCCGGGAGCGCAGTAGCGGCCGGTAGCCGCGGGCGGCCTGGGGGCACGCGCGGGCGTGGTAGCGGCGCGCCCGGCCCGGCGCCGGCGGCGCCAGGTGCGCAGGAGCCGCGGTGGCAGGGGGCCCAGCCGCCTGCACAGGTCCCGGTCCACCGCCTGGGCGGCGCTAACGTAGTCAACATGTGCTGACGATGGGCCCCGCGCCGCTCAGGCCACCCCGAGGGCGGCCAGCAGCTCGCGCTCGCGCCCGGCGCTCAGCCCCGCCCGCCGCGGCCGGTCCAGGCCCTGTTCGCGTTCCCACGACAGCACGCCGGCCTGCAGTCCGGCCCGCGGCCTGTGCCGCAGCCCGGCCGCCACCGCGGCCTGGCCGCTGCGGGAGGCGAAGCCCTCCCAGCCGGGTTCGGCCAGCCACATCGGCAGCGATTCCTGGCCCATCCACTCCCGGACGCCCTGGCCGAGCAGCCACGCCTGGTCCGCCTCGACCACCGGGCCGGTGTGCCCGCCCAGCGTCCTGGCCTGCTCGATCCAGCGCCCGAACGAGACGACGGGACCGACCGCGTCGTAGGTTCCCGCGGTCCGGGCCTGCGCGCCGTCCAGCAGCCAGGCGGCCAGGTCGCGGGCGTCGACCACCTGCGTGGGTAGGTCCGGGACGGCCGGCACGAGCATCGGGCCGTGCGGATCCCGCGCGGCCCGCGCCACCCAGTAGCCGGATCGCCCGGTGTGATCGCCGGGCCCGCCGATCAGCCCGGCCCGCGCGATCAGCAGCCGCCCGCCGACGGCCGCGGCGCAGGCCTGCTCGCAGGCCACCTTGGCCTGGCCGTAGTGCTCGATGCCGGCCTCGTCCCGGTCGTGGGGGACCAGCAGCGGCGCGGACTCGTCCGCGCCGGCGACCGCGTGCGAGGCGTAGGCGCTGCCCGAGGAGACGTACGTCCAGTGCGCCGCCCTGGGGCCCAGCGCCGCCAGCGCGCCGCGCACCAGGCCAGGCTGCCACGAGACCTCGACCACCGCGTCCCAGTCGCGGTCGCGCACCTGGTCGTAGGCGCCCTCCTGGTGCCGGTCGGCGGCGGCCAGGACCGCGCCGTCCGCGACCGCGCCGCTTTCGCCCCGGGCCAGGCAGGTCACCGCGTGCCCGCGGTCGACCGCCTGCCGGGCCACCTCGCGGCCCAGCCAGGCGGTGCCGCCGAGAACGAGTACATCCATGCGCCCTAGTCCAGCACGGTCCGCGGCCGGGTGCATCACGGTACGGACGGGAAGCCCCACCTGGTGACGAGACCGGGATCGCCGAACACAACGATACGGGCGATGCCCGTGCGCGTCGCGGTGAGCACCGCCAGGCCGAACGCCCGGTGGACGCCGTCGGGCCCGCGCAGGTAGGCGGCCGCGGCGGGCTGGCCGTTCGCCCGCGTGGGGGTCATCCGCCAGTCGCCCGGGGCGCCGAAGAACTGCGAGACGTAGCGCATGCAGGTGTCGCGGCCGGAGAACCAGGTGAGCGAGCCGACGGGCTCCAGGGCCGCGTCCTTCCTCAGCACCCGTTCCAGCGCGGCGGGATCGGCGTTCTCGAAGGCCGCGATGTACGCCTCGAGCAGGGCCCGGACCTCGGGCTCCGCGGGCTGGCGGACGTCCTCGGCGGCGGGCGCCAGCTGCTCGAGCCGCGCCCGGGCCCGCTGCAGCGTGCTCTTGACCGCGACGGTGCTGGTGCCGAGCATGGCGGCGACCTCGGCCGCCGGGAAGGCCAGCACGTCGCGCAGGATGAGCACGGCCCGCTGCCGGGCGGGCAGGTACTGCAGGCAGGCGATCAGGCTGAGCCGCAGGCTCTCCCGCGCCACCGCGATGGCGGCGGGATCCTCGGCCGGGCCGGTGACCAGCGCGTCCGGGATCGGCTCGAGCCAGCTGACCTCAGGTCCCGCGACCACGGGCGGGGCGGCCGGGTCCTCGCCGGGCGCGCCGAGCCCGGACGGCAGCGCGCGGCGGCTGCGCTGCTCCAGCGCGGTCAGGCAGGCGTTGGTGGCGATCCGGTACAGCCAGACCCGTACCGACGAGCGGCCCTCGAACCCGGCGTGCGACCGCCAGGCCCGCAGGTAGGTCTCCTGGACGAGATCCTCGGCCTCGTCCACCGAGCCGAGCATGCGGTAGCAGTGCGCCAGCAGTTCGCGCCGGAACGGTTCGGTGCTGCGGGCGAACTCCTCCCGGTCTAGTATGGTCTGCGCCTGTTGCGTCATCGCCATCCTCCTCGGTAATGAAGACGGCCGGCCGCGCGAAAAGGAATCGCTCAGGCGTGTCAACGGTGGGCCGCACCCGCGGATGAAAGAGTCAGGAAGGCTTGAGAGACTGCTCAGCACGTCTCCAGGCCGGCTTCATAGGTTTCGGTATGGCTCCCGGGCGCGGCACGACGGGCGCGCCAGGACAGCGGCAGGAAGGGCTGAGATCGTGTTTGACAAGGTGACCATCGCCTACCGGGGTGCGAAGTACGAGATCGGCCGGGGCGGAGCCTTCTACGGCATCTGGGTGGTCGGCGCGCCGCGGTCCGAGCCGCTCCAGTGGTGGCCGGAGACGCCCGAGGGCTGGAACGCCGCCTGGACCAGGTTCGCGAGCATCGAGGTACCTGGCACCATCGTCCCGGTGGGCCGGAGCACCTCGCCGGCCGGCTCCGGCCCGGCGCAGGCAGGCACGCAGACGGGCACACTGGCAGGCGCGCGGGCAGGCGGCAGGGCCCGGACCCTGATCGCGGCCGGGCTGCTGGGCCTGGGCGTCGTGCTGGGCGTCGTCGGGCTCTTCCCGGGGTACTTCGGCGGCGCCGGCCTCACCCAGCAGGCTGCCCAGCTGATACCGCACGTCTTCTACCTTGCCGTCTGGGCGGCGGCCGCCGTGCTCGTCGTCCTCGGCGGCGCCCGCCTGCGGGTCGGGGCCCTGCTCAGCCTGGGGCTGAGCGTGGTCACCTTCGGGCTGTTCGTCGCGGACGCGGGCACGGCCATCGCCGGGCAGGCCAGCGGCGGCGCCGGGCTGGTGCTCTCGTTCCTGGGCTGGCTCGCCTGCGCGGCGGGCTCGGTGCTGGCCTGCCTGGCCCGCCCGGCGGGCCACCCGGGCCAGCCGGGCCGCCGCGGCGCGCTGGCGCCGCCGCGCGGGGCCGAGATCGGCCCCGTGGTGATGGTGGTGCTGGCCGGGCTGGGGGTGGCGGCCGCGTTCGCCCCGGCGTGGGACACATTCACGCTGCGGACCGCGGCCGGGCCGTCGCAGACGCTGACCGCGGGCAACGCCTTCTCCAACCCGGGCCTGGTGATCACCGGGGACGTGCTCGCGATGATCGCGCTGGCGGCGGTGGTCGCGGTGGCCGCGTTCTGGCGGCCGGTCCGGCACGGGGGGATCCTGCTCGGCGGCGCCGTGATCACCATGGCCGGCCAGGCCATTTCGGCCTTGGTGGGGGCCACCCAGGCTCCCGGGGCCTCCCAGTTCGGGATCTCCTCCGCGGAGGCCTCGCGGCTCGGGCTCACGATCACGTCCGGTCTCACGCCGGCGTTCTGGATCTACAGCGCGTTCCTGCTCGTGCTGGCCGTCTCGTGCGCGTGGATGCTCTTCACGCCGGCCGCGGCGCCGGGCCCCGGCCCGTTCACCGTCGCGCCCCCGGCCGCCGGCCCCGCCGGCGCCGCCCAGGCCGAGGCCGGTCCCGCCGGCGCCGGCCCCGCCGAGGCCGATCCCGCCGAGGCCGGCCACGCCGGCGCCAGCAACGACGCCCCCGACACCGAGGCGGCGCCTACGCCCGCCACTTGACGCCGGCCAGATCGCCGACGAAGGTTACGTCAACCGGCCCAGGCCGGCGGGGTGGTCGCGGAAAGGACGGCCTGATGGGGCTGCAGAGCATGATCCGCGAGCGCAGCGGCGGCAAGGCGGCCACGGCCCGTCCGCTCGGCCCTGGTGCCGTCGCGCTCGGCCAGGCGCTGTCCCGGGCGTGGTCGCTGCCGCCGCGGCGGAACCGGGTCGCGGTCGAGCGCGATGTCCAGGTGCCGATGTCCGACGGGACGGTGCTGCTGGCCACCCACTACATCCCGGTCAGCGTGGCGTCGGCGGCCACCGTGCTGGTCCGCTGCCCCTACGGCCGGACCGGCCCGTTCGCCCTGCAGTGCGCGCAGATCCTGGCCGAACGCGGCTACCACGTGCTGCTGCAGAGCGTCCGGGGCACGTTCGGGTCCGGCGGGGAGTTCGAGCCGATGCGCCACGAGATCGCCGACGGGCAGGACACCGTCGCCTGGCTCCGCGAGCAGGGCTGGTTCGACGGCCGGCTGGCCACCTACGGCCCCAGCTACCTCGGGTTCGTGCAGTGGGCGCTGGCGATGGACCCGCCACCGGAACTCGTCGCGGCCATCGTGCACGTGGGCCCGCACGACTGGAGCCGGACCGGTTTCCGCCACGGCGTGTTCGACCTGTACAACTACCTGTGCTGGAGCGACCTCATCGCCCACCAGGAAACGGTCGGGGCGCTGCGTGGCGTGGCGCGCACCTTCACCGCCGAACGCCGCCTTCGGCCCGCGCTCGACCGGCTGCCGATCGATGCAGGCTTCCGCGACCTGATCGGCCGCGAGCCCACCTGGTCCGAGAGGTGGCCGGCACACCCACAGGTCACCGACCCGTTCTGGGCGCCGCTGCAGTGCGCCGCCGCCCTGGACCGGATCACCGCGCCGGTCCTGCTGGTGGGCGGCTGGCACGATCTGTTCATCGAGCAGACCCTCGAGCAGTACCGCGCGCTGAGCGCGCGGGGCGTGCCGGTCCGGATGCTGGTCGGGCCCTGGGCTCACCTGGACCTCAACTCCAAGGGCGGGGTCGCGGTCGCGGAGAGCGTGGCCTGGCTCGACCGCTACGCGGGCCCCGGCAGGAACGGGACGGCCCGGGCCGCCGTCCCGGATCGCCCGGTGCGCATCTGGGTCGGCGGCGAGGGCGCGGGGGAGTGGCGCGAGATCCCCGGCTGGCCTCCGCCCGGAACCGTGACGCGGCGCTGGTACCTCGGCGTGCACGGTTCGCTCGGCACCGGGGAGCCGTCGCCGGATGTCCCGGCCGCCCGCTTCCGCTACGACCCGGCCGACCCCACCCCGTCGCCGGGCGGCGCGATCATGGCGCTGAACGCGGGGAGCCGCGACAACGGGGCGGTGGAGCGACGGCTGGACGTGCTGGTGTTCAGCACCGACCCGCTGGAGGAGCCGGTCGAGGTCATCGGCGACGTCGCGGCCGAACTCTCCGTCAGCCGGGACAACCCGCACGCCGACCTGTTCGTGCGGCTGTGCGACGTGGACCGGCGCGGCCGCTCGCACAACGTCTGCGACGGCATCGTGCGCCTCACCGCGACCGACCCGATGTCGGGGCGGGTGCGGGTAAACCTGTTCGGCGCGGCGCACCGGTTCGGCCGCGGGCACCGCATCAGGCTCCAGGTGGCGGGCGGGGCCCATCCGCGCTTCGCGCGTAACCCGGGCAACGGGCTCCTCGACGCGACGGCCGCCGACCTGGTGCCGGCCGACTACGAGATCGGCCTGGACGCGGCCCGCCCGTCGGTCCTGCTCCTGTCCGTGACCGGGCGTGACACCAGGCCCGTTCGGTATCAATAATTCCGAACGCACCGGGTAACTCCGCCTCGGTGCAGGCTCGTGCCAGCACTAGGGGCCACGCCAGTCCCATCAGCCTCACAGATCTGCCTTCGCTCACCGGTACGACGATGGCAGATTTTCCGGGGTGGATTCGGGCTTGTGGGCGATTTTTGGGTATCATAGTGCACAAATATCACCCCGAAGCCCCGATTAACCCCGATCTTTCCTCCGGCGGCCGCCGCACCAGCCACTCCCGCCTCCGGCACCCCGTTAACGCTGGTAGTAACGCATCTGCTCCTCGTGGGTGGTGCGTATCCACTCGGCGCAGTCCTCCAGCCGCGGGTCGCTGACCGGCTTGCCCAGTTCGAGGGCGTCGAGGTACGCGAAGTCCGCCGCCACTCGCCGCCGGAACTCGCCGAGGTCCCCGGCACGACCGTGGCCGGGCACCACCTGGCGCACGCCGGGCACGCACGCCAGCCGCTCCAGGCCTGTCCGGTAGTCGCCGAGCGGGTCGGCCGCGCCCAGGTCGAGCAGCGGTATCTCCACGTCGGAGCACATGTCGCCGGTCACGAGCACGCCGCGGTCCGGCAGGAACAGGGCGCCGTGGCCGGGCGCGTGCCCGTCGTGAACGACGAGCTGCGCCGCCGGGCCATCCCACGGCAGGGCGGAAGCGCCCAGCGGAGTCAGCCGCCCGACGAGCGAGAGGTCATGGCCCGGCGCGGCCTTCTCGACCTCCTCGAGGATGGCGTCGCGCTCGGCCTGGGCGACCGTCACGGCCGCGGCCGCGGCGTACCGGGGCACGTCGCCGAGCTCCCGGCTCCACAGGACGTGATCCCAGTGCGGATGGGTCGACCAGCCGACCGCGGGCCGCAGCCCCCGCGCGGCCAGCCCGGCCGTCAGGGCGCTCAGGTCCTCCACGGTCACCGCCGGGTCGATGACCAGGCATCCCCGGGAATTGCCTGCCACGACCGTGCTGGTCGTCAGGTCGTACGAGCTGGTCGCTACCAGCACCCCCGGCGCGATCTCGTCCAACCCTCCCATCGATCCGGTATACCACCGCACGGTCAGCCCTCGCGACCACTCGACGGGTGCAGCTGGACCGGGAGCGCCTCGAGGCCGTGGATCAGGCTGCTCGGCCGCCAGCCCAGCGAGCTCGCGGGCACCGCCAGGCGCATCGAGCCGTACCGCGCCAGCAGGCCCGCGAAGGCGACCTCGGCTTCCAGCCGCGCCTCAATCACTGGTCAAGGTGGCCCCGGGCTCGCCGGCCTGCCGCGGCCCAGCCAGCCGGGCCAGCCGGGACGGCCACCAGTTCCACCGGCCGACCAGCACCGCGGCCGACGGCACCAGCAGCGTCCTGACCAGGAAGGTGTCCATCAGCACGCCGAGCGCCAGGCCCACCCCGACGTCCACGATCGTCCTGACGTTCTGCGCCCCCGCGCTGCCCGAGCCCACGATCGCCAGCACCCCGAACGTCCCGGCCAGCACCAGGCCGGCCG
>Ga0318525_10000523_pt1 | contig 12351 bp, 13 predicted proteins | sample GRESIP052b4f23_FD_203482 | JGI IMG/M metagenome (GOLD analysis project Ga0318525, IMG submission 203482) | Tropical soil microbial communities from Luquillo Experimental Forest, Puerto Rico - GRE.SIPMG.052b4f23 | ecosystem: Environmental > Terrestrial > Soil > Tropical forest > Bulk soil...
CTTCTTCAGCGGCTGCGCCACGATCGCCGGTGCCCTCATCGGGCTCCTGTTCGTCGCCCTCTCGGTCTCGCCCGAGTACCTGAGGGGCGAGAACGCCCGCACCGATCACCAGGTGCGGGCCGGGGCGGCGTTCTCCGCGCTGGTCAACACGATGGTGATAGCCCTGTTCGCGCTGCTGCCCACCACCGACTTCGGGACCGTGGCGATCATCCTGGCCGCCACCGGGCTGGGCACCACGGCCGCCCTGGTCTTCGTCCTGGTCCGGGAGGACAAGAGGATCGGCCGCGGCGACCTCTACATGTTCCTCATCCTGCTCGTGCTGTACGGCCTGCAAGGCGCCAACGCCGTGCAGCTGGAGCACACGCCGCACAGGGTCGGCCTGATCGCCAACCAAGGCGTGCTTGCCGTCCTGTTTTTCCTGTTCGGCATCGCCAGGTCCTGGCAGCTCGTCGGCGCGCGGGAGTTCGGCCTGGTGAGCACGTTGGCCTCGCTGATCCACCGGGCAGCGGACAACGGCCCGCAGACCGCGGGCGGCGACCAGCCCAGGAACGCCGGGCGGGCGACGGACCCGGAGGATCCCGGGGCTGGCCACGCCTCTGCTTGAGCGCGATGACTCGCTGCTTGTCGTGATCGACCTCCAGCCGCGGATCTGGGGTGACCGCCTCGGCGCGGACGGTGGTGCGCCGAAGCGGCCGCGGCGCGGGGTGCCTGGCTCGCGGCGCGCGCGGTGCCGCGCCCCGGGCGATGCTGCCCCGGCTCCCGGCGTGCGCGGTGCCTCGGCGTCCCCCGGGGCGGCGGCCGCTCAGAGGCGGAGCTTCATTCCCTCGTGGGACGCGACGAAGCCGAGCCTGGTGTAGAAGCGGTGCGCGGCACGCCGGGACTTGTCGCTGGTTAGCTGGACCAGGGCGCACCCTTGGCGGCGGGCCTCGTCGATGGCCCAGTTCATGAGGGCCTCGCCGAGGCCACGGCCGCGATAATCCTCGCGGACCCGGACGGCCTCGATCTGCGCCCGGAGCGCCCCACGGCGGGCCAGGCCGGGCAGGAATGACAGCTGCAGCGTGGCGACGATGCCCGTCTCCGCCTCCGCGACCACCAGCAGGTGGGCCGGGTCCCCGTCGATGGCGTGAAACGCCCGCTGGTAGGCGTCCAAGTCCTCCGCCGTCCGCACCCCGTCCCTGGTGGCGCCAAGCTGGTCCGCGGCGAGCAGGTCCACGATCGCTGACACGTCCCGCGCTTCCGCCCGCCGCACTACGACTGCCGACGAGCCCAGGTCAAGTGTTGCCAGGACAGCCACGCCCCCAGTCTGCCCGGTGCAGGCGCGGCGGCCAGCATCCGCGCCGCGTCCAGCTCCTCCCTCAGGCAAGTTTGGGGTTGGTGGCAGGGCCGACCTGGGATTGGTGCCATTGGCGGGGGCGCCGGGCGTCAGGCAGCCCATGCTCACCGTTGGATAGTGCAGGCTTTCGGCTTGTTCGATTATATGTTTGAATACTAGGCTGGTACAGCACCGACATCTGGGTTCGCTGGCCATCGCGGCGGGCCCGGAGCCCTCGTCCCTGGGAGCGGACATGTACGCAGCCCTCGCAGCCAATGCCGGTAACCCCGCGGTCGCAGCCCTGCTGGGCCTGGGCGCGGCCGGCCTCGCCGGGGCAGTCGTGGCCATGGCCTGGACCGTGCACGCACGACAGATCCGGCTGGCCGAGAAGTTGGCCCGCCGCCAGTTTGTGTCGCTCACGGACCCGGGCGCGCCGGGGCACGACGGTGCGCCTGAGTCCGCGGAGACCGCCGGCAGGTCAAACGGGACGGCGCCGGCCGTGCCGGGCAGCGGGATGCCCGGGTCCGCGGTGGGGGCGTCCGGCACGGGACAGGCGGCGCCCGTCGTGATCGAGGGACCGGAAACCGTGGTAGCCGGGGAGCAGGCGCGTTACCGGGTACGGCCCTCGGGCACCCGCAAGGTGGTGGCCTGGGCGGCCGGTGGTGGCGCGGTGTCACAGTCCCCCGATCCGGCGCACCCGGATGAACTGCTCATGATGGCCGACCAGCCGGGCAAGCTGACCATCATCGTGCGAGTGCGCGATGGCATGACCGAGCGCCGCGGCACGAAGGCCATCACCGCCGTGCCCGAGGTCACCGCCCCGGCGCCGTTCACGCTGCGGCTGTTCCTGAACGGGTGGGGGCTGGTGGTGGTCGCGGTGCTGATCACCGGGTGCGCCGCGTCCCTCGACGCCTTGGGCAAGCTGTCCTCCTCGGACTTCATCGCCCTGGTCTCCCCGCTGGCCGCGCTGCTCGCCGTGGTGGCCGTCGCCCGGGGCCGGGGAGATCAGCCGGTCTCGCACGGCACCGCCAAGCGCGCCGACCGGCTCTCGGCGCACGCCGCCCGGGCGGCGGAGCCCATCCTCCCGGGCACCCCGCCGTCGGCCGAGGTCACGGTGCACAACCAGCCAGCCCTCTGACCGCGCCCCGTCGCGCCCCCGTCCCTCCGGCCGCGCGGATGTAGCATCCTCCGGGCCTTGTCAGGGCGGCGCGGCGGCGCGGGCCTCGTGGATGATCCACACGTTGGGTTCCCAGTACTCACGCGCTGGCCGCGGTGGGCCGCCCCCCGGCCTCCCGCAGCGCGAAGGCAGCGGCTATGGTCACGTCGATGCCCGGCCCGAGGCCGTGATCGGTGCCATCCCAGGCGAGCGGGATCGTGTTGCCTTCGGCTAGGACCAGGAGCTCATCCGGGTCGTACAGCACGAACTGCCACCCGGGGAAGACGTCGTAGAGCTGGCCCCAGTAGTGGTTGATCGCGTCGCCGTGCAGGTTGTACTCGGGCCAGACCTCATCCGACAGGCCGCTGATGGCGTCCCAGAGTTCCGGCCGCTCGCTGTAACGGACAACCCGCGGCTCCACCCTGCCAGTTTCCCGCAGCCGCTGACTTTGTCGATCCGGCGGACGGCCGTTCGTGTAGCTGATGGGAGGGGTTCACTGAGATTTCGAGGCTCCGCCGCCCCGCCTGCGGCGGAGAAGGGACGTGACGATGAGCGAGATACGGACGCTGCTCACCGGCCGGGGACTGGTCGAATCACCACGCTGGCACGATGACCGGCTGTACTTCTCCGACTGGTACGCGGGCGAGGTGGTCGCCATCGACCTGGCCGGCCACAGCGAGGTGATCGCGCGCGTGGATTCGCTGCCGCTCTGCACCGCCTGGCTCCCGGACGGCCGGCTGGTCATCGTCTCGTCCCGGGAGGGGCGGCTACTGCGCCGGGAACCCGGCGGATCCCTGGTCACGCACGCGGACCTGGGCGCGCCGGGCTGGAACGACATCGTGGTGGACGGCCGTGGCACCGCCTACGTCAACCGGGCCGGCTTCAACCCGATGGCCGGGGAGGAGTTCCGCCCGGGCTTCGTCCACCTGGTCACCGCGGATGGCGCGGTGCGCCAGGCGGCCGACGACTTCGCGTTCCCCAACGGGATGGCGGTTACCGCCGACAACTCCACCCTGATCGTCGCGGACTCCTACCGGCACAACCTGGTGGCCTTCGACATCGGCGCGGACGGCGGGCTGTCCGGCCGGCGGGTCTGGGCGGACCTCGGGGCGGGAACCCCCGACGGCATCTGCACCGATGCGGAGAACGCAGTCTGGTACGCCGACGTGCCCGCCAAGCGGTGCGTGCGCGTCGCCGAGGGCGGCACGGTCCTGCAGACCGTCGAACTGGACCGCGGCGGGTTCGCCTGCGCGCTCGGCGGCCCCGGCAAGGCCACGCTGTTCATCGTTGCCGCCGAATGGCGCGGCATGACCGAGGCCCAGATGGTCGGGCCCGGCACCGGGCAGGTGCTTGCCACCGAGGTCGATGTGCCGGGCGCGGGCTGGCCGTGACCGGCGCCACGACCTGCTAGCCGTACCCGGGACTCCACGGGGATGAGCGCCGCGGCCGCCGTCGCGCGGCTCCCCCTCGGTACGGTTGCCGCATGTCCCCGGATCCTCCGTGCGCCGGCGCGCAGCCGCACGGCAGGGCTCAGCCGCTCGCCGGGGCTCAGCCGCGCGCCGGGGCTCAGCCGCTCGCCGGGGCTCAGCCGCTCGGCGGGGAGCATCCGCTTGCCGCCCTGATCGCCGGCGTGGCGGCCGGCCGGTTCCCCGTGCCGGACGGGAGCTGGCGGCGGGTGCCGCCCTGGCAGCCGGGCCTGGAGGCGGTCATCTCATTCACCGGCCATGCCGTCTTCGCCATGGCGCCGGACATCACCGACCACCGGCTCGCCTCGCTCGGCGCGGACGGGTTCGGCGGTGCCCACGACCCGCGGCTAATCACGGCCCTGGCCGGGCCGGACAGCTGGATCGACGCCCTGGACGTGCTGATGGCCGGCCGTGGCACCGGACGGGCGGGCGTGCCGCCGCGGCTGGTCGACCGGCCCGACCTCGCCACCCACCCGCGGGCGCAGTTCGGGGCCCGGATCCGGGAGGACCTCCGGGTGCTGGGTTACCCCGGCCCGCACCGGTCGGATCTCGCGATCATCAGCCGTGGCATCGCCGGGCTCACCGAGCTGAGTTTCGAGCTGGAACCGGGCCGGCGCGGGCAGGGCCGCGGAGCGGGGCTGGTCGCCGACGCCCTGGGTGTCATTCCAGCCGGCCAGCTTGTCGTCGCCGCGGTAGCGCCGGGCAACGCGGCCAGCGTCCGGGCCCTGCTGGCGGCCGGGCTCGTGCCTCTCGGCTCCGTCCAGCTTTTCCGCCGCGCCGGCTGAGGCGCCTCCGCCCCGGCGCGCGAGGGCCGGGCGCACCGGGGCACGGGTTCCCGCTGAACCCTCCGCTGGAGCGGTGACCGAGCCCGCCGCGGACGCGCCCCCGGAGGCGGCCGGGGATGTCGCGTTCTGGCGCGGCCTCGGGCTACCGGGCCTGGTGGACATCCACACCCATTTCATGCCGCCCAACGTGCTGGCCAAGGTCTGGGCGTTCTTCGAGCGCGGCCGCGCCCGGGCCGGGCGCGCCTGGCCGATCGCCTACCGGCGGCCCGAGGAGGAACGGGTCGCGCTGCTGCGGGGCTTCGGCGTGCGCCGGTTCAGCGCGCTGCTGTACCCGCACAAACCGGGCATGGCGGCGTGGCTCAATTCGTGGGCGGCCGGCTTCGCGGCCCGGACCCCGGACGCCCTGCACAGCGCGACGTTCTTCCCGGAGCCAGCGGCCGCCGGCTACGTGGCGGAGGCGATCGGCGCGGGCGCCCGCCTGTTCAAGGCGCACCTGCAGGTAGGCGCGCATGATCCCAGGGACGAACAGCTGGACCCGGTATGGGGGCTGCTGGCCGAGGCGCGGGTGCCTGTCGTCGTGCACTGCGGGTCCGGGCCCACCCCCGGGCCGTTCACCGGGCCCGGGCCGATCTCTGAGGTCCTGGCCCGCCATCCCCGGCTTGACCTCGGCACGCCGTGGCTGCGCGCGGTCTGTTACCACAACGCCGTGCGGCTGCTCGGGCTGTGAGCCAGCGGACCGGCCCGATGTCCGGGGGCCATGACAGGGTGGTTCCGTGCGGCAACCTTCGATCTTTGAGTTCGCGGGTGGTGAGCAGGCCTTTCTTGCACTGGCGACCGCGCATCACGAGCGCTGCCTGCAGGACCCGGTGCTGAACCACCCGTTCTCCCATACCGGTCACCCCGACCATGTGCAGCGGCTGGCCAGCTACTGGGCCGAGGTGTTCGGCGGTCCCGCCCGTTATACGCAGTCGTGCGGCGGCCAGTCGTGGATGCTGGGCATCCACGCCGGCACGGACGCGGAGGAGGAACTGGGGGAACGTTTCGTCAGGTGCTTCGTCCAGGCGGCCGACGATGCGGGGCTTCCGGCCGACGTCGAGTTCCGCGCCGCCTTGCGGTCGTACATGACGTGGGCCGTGGCGCAGGTGATGGCCTTTTCGCCGCGTGGTTCCCAGGTGCCGCCCGGCCTGCGGGTTCCCCGCTGGTCCTGGGACGGCCTGCAAACGGGGTGAGCCCGGGCCCGGTGAGCCGGGCCGGAAGCTCACATAGCCTGGGGCACGTCCGGCGAAGGTTCATATCGACAGCGGGGTGTTATGGCTGACCTGGTAATTCTCGGTGTGATCATGGCGATCTTCCTGCTTTATGCGGCCGACCTGGCAACCAAGGCACGGTCCAGGGCCAGGCGATTGCGCAGGATGAACCGGCGGCTCGCTGCCGCTGCCGCCAGGTCCGAGGAGGAGCAGGCCGAACGCCGGGCCGCCGACGCGGCGAGCGCGGAACTGACCTCCGTCATGCCCGCCATCGGCCTCCGGCCCCCGGTGACGCCGCCCAGGCGGTCCGCCAACGCCAACGAGCGCGGGGCCTAGCGGGTGGCGGCCGCCAGCGCCGTGCGTATCGCCTCGGCGCCTGCGGGGGAGCCCTTCTCGTCGTTGAACGACCCGTACGGCGTCCCGTAGACGGGGGTGCCCGGCTGCTGGCGCCAGCTTTCGGCCAGGCCTCCCGCATCCACGGCTCCGTAACCGATCGAGTCGAGGAACGCGGTCACCGCGGCCTTCGCCTCCAGGTCATCGCCCGCGATGGGAAGGAAGCTGCGATCGGCCGCCCCGGGCGGGCGGCTCAGCGACCCCAGGTGCCTGGAGTGGATGTTGTTGAAGGCCTTCACCACGGCGGACCCGGTCAGGTGCCGCTGGATCAGTCCGCTGCTGGTCACCGCCCCGCTGTCAAGCTCGGGGATCTGCCCGTCCCGCCGCGGGTAGTAGTTGCAGGTATCGAGGACCACCTTCCCGGCCAGCGGCGCGGGGGCGACCTCCCAGAAGGCGCGGAACGGAATCGTGACCACGACGAGGTCGCCGCCCTCGGCGGCCTCCCGGCCGGTCCCGGCCCGGGCCAGCGGCCCGAGGTCACCGGCCAGGCCCTCGAGCGTGTCCGGGCCGCGGGAATTGCTGAGTATCACCGGGTGCCCGGCCGCCACGGCGAGCTTCGCCACGGTGCCGCCGATGCGGCCGCTGCCGATCAATCCCACCGTCGTCATGGACCTGGTAACCCCGGCCGCCCGGTGATCATTCCGAGCCGTGCGCGCCGTGCCCGCGCGCGCCGGGCCGTTGCTCCCGGGGTACTGCGGGTGGATCCCGGCCGTGCCGCCGGGTCAGGCCAGCGCGTGCAGCAGCGCCTTCATCCACGGGCCCAGGTCGGCCGGGGTCCGGGCGGAGATCAGGTTGCCGTCGACGACGGTGGCCTCGTCCACCCAGTCGACGCCGGCGTTGACCATGTCGTCGCGTATCGCGGCCACGCTCGTCGCCCGGCGGCCCTTGAGGATCTTCGCGGAGATCGGCACCCAGCCGGCGTGGCAGATAAAGGCGATCGGCTGCCCCGCGCGGTCGAACGCCCTTACCAGGTCGAGCACCGCCTCGGAGCGCCGCAGCTTGTCCGGTGCATAACCGCCGGGAATGACAAGCGCGTCGAAATCGCCTGCGGAAAGCCCGTCTACCGTCGTGTCCACGCTGACCGGGCCGTGGCCCTTCTTTCCCGTCACCGGGTGGTCGTCAAGCCCGGCCACGGTGACCGTGACCTCCTCCTCGCGCAGCCGGTACAGCGGGTACAGCAACTCCATGTCCTCGAACTCGCCAGCGGCGAGCAGGAGGACCTTCCGCCCAGCCACAGTCATGGCACCGACCCTACGCCCGGGCCCGGACCACCCCCCGGCGGCACCGCCGCCCCGCGCCCGCTGTCCCGCGTGGGCTGGCCCCTCCGCACCGGCGGGAGGTCAGTCTACGGGGATGTCCGCGGCGAGGGTTCCGGCGCGCCAGTCCGGGAGCCGGGCCGTCACCGCGCCGTCCGGCCCGACCAGCGCCGCGAAGCCGGGGAAGTCCTCATCGGCCGTGGCGCCGGCCTGGCCCGCCAGGGCGATCCACAGGCCCAGGCGGCGCGCGTGGCGGCGCGCGTCGCCCAGCGATGATCCTTCCCACCAGTCGAATCCGCTCCGCCAGGAGGCTTCGCCGGTGCGCCGCGGCCCGTACAGGCCCGGGGCCGCGGGGAAGAGCACCAGGCGGGCGCCACCCGCGGCGGCCGCGTCGAACGGGCCGTCGAACCCGGCCTCGGCGCAGATGGCCACCCCGAACCTGGCCCCGGCGTGCTCGAAGACCGCCGGCTCGGTGGCGGCGGTGAACGCCTCCTCTCCCTCGCCCAGGTGCCGCTTGCGCTGCACGCCCGCCACGCGCCCGGCGGCCGCGAACACCTGGGTGATGTGCGGGCCGCCGCCGGCGGAGCGCTCGGCCACGCCGAAACAGGCGGCGGCGCCGGTCCCGCCCGTCGCCTTGGCCAGCGCGGTCACGGCCGGGTGGTCCAGCGGGATCAGCCGCTCCGGGTGAGTGGCCGGGTCCACCGACCCGGTCAGCGACATCTCCGGGAACAGGACGAGGTCGCGGCCCTCCGCCGCTGCCTGGGCCAGCAGCCCCCGGTGGGCCGCGAGATTGCCGTCCACGTCACCCTTGGGGCAGCGGATCGCCGCCAGCAGCGCGCGCATGCCCTCCATGGTGCCCCGCGCACGCGACCGGCGCGATCCGCCGGTCAGCTCCCCGCGGCGGACAGCCGGCAGTAGCAGGAGGACCTGATCGGCACGTCCGCGCGCGCTGCGGCGATCGTGAGCTGTTGCCTGACGATGCTTGCCTGCTCAGCTTTCCCTTGCGCGGTCAGGCATTCGTGATACCCGTGCAAGCTCCAGACGTTGCCGGGGTGCTGGCATGCGCGCGCCAGGGTGGCGTCGAGGCCGAGGTCGGCGCGGTAGACGGCCTCCGCCTCGGCGATGTGTCCCTGCTCCAGCAGCAGGGCGCCATAGGCGTGCCGGGCGGGCTGCATCCAGCCCCACGGCTCGTCGTAGGGGAGCCCGTCGTCGAGTTCGACGGCGCGGCGCAGCAGGGCGAAGGCCGCGTCGTAGTTGCCCTTCCGGTACTCCAGTTCGCCGTCCAGCATGGCCCCGGCCACGGCGAGGATGTCCCGGCAGGTGTTGTTGAAGATGGTCCGCGACTCCGGCACCCGGCTGGCCGCGGCGGCGAACCGCGCGCGCTCCGCCGCCGCCTCGCCGACCTGCCCGGTGGCCGCGTGGGCGATGCCCTTCGCGTAGTGGATCATCGCCGTGGTGACGCAGTACAGCTCCGGGTCGGCCGGCAGTGGCGCGGCGAGGATATCCGGCCAGCGCCCGAACCTGATCAGCACGTGCATCCGCATCGCCACGAACCCCTCGAGCCAGTCCGCCATCGGCGGGTCCGGCAGCCGCAACAGGTCCTCCGGGATCGCCGCGGTCAGCTGGTCGGCCGCCTCCAGGGCGGCCCGCTGCTGGCCGAGGAACATCGCGCCGTAGATCTTGAAGTGGTAGTTGTGCGCCCGGTACAGCGTGTAGAAGTTCATCGCGCCGCGCTGCGCGCGGAACCGTTCATCGGCCTCGATGGCGGCGGTGTTGGCGGCCACCACGCTCCGGTAGTCGCCGCACAGCACGTCGAGGTGGCTGGGCATGTGCCGCAGGTGGCCCCCATCGGGGACCAGATCACGGAGCAGGTCACCCGCGGGCAGCGCGTCCTCGGGCCGGGCGGACATCTCCATCAGGTGTATGTACATATGCAGGACGCCGGGGTGCGCCCGCCCGCCCGGGGCACCCAGGGCCTGCTCCAGGACGGCCTTGGCCTCCATCGTGGCCGCCCCCTCGGCCGACTCCCCGGTGGCGGTGTCCCACAGCGCCCACGGGGTCAGGTTCATCAGCGCGTCGGCGAACAGCGTCGCCACGTCCAGGTCTCCGGGATGGGACCGGTAGACCACCCGCATGGCGGCGGCGTACCCGGCGTTCCACGCCGCGCCGTGCGCGGGATCCACGGGCTCGCCGCCGGCGGCAGGCCCGGCGGAGGCATAGCGCAAAGCCAGCGCCCGCACCAGCGCGCGCTCCACCGGGGACGCCCGCCGGCCGGGGCCCGCGGCCGTGGCCAGCGCGGCGCGCGCCCGGGCGATCGCGGCGGGCGCCTCACCTGGGCCGAACGCCTCCCACGGCTTGTTGTAGTTCGGGCCCAGCGCGTAGGCCAGCCCCCAGTGCGCCATCACGCACCCGGGATCGGCCTCGGCGGCCCGCTCGAAGCACGCCGCCGCCTCCTCGTGGTTGAACGCGTACGCCCACACCAGGCCGCGGGTGAACCAGGCCTGTGCCTGGGCCGAGCCGGTCGTCACCGGCCGGGTGTAGCCACCGAGATCGAAGTACTCAGACATCAGGGATACGGTACGCGCAGGCGAACGGCGGCGCGGCCGGGCGGCTCGATCTCACGGGAGGAGCTGGCCATGACCGGTGGCAGCGGATACGTGATCACCCCCCCGGATCGGGCATGACCCGTCCCGGTCCCGGCGCGGGCGGCACCCGTCCCGGCGCCGAGGCCACGGCGTGGGTGGTTGCTGGGCCGCCCGGTGCGGGGAAGAGCACCGTCGCGCGGCTGCTGCTGGCGCGCCTCCGGCCGGTCCCGGCGCTGCTGGACAAGGACACCATGTACGGCGCGTTCGCCGCCGCGATCCTGGCCGCCGCCCGGCGCCCGCCGGGAGAGCGCGAGGGCCCCTGGTACGACGACCACATCAAGGTGCACGAGTACGCCGGGATGACCGCCACCGCGCGGGAGATCCGCGCGCACGGCTGCCCGGTGCTGCTGTGCGGCCCGTTCACCCAGCAGATCCACGACCCCGGCTGGTGGCGCGCGTGGACCGCAGACCTGGGCGGCGGAACGGTGCACCTGGTCTGGGTCCGGTCGGACGCGCCGACCCTGCACCGCCGCCTCACCGCCCGCGGGTCCGGGCGGGACTCGGCGAAGCTGGCGGATTTCGCGGGGTTCACCGCGAGCATGCGGCTCGGCACCGAGCCGGCGGCCCCGCATGTCACCGTGGATAACGGCGCGGACCCGGCCACCACGCTGGAAAGCCAGGTCACCGCGCTGGCGCGGAGCCTCTCCGGCCGGTGAGCCAGGCCCGGGCACCCGTGGCCGCCGCGGCGCTAGGCCTGGCGCACCGAGGGGGGACTGTCGCTGGAGTCGCGCTTGTCCATGGCCCAGGCGGCGATCTGGGCGCGCGACCGGAACCCCAGCTTGGCCAGGATGTTAGCGACATGCCGCGCGGCGGTGGCCGGGCTGATGAACAGTTCCCCGGCGATGGCCTTATTGCTGCGGCCGCTCGCGACCAGCTCGACCACCTGGCGTTCCCTCGGGGTCAGCGCACCGGGCGGCGCCGTCGCCGCCGGGTCGGACCCCAGCGCGGTCAGGGCCACGGTGTCCCCGCCGCCGAAGCTGCGCGGTCCCGGGCCGGCCTCGAGCGCCAGCGCGACCGCCTCGTCGCTGCTCATGGCGAGCCCCTGCGCCCAGAGCCGGGCGATGGTGTTCTCGCCGAGGTGGCGGGCGGAGGCCAGGTACCGCTCGGTCCGGGCGCCCGTCAGCGCGGGCAGGCCGGCCACGTCGCGTAGCGCCGCGGCTGCGGCGGTCAGCCGCACCGCCAGTTCCGGCCGGTCCTCGCGGACGGCCAGCCCCGCGAACGCCTCCAGCCCCCGGGCCACGCCGATGCGCGCACCGGTGGAGTGGCTCAGCCGCAGGCTCTCGGCCAGGTGCTGCCGGGCCAGGGCCAGTGCCCCCAGGTCCATGGCCACCCGGCCCAGGCCGGCCAGGCAGCGGGCGATCTCCGGGCGGGCGTCGATCTCCCGCAGGATGACCAGGGCCTCCAGGTAGTGACGGCGCGCGTCGCCGGGGTCCTTGCGCACCCTGGCCAGGTCACCCAGGCCCAGGAGTGCCCGCGCGGTGCCCCATTGCTGGTCGATGCGGCGCATCACGGCGATCGAGGCCTTCGCCAGCTGCTGTGCCTCGCGCAGGTTGCCCTTCACGCCGGCGATCGCCGCCCGGATGCCCAGCGCGTATCCCTCGTTCCACCCGTCGCCGGACGCCTGGGCGAGGGACAGCGCCTCGTCGGCCCGCGACGCGGCTTCCCCCGCCTGCCCGGTGTGCAGGGCCGCCTCGGCCAGCAGGTTGAGCCCGGACGCGGTCCAGAAGTCGTCACCGGCGGCGCGGCACAGTGCCAGCCCGTCCTCGGCCAGCGACCTGGCCAGGGCGGGGTCGCTGGACAGGACGAGCTGGGCCCGCCCGATCACGGCAGCGCCGCGGACCTGCGGGGGCACGTTGGGCGCGTCCAGGTCCAGGAAGGACGCCAGCCATTCACCGCCCTCGGCGAACGTGCCACGGACGATCCAGCACGGCCGGACGGCGGTGCAGATCCGCAGCCCGGTTTCCGCGTCGCCGCCGGCCAGGCAGCCGCTCAGCACCAGCCACACGTTGCCGATCTCCGCGTCATACCGGCGGAACACATCCACCCGCGCCGACCAGGGAGCCTCGACGCGGGCCAGCCCGATCGCCACAC
>Ga0318525_10000524_pt1 | contig 12346 bp, 14 predicted proteins | sample GRESIP052b4f23_FD_203482 | JGI IMG/M metagenome (GOLD analysis project Ga0318525, IMG submission 203482) | Tropical soil microbial communities from Luquillo Experimental Forest, Puerto Rico - GRE.SIPMG.052b4f23 | ecosystem: Environmental > Terrestrial > Soil > Tropical forest > Bulk soil...
CCTCGCCACTGGATCGCAGCGCATCGAAGATGCCCCATTGGTCGATCCACTCCAGATGCTCGGGCGGCCCGGCGCGGCCCAGGATCGAAAGGCGGCGCAGTTCGTCGGCTTCGTCGTTGGAAGCCGAATAGGCGAGCACGTGCGACTGGGCGTCTTCGATGCTGACCATGCCGTGGATGCGGTCGGCCAGCGACTGTGCCAAGCCGAAGAGGTCGGTACCGGAGTCGTCCATCGGGTCGGCGCGGTCCCCGTGATGCTCGAGGACGTGGTTGACCAACTGGTAGAGCCGCTCCCAGCGGGCCCGCGGCTCCACCGCAACCACCGCCGACCCGGCCGCGACCGCCGCGTCCACCAGTGCGTTCGACGGCTGCTTGACGAAGATCGCCACCGGCACGCGCTCGCGCGCCTGCTTGTCCACCCACCGCAGCGCCTCGTTGTCGCCGACTCCAAGCAGGAAGAAGACGTCGGCCGAACCCGCCGCCGTCGCCAGGCCCAGCCGCACGTCGTCGGAATCGATCAGCGCCGCCGACCCCACCGGAAGGTCCAGGCCCCTCGGGGCGTCCACCAGGCTGACCAGCGTCGCATCCAGCGCGAGCAACAGTTGACCCAGCCCGACACCAGCCGTTCGCATATTGTCCGATCCTACTACTCAACCGGTTAATCCTTGTCTGATCGGCCAACAATATCGGGTGCCGGCCCGGGGATCCTTAGCAACATGGACGCAATCACTCAGGTGCCAATGCCGGCCAACGAGCCGGTCCACGACTATGCGCCGCAATCCCCGGAACGCGCCCGGCTGCTGGCCGAGTTGGCCACGCTGACCGACCACCCGATAGACCTCCCACATGTCATCGGCGGCCACCACCGGATGGGCGATGGCGAGCGAATCGAGGTCGTCCAGCCACATCGGCACGCCGCCAAGCTGGGCACCCTGACCAACGCCGTGCACGCCGATGCGACGGCGGCGATCGAGGCGGCGATGGCCGCGAAGAACGCCTGGGCGGCAATGCCTTTCGACGAGCGTGCCGCGGTATTCCTGCGGGCCGCCGACCTGCTGGCCGGGCCGTGGCGGGAGAAGATCGCGGCCGCGACGATGCTCGGCCAATCCAAGTCCGCCTACCAGGCCGAGATCGACGCGCCGTGTGAGCAGGTCGACTTCTGGCGGTTCAACGTGGCTTTCGCCCGTCAAATCCTGGCGCAGCAGCCGATCAGCGGACCCGGCGAGTGGAACCGCAGCGAGTACCGCCCACTGGAGGGCTTCGTCTACGCGATCACGCCGTTCAACTTCACCTCGATCGCCGGCAACCTGCCGACCGCACCGGCGCTGATGGGCAACACCGTCGTGTGGAAACCCTCGATCACCCAGACCCTGTCGGCGTATCTGACGATGCAACTGCTCGAGGCCGCGGGCCTGCCGCCCGGCGTGATCAACCTGCTGACCGGAGACGGCTTTGCGGTTTCCGATGTGGCACTGTCCGATCGGAGGCTGGCCGGCATTCACTTCACCGGATCGACGGCGACCTTCCAGCGGCTCTGGTACCAGGTCGGCACCAATATCGGTCACTACCATAGTTATCCGCGCCTGGTCGGTGAGACCGGCGGCAAGGACTTTGTCGTCGCACACGCGTCGGCGCGGCCGGATGTGTTGTGCACGGCGTTGATTCGCGGCGCGTTCGACTATCAGGGCCAGAAATGCTCGGCGGCGTCGCGGGCGTTCATCCCGCATTCGGTGTGGCAGCGCATGGGCGACACCTTCCTGGGCGCGACCGCCGCGCTGCGCTACGGCGACATCACCGACCTGACCAACTACGGCGGCGCGCTGATCGATCGCCGTGCCTTCATCAAGAACGTCGACGCGATCGAGCGCGCGAAGGGCGCACCGGGCGTCACCATCGCGGTGGGAGGCGAATACGACGACAGCGTTGGGTATTTCGTGCGCCCGACCGTGTTGCTGTCCGATGACCCAACCGACGAATCGTTCGCGACCGAGTACTTCGGTCCGCTGCTGTCGGTGCATGTCTACCCCGACGAGCAGTACGAACGAATCCTGGATGTCGTCGACACGGGCTCTCGCTATGCGCTGACCGGCGCGGTCATCGCCGACGACCGCGAGGCCGTGCTCACCGCGCAGGACCGGCTGCGGTTCACCGCCGGAAACTTCTACGTCAACGACAAGCCGACCGGCGCGGTAGTCGGGCGCCAGCCGTTCGGAGGGTCGCGGGGCTCGGGCACCAACGACAAGGCCGGGTCGATGCTGAACCTGTTGCGTTGGACGTCGGCGCGCACCATCAAGGAGACGTTCGTCCCAGCGACCAATCACACATACCCACACATGGGACCCGACTGATGGCCGGGGTCTTCGCCCACACCCTTCGCCCGGCGATCCTGGCCGTAGGCCGGCGGGAGGCGTTGCGCCGCACCGCCGAACGATTGCCTGTCGCGCGCAGAGTGGTGCACCGGTTCGTCCCCGGGGAGACGATCGACTGCGCACTGGAGAGCGTTGCCGCCCTGCGTGAGTCGGGTCGATACGTCAGCATCGACTATTTGGGCGAGGATGTCACCAACGCCGACGACGCCGATGCTGCGGTTCAGGTCTACCTGGATCTGATCGACGAGCTGGGCCGCTCCGGTGAGCCCGCCGACTCCGCCAACGATGGCGTCGCGCCGCTGGAGGTGTCGCTGAAGTTGTCGGCGCTGGGGCAGTCGCTGGAGCGAGACGGGGAGAAGATCGCCCGGGAGAATGCCTGGGCGATCTGCGCGGCCGCACAGCGCGCCGGCATGTGGGTGACGGTGGACGCCGAAAACCACACGATGACCGATTCGACGGTGTCGATCGTTCGCGACCTGCGCGCGGATTTCCCTTGGCTGGGCACGGTTTTGCAGGCCTACCTGCGGCGCACGCTGGGCGATTGCGCGGAGTTCGCCGCTTCCGGGGCCAGGGTCCGGCTCTGCAAGGGCGCCTACGACGAACCCGCGTCGGTGGCTTACCGAGATGACGCCGAGGTCACCGACTCGTACCTGCGGTGCCTTCGGGTGCTGATGGCGGGCCGCGGGTATCCGATGGTCGCGTCACACGATCCGGCCATCATCGACGCTGTGCCGGAGCTGGTCGCCGAATCTGGCCGTCGCGCTGGCGATTTCGAATATCAGATGTTGTACGGGATCCGCGACGGCGAACAGCGACGGTTGGCCGACGCCGGGGACCGCGTGCGCGTCTACGTGCCGTTCGGCACCCAGTGGTACGGATACTTCATGCGGCGACTGGCCGAGCGGCCGGCCAACCTGACGTTCTTCTTGCGGGCGTTGGCCCAGCGCTGAGTGTGCACTCAGGTACTCCAGCGTGTGCTCAGGGTGAGAAAATCGCCCAGATCGCGCCATGGCTGCACACTCGACGCGACTACAAGCCTCGGCAGCCGAAAGGAGCTGTCATGCCCGTCTCGCATTGGCACAAGCTGTACACGGTCGATATCGAGGCGCCGCCTGGGGTGGTGTTCGGGCTCATCGTCGACCTGCCCAATTACGGCCGCTGGTTGCCCGGCTCCGCTTCGTACGAAAGCACCACCGATGTCGAGCCTTATCCGATTCGGCTGGGTAGCCGGTATCACGACGGCAAGCCCACCGAACCGGGCAAAGACTGGTGGGGTGAAGTGGTCGGATTTCAGCCCCCGGGATCCGTGGACTTCCACCAGGCGATCTATGCGCGGCAGTTGCGAGCGACCGTCGACACGCACATTCACTATTCGTTCGAGCCCGCCGGCGACCGGACCCGGGTGACGCGTTGGCTGGTTCTCACCATCGGCATGCCGCTGCTCCTTCGACCACTCCGCCGGCTCATCATCAGTGCGTTCGACAAAGAGAACGTGCGGACGATGGCCGCGCTCGCCGAGTATGCCGAGGCACATCCGAACGAGTTGGCGCCCGATTGAGTGTGCGCCAAGGTACTCCAGCGTGCGCTCACGGTGAGAAAATCGCCCGAATCCCGCCCTGGCCGCACACTCGATGCGCCGGAAGCAAACGCACGCCGCTAGCGCCGCGGCCGGGCACGATCGCCGGCGAGTCCGCGCACCACGTGTGCCCGCACGAATTCCGCTGCCACGTCAGGGTTGTCCATATCCAGCGTTGACGACGGCGTGCTGAACAGCGAGAACAGTATCCGCGCGAACCATTCGCCGGCGGCCCGCACGTCGAGGTCCTTGCGTACCTCACCGGTGAGCTTGGCCGCCGTCAGGTAAGGCGCGAAGAAGTCGACGCATTCGCGCAGCAATACGGCGGCGTCCTTGGTCAGCAGCAGGCTGATCGCGTGCTCGTCGAAGTACTTCCCGGACGCGATGGTCCGCCGCGCCTGCGTCACGAATACCGCTGCGTGGCTTAGCTTTTCCTCCAAGGACGCGCCAAGGTCCATCGCCTTGGACATCTCGCGGTAGAACTGCTCGGAGGCATGCTCGGCGCAGGCTTCGAAAACCGCGCCCTTGTCGCTGAAGTACTCGTAGATCGTGCTCCGGGATACGTTGGCGGACCTGGCGATATCGACGATGGTGGTCTTCTGCAGTCCCTGGCTGCAAAAGCACGCGTACGCGGACTCGACGATGAGCTCGCGAGTATCGGACGCCTGGGTTATCGAAGCCTGTGTCATCGAGGGCTCACCCGGCCGGAGCGAGGATCAGGCCGCTGGTGGGCACGCCTGTTCCCGACGTGACGAGCACGTGCTCGACGTTGTCGACTTGGTTGTAGGAAGTACCGCGCACCTGGCGCACACTCTCGGTGATGCCGTTCATGCCGTGGATATAGGCCTCGCCGAGCAGCCCGCCGTTGGTGTTGATCGGCAGCTACCCACCGAGCGACAGCCGATCCACGGTGGCGAAGTCCTTGGCTTCACCACGCCCGCAGAAACCGAGTTCCTCGAGCTGCGTGAACACGAACGGCGTGAAATGGTCGTAGATGAAGGCGGTTTGGATGTCTTGCGGCTTGAGGCCCGAGTCACGCCACAGCCGGTCGGCGACCACTCCCATCTCCGGCAGGCCGGTGATGTCCTCGCGGTAGTAGCTGGTCATCATCTCGCCGTCGTGCGCCGCGCCCTGGGCGGCCGCGGTGATCACCGCCGGCGGCCGGCGAAGGTCCCGGGCGCGTTCGGCACTGGTCACCACGAGCGCGACCCCGCCGTCGCTTTCCTGACAGCAATCCAGCAGTCGCAGTAAGGGTTCGACGATCCAGCGGGATCTCTGGTGCTCGTCCAGCGTGATCGGGCGCTGATAGAACCAGGCGTCAGGATTGCGGGCGGCGTGCGCGCGGTCCACGACGGCGATCCGGCCGAAGTCCTCGTTGGTCACCCCGTACGTCGACATGTAGCGCTGGGCGTGCAGTGCGACCCAGGCCGCGGGCGTAAGCAATCCGAACGGCGCGTAATGCGCCATGAACAGCGGGGTTTCAGCGTTGGTGCGTCCGCTGCCGCCGAAGCGCATGCCGGACCGCTCGTTGAAGGCGCGGTAGCACACCACCACGTCGGCGACGCCCGTCGCGACCGCCATTGCCGCGTGAACGACGGTGCCGGCGGCCGCCCCGCCGCCGTGCGGCACGCGAGAAAAGAAGGCCAGGTCGCCGATGCCCACGCTGCGCGCCACGTCGATCTCATCGCTGGCGTCCATGGTGAAGGTGACCATGCCGTCGACGTCGCCGGGTGCAAGGCCGGCGTCGTCGAGTGCGGAACCGACCGCCTCACATGCCAATTGCAGCTCGGTGCGCCCAGATTCCTTAGAGAACTCCGTCTGGCCGATCCCCACAATGGCGCAGGCGCCGGGCAGCGAGCGGCTCATGCAGCGGCTCCGTCGAGCAGGCTGAGGATCGCGGTGCCGGAGACGTGGTCGCCAAGGCTGTTGGAGCCCCTGAACGTTACCTCGACGAAGTTCTCCCCGCCGTCCCCCTGCGTCTTGCCCGTCACGCTGCCCGTGAAGCGCAGGGGATCGTCGGGAAAACACGACACGCCAAGGCGAATCGACAGGTTCTTGACCATGGCCTCGGGTCCGGCCCAATCGGTGAGGAAACGCACGCAATACCCGTTGGTGGTCAGGATGTTCATGAACAGGTTGGGCGAGCCCTGCTTGTTGGCGTAGTCGCGGTCGTGGTGCACCGGCATGAAGTCGCGCGAGGCGATGGCGCCGGCGACGATCATCGTTGTGGTGATCGGGATTTCGAGCGGGGTCACGTCGTCGCCGACTTCGATGTCGGCCCACTTCAACGTGGTTCGGATCATCGGTTTCCCTCCACGGCGGCGGGGCGGAACTGGTGCAGCACAAGGTCGTCATCGAAGGTCCGGTAGAAGACCTCGACCGGCATCCCGACCGTGACCTCAGCCGGGTCGATGTCACACAAGTTCGAGACCAGCCGTACCCCTTCGTCGAGCTGCACCAGCACGACGATGTAGGGATAGTCGAAGAACGGGAACCGCGGTTCCAGCGGCATGACGTAGCTGTAGACGGTGCCGCGGCCCGACGACTCGACCGAATCCCAGCCCAGGGAACGGCATTTGGGACACATAGGACGTGGCGGGTGGCGCAGCGCCCCGCATCCGGTGCAGCGCTGGATCAGCAGCTTCCGCTCGCGCAGCCCGTTCCAGAAGAATTCGGTGTCCCGGCTGACCGCCGGTGCCAGGCGGGGCGCCATCAGCGTGCCGGCCTGAATCGCAGCACGCGGAATCGCTGCCGCCCCAGCACCTCACCGTTCTGGTCGGTGTAGGTCGTCACCCAGGTCAGAAAGTAGCCGGTCCCCAGCGCCGTCTTCTTCTCTTCGGAGACGTCCTCGTACACCGCCGTCGCGTGGATGACGTCGCCGAGCCGGGGATAGCGTTCGATCTCGAACTCCGAGTTAACCGCCACCGTGCTGGTGAACCCGGCCTCGTCGAGGAATGCCGTTGGGTTGGTGGTGATCTCGACGGGGGCGCCACCCCGGTCTCCGATCCCCTCGAGTTTGGGCGACGGCATCACCCAGGTTTGCAGCATGACCGGCGGCGACACTAGGCCGCCGAACCTCGAGGCGGCCGCGAACTCCGGGTCCAGGTAGACCGGGTTCATGTCGTCGAGTGCATGAGCCCAGTGCCGGATCATCGGTTGGTTCACCGGATCCGGTGCCACCGAAGGCTTTCCGGTGCCGCCGGTGGGCCGGCCGATCAGCGCGCGCAGCTTGTCTTGCAGCTCGGTTTGTGAGTCGGTCACAGGGCCGTCCCGAGTCGTACCGGCATTCGTTTCACGCCGGGGATCATGGTCGCCTGCATTCGGTCCACCTCGCCGACCAGTTCCAGCCGGGGAAAGCGCCGCAGCAGCTCGTCGAACAGGACGCAGGCCTCGAGACGGGCCAATTGCGCGCCCAGGCACGAATGCTCGCCACACCCGAACGCGATGTGCGGGTTGGGATGGCGAGTCACCTTGAATTCTTCTGAGTCGCAACCGAATATGTCCTCGTCGCGGTTGGCCGACCCGTAGAGCATCACCACCACCTCGCCCTGCCGGATCAGCTGACCGCGGATCTCGACGTCGGCCGTCGCGGTGCGCGCCATGTGGACAACGGGGCTGTTCCACCGCAACATCTCCTCGACGGCGCCGGGGATCAGCGACGGATCGTCGACCAGCAGGCGCAGTTGGTCGGGGTGGGCGATCAGCGCCAACGTGCCCAGCGCGACCAAATTGCGGGTCGTTTCGTTGCCGGCCACCAGCAGCAGAAAAGCGAACTTGAGCAGGTCGTCGTCAGTGAGCCGGTCTCCGTCGATCTCGGCGCCGACCAGAATCGACAGCATGTCGTCGCGAGCTTCGGCGCGCCTGGCCGCGATCAGCTGTTGGAAGTACTCGTAGCACTGCCCGAGGGCCACGAAAACATCGAGTTCGATCTCCGGGTCGGCGGTTCCGGTGGCCGCATCCGACCAGGCCCGGAATTGCTCCCAATCGTCGGGCGGGGCGCCGAGCAACTCGGCGATGATGCGGGTGGGCAGGGGAGCGGCGATCTCCTCGGCGAACTCGTGGGTCGAATCGGGTTCGACGCGGTCAAGGATCCCGCGCACGATCTCGCGGATCTTCGGCTCGAGGAGGGCTACGTGGCGGCGGGTGAAACCCGAGTTGATCAGCTTGCGCAGCTGACGGTGCCGCGGCGGGTCGGTGAAGAGGAGGCTGCCCTCCTGCACCGGGTCCGGGACATGCGGGTCGGGGATGGTGACGCCCTTGGTCGAGGTGAACAAACCCGGGTTGCCCGACACGAACCGGATGTCTTCGTACTTCAGCAGCGCCCAGAAGTTGGTGACGTCGTTCCAGCACACGGGCGAGGTAGCGCGCAGCTCCCGGTACGCCGGGTACGGATCGCCCGCGTAGAAGTCGGGGGAGTGCAGTGGAAAAGTAGTTCGCACGGCAAGCACCTCTCGCGGGCCACGGAATCCGACAGATCGGTGCAATCTGTCCTATGAAAAGTGTCTACTCCGCGCCGCCCGCCACTGTCAATATGCATACAACATATTGCAAGAGCCAGGAATTCGCGCCATTAATGATTGACGATGGAGTCCGACGGGTGAACACTGAGTCTCTGGATGACCGAAATGCGAGTGAGGTAGCAGATGGCCGGACTTATCGATAACTACCAGCTCTACATCGACGGCGGATGGGTCGAACCGGAGGGCGGCCGCTACGACGACATCGACCCGGCCACCGAGCAGACCGTCGCCACCGCGCCCGACGCGAGCGTCGCGCAGGTCGGCGAGGCGATCGCCGCCGCGCGTCGGGCATTTGACAGCGGGCCGTGGGCAAAAATGGGACCCGACGAGAGGGCGGGCTGCCTCAACCAACTCGGTGACGCATTGATGAAGCACGCCGACGAGTTCTTCGCACTGTCGCAGGTGGAGTGGGGCTGCGTCGCGAATGAGCGCCTGATGCAAATCGATGGCGCCGGATACATGTCCATGCACGCGGCCCAGCTCGCCACGAAGCTGACCGACGAGCCGGTCACCGGAATCGGTGCCGGAACGACGGTGCTGCGTCGGGAGCCGCTCGGCGTCGTGTCGATCCTGACTCCGTGGAACTTCCCCCACTGCCTCAACGTCATGAAGGTGAACAACGCGCTGGCCGCGGGCAACACCGTCGTGCTCAAGCCCTCGCCCCTGACGCCGCTCGCGGGGCTCGCGCTCGCGCGCATCATTGACGAGCACACCGACATCCCACCCGGTGTGGTCAATGTCGTCACGCCGTCCGGCCTCGAGGCCGCCAAGCTGCTCACCACCGATCCGCGCATCGACATGATCAGCTTCACCGGCAGCTCGGCCGTCGGCTGTGAGGTCATGCGGGCCGCGGGCGACGCGATGAAGCGCCTCCTGTTGGAATGCGGCGGGAAGTCGGCGAGCATCGTGCTCGACGACACGCAGGTGACCGACGACATACTGCGACAGATGCTGTTCGACAGCTGCTCGCTGCACGCCGGGCAGGCCTGCATCCTGCACAGCCGGCTGCTCCTTCCCGAGGCGCTGCACGACGACGTCGTCGACCGGCTCGTAGCGCTGGCCCGTGACGTGAAGGTCGGCGACCCGAAAGACCCTGCGGCGCAAATGGGCCCGCTGATCAGCGCGGCGCAGCGCGAACGCGTGCAGGCGCACGTGGACGGGGCGGTCGATTCGGGGGCGAAGCTGATGACCGGCGGCGGTCGTCCGGCCGGCTTGGATGTCGGCTTCTACTTCGAGCCGACGATTCTCACCGACGTAGATCCGGATTCGACGATCGCCCAGGAAGAAGTGTTCGGGCCCGTGCTGTCGGTGCTCCGCTATCGCGACGACGACGACGCGGTGGCGATCGCGAACAACTCTCGCTACGGGCTTTCCGGCGCGGTCTGGGGTGGCGACGTGGACCGGGCGGTCGGCGTTGCCCGCCGCATCCGCACCGGCCAGGTGGCGGTCAACGGGGTGGGCCCCGGCGACGCCCCGTTCGGCGGCTTCAAGTTGAGCGGGTTCGGTCGCGAGAGCGGCGGAATCAGCGGCTTACATCAGTACATGGAGGTGAAGGCCATCGGCGTCCCCGCGTGAATTACCTTGCGGTCGGGGAGGATACGTTGATCAGGTGACCGTCGGGGTCGCGGAAGAGCATCGACCTTCGGCCCCACGGTTGCGTGGTCGGGGGCATTACCCAGCTCACGCCCAGAGCGTCGATGCGCGGGTACTCGACGTCGACGTCGTCGGTGGTGAGATCGAGGATGGTCTCTTTTTCGCGGGCCGCCAGACCGGCGGGGCGTGCGGCGTGCGGCCCGCGGTCCTCGGTGAACCCGACTCTCGAGAATCCGATCGACGCCGTGCCCGCCGGCATCTCGAGGTAGTGCTCGTTGAGCGGCACCGAGATGTCGAACAGTGCCGCATAGAACGCGGCAATCGGTTCGATCGCCGCCGACACGAATCGCACCTGCGCCAGTTCCACCCGTGGGCTCATGGCGCGGCCACCGGGACATCGAGATCGGTCTGCGCGTAGTTCAGGAAGAACGCGGTGAACACGGTCAGACCAAGATAGGCGAACGCCTCGGTCAGTTGTTCGTCGCTCCAGCCGGCGTCGACCGCCTTGCGCCAGGTGGCGTCGCTCACCTTCCCGGAGTCGGCGGCCGCCTCCCTGACCAGTCCGGCGATGGCGTCGACCTTGTCGTCGCCGGTCGCGCTCCCGGCGCGCAGCGCCGCGACCTGCTCGTCGGTCCATCCCGCGAGCGAGGCGAGCCGGCTGGTGATCGCGATGACGTAGTCGTTGCCGACGGCGCCGCCCGCCGCGAGCATCAGCGCGGCGGACAGCCGCGGGCCGACGGTGCCGTGCTGGGCGGTCGCCGCGCGCAGCGACGTGTAGGCGACAAGTACCGCCGGGGAGTGCGCCATCTGGCCGTGCAGATTCAGCGGGCGCCCGGTCGGCGAGAACTGGATGACGTTTGCGAGCAGAGGCCGGGAAGCCTGCGGCGCATCATTGATGGTGTGGGTTGGTATTCGGCTCATGACTTGATAGGACGGCGCAGCGCCGCGAAATGTGACGCCGGCGTGTCACATTCGGCCCGGCCATTCCGTCCTTAACTTCATGAATGCTCAGCACGACCGGGTGAGCGATGCGTGGCGTGCGAATCGCGCCTATCTGGTTGACCTCGCATTTCGGATGCTGGGCGACGTCGGGGCCGCCGAAGACGTGGTGCAGGAGGCCTTCTTCCGGCTGATGCAGGCCCCGACGGGGGATATCAACGACGAGCGCGGCTGGCTGATCGTGGTGACCAGCCGGCTGTGCCTGGATCACATGAAGTCGGCGTCGTCGCGCCGGGAACGCCCGCAGGACATGTCCGAACACGGTTATCGCGACCGCCCGTCGTCGTCCATCGATCCCGCCGACCGGGTCACCCTGGACGACGAGGTCCGATTGGCCCTGCTCGTCGTGCTCGACCGCCTCAGCCCCGCGGAGCGGGTGGTGTTCGTTCTGCACGACGTCTTCCAATTGCCCTATGACGCCATCGCCACGACGGTCGGCAGCCGCGCGCCCACCTGCCGGCAGCTGGCGCACCGGGCCCGACGCAAGGTCAACGAATCCCGCATCGGCTCGGACGGCGTGGAACCGGCCGAGCACCGGAGGGTCACCCGCGCATTCATCGAGGCGTGTTCAACCGGAGACCTCGACGCGCTGATGGGCGTGTTGGATCCGGACGTCTCCGGCGAAGTCGACGCCCGCATCGGCGTTGTCACCCACGGCGCCGACCGTGTTGGCCGAAACATCCTGCGCTTCTGGGGCCGGCCCGATACCCTCCTGGTGCCGCAACCGGTGTGCGGTCAACCCGCGGTGCTGGCATTCGTCAACCGCCGACTCGCCGGTCTGTTGGCCCTGTCGATCGCGGACGGCAGGATCACGAAAATCCATGTCCTGGTGGGACCTTCAATACTGGAGCCGTTGCGTGCCGAACTCGGTGGCGCTCGGTAGGCGTCACATTTTCGTCGGTTGCGTCGTCCTTTAGAACCATGATTAGTACACACTCGCAGTTTGTTGCCGTGGGACCGTCGATTACCGTCCGGTTCATCCTCGGGCCGTTGTCCAGATTGCTCAACCCGCTCGTCGGCGTGCTCGCCGGGCGACGGTTCGTACCGTTGATCGCGCGCATCGATCATGTCGGCCGGCGGTCCGGCAAGCCATACCGGACCTCGACGGGGGGCCATGTCACCGGCGACACCATCGTGATTCCACTGTCGTTCGGCAACGTGTCTGATTGGGCCCGCAATGTGCGGGCCGCCGATGGTTGCGTCGTGGCGCTGGGTGGCAAGAGTTACCACGCGACGCAACCGCGGTTCGTCGATGCCGCGGACGCGAAACCCATTGTGGGCCAGGCTTTC
>Ga0318525_10000526_pt1 | contig 12319 bp, 9 predicted proteins | sample GRESIP052b4f23_FD_203482 | JGI IMG/M metagenome (GOLD analysis project Ga0318525, IMG submission 203482) | Tropical soil microbial communities from Luquillo Experimental Forest, Puerto Rico - GRE.SIPMG.052b4f23 | ecosystem: Environmental > Terrestrial > Soil > Tropical forest > Bulk soil...
GGTACGGATTCACATACCGGATCTCGACATCCCGGAATCCCACGGCTTCGAAGATGAAGACGGCCGCCTCCGGATGGATCGGCTTGATGTGGGTGAGGTCGACATAGAACGCCCCCGAGAACACGGTGAGGCAGGTCGGGTTCGGCGTCTCGCAGATGAGCACACCGCCCGACCGGAGCTTCGCGTGGACCAGCCGGACCAGCGCGATCAGCGCGTCCGGCGGCAGGTGCTCGATGACCTGGGAGCAGAACACGCCGCCGAGGGAGCCGTCGGGCAGACCGTGCAGGTAGGAAAGGGCTTCCGCCTGCTCCACGTCGAGGCTCGCCTCCCGGCACGCCGCCACCATGCCAGTGTCCTGGTCGATCCCCCGCGCCTCGATCCCGGCATCCCGGCAGAGCTCCAGGAATTCGCCGCGCCCGCACCCCACGTCGAGGAGAGGGCCGCCGCGGAACAGGTCGAGGTACATCCCCTGGCGCAGGCGGATTTCCTCGCGAGTCCCACGGTGGCGGTCCTCGAAGTGGAGATAGGCCTCCTGCGGCAGCACCCCCAAATCCGGCGGCACAACTGGTCTCGGCAGAAGGCTCGTCGGCCCTCCCCCGCGGCTGCGGTCCACGGACTCGCGAAGGGCGGCGATGTCTCGCCCCAGCCGGTCGATCCGATCGGCCAGGAGCTGATTCCGGCCCAGCCCGTCCGCGTGCTCGAGCGCCAGGCGCTCGTTCATCGAGAGGGAGAGTTCGTCGGTCTTGTGGGCCAGCTTCGCGCCTAGCTCGCGAATCTGGTCCCGGACCGGCAGGACGAAGGCGTTGAGGAGGTGGAGGAGCGCCGTGTTGAACTCCGTCTGACGCTGAAGCACCAGCGTGACGTACGGTCGCGTCAGCCGGTAGAGGAGTCGCTTGGCGGCGACGATCAGCTTGCCGACTGTACCCCGGTGCGAGGAGATGACCGGCGGCCGCAGACTGTCCCACGAGTCGTTCAGGGTCGCCAGGTGGCTCTCGATCTCCTCTTGGAGGCCGGGGGACACCTCGGTCACCTCGAGCTCCATCTGGGTGATCCGTCGAACCTCCTCCTCCGAGTAGAAGCCCGATGCCCGGCGCTGCCGGACGCGCTCCTTGATCTCCTCCATCAGCCGGGCGACGTCGACCGTCGCGCTCGTGGACTCGCTCACCGCTGACGTCCCCCTCCGCTGGCGTCGTGGGCATCGTGGGCGCCACCGGCATCGTCGCCCGCGTTGGGGCACTGCCACTCGTGCGCGAGCCGGGCGATCCCGGTGTCGCGAATCCGGGAGCGCACGGCGAAGGCGTAGAGACGGCTGTGGTAGTCGTACGGGTGACCGTCCCGGGCGTGGACGGCCGCGTCGAGAAGGTAGTCGCCGTCGATGAGGTCGAGCCGGTCGAGGCGGACGACGATCTCCCCGTCGCCGGAGAGCTTGCCGAGCGAGAAGCCGTCGATCGCGGTGTTGGTGCCGTAGACCGAAACCCCATCCTTGCGAAAGATGCCGATCCCGAAGACGACGTCGTCGAGGGGACGGTGAGCGCGGTAGGCGAGGTGGATCGTACAGACCTCGCCCCCTTCGTAGACGTAGCGCTCGTGGCCGTCCCCGTCCATGAGGCGGACCCGCGTGAGCTCCACCTCGCGGGTCCCCCACCGGTTGGCGGTCCCCGCCGCCACCGCCGTCTCCACCCGCTCGTGCTCGACCCCGAGCGCCCGGGCCTCCTCGCGCGCCACGTTGTCCAGGTAGCGGCCGATGACCTCCTGGGTCGGCCCGGTCGCCTGGAGCCGGCCCCGGTCGAGCCACACCGCCTCGTCGCAGAGCCGCTCGACCCCGCCGAGGTCGTGCGAGACGAGGACGATCGTCTTGCCACGGGCCTTGAACTCCTGGATCTTGGCCACGCACTTGTGCTGGAACGCCTGATCGCCCACGGCGAGCACCTCGTCGATGAGGAGGACGTCCGGATCGACCGTCACGGCGATCGCGAACCCCAGGCGCATGTACATGCCCGAGGAGTAGGTCTTCACCGGGTTGTCGATGACTGGCTCCAGCCCGGCGAAGGCCACGATGGCGTCGAAGCGCTCGCGGATCTCGACCCGCGACAGGCCGAGCAGGACGCCGTTCACGTGGACGTTCTCCCGACCGGTGAACTCGGGGTGGAACCCCGCCCCCAGCTCGATCAGCGCGGAGACCCGTCCCGACACCGTGACGGTGCCTGTGGTGGGCTTGAGGATGCCGCCCAGGAGCTTGAGGAGGGTGGACTTGCCCGACCCGTTCGAGCCGATGATGCCGACCATCCGACCGCGCGGGAAGGCCAGGGTCACGTCTCGGAGGGCCCACATCTCTTCTCCGGAGAAGAGCCCGCCGGGCCGGCCCCGAACGAAGAGATCTTTGACGGTGGAGATCTGCCGGCCGCGGTAGAGCCGGAAGCGCTTCCCGACCCGGTCGAGCCGGACGGCGGCGTCGGCCGGCGGTGAGGACGTCATCGGGCCCTCAGACCTCCTCGGCGAGACTGTCCCGGAGGCGATCGAACACCCAGTACCCGCCGAGCAGCGCCACGACGGCGCAGAGTGTCACCATCCCGAGGTGAATCCAGTGCGGCTCCCGCCCGAAGAAGAAGATGTTCTGGTAGCCCTGGACCAGACCCGCCACCGGGTTGAGGAAGTAGAGCGGCCGGAGCGGCACGGTGAGCACCCGCCCGAGCGCGAGACTGCCGGGCACGGTGGACACCGGGTAGAGGATCGGACAGAGGAAGAACAGGAGGACGAGGCCGTTGCCGAGGATCTGCTCGACGTCACGGAGGTGAACGTTGAGGGCGGCCAGGGCCAGGGCCAGGCCCGCCGTGAGCAAGAGCTGGAGGACGAGGAGGAGGGGCAGGAACACCAGGGTCGGTCCGGGACGAACGCCGAAGGCCAGGAGGAACGCGAAGAGGAGGGGGAGCGAGAGGAGCATGTTCACCATGTTCGCCAGCACCGAGACGATGGGAAGGATCTCGGCCGGAAACAGGATCCGCTTGACGAGGGCGCCCGATCCCACGATCACGCCGGCGGCGTGACCCAGCGAGGAGGAGAACCAGAGCCAGGGGAGCAGGCCCGTGAAGAGGAAGACGGCGTAGCGCTCCATGGGCACCCGGAGGTACACGGAGAAGACGAGGACGTAGACCATCATGAGGAGCAACGGGTTGAGGAACGACCACAGGAAACCGAGGAGGGAGCCGCGATAGCGCGCCCGGAGGTCACGGAGGACGAGGATCCAGATGAGGGCGCGGAAGCGATAGAGGTCGCAGAGATGCGCGATCATGACCCTCTATTGTAGCGCGGGCTTCCGGCCGATCCGGCGCACTCATCGGCGTCCGCGCCAGTCGGCCAGGACGTCGGTCAGGCTCTGCCGCAGGGGGATCCGGGGCAGCCAGCCCGTCAGGGTCGTGAGTCGCCGCGCGTCGCCGCTCAGGAGCGGGAGGTCGACCGGCCGGACGCGCGCCGGGCTCGGCCGCACCTCGATGGGGCGGGACGCGAGGGCGAGAAAGCCGTCGAGGATCTCGCGGATGGCCGTGGGGGTCCCGGAGGCCGCGTTGTAGGTCTCCCCCGGGCGGCCGTGCTCGAGGGCGAGCCAGTAGGCGCGGACCATGTCCCGCACGTCGGTGAAGTCGCGGCGGGTCGTCACCGTCCCGATCTCGAGGACGGGCGGGCTGGCTCCCCGCTCGATGGCCGCCACCTGCCGGGCGATGTCGCTCCACACGAAGCCCGGCCCCTGGCGCGGTCCCACGTGGTTGAAGGCCCGGACCACCACGAGCGGCAGTCCCTCCGCCTGCGCGTAGTAGCGCGCGTACATCTCTTGGCAGGCCTTGGAGAGCGCGTAGGGCGAGAGGGGCGAGAGGAGCTGATCCTCGCGGATCGGCTGGTCTCGCTCCGGCACCGCTCCGTAGACTTCGCCCGAGGAGACGAGGAGACACGGGGTCGGACGGGCGCGGAGCCCCTCGAGCAGCTGGTACGTGCCCTCGAGGTTCGTCCGAAGGACGTCGGCCCGCTCGGCCCACGACGTACCCACCACGGCCGCCCCGGCCAGGTGGAACACGCGATCGGGCCGCTCGGCGTCGAGGACCTTCGCCACGTCGCCGGGCGCGGTGAGATCGCACGGCACCGTGCGCAGGGCGTCGCCCAGACCGGCCAGGTTGTCGGTGGGCGCGCCGGGCAGCACGGTGCCGACGACCTCGGCGCGCTCGGCCAGGGCCAGCTCGGCCAGGTGGCTGCCCGCGAATCCCGCGATTCCGGTGACGAGGACCTTCATGAGGGGTGCGCCGGTCTGGCCCGGGTAGGTCGGCGCCGGCGGGCGCCCCGCGAGCTAGACCCGCTGGCGCCAGTAGCTGAGGACGTCCGCCAGGGTCGTGTCGAAGGGGATCGTCGGCGCCCAGCCGGTGATCCGCCGGAACCGTGAGCAGTCGCCCACCAACACCGGGACGTCGGACGGTCGCATCCGTTCGGGGTCCTCGCGGATCTCCACCTTGACCTGGGCGAGGGCCAGCAGGGTCTCCAGTACCTGGCGGATCGGGTAGCCCTTCCCCGAGCAGATGTTGTAGACCGCGCCCGGCTCCCCGTGCTCGAGGGCAAGCCAGTAGGCGCGGACCATGTCCCGCACGTCGGTGAAGTCGCGAACCGACTCGAGGTTGCCCACGTGGATCACCGGCCCCCGCAGTCCCTTCTCGATCTCGGCGATCTGGCGGGCGAAGTTCGAGGTGACGAAGACCTCGCCCCGCCGGGGGCCGCTGTGGTTGAACCCTCGAGTCCGGACGGTGTGGAGGCCGTAGCTTCGCCAGTACTGGTACGCGAGCAGGTCCTGGGCGACCTTCGAGACCGCGTAGGGAGACAGGGGCCGCAAGGGGTTCTCTTCGCGGATGGGCACCTCGTCCGGCTGGACCAGGCCGTACTCCTCGCTCGACCCGGCGATGTGGATTTGCGCCTGGAGGCCCAGGTCTCGCACCGCCTCGAACACGTTGAGCTGCGCCTGCACGTTGGGCAAGAGGGTCTCGGCCGGCATGAGCCAGGAGGTCGGCACGTAGCTCTGGGCCGCCAGGTGGAAGACGCGGTGGGGCCGCACCGCGGCGAACGCCCGCCGGGCGGCCGTGGGATCGCGGAGGTCGCACTCGACGAGCGTGATGCGCCCGCGGAGGTGCTCGATGTTGTCCATGCGGCTCCGCCAGCGATGGGTCCCGAACAGCTCCACGTCGCCCCGGCTGACGAGGTAGTCGGCCAAGTGGCTTCCGACAAAGCCCGTCAGGCCGGTGATGAGGACTCGCACGGGGCATCTTCCTCGAAGAAAGCCTGGATGGAGGCGACGACGGTGTCGACCTCGGCGTCCGTCAGCTCGGGAAAGCAGGGCAGGGAGAGGACCTCCCGGGCGGCGGCGCAGGCCGCCGGGAGAGCCCCGGCGTCGTAGCCCAGCTCGCGAAACAAGGGCTGACCGGGAATCGGCTGCGGGTAGTGGCAGGTCGTGCCGATCGAGGCGCCCGCCAGGTGCTGGGCCAGGGCGTCCCGGCGCTCGGTGCGGATCGTGTACTGGTGGTAGACGTGGCGGGTACCCGGCAGCTCCGGGGGCAGGGCGATGGGCAGTCCCCCGAGACCGGCCGTGTAGCGCGCGGCCACGCGCCGCCGGGCCTCCGTCCAGTCCGCCAGGTGCCCGAGCTTCACGCGCAGGATGGCGGCCTGCATCTCGTCGAGCCGGCTGGTCCACCCGAGCTCGACGTGGTGGTATCGCCCGGCCTGGCCGTGATTGCGCAGGGTCCGGACCCGGGCGGCGACGTCATCGTCGCGGGTCGTCACGAGCCCGGCGTCCCCGTACGCGCCCAGGTTCTTGGTGGGATAAAAGGAGAACGCGGCGGCGACGCCGAGCCCGCCGACCGGGCGGCCCCCCAGCGTCGCCCCGATGGCCTGGGCCGCGTCCTCCAGGAGGATCAGCCGGTTGGCGTCGGCGAGCGCCCGGAGCGGACCCATGGCGGCCGGGAGGCCGAAGAGGTGGACGGGCAGGATCGCCCGCGTCCGCGGCGTCAGGGCAGCGGCGACACGGTCGGAGTCCAGGGTCAGCGTGGCGGCGTCGATGTCGGCGAAGACCGGTCGCGCGCCCACCTGGAGGATGGCCGTGGCGGAGGCCACGAACGAGAAGGCCGAGGTGACGACCTCGTCTCCGGGGCCGAGGTGGAGCGCGCGGAGGAGGAGCCGGAGCGCGTCCGATCCGGAGGCCACGCCGACGGCGTGCTCGACGCCGAGCGCGGCTCGACACTCGGCTTCCAGCGCCTCTCCCTCGGCCCCCAGGATGAACCGTCCACTCCGCAGCACGCGCCGCACCGCTGCTTCGACCTCCGCCTCGATGTCGGCGTACTGACGGGTCAGATCGAACTGGGGGACCTTCACCGGAAGGCCGCGAGGGTCTGCCCGAAGCCGTAGGAGCCCAGCTCGAGCAGGTTGATCGAGATGTGAAACTCGTCCTCGTTGGTCCGGTTGATGTAGGCGGCGGTGAAACCCCAGCACTGCTCCCGGAACGTGACCTCGAAGCGGTTTTCCACGATGGTGCTGGTCTCGACGTCGAAGTTGCTGCTCACGTGCAACGTCCAGCGGGAGCCGATCCGGGTGTTCAGATCCCCCTGGACGAACTGGAGGCGGGCGTCCAGCGTGTGGCGTGTGCCGAACGCCACCCGCCAGTCCTTGGCCTCGTAGGCGATGTCGGTCGTGAGGGTCGTGATGCGCGCCGCGTACGGGTCGAAGCCCGCCGTCCCGCGGAACTGGATCCCGAACACCGGCTCGAGGATGAGGTCCCCGGTGACGGTGGAGAAGCGCTGGGCGGTGCTCGGCTTGGTGATGGTGGCCGTTCCGGCGTCGGCATTGACGTTCGTGGTGATCGTGGGCGGCGTGGGCTGGATGTTGTAGGTCTGGGACAGGGTGAGCCGCAGCATCTCCCAGACGCGCCCTTCCTGGTCGCCGTCCGCGACGGCCCGGGCCTTGAGGCGATTCGTCAGGGAATAGGTGACGGTGTTGCTCTCGGTGTTCACGTCGATGGCGTCCCACTGGGGGATCTCTGTCGACTGGTTGCCGGTGATGTAGTTGTAGCTCACCCGGGGCTCGATGACGTGCTGGAGGCGCTGGACGCCCAGGAGGCCGTTCAGATCGAAGACCCGATAGGCGCGCGCCTCCAGGTCGGCCCCCGCCTCGAACAGCGTGCGCGACAGGAGGTCGCTCCGCGTCTGCTCCACGGTGACGCCCTGGTCCAGCGTCGTGCCCACCACCTTCGTGTCGTACAGGGTCTGTTCCAGCCCTACCCGCGGGGTCACCGTGAAGAGGCCGGCCACCGACCACGGATAGGCGAGCCGGGGGTGGAAATCGAAGCGCTGTCCGGCGGAGCCGATCTCGCGCACGAAGTTCACGTAGGAGGTCTCGAGCTGGTAGAGGAGGTCGGGCACGCCGGGCATCGGCTGCTGGAACGCGCTCAGCCTCAGCTCGGGGAGCCGGTTGAGCTCCACCGGCAAGGTGGTGGTCAGGTCCTGATAGTCGAAGAGGCGGCCGACGAAGTTCCACTTCTCCCAGCGCTGGCTGAGCGAGATGTTCGACTCCAGTCGCTGCGTGCTGCGCTCGTCGAGGGTGTTCCCGAACTCGCTGAGAAACGTGTTGTCGCTCACCCGCGACACGTCGACCTTGGCGACCAGCCCCGGCCGCAGCTGCTCCTCGTGGCGCCAGGCCGTGATGCCGCGCCACGCCTTTTCCTGCGTGTCGTAGAGCCCGTAGCCGCTGGCCTCCCCCTGGGAGTTCTCGGTGCGCACGTACCGGTAGTCGGCGCCCAGGGCGAACCCGCGCTTCCCGTAGTAGGTGGGGGACAGGGTCAGGTCCTGGCTGTCGGAGATCGCCCAGTAAAAGGGCAGGCGCGCGGTGAAGCCCTTGGTCGTGCTCGTGCCGAACTCGGGCATGAGGAAGCCGGTCTGCCGGTCCTTCCGCAGACTGGCCCCGAAGACGGGAATAAATGGGACCAGCGGGAGCTTCCAGACCCAGAAGGAGGCGTTGGTTCCCCACACGTAGTCGTCGAGGTAGGCGGTGGCCTGGCCCCAGCGCACGTGCCAGGGGGGCGGATCGTCCTCGCATGTGGTGAAGGCGCCCCCCACCAGGCGGTACGCCTTCTCCCCGAACCGCTCCATCCGGTCGCCCTTGAAGAAGAAGTGGGGATCGGCGCGGCCGTCGCCGCGGTACACGATGCCGGTGGCCGTCCGGAAGTTGTACTCGAGCCGGTCGCCGGTCAGGCGGTCCTTGCCGTCGAAGAGGACCACCTTGCCGGTGCCGACGCCCTCGCCCGTCTCGGTGTTGACCTCGAAGCGATCCGCCTCGAGCCGCACATCGCCCTGCTCGACCTCCACGTGTCCCTCGGCCACGAGGAGGCGGTCCCGCTCCAGATTCTCGACGCGGTCCGCGAACACGGTGACCGGCGCGGTCTCGGAGCCGAGGGAGAGCTGCTGGCGCTCTTGGGCGACGGCGGCGGTCGCCGCGACCACCAGCCAAGCGGCGACCAGCCAGGCCAGGCGCGTGTCCGGCACGGACCTCCTCTCAGGGCCAGGTGACGTGACGCCGGGATTCAGACGGACCCTGCGGGCCGCCGCGTTGGGAACGCGGGCATCCTACCAAAGCCCTCAGGGGGACGCAACGTTCCGAGTGGCTGTCCGAGCGACTGGCGTTCGAGCCACACGTCGCTCCCACCCACCGCATCGTGAGGCCCGCGCGCGCCCGCCGATGCCCGCGCTCAATCCGTCCCCTGGCGGTCTCTCGTCGAGAGGCGTGGAGGTCGGGAGCGATCGGCTCGGACGGCCTCGTCGCCTCGGGCGTGCTCGGACGAGCCGGCGCCGCGGGACGCCGACGTGAACGTCGTGGCCCCGGTCTCGGTGGGAGTCTTCTCCTGGTGGGCGTGACCCTCGCCCGGCGTGGCTGGTCTCGGGCGCCCAGGGCGGGCCAGGGCCTGGCTCTCCACGTCAACGATCGGCTTGACGGTTGTGTGGATGGTCGCGGCGCTCCGAGTGCATCTTCCTGCCCGGCTTCCCGCGCCACGCGTGCGCGATCGTCGTCGCCTCTACGCACGGCGGGCTCGGCGCGCTGGGCCGCTCGCTCGGGGAATAGGGCGGTCCTCGGGCTGGGACTCTCCGTCGTCCTCGTCGCCGGCACCGGTCTGATCGCGCCGCGCTTCCGCTTCGGACACGACCAGCTGTGGATGCGGACACGGCTGGCCCTCTGGGGGGCCACGCTCGGATTCGGTCTGTCCACCCACTGGGTCGCCCGGATGACGGCCCCCCTGACGGAAAGGCGATTGCGCGGCGAGGTCCGAGTGGTGGAGTCGCGAGAACGGGGCGCGATCTTCCGGGACGGCCGGTGATGGGGCAGGCCCGCCGCACTAGTGGGGACGGGGGTCGAGCAAGGCCCGTAGGGCTCGGACCTGGCTTCGATGGTCGAGAAGATGGAGCCGCTGGACCAACGCGTACTCCTTCCAGTCCAGCTCGGCGTCGAAAGTCTCCGGCCGCGCCCCACCGCCCGGCGTGGCCCGATTGACGACGAGGATGGTCCGCGCAGTCGGCCCACCGGCCGGGGGCGCCGCTCGGCTCGCCGCGACCAGGAGCGAGTCCAGCGCGGCGTTCGCCGCGCGGAGGCCGTCCACCAGCTCCCGCCAGGGCGCCCAGCCGGCTGCGCCCGACGTGAGGCCGTCGTACACCGGGGGGGCGGGCGGTCGCCGCCCATCGAGCAGGTGGCCTAGCTCGTCGACGGCGCGGATCTGCGTCTGGGCCAGGTGGTCCACGACCTCGGCCACGCTCCACTGCCCCGGCAGGGGATGGGCCCGGGCCGACGCCTCCCCCAGACCCTGGAGCTGGGCGTCCAGCTCGTCGGCGGCGGCTCGGATGCGGGCCTGGAGCGCGGACGGGCTCAGCGCGGCGGCCCGGGTGCGAAGATACTCCATCATGCGGGCCTGCTCGGCCGACGGGCGGAGCTCGGCGCCGTCGACACGTGGCGGGTCGGTTGGAGGATCAGCGCTCGTGGTCATGAGCGGTCTCCTCTGGGCGGGGCAACAGGTAGCGCGCGAGGACCTCCTCGGCGAGCCGGCGGGCCTGGGCCAGCCGGCGCCGGATCGAGCGGACGCGCTGGCGGCGGTCGTCGGGACCGCCACCATCCTCGAACGTCAGCTGAAGGGACAGGCCGTCCAGGAGCGCCAGGGTGACCGTTGCCGCCTCGACCGGATCGAGCGGCCGGAAGGCGCCCTCGGCCATGCCCCGGGCGAGCCCCGACGCGATCAAGCGCCGGCTGCGCGTGTAGGCGCGCGCGGTGAGCGTCGCCAGCTCGGGGTCGTGGAGCGCCTCACCCCAGCAGGCGATGAAGACGGTCCACACCTCCCGCTCCTCGACGGCCACGGCCAGACACGCGCGGATCAGCGCCCGGAGTCGTCCCCATGCGTCGTGCGCACCACGCGCCTCCGCCCCCACCCGCCGATCCAGGTCGCGGGTGACTCGATCGGCGGCCGTCGCGAGGATCTCGCCCTTGTCGCGGAACTAGTAGTGGAGGATGCCAGGCACGAGCCCGGCCTCGGCCGCCAGAGCTTTCATGGTGAGCCCGGCGTAGCCGTCTCGCGCCAGGCAGCGGATCGTGGCGCGCACGATGGCCTCTCGCCGCCGCTCGGCGGGGCTCGTCCGTCGGCCGACTGTCGGCCTCACCGGTCCTCTCTCGCCGTGGACCGCGAGACTGGCGGCCGCGGCGTGCTCGTCCGCGGGCCCGGTCCGCTCCGGAGGAGGAGCATCTTGGTTGGTCGACCAATCAAATCCACCACAATCGCCGACCTCCCGTCAAGGCCGCGTGGGCCGGCCCCGCGGGCGCGTCTCGTCAGGCTCGTGGGCGGCGGGGGTCGGCGGGGCCCGCGACGGGCCGCCCTCGCCGGCGACGCCCCTTTCCGGGCACCTCGCCCCCTGGCTATACTGGCGCGGTGACGCCCCTCGCCGGCATCACGGTGCTCGACCTCACCCAGAACGTGGCGGGGCCCTTCTGCACCCAGATCCTCGGGGACCTGGGCGCAGACGTGATCAAGGTCGAGCGGCCTGGCCGCGGTGACGAGATCCGGGCCTGGGCGCCCCCGTGGTGGGGACGGGACAGCGCCGCCTTCCTCGCCCTGAACCGCGCCAAGCGGAGCCTCGCCCTCGACGTGAAGGCTGACGGGGCCCGGCCGATTTTGGCGCGCCTGGTCGAGCGCGCCGACGTCCTGGTCCAGAGCTTCCGGCCGAGGAACCCCGAGGCGCTGGGATTCGGGGCGATCGAGACCCGCGCGCGCCACCCCCGGCTGGTCTACTGCTCGATCACCGCCTTCGGGTCGCGCGGCCCGATGAAGGACGAGCCCGGCTACGACCCGATGATGCAGGCCATGGGGGGGCTGATGAGCCTCACCGGTCACCCGGACGGGCCGCCAACGCGGGTCGGCACGTCTCTGGTCGACATGGGTACCGGGATGTGGGCGGCCCTGGCCATCCTGGCCGCCCTCCGCGAGCGCGACCGAACGGGGCAGGGGTGTGAGATCACGACCGCCCTCTTCGACACGACGCTGGCCTGGATCCCGTATCAGCTGCTCGGCTACCTGGGAACGGGCCAGGTCCCCGGGCCGCAGGGATCCGGGGCCGCCATCATCGTTCCCTACGCCACCTTCCCCACGGCGGACGGCCACCTCATGATCGCGGCGCCCACGGATGCGCTCTTCCGACGGCTCTGCGAGGCATTGGAGCGCCCCGACCTGGCAGCCGATGCGAGGTTCGCCGACAACCCGGGCCGCGTCCGCCACCGCGCGGCGCTCCTGCCCGAGCTGGAGGCGGTAACCCGCCGCCACCGATCGCTGCCGCTCCTCGAGCGCCTACGCGGGGCCGGCGTGACCTGCGCCCCGCTCCAGCGTCTCGACGAGGTGGTGGCCGATCCCCAGACGAAGGCCTGCGAGATGCTCACTCCGACGCCCTCTCGCGACCGTCCCGATCTCCAGACCGTGGCCCTCCCGTGGCGGTGGGCCGGAGACCGCCCGGCCTCGCGTCGCCCGCCGCCCTCCGTGGGAGAGCACACCACCGAGGTCTTGACCGAGTTGGGCTTGGGCCCGACGGACGTGGCCGCCCTCCTGAGTCGGGGTGTCGTCGCCGGCCCGGCGGCGTCCTCGTCATGACCCCGGTCTTTTCCCACCTCCGCCTGACCCACTCGGGGGAGGGGGACTGCATCCTCACCGTGGAGCTCTGCCGGCCCGAGGTGCTGAACGCGATGAACACCGGCCTCGGCCAGGATCTCCTGGCCTGCTTCCGCGGTC
>Ga0318525_10000527_pt1 | contig 12311 bp, 10 predicted proteins | sample GRESIP052b4f23_FD_203482 | JGI IMG/M metagenome (GOLD analysis project Ga0318525, IMG submission 203482) | Tropical soil microbial communities from Luquillo Experimental Forest, Puerto Rico - GRE.SIPMG.052b4f23 | ecosystem: Environmental > Terrestrial > Soil > Tropical forest > Bulk soil...
GCAGCGTGCCCACCTCGACGTCGCCGTGGAGCACCAGCCAGCCGCGGCCCGAGGCGCGGACCGACGCCTCCTGCCAGGGCGATCCGGTCAGCAGATGATGGAGATCGGCGACCGCGAACAGCGCCCGTCGATCGGGCTCGAGCGCCAGGGACTCGACCGGCTCCGGCGGGTGCTGCAGCGCCCCCACCTGCACGAGCGGCTCGCGGCCGTGCAGGATCGCGCGCTGCGCCACCACAGCGGTCAGCGCGGCGGCGGCGAGCAGGAGCAGGACCAGGTGGAGGAAGTAGCGCCTGAGCACGATTCGGGGCCCCCGTGACCAGGCAGGCGGGGACGGAGCCCGGAGGGGCGCCGCTCCCGAGGCCGGCCATGGGTCCCCGGGGTTATCGGCCGGGGAGGCGGCCGACGCCAGCCGGCCGGGTGGTCCGGCGCGGCGGGATGGCGCAGCGGAGCGCGCGGCGGCGCCGCGAACGGAGTGCTGCAGAGGGCCCGGCGCGGAGCCCGGGTCAGCGGCCGGTCGCGACCCTCGTCGCCTGCTCGAGCACCGCCACGACGTCGGCGCGGCCGCCCTTCCACGCGGCCTCGGCGCGGTACAGCGCGTCGAGCACCGCGGAGAGCTCGCGCGGCGGACGGCGGCCGCGCAGCGCCTCGCTGAGGGCGCCGTGGCGCGACCAGCCGCCCAGCGCTCCACTCACCAGATTGGAGAGCGAGAACAGCACCGTGCCGCCCGACACTCCGGTCGCGAGCAGGCGCCCGAGGCTGCGCGCCGCGCGCGAGCCGTCCCCCATCGCCACCGCCGCCAGATAGGCCGGCAGGTCGGCGTCGACCGCCGGGCGCAGCAGCAGCGCGAGCTCGGCCCTCCCCACCTTCCCCGCGGTGGCGAGGGTCTCGAGCTTCGGCAGCTCGCTGAAGAAGGCGAGCGGGTCGCCCTCGGAGGCGTCGGCCAGCGCCTCGATCACCCCCGGTTCGGCGCTCAGGCCGGCGCGGGCGATGCGGCGCTCGCCCCAGGCGATCAGCTCGCGCCGCCCCGGGGGCAGCGCGCTCCAGCGCACCGCGCACGCCGCGCGCAGCGCCGCCAGCGACTTGCGCGGCGCGTCGGCCGCCGACTCGACCAGCACCAGGCAGGCGCCGCCCGAGGGGCGGGCGACACCGGCCGCCAGCGCCTCGATCTTCTTCTCGCTGCGCCCCAGGTCCTCGATCTCGAGCACGATCGTCAGCTCGCGCGGGTTGAACAGGGATCCACCGTGGTAGGCGGCGAGGATCGTATCGACGCCGGCCTCCGCGGCGCGCAGCACGCGCGCGGCGGGCGCCTCCGGGACGTGCGCCACCCAGCTGGACCTCAGCTCGGCGAGGAACGCCGCCTTGAGCGGCTCGCTCGGGCCGTCGACGTAGAGGGTGGGCGGAAACGCGCCGCGACCCAGGCCGTCGAGCAGCGACCCCTCGGCCGGCGCGGCGCCGGCCCTACCAGCTCTCGACCGCCCGGTTGAGGATCTCATCCGCGATCTTGGCGATGGCCGCCTTGCGGCCGTCGAGCTCGGTGCGGGCGGTGTCGCCCGGCACGTTGGTGACGTAGTAGTTCGAGAACTTGACCAGGTTCGGGTCGTTGAAGATCTCGCGGTTCTTGACCAGGTCCTTGAAGATCACCGAGACCGCGATGGTGACCCGGTACTCCTGGGAGCGGGCCACGGACGAGAAGCCGAACACGCTGTTCTTGTACGAGACGATCTTCCCCTTGATCACCGCGTCGGCGCCGCGCTCCGAGACCACCTTGAGATGGTTGTCCTGGACGAAGCGGGCGATCACCGCGTCGGTGATCTCCTGCTCGAGGTTGTACTCGACCGTGCTGTTCTCGAACACCGGCACCGCGACGGTCTTGAGATGGGACGGGAGCAGCGCGGTGGAGGTGGTGTAGGCGCACGCACCGCACGCAAGCCCCACGGCCAGCGCGGCCACGACCGCGCGCGGCCGGGGGCGGATCAAGGGGCGGGATCGGGTCGTGGGCGGATTCTCACTCGGTGCCGGTGCGCAGCGCCGCTCCGGCGTCGGGCCGGATCTCGTAGAGCTTCATGCGATAGCGCAGCTTGTCACGCTTGAGCCGCAGCAGCTCGGCGGTACGACTCTGGTTCCATTTCGTAGCATACGAGGCGCGCATAATCAAGGCGCGCTCGATCTCCTCGACCAGCGCCTCGAACGGGATCCCGTCCGCCGGCAACGCTCCGCTCAGGTACTCGTCGAGGCGCTGCCCGGCGGTGCTCTCGGCCGCCGGCCGCGGGCGGGCGTGGAGCTTCAGGTGGTGCGGCTCCAGGGTCTCGCCGGCCTCCAGCAGCACGGTGCGCTCGAACAGATTGCGCAGCTCGCGGATGTTGCCGGGCCACGGATACTCGAGCAGCACGCGCACCGCCGCGGGCGCGATGGCGCGGAACGGCTTCTTGAACTGACGCGCAAAGCGCTCCATGAACAGGCTCGCCAGCGGCATGATGTCCTCGCGCCGCTCGCGCAGCGGCGGCACGAACAGCGGCACCACCTTGAGCCGGTAGTAGAGATCCTCGCGGAAGCCGCCCTCCTGAACGCGACGCTCGAGGTCCTGGTTGGTCGCCGAGATGACGCGCACGTTGACGGTGATGTCTTTGGTGCCGCCGACGCGCTTGAAGGTGCGGCGCTCCAGCACCCGCAGCAGCTTGACCTGGAGCATGGGATTCATCTCCCCGATCTCGTCGAGGAACAGGGTGCCGCCGTCGGCGAGCTCGAGCAGACCGGGCTTCTGCATGCGGGCGTCGGTGAAGGCGCCCTTCTCGTGTCCGAACAGCTCGCTCTCCAGCAGCTCGCTCGGGATCGCGGCGCAGTTGATCTCGACGAACGGCCGGTCGTGGCGGGCGCTCATGCGGTGGATGAGGTTGGCGAAGTACTCCTTGCCGGTGCCGCTCTCCCCCTCGATCAGGACGCTGGTGGTGTCGCCGCGCGCCACCTGCTCGGCGATCGCGTAGGCCTCCTGCATGCTGGGGCTCATCGAGTGGAGGTAGTCCTCGTCGGCGAAGGCGGTGCGGCGCAGGCGCTTGAGCTCGAGCCACAGCTTGTGGGACTCGAGCGCGCGCGCCACCAGCGCCAGCAACTCCTCGTTCTGGAACGGCTTCTTGACGAACCAGAACGCCCCGGCGCTCATCGCCTCGACCGCGGTCTCGAGTTCCCCGAAGGCGGTCATCAGGACCACCGGCACCTCGGGCTGGATCACCTTAAGCTCGCGCAGCAGGTCGATTCCGGTGCCGTCGGGCAGCTTGAGGTCGAAGATCGCGAGGTCGGGCATGTCGCGCTCCAGAGCCGCGCGCGCCTCGCGCAGCGAGGCGAGCGCGGTCACCGTGTAGCCGTCGTCCTCGAGCGCCCGGGTCACGAAGTGGCGGATCGAGTCCTGGTCGTCGACGACGAGAATGCTGGCCTTGCTCATGACAATCCTCCGTTGTGCTCCTGGGGCAGCTCCACGGTGAACGTGGTGCCGGATCCGGGTTGGCTGTGGACCGTGAGGCTGCCGCCGTGGCGCTTCACGATGTCATCGCAGATGTACAGGCCGAGCCCGGTGCCGCCCGGCTTGGTGGTGACGAAAGGCTCGAACATGGTCTTCAGGTGTTCGGCGTCGATGCCGGCACCGTGGTCGGTGACGCGGATCGTCACCCCTCGGGCCGCTGTGCCCGCGGCCCGCGAGCGCGCCGCCGGCGACCGGCCGGGGGCCGCCGTGACCTCGATCGTCGCGCCGCGCGGCGAGGCCTCGATCGCGTTCTTGATCAGGTTGATCAGCACCTGTTGGAGCTGGTCGGGATCGTGCGGCACCGGTGCGGTGCGCGGCTCGACCGCGACCTCGACCCGCACGTCGCGCTCCTGGGCCAGGGCCCGGACCGACTGGGCGGCGCGCCGTACCGCTTCGCCCACCGGCAGGCTCTCGAGGTGCAGCGCGCGCGGATGGGTGATGTCGAACAGGTCCTGGACGATGCGGTCGAGGCGGCGGATCTCGCTGAGGATGAACTCCAGGTTCTCGAGCTGCGGCGGATCGTCGGCGTGGGCGCGCGACAGGTACTGGACCCCGGCCGCGATGCCGGTGAGCGGATTGCGGATCTCGTGGGCCACGCTCGAGGTGAAGCGCCCGAGGGCGGCCAGCCGGTCGAGGCGCCGCGCGTGCTCCTCGGCGCGCTTGAGCGGGGTCAGGTCCATGAAGGTGGCGATCGCGCCGTAGACTCCACGGCGCTCGTTGCGCAGCAGCGAGGTGGTGAGGCTGACCGGCACCGGGGCCCCGTCGTGCGCGCGCAGCAGGGTCTCCTCGCGCACCGCCTCGCGGCCGTGCTCGAGCGTGGCGGACAGCACCGCCTCGCCCTCGTGGCCGAACAGCAGGCCGAACGGCTGGCCCAGCACTTCGGCCTCCGGATAGCCGAGCAGCTCCTCGGCGGCGTGGTTGAAGGTCAGGATCTCCCCCTTCATGTTGACCGCCACCAGCGCGCTCACCATGCTGTCGAGCACGTGGTTGCGGAAGCGCTCGCTGCGCCGCAGTTCCTGGTAGAGGCGCGCGTTCTCGACCACCGGGGCCACCGAGAGCGCGATCGATTCGAGCAGGGTGACGTCGCTGCTGGTGAGCGGCGCCGCCTGCGCCGGGCGGGCGATGCCGATGACGCCCAGCATCGGCATCAGGTCGCAGGCGAGGCAGCGGCGCTGGTGCTCCTCGCGCTCCGCGGCCCAGCGCTCGGCGGCCGGTCCGGGGGGCGGGATGAGGAGCAGCGGGTCGCCGATGATGCACTCCGCGGCGCACGGCGCCAGGGCGGTGCGTCCGCTGGGCGCGCCATGGCTGCGCTGCAGCGGCACGCACGCCACCGAGCCCAGCCCCGCCACCACCTCCTGGAGCGGGTGCCCGCCGGGCAGCAGGGCGGGGGGATGGAGGCGCGCGGCGTGATGGACCAGGGTGCGGTTGAGCCACAGGCAGCGCGTGATCGCGCCCTGGTCCCCGATCAGCGGCAGCTCGATCCCGGTGCCGGCATCGCGCGGACCGTCCTCCTCGCTGCGCGTCCAGGTGCCGCTGAGCCGGCCGCTCTCGCGGTCGATCAGCAGCAGGAACACCTCGTCGAAGCCGAACGCCCGGCACAGGTAGTGGGTGACGGTGCGCGTGGTCTCACCCTGGTCGATGTTGGCGGCCATGCGGCTCGCCACCTCGCGCAGCGACACCAGCTGGACGTTGGTCTCGATCAGCCGGCGATGGCTGCGCTCCAGCTCCTCGACCAGGTCGTTGAGGGTGTGGAGCAGCGCCTCGCCGCTCGCGAGGCCGACGGAAACCGGCATCTCGGAGCGGTCGGTCATGCCCCGCACCTCGTCGGCCCGGCGCAGCAGCTGGCGCAGGGCGCGGCGCTGACTCGGCGTCATCGCAACGCTCGACCACGCCGGCCACAAGGGGCGGGGACCGGCTCGCTTCGGGGGTCGACCGGCGCGCCCGCTCAGGGCGGGGAGGCGGCGCGCGCCGGGGCTGGGATGGCTCGCTAACGGTCCACGACGTCGCGCACCGCGGCGGCGACGTGGCGAATCTGCTCCTCCGTGAGCTCGGGGTAGATCGGCAGCGCCAGGGTCTCGCGCGCCGCGGCCTCGGCGTTCGGCATGTCGCCTTCACGGTAGCCGAGGGTGGCGAAGCACTTCTGGAGATGGAGCGGCACCGGGTAGTAGATCTCGGTGCCGATCCCGCGCTCGGTGAGCGCCTCGCGCACCGGGTCGCGCTCCGGCACCCGGATCACGTACTGGTTGTAGATGTGGCGCGCGCGCGGGTCGCGGAACGGGCGCCCCACCCGCGAGCCCTCGAACAGCTGGTGGTAGAGCGCGGCGTTGCGCGCCCGCCCCTCGCTCCAGCGGTCGAGGTGGCGCAGCTTGACGCGCAGGATCGCGGCCTGCAGCGCATCGAGGCGCGAGTTGGTCCCGACGATCGCGTGGTAGTACTTGGGGCGCGCCCCGTGCTCCCGCAGCAGGCGCACCCGGTCGGCATGCTCGGCGTTCTGGGACACCACCATGCCGCCGTCGCCCGCGCCGCCCAGGTTCTTGGAGGGGAAGAACGAGAAGCAGCCGAAGTCGCTCATCGAGCCCGAGCGCTTCCCCTCCCACTCCGAGCCGATCGACTGGGCGGCGTCCTCGATGAACCACGCCCGGCGCTTCTCGCAGATCGCGCGGATCGCGGTCAGGTCGCAGCACTGGCCGTACAGCGACACCGCGACCACCGCCTTGGTGCGCGGCGTGAAGGCGGCTTCGAGGCGGTGCGGATCGAGGTTGTAGGTGCGCGGGTCGATGTCGACGAACACCGGCGTGGCGCCATTGTTGGCCACCGTTCCGGCGCTGGCGAAGAACGAGTAGGCGCTGGTGACCACCTCGTCGCCGGGGCCGATGCCGAGTGCACGCAGCGCCAGCAGCAGGGCGTCGGTCCCGGAGGCGACCCCCACGGCGTGGGCGCACTGGGAGTAGCGCGCGATCTCCTCCTCGAGGGCCGAGACCTCGGGCCCGCCGATGAAGCGCTGGCTCTCCATCACCCGGCGCACCGCCTCGTCGACGTCCTTGCGGATGGCGGCGTACTGGGCCTTGAGGTCCAGCAGCGGGACCCGGATCGCGATGTTGGTGGGTGTGCTCATGGGTGCGATCTCCTCGTGCAGGCGTGCGGTGGAACGGGGTCTAGGCATCGGTCCAGCCCTGTTGATCGAGCAACTGCTCCTCGGGAACCGGTTTCCAGGCGCGCGCCGGCGCGCCCATCACGATGGTGCGGGCCTCGACGTCACGGGTGACCACCGAGCCGGCGGCGACCAGCGCGTCGGCGCCGATCGTGATCCCCGGCAGGATGACCGAGCCGGCGCCGATGCGCCCGCCGCGCCGCACCGTCACGCCCTTGAAGTGCTTGAAGCGCTCGGCGGTGCGGCCGACGTAGTTGTCGTTCGAGGTCACGACCCCCGGGGCCACGAACACCCGGTCCTCGAGCGTCGAGTAGGCGGTGATGTAGCACTCGCTCTCCAGCTTGCAGTAGCGCCCCACCGCGCAGAAGTTCTCGATCGTCACCCCGCGGCCGACGATGGTGCCGCGCCCGATCGTCACGTTCTCGCGCACCGTGCACAGGTCGGCCATCAGCACCTTCGCCTCGATCGCCGCCCCGCGGTACAGCACCACCCCGGTGCCGACGATGCAGCTGTCCCCGAGGGTGAGCGGCGCCAGCTCCTGCTCGCGGGTGGTGGCCGAGTTGGCGGCCCGCATCGGGCGCTTGCCGAGCGTGGCGAGGTCGTCGACCCGCACGTCGCGGCCCACCACCGTGCCGTCGTGGATCACCACGTGGTGGCCGATGCGGCAGCCGGGGCCGATCGACACCCCCTCGCCCACCACGCAGCCCTCGCCCAGGATGGCGCTGGGGTCGATGGCGGCGCCGGGATGGACCTGCGGGCTCACGACACCCCCGCGGGCAGCGCTGCGACCGGGATCGGCGCCCCGCCGGCGTCGAGCGAGGCCTGGGCGGCGGCCAGCACCCGCACCACGCGCAGGCCGTCCTGGCCGTCGGTGATCGGGGCGCGGCGCTCGCGGATGCAGTCGATGAAGTGCTGGCACTCGATCCGCAGCGGCTCCTGGAGCGAGATGCGCGGGATCACGATGTCACCGCTGCGCACCGTCAGGGCGTCGCCGTAGGACACCACCTGTCCGGCGCGGTCCACGCCCTTGTCGTAGATGCGCACCTTCTCGCTCGCCTCCATGTCGTCGAACACCACCATCTTCTGGCTCCCCACCACGGTGAACTTGCGCAGCTTGTGGGGATCGAGCCACGACACGTGGACGTGCGCGAGCCGCCCGCCCGGGAAGCGCAGGTCCACGAACACCACGTCCTCGACCCGGCCCTGCAGGAACGCCGAGCCGCGCGCCACCACGTCGATGGGCTCCATGCCCAGCAGGTGGAGGATGACCGAGAGGTCGTGGGGCGCGAAGCTCCACAGCGCGCTCTCGTCGCGCCGCACCTTGCCCAGGTTCACGCGCTGCGAGTAGATGTAGTAGAGCTCGCCGAGATCGCCGCGATCGACCATGCCCTTGAGGTAGCGAACCCCGGGATGGTGGATGAGCAGATGGCCCACCATGAGGATGGACCCGCGCTCCGCCGCCAGGCGCACCAGCTCCTCGGCGTGGGCCACCTCGAGCGCCAGCGGCTTCTCCACGTAGACATCCTTGCCCGCCGCGAGCAGGGTGCGCGCGATCGGGTAGTGGGCGACCGCCGACGACGACACCACCACCCCCTGGACGTCGGGGGCGGCTGCGATCTCGTCGACGTGGGCGGCGGCGCGGGCGCCGGGGTGCTGGGCCGCGGTGCGGCCGAGGCGCTGGGGGTCGCTGTCGCACAGCGCCACCAGCCGCGCCCCGGGGAGGCCCGCGAAGTTACGCACCAGGTTGGCGCCCCAGTCCCCGGTGCCCACCACGGCGATCCCGACCGGCTCTGACATCATGCCTCCATGATCCGCTTCAACCCAAGGCCCCGGTTCGACTTAGGGCGCCTGGACATGCCAGGGCGCAAACGCGGCGAAGTGTATATCGGCGGCCCTACCCGGTCAACGCGGGGACCACCGCGCCGGGCGGCCCGGCCGCCGCGTCAGGCCGCTTCCTCGCTCAGCAGCTCGGTGCGGTTCCGCCCTCCCAGCTTGGCCCGGTAGAGCGCCCGGTCCGCGACCCGCAGCAGGCCCATCCCGTCGCTTGCGTCGTGCGGGTAGGTCGCCACCCCCAGGCTGATGGTGATCGAGCCGGGCTCCGCAAGCGGGAACTGAGTGGCCTCGACCGCGAGCCGCACCCGCTCCGCCACCGCCACCGCGCCCTCGCGCGCGGTCTGGGGCAGGATGAGCGTGAACTCGTCGCCGCCGTACTTCGCCACCAGGTCGAAGGAGCGCAGGTTCTGCCCCAGCAGCTGCGCCAGCCGCTTGAGCAGGAAGCTGCCGCGCAGGTGCCCGTGGCGGTCGTTGTAGGCCTTGAGGTTGTCGACGTCGATCATGACCACCGACAGCTCCTGCCCGAAGCGGCCGGCGCGCCTCAGCTCGCGGCGCAGCGCGGTCTTGAGGAAGCGGTAGTTGTAGACCTGGGTCAGGTCGTCGGTGATCGCCAGCTTCTCGACCCGCTCGGCGAGCTTGAGGTTCTCGAGCGCCACCGAGGTCCAGGCCGCGATCAGCGCCAGGTGCCGCGCGTCGCCATCGCCGAAGGGCGCGGCGCCGCGCGCGCGGTAGAGCGCGAGGTAGCCCGTCACCGGCGCGCGCCCGCGCAGCGGCACGAACAGCGCCGGGCCGGCGTCGACGCCCGGGCAGACGTCGGCGCGGAAGCGCACGTCCTCGGAGAGGTCGGCGACCGTGAGCGGTCGGGTGGCGCGGGCGAGCCAGCGCCGCGCCACGTCGCTCTCGGGCTCGAGCTCGAGCGGCTCCTGGCCCTCGCGGCCGATCATGCGGCGCTCGAGCACGCGATGGTCGAGCCTCGCGACCACCGCGCCATCGCAGCTCACCAGCGAGCGCGCGGCGTGCAGCGCGAGCTCGAGGCGTTCGGAGAGCGAGTGCGCCCCGAGCTGCGAGCCGAAATCGAGCAGGGAGAAAATCTCCCGTTCGTGACCGGTCATGGTGTGAGGCTCCGGGTATGAGCGGAATGACCCACCCGGACAGGCAACGCTCATGCCACGGGGCTAGAGCCCGGTTCGCGGCGGTCGGCGCGAGGCCGGACCCTGGAGCCGGGTAGCGAGCATCAGGGAGCGCGCGACGAACAGCACGAGGCCGGCCACGATCAGGAATCCGAGCCCGCGCCGCTGCCAGGGCTCGAGCGGCAAGTCCGCACCGGACTTGAAGAACACCACCAGCGCCCAGCCCAGCGCCACCACCAGGCCGACGGCGAGCGTGAGCTGGGCCCAGGTCCAGGCTCGCCACTCCGCCTCGAGCCCCGGGTCGGCCGGGGCCGATGCCCCAGGGGCCGTGAGGGCCGATCGTGCATCCTGCATCGCGGTGGGTGATCCGGCCTGAATCTCGCCGGCCGCCGGACGGCGGCGAGCCGCCCACAGGCCGGTCGCCCCGAGCAGGAAACGCCGTCGCGCGGCGACCTCGAATCCCGCCGCCTCGAGATCGAGCTCGAACTGGACGCCGTCGCCGAACTCCACGATCGATTCGCTCAGGTAGCGGTAGGCGCTGGGGTCGGGCGAGAGCCGGCCGGCGAGCGGCACCAGCCGCGCGAGGTAGAAGCGATGGAGCGGGGCGATCGGGCCGGGACGCGGCGCCACCGCCTCGAGCACCACCAGCATGCCGCCGGGCTTGAGCACGCGCCCGAGCTCGGCGAGCGCGCCGGCTCGCGGGCGCAGGTTGCGGATCCCGAACGCGATGGTCACGCAATCGAGCGAGCGATCGCGCAGCGGCAGCCGGAACGCGTCGGCGCACGCGAGACGCGGCGCCCAGCCCGGCCCCGCGGTGGCGGCCGCGGCGAGCTCGAGCATCCCCGGGCTGGCGTCGATGCCCAGCACCAGCCGCCCGGGGCGCAGCAGGCCGGGCAGCGACGCGCCGCTGCCGGTGCACAGATCGAGGCACACGCGCGCGGCGTCCGGCACCATGCGCCACATCGCCGTCCGCCACGCCCCGTCCTGGCCCAGCGACAGGACGCGATTGAGGAAATCGTAGCGCCCCGACACGTCGTCGAACATCCCGGCCAGCGCCGAGACGGCGCGTGGCTCGAACCGATCGGAGGTGCCGGACGTGGGCGAGGAAGGCATGGCGGGCGGGCCGCGAGGGACGAGAGTCATGCGCCCGACAGGAATCGAACCTGTAACCTTTAGCTCCGGAGGCTAACGCTCTATCCAATTGAGCTACGGGCGCGCAGCACGCGTTTATAGCACACCGGCGCGGCGCCCGTCATACCGCCCGCGCGCCACGCGCGCCGCTCAGCCGGGCGGCGGCGGCCCGGCCCCCAGCACCCGCCGCACCTCGTCGACGTCCTTGTCGCCGCGCCCCGACAGGTTGACGATCACCCGGCACTCGCGGCCCAGCGCCCGGCCCTCGCGCAGCACCCAGGCCAGCGCGTGCGCGGTCTCGAGCGCGGGGAGAATGCCTTCGAGCCGGGCCAGCGCCTGGAAGGCGGCGAGCGCCTCGCCGTCTGTGGCGCTCGAGTACTCGGCCAGACCCTGGTCGGCGAGCCAGGCGTGTTCGGGGCCGAGCGCCGGATAGTCGAGCCCCGCCGACACCGAGTGGGTCTCGCGGATCATGCCGCGCGCGTCCTGCAGCACCAGCGTGCGCGTGCCGTGGAGCACCCCGACGCTGTGCTCCGGCAGCCGCGCGGCGTGCCGGCCGCTGGCGAGGCCGAGCCCGCCCGCTTCGACCCCCACCTTGCGGATCGCCGGCCGGTCGAGGAAGGCGTGGAACAGCCCGATCGCGTTGCTGCCCCCGCCGACGCACGCCACCAGCACGTCGGGCTCGCCGCCGGCCTGGGCGGCGAACTGGCGCCGCGCCTCGATGCCGATGACGCGATGGAAGTCGCGCACCATCATCGGGAACGGGTGCGGCCCCAGCACCGAGCCCAGCACGTAGTGGGTGTCGCGCACGTTGGTCACCCAGTCGCGCAATGCCTCGCTGGTCGCGTCCTTCAGGGTGCGGCTGCCGGCGTCGACGTTGCGCACCTCGGCGCCCAGCAGCCTCATGCGCTCGACGTTGAGGCGCTGGCGGCGCGCGTCCTCGCTGCCGATGTAGACCACGCAGGCGAGCCCGAAGCGCGCCGCGGCGGCGGCGGTCGCCACCCCGTGCTGACCGGCGCCGGTCTCGGCGATCACGCGCGGCTTCCCCATGCGGCGAGTGAGCAGGCACTGGCCGATGGTGTTGTCGATCTTGTGGGCCCCGGTGTGGAGCAGGTCCTCGCGCTTGAGGAACACCCGGCACCCGGCGGCCTCCGAGAAGCGCCGCGCCTCGATCAGCGGCGTGGGCCGGCCGGCGAAGTCGCGCAGCGACTCCTCGAGCTCGCGCTCGAAGGCGGCGTCGGCGCGCGCCCGGCGGTACTCGGCCTCGAGCTGATCGAGCGCCTCGATCAGGGTCTCGGGGACGAAGCGCCCGCCGTAGGGCCCGAAATGCCCGCTCGCGTCGGGCACGCTGACGTCAGGCGCGGACCGCATCGGCCCTCCGCACCGCGGCGACGAAGCGCCGCACCCGTTCGTGGTCCTTGAGCCCCGGAGCGCGCTCGAGCCCCGAGCTGGCGTCGACCGCCCATGGCCTGACCTGCTCGATCGCGTCCTCGACGTTGTCGGGATCGAGCCCGCCCGCCAGCACCAGGTCGCGCGTGGCGGCCAGGGCCGCCAC
>Ga0318525_10000537_pt1 | contig 12237 bp, 9 predicted proteins | sample GRESIP052b4f23_FD_203482 | JGI IMG/M metagenome (GOLD analysis project Ga0318525, IMG submission 203482) | Tropical soil microbial communities from Luquillo Experimental Forest, Puerto Rico - GRE.SIPMG.052b4f23 | ecosystem: Environmental > Terrestrial > Soil > Tropical forest > Bulk soil...
GCTGCCAACCCCGCCCGAGGCGCCGGTCACGGCAATGGGACCGGCCGCGGGTGCCTGGCCGTTCTGCTCCATGCGGTGGATGGCGAGCGCGGCGGTGAAGCCCGCCGTACCGATCGCCATGGCCGTGAACGCATCGAGCCCCGCGGGCATCGGGATCACCCAGTCACCGGGCACGCGCGCGAACTGCGTATAGCCGCCATCGTGCGTCTCCGACAATCCGCACCCCGTGACCAGCACGGCCGTGCCCGGCGCGTAGCGCGGATCGGACGAGGACTCGACCACGCCCGCGAGGTCGATGCCGCCGACGAGCGGATAACGGCGCAGGATCTTGCCGGCGCCCGTGGCGGCGAGCGCGTCCTTGTAGTTGATGCCGGAGTGGGTGACGCGGATCACCACCTCCCCGGGCGCGAGATCCTCGAGGCCGAGCTCCTCGAAGCGCGCGCCGATCTTGCCCCCTTCAGAGTGGATGCGGAATGCCTTGAAACGGTTCATGGCTTCACCTCTTCGCCTGGCTGCGCTCTGCGATGCGGGTGAGCCAGGCGATCAGTCCCTGGGTGTTGAGCGTCAGGTCACCGGCGAGCGCGTGCTCGAGCTCGCTGTCGGGCAAGCGGCAGCCGTGATCGCGCGCGAGGCTGCGCCACAGGGTGAGCATGTCGGCGCGGATACCGGCCTGCGGATCGGGATCGTCGGCGTGTGCGCGCGCGATGCGGGCGAGCTCGGCGATCTGCGCCTTGAGCGAGATCCCGAGGCGCGGCACGTCCGTCACGCGGCTGAAGTGCATCAGGTAAATCGACTCGGGGCGGTAGGCGAGCAGCCGATCGATGGAGGCAATGTGCTGCTCGGGATCGAACTGCGTCGGTACCGTGGAGGGGGTGATGAAGGCGCCGTTCTCGGTGTCGAGGGCACGATAGGAGATGCCGAAGGTGTCGCCGCTGAAGATGCTGGCATGCGCCGCATCGACGACCACGTAGTGGTGCTGAGCGTGACCTGGCGTGTGAATGAGCTCGAGCATCCGGCCGCCGAGCGCGACGCGCTCGCCGTCGGCGACCACCCGCACACGCGCGGCGGGAATCGCCAGGAGCTCACCGTACATGCGGCGGAAGCGCTCCTCGCCGTACACGGCCTTCGAGCCCGCGATGAGCTTCGTCGGATCGATCATGTGCGGCGCGCCGCGCGGATGCAGCAGGGCACGCGCATTGGGGAGCTCCCGCATCAGCGCGCCCGCACCCCCCGCGTGATCGAGATGCACGTGGGTGAGCAGGAGGTATTCGACCGCCGCGGGCGCGATGCCGAGCTCATTCAGCGCCGCGAGCAGGTAGGGAACGGAGGAGTTCGTTCCCACATCCACGAAGGCAGCGCTTCCCCCGTCGACGATCAGGTGCGCGGCAGCGTGCCCGGGATAGAGATACTCGGTATCGACCGCGGTGATGCCGTGCGGATGTCGATAGAGTGTCGGCTTCACAGTTCCGCGCCGCTGCATGTACACATCGTACCCTGTACGCTAGCTTACGGGCATGACTCACCGGACCTTGCACTCGACGACACTCGCCGCCGCCTGCTCCACGCTCATACTCACCCTCGCTGCCGCCATCGCGCTCGCGCAGTCCCCTGCGGGAACGCTTGCCCAACAGCCCTCGACCACGGTCGCACCGGAGCCTGCGAGTGCGTCGCCGGCGCCACCAACGCCGCCAGCGCCAGCAGCGACGCCCCTCGCGCCGCCCGTCGCGACGGCCGTCCCGCAGCCGGCCGCGTTCATCCCGCTGCCGCAGGTCCTGCAGCGCCGCGAGCGCGGCAACCTCATCTTCGATGGCGTCCCGCCGCCCGACCCCGCGCTTGCGGCGCGGCTCTCGCGCTATCAGCAATCGCGCGGCGCCACCTTTCTCGACTGGCTGGCGGACGGGAGCCTGCTCGTGTCGACGCGCTTCGGCGACACCGAGCAGGTACACCGCGTCAGCGCACCGCTCGGCATGCGCGAGCAGCTCACCTTCTACAGCGACCCGATCGAGTGGGCGCGTGGCGCCAAGAGCGGCAAGGGATTCGTGTTCCTCAAGGACCATGCCGGCGATGACAACGCGCAGGTGTACTACTACGCAGGCAACGGCGAGCCGCGCGCGCTGACGCACGGCGCTTTCATCCACGGCAGCATCGTCTGGGCGCACGACGGCAAGCGCGTCGCCTTCTACGGCAACGATCGCGACTCACTCAGCTACGACGTCTACGTCGCCGACGTGACCGGAGCCGGCGTGCCGCAGCTGGTGGTCGGCGGCCGCGACGACACCTGGTACCCGCTCGATTGGTCGCCGGATGACTCGAAGCTTCTCGCGTGGAAGTACCTCTCGAGCAGCGAGAGCTACCTGTATCTTGCTGACGTGGCGAGCGGCGCGCTCACCCCGCTCGAGCAGAAGCCGGCCCGCGCCGGTATCCGCATGGCAAGGTTCGACCCCGAAGGTCGCGGGGTGTATGTCGTGACCGATGAGGATGGCGAGTTCGCGCAGCTGAAGTTCAAGGACCTCATCACCCACGAGAGCCGCAGGGTGAGCGCCGATGTGAACTGGGACGTGGAGGATTTCGATGCGAGCGCGGATGGACGCTACATCGCCTACGTCCTCAACGAGGACGGCCGCAGCCGCCTCGCCGTGCTCGACAAGGAGAGCAAGCAGACGCTCACGCCCGCCGGGCTTCCCGAGGGCCGTATCGGCAACCCGCGCTTCGACCGTACCGGGCGCAGGCTTGCGATGACCGTCGATTCGCCGACCTCGCCGCGCGACGTCTATGTGTACGAGGTCGAGAAGGATAGCGTGACGCGCTGGACGCACAGCGAGGCGGGGCCAGTCGACGTCAGCACGTTCGTCGCGCCCGAGCTCGTGCGCTATCCGACCTGGGACCGCGTCGGGGGCCACGAGCGGCGCCTGTCGGCCTACGTCTACCGGCCCAAGCAGGCGAGCGGCCCGCTGCCGGTGGTGATCGACATCCATGGCGGACCTGAAGCGCAGTACCGGCCGGAGTGGGATCCGTTCGTGCAGTTCCTCGTCAACGAGCTCGGCTACGCAGTGGTCGCGCCCAACGTGCGTGGCTCATCCGGCTACGGCAAGAGCTTCCTGGCGCTCGACAACGGCGTGCTGCGCGAAGACGCGGTACGCGACATCGGATCGCTCCTGGTGTGGATCGGCGTGCAGCCCGGGTTCGATCGCGAGCGCGTGGCGGTGATGGGTGGCTCCTACGGCGGTTACATGGCGCTCGCCGCGCTCGTCACCTACGGCGAGCGGCTGCGGGGCGGCATCGATCTCGCCGGCATCAGCAACTTCGTCACCTTCCTGCGCAACACCTCCGGCTACCGGCGCGACTGGCGGCGCACGGAGTACGGCGATGAGCGCGATCCCAACATGCGCGCCTTTCTCCAGCGCATTTCTCCGCTCACCAACGCGCGCCGCATCCGCAAGCCGGTGCTGGTGGTGGCTGGCCAGAACGATCCGCGGGTGCCGATCTCCGAGTCCGAGCAGCTGGTATGGAGCGTGCGTACCGGCGGCGGAGAGGTGTGGTATCTGGTGGCGAAGGACGAAGGGCACGGCTTCCTCAAGAAAGCGAACCGCGACGAGTATCTGCAGACCGCGGCGAGCTTCCTGCAGAAGCTCGCGCACTGACACCCGCCAGAGGAGTCACGCGCACGTGGTTCGCGCGCTCACCGCTACCCCGCTCTCGCGGTCAGTCAGCGGGCGACGGGGTCATGAGCGAGAGCAGCGGTCCCAGGAACGACTGGTAATTGCGCCAGCGTCCCACTGCCCCCCGGTGGAGCGGCTGACGTACCTGCCACTTACTGCTGCTCATGACGCTGCGCGGGTTGTGCTGGAAATCGAGGCAGCGGGCATCCCAGGGCAGACCCAGGAACTCCAGCACGCGGCGGCTCCAGGTCTCGGGGTCTGCCACGAGCGACTCATAGGAAACCTCGAGCAGCACGTGCGGCGGGAGGAGCGCGCGCCAGTGCTCCATGATGCGGGCGTAGTCGCGGTAGTACTGCGCGAGGTCCTCGAGGTCGTTGGCATACCGATGCCCGTAGAGGAGGTCCTGGAAGTAGATCGAGAGGCAGGTGTCGCGCGGATCGCGCTGCATATGGATGATGCGCGCCTCGGGGAGCGCGGCGTGGATCGCCCCGAGATGCAGGAAGTTGCTCGACATCTTGTCGACGATGCGCTCCGCGCTGGCGGACAACCGTTGCAGGAGCAACAGGTACTCGCTGCCGGTACGACGTGCGGTCTGGGCGCCTCCCTCGGGGATGTGCGCAGACGGCTGGCAGGCCGCCGCGGCCGTGTGCCAGCACGGCGCCTCCCCCGCGCCGACCACTCCCGGGTGCGAAGCGAGGATCTGCTCGGCGAGCGTCGTGCCCGAGCGCCACATGCCGACCAGGAAGACTGCGCGTGAGGAGCCGGGTATGTCGCTGCGCGCTTCAGCGAGCCACTCGCGGTCGTGGAGTTGCGCGATGAGATCCACCTGGCGCGTGAACTCGCCGCGGTCGTAGGGGGCGTTGAAGGTTCGCGTGAGCTCGTTGGCGCGCCGATAGTGCCCGAACGCCTGGTCGAACTTGCCGACGTCGTCGAAGTACTTCCCGAGGGCGTAACGCAGGCGCACCTCACGGCGCGGCGGCAGGGCGCCCGCAACGAGTCGTACGGCCTGCGTGAGCCAGGTGTCATCCTCACGCGAGCCCGTGCGCCAGCGGCCGAGCGCCGCCCACGCTTCGGGCATGTCGGGATCGATGCCGATGGCACGCTCGATGAGCGCCTCGGCCGCTGCGAACTCACCGCGCGCGCCCTCGAACTCAGCGAGCAGCACGAGCGCCGCGGTGAGGGAAGGATCGAGCTCGAGCGCCCGGCGGACACTCCCTTCGGCTTCCGAGGTGCGGTTCTGCGCCATGAGCACCATGGCGAGGTTGCTGTGTAGCTCGGCAAGCCCCGGCTTCAGCGCGAGGGCGCGACGGCAGCTGTGCTCGGCTTCTTTCAGGCGGCCGAGATCGCACAGGACACTGCCGAGGCGATTGTGGAGCTCGGCGTCTTTCGGCCTGAGGTTGACCGCGTCTGCGTAGCCCGCGGCCGCTTCCTCGAGCTTGCCCGAGAGCCGCAGCGTCTCGGCGAGGTTGGTCCGCGCCATGGCGAAGTCGCCGCGGATCGCGAGCGCCCGCCGATAGCTCGCCGCTGCCTCATCGAGACGGGCCAGATCACGCAGCGCACTGCCGAGGTTGTTGTGGGCCTCGGCGTAGTCGGGCCTGATGGCGAGCGCGCGGCGATGGCTCGCCACCGCGTCCTCCGCTCGCCCGCGAGCGCGGTAGGCGTTGCCGACGTTGCCGTGCGCCTCGGCATCCCGCGGCAGGAGCGCGACCGCGCGCTCGAGCGGCTCGAGCGCATCCTTGCCCTGGGCCCACAGCGCAAGCCCCAACACCTTCCAGAGAAATCCCGTGCGCGGATAACGGGCGAGGAGCTCACGAACGGCGCTCTCGAGCTGCGCGTGGCGATTCGCGTTCAGGTGCGCAGTGAGGTGCGCGAGCTCCGCCGGCGTCGCCTCGGCCGCGGGGCCGAGCGCGCGCACCGCGGTGAGGTTCTGGCCGCAGCATTTCTTATACTTCTTGCCGCTGCCGCAGCTGCAGAGATCGTTTCGGTGCGCCTTCACGGTCGGCGAGTGTTCAACGGCCACATGACGGAAAGATGACGCGCTGGCCGTCTCCCCCGCCGCGGTTGGTGGTCGTGTGCCCCGACCCTTACAAACCCGCCGGCGCCGCCGGCGGCGAGGGGTGAGGAGCCGCAGGTGACTGCGCCGGGAAGGTCACGCTCACCGCCAGGCCCTTGCCGGCGGGGCCCGCGTCGAGGCTCACCGCGGCACCGTGCGCATCGGCGATCGCCTTCACGATCGCGAGGCCGAGGCCGCTTCCCGAGGGCGCCGTCCCCGCGCGACGGTAGAAGCGATCGAAGACACGCTGACGCTCCTCGGGGGGAATGCCCGGACCGTCGTCGCTCACCGTGAGGCGCGCTTCGCCAGGGGTGCTCTCGACCGTGACATCGACACGGCCCCCTGCCGGGGTGTAACGCACCGCGTTGTCCACGAGATTGCGCAGCAGGGTGCGCACTGCATCGGGATCCCCGGCGATCGTCGCGGGTTGCGCCGCGGCGACTCCGAGATCGATACGGCCCGCGTCGGCCTGCGGCACGAGCTCGGTCACGATCTCGCGAGCGAGCTCATCGAGGCGCACGGGCACCCGCTGACTTTCCGCACGCGGCTCCTGGCGGGCGAGGGCGAGCATCTGCTCGACGAGGTGAATGGCGCGTTGTACTCCCGCCGCGAGCGTGCTCATCGCGGCCTCGCGCTCGGCTTCCCCGCTGGCGCGTGCCAGCATGCCCAACTGCAGGTACAGCGCCGTGAGCGGGGTGCGCAGCTCGTGCGCCGCGTCGGCCATGAAGGCACGCTCGCGCTCGAGCGCGGCCCGCAGCCGCCCGAGCAGATCGTTGAGCGCGAACACCAGCGGCTGCACCTCATCCGGCAGGCGCTCCGCGGGCAGCGCATTCAGCGCGTCGACGCGGCGCGCGTTCACCTGCGCGGTGAGCCGCTGCAGCGGCTCGAGAGCATGACCGACGGCGAACCAGATCAGAAGCGCCAGCACCGGCAGCAGCAGCGCGAAGGGCTTGAGCGTCTGCAACGCCAGCTCCGCGGCGCGCCGCTCGCGCACGCTGAGAGGTTGCGCGACCTGGATGACGCGCGTCAGCGCCTGCGCACCGAACACCCGCCAGCGACCCTCGGGCGTCGCGACCGTGGAGAAACCGAGCGTGGTGATATCCGGCAGTACCGCGTGCGGACGCGAGAGGTAGACGCGCACGCCATCGAGCGACCACACCTGCACCACGAAGTCGTAAGAGGCATCCGTGGGCGGAAGCTGCGGCGCGAGCAGGTACTCGACCGGCTCATCGCGCAGGATGAGTGCCGTCTCGCGCAGGTGATAGTCGAAGAACGCATCCGCCTCCGCGAGCGCGTTGCGGTAGACGACCCAGCCCCCGGCGACGCCGACCAGCACCACACCGGCAAGGAGGGAGCCGAGCAGCCGTGCGCGGAGCGAGCTCACTTGGTCGGCCTCAGCCGATAGCCGACCCCGCGCACCGTGAGAATGAATTGCGCACCGAGCTTGCGGCGCAGACCGTGGATGTGAACCTCGACGGCGTTGCTCTCGACCTCCTCGCCCCAACCGTACAGCCGTTCCTCGAGCTGCGGCCGCGAGAGGATCGTGCCCGGCCGCTCCATCAGCAGCTGCAGCAGCGCGAGCTCGCGCGGCGAGAGCGCCACCTCCGCGCCCTGCTGCGTGACGCGGTGCGCCGCCGGATCGAGCACCACGCCCTCGTGCTCGAGGAGCGGCGCGGGGCGCCCGGACTTGCGGCGCAGCAGCGCGCGGATGCGCGCGGCGAGCTCATCGAGATCGAACGGCTTGACGAGGTAGTCATCGGCACCCGCATCGAGGCCCGCCACCCGGTCGGAAACCGCATCGCGCGCGGTGATGATGAGCACCGGCAGCGGCACGCCGCGCCCGCGCAGGGTCTTCAGCAGCTGCAACCCGTCGCTTCCCGGGAGGCCCAGATCGAGCAACAGCAGATCGAACGGCTCGTTCGGCAGCACCTGCGCGGCGGCGGCGGCATCGTGCACCCAGTCGACGGCGAAGCCCTCGCGCTTGAGACCCGCGCGGATGGCCTCACCGATCATCGCATCATCCTCTACCAGCAGCAGTCTCACAGTGTGCGAAGTATGATCGGTCACGCCCTCCTTAGCGCTAGGAGCTGTGTTTGAGTGCCAGCGAGCGCCTGGTGCAGGACGCCGCCACCCTCGGGGTCACGCTGACGAGCGCGGACGCCGCACGGCTGCTCGCACTCACCGAGGAGCTCGCGCGCTGGAACCGCCGCTACAACCTCACGGCGATCAGCACACCCGCCGCCATGGTGACGCATCACCTGCTCGACAGCCTTGCCGTGAACCCGGACCTCGTCGGCACGCACATTGCGGACGCCGGCACCGGCGCCGGCTTCCCCGGGCTGCCGCTTGCAGTGTGCAATCCGCAGCGGCACTTCACGCTGATCGACTCGACCGCGAAGAAGGTGCGCTTCGTCGCGCACGCGGTGAGCCTCCTCAAGCTGACCAACGTCCGCGCCGTGCACGGGCGGGTCGAGTCGCTGAAGTTCACGGTGCCCTTTGACACCGTGCTCGCCCGTGCCTTCGCGCCCATCCCGGAGCTCATCGAGAAGGTGGCGCCCCTCTGCGGGCCGCAAACGCATGTGCTCGCGATGAAGGGCAAGTGGCCGCAGAAGGAGCTCGCCGCGCTCGAGCCACCCTGGCGCGTCGTGAGCTCGCGCGAGCTGACTGTCCCCGGCCTCGATGCCGCACGCTGCGTCATCATGCTCGCGCGCCGCGACGCCGCGGCGCCCGGGGTCGCGGCCCCCGGGGTATGATGAGAGCGGTGCGCGCCAACAATCTCCGCCACCCGATGCGCTGTGCCGCGTAACCCGATCCTGACCACCTGGCCGCTGCTCCTCGGCATGGGGATTCTCATGCTGGGAGCGGGGCTGCAGAGCACGCTGCTCGGGGTGCGGGCGACGATCGAGGAATTCCCGACGACCGTCACCGGCATCATCATGTCGTGCTACTACGTCGGTTACCTCATCGGCACGCGCCTCGCGCCGCAGCTCCTGCGGCGTGTCGGACCGGTGCGGGTGTTCGCCACCCTCGCCGCGCTCGCCTCGGTGGCGGTGCTCGTGCATGCGTCCTGGGTGCACCCCGGTCCCTGGGCGGTGATGCGCTTCACCTCCGGCGTCTGCTTCGCCGGCATCTACGTGGTGGCGGAGAGCTGGCTGAATCACCGCGCGACGAGCAGCAACCGCGGACGGCTGCTCGCCATCTACATGCTGGTGCTGTACGTGGGCCTCGGCAGTGCGCAGTTCCTGCTCGTCCTCTCGAGCCCGCAGTCGACCGAGCTGTTCATGCTGGTCTCCGCACTCATCTCAGCGGCGATGGTGCCGATCGTCGCCTCGGCCGAGGAGGTGGCGGAGGCCCCGGTGCCACAGCGCGTGCGCTTCCGGGAGCTCTACCGCGACTCCCCGACGGGCGTGGTGGGCGTGGCGGTCTCGGGGTTGATTTCCTCGATCATCTTCTCCATGGGTCCGGTCTATGCGCGTCTCTCGGGTTTCGGGACGCGCGGCGTGGCCGAGTTCATGGCGGTGAGCATCTTTGCCGCGGTGCTCACGCAGTATCCGGTCGGACGGCTCTCCGACCGTGTCGACCGGCGCACGGTGATTGCGACCATGTGCCTGCTCGGCACGCTGGTCGCCGCCGTCATCGAGGTGTTCGGCCCGCTGCCACGCCCGGTATTCCTGCTGCTGACCGCGCTGTTCTCGGGAGCCGCGCTGACGCTCTACTCACTCTCGGTCTCACACGTCAACGACAAGCTCGCGCCCTCGCAGATGGTTGCCGCAAGCAGCGCGTTGCTCCTCATCAACGGCACGGCCGCGGCTTTTGGCCCGGCGCTCACCGGCGGGCTCATGTCCGCCTTCGGCGCGCGCGCCTACTTCGGCACACTCGGTACCTTCACCGCGGCACTCGCGCTCTACGACCTGTGGCGGAAGGCGCGGCAGCAACCCGTCCCGCAAAGCGAGAAGGGTCCCTTCATCAACACCCGGGAACTCATCACCTCCGCGGGCCTCGACCCCGTCCCGATGGCCGGCGTCGAGGAGCTCGAGCTGCCCGTTCCGCGCCGGACCGTCAAGGATGCAGGGGCAGCGCCGTCGTCTCCTTGATGACGGCGAGCGCGATCGAGGAATTCACCGACTGCACGCCGGGAAAGCGTGAGAGGTGATCGAGGAAGAACGCCTCGTAGGCCTTGATGTCGGGGCAGACGATGCGCAGCAGGAAGTCGGTCTCGCCCATGAGCGTGTAGCACTCGAGGATCTCCGGGTGTGCGCGCACCGCCTGCTCGAAGCGCAACAGCGCGTCGCGCCCGTGGCCGGCGAGCTTCACGTGCGAGAACACCATCACCGAGAGCCCGAGCTTCTCGCGGTCGAGCAGTGCCACGCGCTTGCGGATCACCCCGAGCTCTTCCAGTCGCGTCACCCGCCGCCAGCAGGTCGAGGCGGTCAGACCTGCGCGCTCGGCGAGCTCGGCCGCCGAGAGATTGCCGTGCTCCTGGAGCACCCCGAGGAGACGCAGGTCCGCGCGGTCCATTTCAGGCGATTGCACGATTCATTTCATCATGAGGCCAAATGATGCAATAGATAATTCCCCACCAAATGCCAGAAGGCAACCTTTGTCACAAACCGTGCGCCGCGAGGCGCGTAGCCTTACCCCCTCTCCCGGTGCGATATGCGCCCTCCGGAGCCCAACGCGATGGAAATATTCGACATGCGCGAGTTCGACGGCCACGAGCTCGTCGTCTTCGGCCACGACGCCAGCGCGGGCATGCGGGCGATCATCGCCATCCACTCGACGGCGCTCGGTCCCGCCGCCGGCGGCTGCCGCATGTGGCCTTACGCCACGACCGCGGAAGCGATGGCGGACGTGCTGCGGCTCTCGCGCGGCATGAGCTACAAGAACGCCATGGCAGAACTGCCGTTTGGGGGCGGCAAGGCGGTCATCATCGGGGACTCACGCAAGGCGAAGACGGCGGAGCTCTTCGAGGCTTTTGGCCGGCTGGTCGACTCGCTCGGAGGCCGCTACGTCACGGCCGAGGACGTGGGCACGACCACCGCCGACATGTCGAACGTCGCGCGCGCCACGCGCTACGTTGCCGGGCTCGGGGCCGCGCCCGGGCAGGCGGGCGGCGATCCAGCTCCGAAAACCGCGCTCGGGGTGTACCTCGGCATCAGAGCGGCGGTGAAATTCCGCCTCGGCCGGGCGGATCTGAAGGGTGTAACGGTCGCGGTCCAGGGCCTCGGTGGCGTTGGCCGCCACCTCTGCGGCCTGCTGGCGGCCGACGGCGCGGAGCTGTTCGTGGCCGACGTGCACCCGGCCGCCGTGGAGCGGGTGCGCGAGCAGTTCAAGGCGCGCCGCGTCCCGGTGGAGGAGTTGCTCGCTCTCGATGTCGATGTGCTCTGCCCCTGCGCACTCGGGGCGGTGCTGAATTCGCGGTCCATTCCGCGGCTGCGAGCACGCATCGTCGCGGGCGCCGCCAACAACCAGCTCGCGCAGGATGAGGACGGGGCGGCGCTGCAGGCCGCGGGCATCCTCTACGCGCCCGACTACGTTATCAATGCCGGCGGCATCATCAGTGTCTCGCGCGAGTACCACGGCGGAGCGAGCGAGGCGCAGGTCATCGCCGACATCCAGGCCATTCCGGCGCGACTCACCGAGATTTTCGAGCGCGCCCGGCGCGAGAACCGCGCCACGAATCAGATCGCGGACCAGATGGCTCGGGAGCGCTTGAGCAAGCCCGCGCGCGCGCTCGTCGCCTGAGACAGTTACCGGCCCAGGGAGGGGCCAAGGCTCAGCACCGCGGCGCACGAGGTGCCTCGCCAGGGAGCAGGTGCCGCGCGGCGTCGCTCGCGTGCGACTCACCGAGCGCGGGCGCGCGGGTGCAGTACACTCTCGGTCCATGAAGCGCGTCATTGCCATCGCGATGCAGAAAGGCGGCGTCGGCAAGACCACCACAGCGGTCAATCTCGCGGCATCCCTCGCCGCCACCAAGCGCCGCGTGCTGCTGATCGACATGGACCCCCAGGGGAACACCACCATGGGCAGCGGCATCGACAAGTCGCAGCTCGAACGCAGCACCTGCGAGGTGTTGCTGGGCGAGTGCCTGCTCGCCGATGCGCTCGTGCGGATCGAGCACGGTGCGGGTTACACGCTGCTGCCGGCCAACCAGGACCTGACGGCCGCGGAGGTGCGGCTGCTCACGCTGCCGATCGGCCGCGAAACCAAGCTGCGCCAGGCGCTCGCTCCGAAGCGGAACGATTTCGACCTGGTCCTCATCGACTGTCCGCCGGCGCTCAACATGCTGACGGTGAACGCACTGGTGGCGGCCGACAGCGTGCTGATCCCGATGCAGTGCGAGTACTACGCGCTCGAGGGCCTGTCGGCGCTGCTCTCCACCGTCGAACAAATTCGCGCCGCGGTGAATCCGCAGCTCGCGATCGAAGGCGTCCTGCGCACCATGTTCGACCCGCGCAATAACCTCGCCAACGAGGTGAGCGCGCAGCTGATCGCGCATTTCGGCGACAAGGTGTTCCGCACCGT